>CXWL01120346.1_pt1 | contig 10513 bp, 5 predicted proteins | sample 590931 | NCBI WGS metagenome assembly CXWL01 (sample SAMEA3498368, study PRJEB10139) | groundwater metagenome | biome: water well; material: biofilm material | place: Germany | collected 2015-04-27
TTGCAGCCTCTATGTGGAGTCCAACCCTGTCCGCTCAAAACTGGTCACTGATACGCTGGATTATCCGTGGTCAAGTTACCAGCATCATAGCGGCCTGAAGACCAACCCCTTGATCACGGATCATCCGGTTTATTGGGCGATGGGCAACACGCCATTCCAGCGCGAAGCCGCCTACAAGGAAATGATGGCGCATGGCTTGCCACCTGCGGCGATAGAGGAAATCTCCAATGCGACGCTGAAAGGCTGGCTGATAGGTTCTGATGCCTATAAAGCCGAGATGACAAAATTGAGCGCGCGGCGGGTAGAGCCGATCAGGCGCGGCAGGCCGCGTAAGCAAGCTAAAACCACCTAGAACCATCTAAAACAAGCCGCAGTAAATTTCAGAAAATTAAATTCTTGCCAATATTGCGGCCTGTTTTACTATGTCCCCAATTAAATTAATAAGAAATTCCATCTATTTGATTATTACTCCGACCCTAATTTTTCTTATTGAATTATCTGCTGCGCTGCACTATTCTACGGATTACCTTATTTTTTAACGGAGAATCATGATGCAAGCGCAAGGCCTGTACGATCCAGCAAATGAACACGATGCCTGCGGTGTAGGCTTTGTCGCGCATATCAAAGGCAAAAAATCTCACGCCATCATTGAGCAAGGTTTGCTGATCCTGAAAAACCTCGATCATCGGGGTGCAGTCGGTGCCGATGCGCTGATGGGCGATGGCGCCGGCGTCCTGATCCAGATACCTGACCAGTACTACCGTGAAGAAATGGCCAAGCAGGGCATCGCCTTGCCACCTTTGGGCGAATACGGCGTCGGCATGATCTTCTTGCCTAAGGAACACGCATCACGTCTGGCCTGTGAGCAAGAGATCGAGCGTGCAGTACGTGCCGAAGGCCAGGTAGTCGTAGGGTGGCGCGATGTGCCGGTGGATAGCGACATGCCTATGTCGCCTACCGTGCGCGAGAAAGAGCCGGTCATCCGCCAGATCTTCATCGGCCGTGGTCCGGACATCATGGTGACCGACGCGCTGGAGCGTAAACTGTATGTGATCCGCAAATCGGCGGTCCACGCGATTGAAGCGCTCAAGCTGATCCATGGTAAAGAATATTTCGTGCCTTCGATGTCGGCGCGCACCATCGTCTACAAGGGTTTGCTGCTGGCAGACCAGGTTGGCGTCTACTACAAAGACCTGCAGGATGAGCGCTGCGTCTCGGCGCTGGCGCTGGTGCATCAGCGTTTCTCCACCAATACCTTCCCGGAATGGCCATTGGCTCACCCTTACCGCATGATTGCGCATAACGGCGAGATCAATACCGTCAAGGGCAACTTCAACTGGATGCGCGCGCGCGAAGGCGTGATGAAATCCGCAGTGCTCGGTGACGATCTGCAAAAGCTGTATCCATTGATTTTTGAAGGCCAGTCCGATACGGCAAGTTTCGACAATGCGCTGGAATTGCTGGTCATGGCCGGTTACCCGATCGCCCAGGCGATGATGATGATGATCCCGGAAGCCTGGGAAAATCACACCATGATGGACGACAACCGCCGCGCCTTCTACGAATACCACGCCGCGATGATGGAACCGTGGGATGGCCCTGCCGCCATGGCGTTTACCGATGGCCGCCAGATCGGCGGTACGCTCGATCGCAATGGCTTGCGCCCTGCGCGTTACATCGTTACCGATGATGACCTGGTGGTGATGGCGTCTGAATCCGGTGTCTTGCCTATCCCTGAATCGAAAATCATCAAGAAATGGCGTTTGCAGCCGGGCAAAATGTTCCTGATCGACCTGGAAGCGGGCCGCATCATCGACGACAAGGAAATCAAGGATACCTACGCCAACGCCAAGCCTTACAAGCAGTGGATCAATTCGGTGCGCATCAAGCTCAACGAGCTCAAGGGCGAACAAGACAATACGCCGGAAACCGCGACACTGCTCGACAGGCAGCAAGCCTTCGGTTATACCCAGGAAGACATCAAGTTCCTGATGACGCCTATGGCCGTCAACGGTGAAGAAGCCACCGGCTCCATGGGGAATGATTCTTCGCTGGCGGTGATGTCGAACAAGCTCAAGCCGCTGTATAACTACTTCAAACAGTTGTTTGCGCAGGTGACCAATCCTCCTATCGATCCTATCCGCGAAGCGATGGTGATGTCGCTGGTGTCCTTCATCGGCCCTAAGCCGAATCTGCTTGACACCAATAACATCAATCCGCCTATGCGTCTGGAAGTGGCGCAACCGGTATTGGATTTTGCCGGCATTGCCAAGTTGCGTAATATCAGCGCCAATACCGGCGGCAAGTTCAAGTCCTACGAACTCGATATCTGCTATCCGATTTCATGGGGCAAGGACGGCATAGAAGCGCGCCTGGCTTCAATTTGCGCCGAAGTCGTTGATGCGGTGAAGTCGGGCCATAATATTGTGATCATCACCGATCGCAAAATGGACGCCGGCAATGTCGCGATCCCTGCGCTGCTGGCAACCTCGACCGTGCATCAGCATCTGGTCAGCAAAGGCATGCGCACCGTGACGGGTCTGGTGGTGGAGACAGGTTCGGCACGCGAAACCCATCACTTTGCCTTGCTGGCAGGTTATGGCGCGGAAGCGGTGCACCCATACCTGGCGATGCAGACCCTGGCTGACATGGCGAAAAATCTGCCCGGACTGACGGCAGAAGCCGCCATCTACAACTACACCAAGGCAGTCGGCAAGGGCTTGATGAAGGTCATGTCCAAGATGGGTATTTCTACCTATATGTCTTACTGTGGCGCGCAGATTTTTGAAGTCATCGGCTTGAATAAATCGCTGGTCGACAAATACTTCAAAGGCACGGCGTCGAACGTCGAAGGCATAGGCGTGTTTGAAGTGGCGGAAGAGGCCTTGCGCCTGCACAAGCTGGCTTTCGGCAATGACCCTGTGCTGGCCAACGCGCTCGATGCCGGTGGTGAATATGCCTTCCGTGTACGTGGCGAAGACCATATGTGGACACCGGATGCGATTGCCAAATTGCAGCACTCGACCCGCTCGAACAACTTCAATTCCTACAAGGAATACGCGCAGATCATCAATGACCAGTCCAAGCGTCACATGACCTTGCGCGGCCTGTTTGAATTCAAGATCGATCCGTCCAAGGCGATTCCTTTGGATCAGGTAGAGCCAGCCAAAGAGATCGTCAAGCGCTTCGCTACTGGCGCGATGTCGCTCGGTTCCATCAGCACCGAAGCGCACGCGACTTTAGCGGTGGCGATGAACCGCATCGGCGGCAAATCGAATACCGGTGAAGGCGGTGAAGACCCGGTCCGTTACCAGCAAGAGCTGAAAGGCATTCCTATCAAGCAGGGCGCCACGCTGGCGTCCATGCTGGGCAAGGATGTCGTGCAGGTCGATATCCCGCTGATCGAAGGCGATTCTTTGCGTTCACGCATCAAGCAGGTGGCATCGGGCCGTTTTGGCGTCACGACCGAATATCTGATCTCCGCCGACCAGATCCAGATCAAGATGGCGCAAGGTGCCAAGCCAGGCGAGGGCGGTCAATTGCCTGGCCATAAGGTCTCCGATTACATTGCCAAGCTGCGTTTCTCGGTGCCTGGCGTGGGCCTGATTTCTCCGCCGCCGCACCATGATATTTATTCGATTGAAGATCTGGCGCAGCTGATCCATGATCTGAAAAACGTCAATCCAAACGCATCGATTTCGGTCAAGCTGGTGTCGGAAGTGGGTGTCGGCACGGTCGCCGCCGGTGTCTCCAAGGCTAAGGCCGATCATCTGGTGATCGCCGGTCACGACGGCGGTACCGGCGCTTCGCCTTTGTCTTCCGTCAAGCACGCCGGTACGCCATGGGAACTCGGTTTGTCCGAGACGCAGCAAACCTTGGTCTTGAACGGTCTGCGTAGCCGTGTTCGCGTACAAGCAGACGGCCAGATGAAGACCGGCCGTGACGTAGCGATCGCCGCCATGCTGGGTGCCGATGAAATCGGTTTTGCCACCGCGCCGCTGGTGGTTGAAGGCTGCATCATGATGCGCAAGTGCCATCTGAATACCTGCCCGGTTGGCGTCGCGACACAAGACCCGGAGTTGCGCAAGAAGTTTTCCGGCAAGCCGGAATATGTCGTCAACTATTTCTTCTTCGTCGCGGAAGAAGTGCGCCAGATCATGGCGCAGCTCGGCATCCGCACTTACGATGAACTGATCGGTCGCGTTGATCTGCTCGATAAATCCCATGCGATCACGCATTGGAAAGCAAAAGGGCTAGATTTCAGCCGCATTTTCTATCAGCCAACCATGCCGGAAGGCACAGAGATTCGCCACGTTGACGTGCAGGATCACGGCCTGGATGCAGCCTTAGACGTGAAGCTGATCGCGCAAGCCAAGACAGCATTGGAGACCGGCGAAAAAGTCTCGTTCATCTCGCCGATCAAGAACCGCAACCGCACTGTCGGCGCGATGCTGTCGGGCGAAGTGGCGAAAAAATACGGCCATGCCGGTTTGCCGGATGACACCATCCACATTCAGCTGCAGGGGACCGCAGGCCAGTCTGCCGGCGCCTTCCTGGCGCATGGCGTGACCTTGGACCTGGTCGGCGAAGGCAATGATTATGTCGGCAAGGGCTTGTCTGGCGGACGCATCATCATCCGTCCGAACACCGAGTTCCGTGGCTGGGCGGTCGATAACATCATCTGCGGCAATACCGTCCTGTACGGCGCGATTTCTGGCGAAGCCTTCATCAACGGTGTCGCGGGCGAACGCTTCGCCGTGCGTAACTCCGGGGCACTGGCGGTGATCGAAGGAACCGGCGACCATGGTTGCGAATACATGACAGGCGGCACCGTCATCGTGCTGGGTAATACCGGACGCAATTTTGCCGCCGGTATGTCGGGCGGTATCGCGTATGTCTATGATCCCGATGGTGAATTCGAAGCCAAGTGCAATATGTCCATGGTGACTTTAGATCCTGTCCTGGCGGGTGACGTGCAGCTGGCGAGCATCGATAAATCGCTCTGGCATAGCGTGCTGCGTGGCGGCGAGGGTGAAACCGATGAGGCGATCCTGCGCGGTCTGCTCGAGCGTCATTTCAAGCACACAGGCAGCACCCGCGCACGCAATCTGCTCGATGACTGGGCGCGCAGCCGTGCCAAGTTCATCAAGGTATTCCCGACCGAATACAAGCGTGCGCTGGCGGAAATGCATGCGGCCAAACAGCCGGATGCAAAAAAAGATAAAGTCGCTGCATAGGGATGACAGGCGCGTCTGACGGCATTGCCGGGCGCGCCGCTCCTCTGCATTTCAGCAATGAATGGGCGCAAGGCCCGCAAAAAAATTGAGGTGGAAAATGGGTAAAATTACTGGTTTCATGGAATACAAGCGTTTGCAGGAAGCAAGCGAAGCGCCGCAAACGCGCAAAAAGCATTACAAGGAATTTTCGCTGCACTTAACAGACGAGCAGGCCAAAGTGCAAAGCGCGCGCTGCATGGATTGCGGCATTCCTTTTTGTAACAATGGCTGCCCGGTCAACAACATCATTCCTGACTGGAATGATCTGGTCTATAACGGCAATTACCAGCAGGCTTTAGACACCTTGCACTCGACCAATAATTTCCCGGAGTTTACCGGCCGCATCTGTCCTGCACCGTGTGAATCGGCATGTACGCTGGGCATCAATGATGACGCTGTCGGCATCAAGTCGATAGAGCATTTCATCATCGACAAAGGCTGGGAAAACGGCTGGGTAGTGCCACAGATATCTGCCGTCAAAACCGGCAAGAAGGTTGCCATCGTCGGCTCCGGCCCTGCGGGTCTGGCAGCGGCGCAGCAGCTGGCGCGCGTCGGTCACGACGTCACCGTGTTTGAAAAGAACGACAGAGTCGGCGGCCTGCTGCGGTATGGCATTCCTGATTTCAAGATGGAAAAATCGCATATCGACCGCCGTGTCGAGCAGATGCAGGCTGAAGGCGTGACTTTCCGCACCGGCGTTTTTGTCGGCAAGGATTTTCCGTCGAACATCACCAACTGGGCTAAGGAAACCGTCTCGCCTGAGCAGCTGAAAAAAGACTACGATGCCGTGATCATCGCCGGCGGCGCAGAGGTGCCGCGCGATTTGCCGGTACCGGGCCGCGAGCTCAAGGGCGTGCATTTCGCGATGGAATTTTTGCCGCTGCAAAACAAGGTCAATGCCGGTGACAAGGTCAAAGACCAACTGCTGGCAAGCGGCAAGAATGTGGTTGTCATCGGTGGCGGCGATACCGGTTCCGATTGCGTCGGCACCTCGAATCGCCATGGCGCCAAATCGGTCGCGCAATTTGAACTGATGCCGCAACCGCCTGAGCATGAAGATAAGCCGCTGGTCTGGCCGTACTGGCCAACCAAGCTGCGCACCTCTTCCTCGCACGAAGAAGGTTGCGAGCGTGACTGGGCGGTGGCCACCAAGCGCCTCGAAGGCAAGGGCGGTAAGGTCGAGAAACTGATCGCCTGCCGCGTCGAGTGGAAAGACGGCAAGATGGCCGAAGTGCCGGATTCCGAGTTCGAGATGAAAGCCGATCTGGTCTTGCTGGCCATGGGTTTTGTCTCGCCGGTGCAGCAGGTATTGACAGCCTTCGGGGTAGACGCAGACGCCCGTGGCAATGCCAAGGCCAGTACCGATGGCGCTGGCTGCTACAAGACCAATGTCGATAAGGTCTACGCAGCGGGCGACATGCGCCGCGGCCAATCGCTGGTGGTATGGGCGATCCGCGAAGGGCGCCAGTGCGCGCGTGAAGTGGATGTCGCCTTGATGGGCGATTCGGTCCTGCCACGTTAATGTCAGCAACCGGCATTGTAGAAAGCCTCAGCGTGATCTGGGGCTTTTTCTTGTCAAAAAATGAAAAATGGCATGCCCTGTTACGCTTATTCCATGCGCCTTTCCAGCCACATGCCGCCAGCATGCCCATGGATAGGGCGTGCTGGCGCGGCTGATCTTGAGGTTTTTCGTGATCACCTAGTGCAAGCGCAGTTTGGCCAGCCGCTATCCCGGCTAAGCGGTAACGCAGCTCCAGATGTGCGCAAGCTAATTGCTTTGGATTTACAATCGCAGTCACAGCCAGTCTCACACCAGCAAAGGGGGAAACCATGAGTGTCATTCTTCTCACTATCAGCGCGCGCGACAAGGATCTGGGCGGTTTTAGCGTGGCGCGCATTTTGCCTTTTGCCAAACATCATATGGTGGGGCCATTCATCTTTCTTGACCATATGGGGCCGGCGTATTTTGCGGCTGGCGAAGGGATAGACGTGCGTCCGCACCCGCACATCGGCCTGGCAACTGTCACGTATCTGTTTGAAGGCAATATGTTCCACCGCGACAGCCTGGGGTCGGCGCAGGAAGTGTTGCCCGGTGCGGTCAACTGGATGACCGCCGGACGCGGCATCGTGCATTCGGAGCGCAGCAGCCCGGCCCAGCGTGCGCAAGGCCGAACCCTGCATGGGCTGCAGACCTGGGTGGCGCTGCCGCAAGAGTTTGAACAGACCGCGCCTGAATTCCATCATCACAGCGCCGCAAGCCTGCCTGCATTTGAGATCAATCAGGTCGCGCTGAAACTGATCGCCGGCACCGCTTACGGGCATACCGCGCCGGTGAAAGTATTCAGCCCGCTGTTTTACGTGGAAGCGAAAATGCCGGCTGGCACTCAGTTGCAGCTGCCGCTGGAATATGCCGAGCGTGCCCTGTATCTGGTCTCGGGTGAGCTGCGCATAGGCGATGCCGTGATACGGCCGCGCAGCATGCCGGTATTTGTCGAAGCCGCGCACGTCAGCATCAGCGCCAGCAGCGACGCCCATCTGGTGCTGCTGGGTGGCGATACCCTGCCCGGGCGACGCCATATTTATTGGAATTTCGTCTCGACTTCAGAGGCCCGCATCGAGGCGGCAAAAAGCGACTGGAAAGCCGGTCGCTTTGCCAAAGTGCCTGGCGACGAAGAAGAATTTATCCCCCTGCCGGAATGAAACCATGATTGATAAAACCATCTCTGCCCATGTCATTGAAACAGGCGAAAGCGCCTTTGCCGTGGATATCGCCGTCTCTGGCCACGCCATCAAGGGCGATGAGCCGCTGGAAGACCATGGCGGCAATCTGGGGCCATCGCCTTTTGATCTGCTGACCGCAGCGCTGGGTGAGTGCACGGCCATGACGGTGCGCTGGTATGCGCGCCAGCAGCAATGGCCGCTCGATAAGGTGGAGGTGAGGCTGACCCATCACAAAGAAGGGGTGCAGGATATTTTCCGTAAGCAGGTGATACTGCATGGCGCAGATCTGAGCGAAGAGCAGCGCAATCGGCTGGTCGCGGTGGCGGCAAAATGCCCGGTGCAAAAAACCCTGATGGGCTCGCCGGTCATAGAAACCAGCGCTGGCTGATCGCGCGACAATACGGAGATTTACTCAAGCAGTTGTGGCATTCACGCATTTTAATATTGCCGATGTTTAAAATCTAAAAACCACCCCCGCCAGCGCGCACTATCCATGCGGGTTTGCGGGCAGAGTGGCCTGCAAGCCGCATGCAGATTGCGCTGTGGCCTTGCCACTTTTTAGATTTTTTACCGGAAGCCTTAGAAACTCCGGCTTAGCCGAAACGGATCTTGTTATCATGTAGGGTGTCGCGGGATGTATTTGACGGGCAGGGATATTTTGCAGGCGGGGTTTATTTTTTTTAGGGCTCGCCATTCTGGCGGGCAGTTGATCGATTATTTGAAGGAGTTCTCTCATGAGTAAAGATGTTGTCGTTCTCAGCGCGGTTCGGTCCGCTATCGGTGCGTTTGGCGGCTCGCTATCGACCATGGAGCCGGCGGAACTGGCCGGTATCGTGATGAAGGAAGCCATCGCCCGTTCCGGCGTCGATGCGCAACTGATAGGCAATGCCGTGGTTGGTACTTGCATCCCTACCGATTCGCGCTATGCCTATGTGTCGCGCGTGGCGTCCGTACAGGCGGGTCTGCCTATGGATTCGATCGCGATGCAGGTGAGCCGACTGTGTTCTTCAGGTTTGCAGGGTATCGTGACTGCGGCGCAGAACATTATGCTGGGAGATTTTGATTACGGTATCGGCGGCGGCGTCGAAGTCATGTCACGCGGCGGCTACCTGATGCCGGCACTGCGCTCCGGTGCCCGCATGGGCGACACCAAGGCGGTCGACATGATGGTGGCGGTACTGACCGATCCGTTTGGCGTTGGCCACATGGGGATTACGGCAGAGAACCTGGCGACCAAATGGGATATTTCGCGCGAGGAGCAGGATGCTTTCGCTCTGGAATCCCAGCGTCGCGCCGCAGTCGCGATCGCCGAAGGCCGTTTCAAGTCGCAGATCGTGCCTATCGTTCAGCAAACGCGCAAGGGTGAAGTGGTGTTTGAAGTGGATGAACATGGCAAGGCCAACACCACCATGGAATCGCTGGCCAAAATGAAGCCGGCGTTCAAGAAGGACGGTACGGTCACGGCCGGCAATGCCTCAGGCATCAATGATGGCGCGGCCTTCTTTGTGCTGGCCGCCGCCGATGTTGCCGCCAAGGCAGGTCAAAAGCCGATGGCGCGCATAGTGTCGTATGCGATTTCCGGCGTGCCGAACGAAATCATGGGTGAAGGCCCGATTCCGGCCACCAAGCTGGCATTGAAAAAGGCCGGGCTGACGCTGGACCAGATCGACGTGATCGAGGCCAATGAGGCTTTTGCGGCGCAGGCCATCGCGGTCAACAAAGGTCTTGGCCTTGACCCTGCCAAGACCAACCCTAACGGCGGCGCGATCGCCCTTGGCCATCCGGTCGGCTGCTCCGGCGCTTTCATTGCGACCAAGGCCATCTACGAGTTGCACCGCACCGGCGGCAAGTACGCGCTGGCGACCATGTGTATCGGCGGCGGCCAGGGTATTGCGGTCATTTTCGAGCGTATGTAATTGCCGCAGCTTATTGCATCCTGAGTGCATCTTAAATTGTCGCTCAGAAAAAAACCGATGCTGTGCCATCGGTTTTTTTTCGCAAAAAAGACGGCTCCCGCCAGCCAGAAGTACCTTGGCTGCCTTGACTGTGAATAATGTGCCGACGTGATCAGCGCATTTTCCCTGTTGAAAACCGTGAATTCAGCGTAGTTTTAAATATTGCTGACTCAAAGTTCATTAATTTGTTAAATTTTTTAATTTAATTTCGAATTAAATTCTGCAATTTACTATTAATTCGAATAAATATTCCGTATTTTTCTAATTTTCAGAATGTTTAAAATTTCGTTACATTTTAGGCATGGGTTTGTGCAAACCTGATTCGCTGATCTGGTTTACAATCTCGGTTTTGAAATCTTAATTCTCTTTGTGCCTAATCTCGTCGAAATTCGCGATCTACACTTTGGCTATGGTGACCGGCCTATTTTGTCCGGCCTCAATATGGACTTCACCCGTGGCAAAGTGATTGCCGTCATGGGTGGCTCCGGGTCGGGTAAGACCACCATCCTGCGCCTGATCGGCGGGCAGATACGGTCGCAGCGCGGTTCGGTTGTGGTAGAC
>CXWL01123211.1_pt1 | contig 10512 bp, 11 predicted proteins | sample 590931 | NCBI WGS metagenome assembly CXWL01 (sample SAMEA3498368, study PRJEB10139) | groundwater metagenome | biome: water well; material: biofilm material | place: Germany | collected 2015-04-27
CCCAGCTGGTTTTCAACGTCGGCCATCAATTCAAGCATTATTTCTCCACGGAGAAGCGGTAACGGGACACGGTCGCATATTCCTCTCCGGGACGCAAGATGGTGTTCGGAAAAGTGGGTTGATTGGGGGAGTCGGGAAAGTGCTGCGGCTCCAGGCACAGCCCGCTGCGATAGCCGTAGTTGCGGCCTTTGCCGGTCAGACTGCCGTCAAGGAAATTGCCGCTGTAAAACTGGACGCCAGGCTCATCGGTAACCAGTTCCAGCACCCTGCCCGAGTGCGGATCGCGCAGCCGCGCGGCCAGCTTGGCGCCGCTCCCGTTCAACACGAAATTGTGGTCGTAGCCGCTGCCGTTGCGCAGCTGCTGATCGTTTGCGGCGATCTGTGCGCCGATGGGTCGTGGCGCGCGGAAATCGAAAGGCGTGTCGCTTACCGGCGCGATCAACCCCAGCGGTATCAGCGTCGCATCAATCGGGGTGTAGCCGTCCGCCGGAATGCACAGCTCGTGGTCGACGATGTCGCCGTGGCCGCGCAGATTGAAGTACGCGTGCTGGGTCAGGTTGATGGGCGTGGCCTTGTCGGTCACGGCGTCAAAGGTGATGACCAGCTCGTTGGCGTTGTTGAGTTCGTAAATGACCGTGACGTCCAGCGTTCCCGGATAGCCTTGTTCACCGTCCGGGCTGCGGTAGGTCAGCGTCAGGCCGACCGAGTCGCCTTCGTGAAACGGCAAGGCCTTCCACAGCACCTTGTGGTAGCCGTTCTGGCCACCGTGCAAGTGGTTGGCGCCATTATTGACTGGCAGCTGGATCAGCTCGCCATCGAGCTCGAAGCGCCCCGCGCGCACCCGGTTGCCGAAGCGCCCGATCAGCGCGCCGAAATAATGCTCATCGATCACATAGGGGGTCACGCTATCGTAGCCGAGCACGATGTCGGCCATCCGCCCATCGCGGTCAGGCGTATGCAGTTCGGTGACAATGCCACCAAAATCGGTGATCTTGACGACCAGTCCCTGCGCGTTGGTCAGTGTGTAAAGCGTGGCGGCGCGCCCGTCCGGCAGAAAGCCGAACGGTGCTGTTGTGATGCTCGCTTGCAAAGTAGTCCTCGACAGAAATCAGGCCAGCGAGGGCTTGCCGAACAGCGGCATGCCGTCGTCGTCCCAGCGCAACGGCTTGACATAGGTGTGACGGTCGGGATTCCATAAAGGATCGCCAACGATCTCGGTGTAGGTGCGCGCATGGTAGACCAGCATGACCGACTCGCCATCGTCGCCCACCGTAAAACTGTTGTGGCCGGGGCCGTAGACGCCGTGTTCGTAGCAGGTCGACAGCACTGGCTGCGCCAGCTTGGTCCAGGCGGCCGGGTCCAGGACATCGGCATCGGCATCGGCCCACAGCAGGCCCATAGCGTAGTTCTCGTCGGTGGCGCTGGCCGAGTAGCTGATGAAAATCTTGCCGTTGCGCTGGATGACGGACGGGCCCTCATTGACCCAGAAGCCGCGGATTTCCCAGTCGAATTCAGGCTTGCTCAGCATCACAGCCGGACCAGCGAGCTGCCACGGCGTTGCCATCGGTGCGATGTAGATATTCGAATTGCCTTCGATCGCCTCATCCTTTTGCGCCCACAGNNCCGTCCAGCGGATTGGGATTGCTGTTACGAACTGCGTACATGCGATGCTGGAACAATTTGTTCTTGATCTCGCGCGACGGCGCGGCCGCAAAATACACGTACCACGCACCTTGGTTGTAATGGAGTTCCGGCGCCCACAGCAATTCGCTGTAAGGCCCCGATTCTGGCTTGTGCCATACATCGACAGCTTTCGCAGTCGCAAGTTCCGCAATACTGCGCGCGCGGCGCAATTCGATGCGGTCATATTCAGGCACGGAAGCGGTGAAATAGTAGTAGCCGTCGCTGTGGCGGTAGATATACGGATCGGCGCGCTGCGCGATCAAGGGTGTCAGTTTTTGCATTAATCAGCTCGCTACGTAACCACGGAGTTTCATGTCGGCCTTCACTTCGCCATAGTAGTCATCGCTGATGCGGTACTTGAACATCAGCAGCCCCATCATCAAGTGGAAGACGCCGGGAATAATGGTCAGCATCAGGGCGATGCCAGTCAGCGCCAGCGGCGTCTGTTCGACGTTCGGCTGGTAGTTGAAAAACGTCAGCAGCACGCCAACCAGGCCGCCAGCTACCGCCATGCCTGCCTTCTGGCACACGGAAATGCCACCAAAAGCGAAACCGGAAACACGCTTGCCCGTCTTGACCTGGCCGTAGTCAATGGTTTCGGCAATGGCCGACCAGAACACTGGCGCGTGCAAGTCCACCACGAACGACAGCAGGAAGTACAGCACGAAGGCGAGCAGCATGTCGCCCGGCTTGACGGCGATATAGATGACCGCACTGATCAGCGCCACGGCAATCTGCGTGTTACGGAACATCTTGACCTTGCAGTACACCTTGGTGATCCAGGTCGAGGCCACCATCGACAAGATGGCCGCCACCACGCCGGTCGTCAGGAAAGCGGACACGACCGCCGTATCGCCACCCAGATAATATTTGGCGTAGTAGATGGCCACCGAACCGCGCACCACGTAGCCAACCGTGCCGGTAACACACACGCCGCACAGCACCAGCCACTGGTCATTGCGCATCAGCAGCGCGAACTGGGCGGCCAGTGTTTGCTTNNTAGCCCGCCGCCGGATTGCCGTTGCCCCACTTTACCGCCAGGATGGGCACGATGATGGTGACCATGAAGGCGCCAATCTTTGCGAAGAACAAACGGTAGCCATTGGCTGACAAGCGTTCCTTGGGGTCGGCAGTCAGGCCGCTGATCAGCGAAATATAGGGAATGCCCACGCCTGCGGTCATGATGGTCATCAGAATGTAGGTCGAGTACGCCCACACCAGTTTGGCGCTGTAGGCCCAGTCGGGCGTGGTGAAGACAAAAAACACGCTGATGCCGTAGGGGATGGCCAGCGCGAGCAGCCACGGCCGGTAGCGTCCCATGCGCGAGGTGAAGCGGTCGGTCATCTGGCCCATGGCCAGGTCGGCCACGGCGCCCACCACCTTGACGATCACGAACAGCAGCGCCAGATCTTCGGTTTTCAGGCCGTAAATATCGGTGTAAAAAAACGTGATGATCAGCATCATCGACGAAATGACGACGTTCAAGGCCATGTCGCCGGCGCCGAAACCCACTTTTTCAAGCGTGGATAATTTTTGGGTGTTCATGTGAACCTTCTGCTGATTGAGGGCAAAGCGGAACGGGGAGCGAATGGGGAATGCGGCACGGCCAAGCGTGCGCGTGGATGCGGGATTTTCATGACGTCTCCAGATTCTCTATGCTTTTTCGGCATTTGCATGCTCTAAAAACATATTAGGGAAACGCCAGAAATCAATCCAATCAATTTTTTGCGTTTTTCGATATCGTTTTTGATATGGCTTCCAGCATTTGTTGCCATTCATCATCTAATCCAAAGCGTGCGCTCNNGTTACCCGTGCGGCATTATCGAACTGATCGTAAGCGAGCGCTACTATCAGTTGCGGAATTCCTGCGCGCAAAGCTTCGGCTGTGGTGCCAATGCCACCGTGGTGTATCAGTGCCGCAGCATGGGGCAGCAGCGCGCGCAGCGGCAGATACGACTGCCACAGCACGGTGTCTGGCAAGGCGGGCGGCACCTGGTCGCGGTGCGGCGTGAGGAAGATCGCACGCTTGCCAAGCGCGGCGGCGGCGGCCAGCGCGTGCCTGAAATAGTCTCTGGCCTGGCGGTTCGCCGTTCCGGGCGTAAAAATGAGCGGTGGGTCGCCTTGCGCCAGAAACTGCAGCAGCTCCGCTGAAAACGGCGCATCCGGATGCGGGTCGAACAGGGCGAAGTCGCCAGTGCACAGGGGCTGGGGCCAGTCCGGCTTGGGTTCGGCGAACCAGGCGGGGAACAACGTGACCGACAGGTCAGGGCCATGACGCAGCATGTCGAACATGCCGCTAACTGGTGCCACGCCGGCCCGATGGCGGTCGCCATTGATATCGGGAAGCACCACCGGGTCGACTAACCGCCTGCCGATCGAAGTCCATAGCCGGCGCCGCAGCCCGAGCGGGATCCAGGACGGCACCCGGTAGGGGCCGAGCAGCAAGGGATCGTAGACGGTGGGAATATTCGACGGGGCCAGATAGGCCAGCACCACGCGCACGCCGGGCCGCAGCTCGCGGCACAGCAGTGCTTCGTGCAGCGCGAGTGGATGGGTGACGATCAGGCAGGGTTCGCCGGCCGGCAGCGCGGCGACGATTGCGCCCAGTGCGCGCATGCCGGGCCGCACGGCACGCCAGATGACGCCAAAGCCGCGCGTCGGATGCCACACGTCGGGATCGTCCAGCACGGCGGGGTCGGCAAAGGTGCCGTGAAAGTCCAGGTCCACCTGCCCAACGAGTTCGGCGTGCAACTGGGGCGCCACGAAGGTGATGGCAAAGCCGCGCGCGCGCAGGTCGAGCGCCAACTTGAGGAATGGAAACAGATCGCCGGCAGAGCCGGTGGTGACAATGATGGCGTGAGAAATCAAGCTGGGACCACAATCAAGAGAACGCTTTCGCTGCTGAACTTACTTGACCAGGCACATGGGCAGTGCCAGCCGCTTCCAATAGACCCGGGTACCAGTCAGCCCACCATGTGGTTTCAAGGCATAGTCCGGAATTTCGCCGGAAAAAACAAAGCCGCGCGCTTCGTACAGTTTGGCCGCACCGCCCTCGCTGGCTGTATCGAGCACCAGCAGCGTCTTGGCCAGCTTGGCCGCACACGCCTCGGCCGCCGCCATCAGTGCCGCCGCCACGCCCTGGCCCCGGTGCGCCGGGCGCGTCATCAGCTTGGCAATTTCGGCGCGGTGCGGCTGATTGGGCGGACTGGCGATGATCAGCGTCACCGTACCGGCCAGCACGTCGCCATCCCAGGCGCCCAGCACCACCCGCTCGCCGCGCCCGGCCGCCAGCAAGGCGTGCTCCCAGAACGCGCGCGCAGCGTCCGGCGCCAGCGGCGCCATGAAGCCGACCGAACCGCCGGCGCCGACTACCTCCACCAGCAAGGCGGCCAGCTGGGTGTCGGTGTCGCGGCAGGCATTCAGGGAACGAATCGTGATGGTCATGTTCTAACTCCGGGCAAGGACAACAACATACAGACAAGGATTCTCAGTTTCATTGGCAAACGTCACATCGGCAGGCGGCCCGAAAGGCAGGCAGTCACCCACGGCCAGCTCATTGCGCACGCCCCCTTCCAGGATGACCAGCGCGCCCGCCTGCACCCACACGGCCTGGCGGATATGGGCGTAGGTGGACGCGGGCAGCACCACGTGCTGGCCGGCGGGCAGCGCGACCTGCACCCATTCCAGCGGGTGGTCGGGCCGCGCCAATACTTGCCGGCGCGTGTAGCCGGTGGCAGGGTCGCGCCACACCGGCTGGTCTGCCGCGCGCGACACGCGTCCTTGCGCGCCCTCGCCTTCGGCGCGCACCAGCAGGCCGGCCAGGGTCAGGTCGAAGGCGGCGGCAATGCGCACCAGAATGACGGCAGTCGGACTGACCTCGGCGCGTTCGATCTTGCTGACCGTGCCCTTGGCCACGCCGGCCCGCTCGGCAAGCTCGGCCAGGGACCAGCCGCGCGCNNTGGCAAGCGCCGGACGCTCGCCAATTTGCTGGCGCCACATCGCGTAATACAGGCCGCCCAGCGCGACCAGTTCCTCATGCGTGCCCTGCTCGATGATGCTGCCTTTCTCGAGCACGAAGATGGTATTGGCATGCATCACGGTCGACAGGCGGTGCGCAATCAATATCGTGATCTGGCTCTTGTGCGCAGATATGCTGCGCACCGTGCTGGTCACCTGCTCCTCGGTCAGCGAATCGAGCGCCGAGGTCGCCTCGTCGAAGATCAGCAGCGGCGGTTTGCGGATCAGCGCGCGCGCGATCGACAGGCGCTGGCGCTCGCCACCGGAGAGCTTCATGCCCATCTCGCCGATCACAGTATCGAGCCCGTCAGGCGACTTGTCCAGCAAATAGGCGCAGGCGGCCTGCTCCATGGCGGCAATGATCTCTTCATCGCTCGCGTCCGGCTTCACGAAGCTGATGTTCTCGCGTATCGTCCCGGCAAACAAATGGGTTTGCTGCGTCACCAGGCCAATTTGCCGCCGCACCATGTTGTAGCGAAAATCGTCGGTCGAGATATCGTTATACGAGACCTGCCCGCTGGCCGGCGTGTACAGCCCCACCAGCAACTTGACCAGCGTGGACTTGCCGGACCCGGACGGCCCGACAAAGGCAATCGTGTCGCCCAGCGCGGCCGAGAACGACACATCGCGCAGCGCATCGTCCGGCGCCCCCTTGTGGCGGAAACGCACCTTGTCAAAGCGCACCATGTTCACGGCGCCGATATCGACCGGCTCGGCCGGGCGCCGCTCGACCGGGCGCGCCATCAGCACGGCAAAATTGTTCAGCGACGCATCGGCCTCGCGGTAAGCAATGATGATATTGCCTAGTTCTTGCAGCGGCGCAAAGATCGCCACCGAAATGAATTGCATCGCAATCAGCTCGCCCGTGCTGAGCACATCCCGGAAAATCAGCCACAGCAACGCAAACAGGATCGACAGTTTTAACAGGCTCAGCGTGGTTCCCTGCAGGAACGACAGCAGCCGGATACGCTTGACCTTTTCCATCTCGAGACCAAAGATGGCCGCCGTCTGCGCCTGCAGGCGGCGAATCTCCGGATAGGTCAGGCCCAGGCTCTTGATCAGCTCGACGTTGCGGAACGCTTCCGTGATGAAGCCCGAATTGCGGTTGGTCTCGCGCATGATCGAGCGTTGCTGCGCCTTGATCTCGCGGCTGAGCAAACCGGTCAGCCCGCCCATTACCAGCACCCCCACCAGAAACACGGGCACCAGCAGCCAGTGGCGCGTCATCGCATACCAGATCAGGAAACTGATGCCCACCAGCGCCGCGAACAGGGTATTGATGAAGGCATTGATGACGCGCTCGCAATCGGCGCGCACCTTTTGCAGCAGCGACAAGGTCTCGCCGCTGCGCAAGTCTTCGAATTCCTGAAATTTCAGCCGCAGGACCTGGCGCAAGCCGTCATTGAACATTTGCGTGCCCAGCTTTTGCACCACCAGGCGCGTCACGTATTCCTGCACCGCCTTGGCCAGGCGCGAGAGCACGGCCACCAGCACGGCCAGCGCCAGCAGCCGCAGCACACCTTGAAACAGCACGGCATCGCTCTTGCTGCCGCGCCCGATGGCGTAATCGTCGATGATGGTGCCGAAGATGATCGGGTCGATCAGCGCCAGCACCTGGCTGGCGCAGGCCAGCAGCAGCGCCAGTAAACCCAGGCGCCAATGGGGACGTAAATAGGTCCAGAGTATGTGCATGCGGCTGCCTTGAAAAATCAATTTCTTGATGGTAGCAAAATACCCGTGTTAACATCGCGCGCTTACCCTTGGCCATTTCAGGAGCCCGCATGCCAACCAGCACTTCCCTGCCGATGTCACCTGGCGAACAAGCTTTGCTGGCCCACTTGCTCGATCTGGCGGCAGAGCAGTTTTCCTACAAGTCCTGCACCGACTACCCGCTCGCTGCCAGCGCCGCGAACAAGGCGATCGTAGCCGCCGCCATCGAACGCGCCGCCGAAGACGGCTGGCAAGACTATGTCGCGGCCGTCATGGCCGAAGACGAGCAGCTCGTCATTTTCATGGACTGGATGGCCGCGCATCTTGGCGCGCGCTGCCGCGAGCATGCCTTGAGCGGCGCCGAACTGGCCATCGCGGCCGACATGCTCGACGTGGCGCGCGAGGACCATGACGAGGCCGAAGAGCTCGGTCTTGTGCCGCACGCCATCGACGTCACCAACGACAACCGCGCTATCCTGAACCAGATCTCCGATGCGGCCACCCGCCCGCCGGGACAGGAAACGCGCGTGCCGCTCAAGGCGGCGCTGATTTATTTTGTTGAACGCTGCGCCAACTAACCACACAGGAAGCTGCCATGTCCACCCTCGTCCTTCGCGCCATCGCCCTCGCCGCCGCCCTGCTGGCCACCGCTGTCCACGCCGCCCCGGCCGCCATCGCACCAACGGCCGCCAGCGCGCCCGCCGCCAAGCAGCAGCTCGACAAATTGGCCGCCGCCTTCTACCGCGAACGCTCCAGCTTTGACCCTTTGTACGCGACCGCCAATGGCGACAGCCGCTACAACGACCAGATCGGCATGATGATCTCGCCCAAGCGCCGCGCCGCCCACTTTGCCGCCTACCGCAAGATGCAAAAGCAGCTGGCCGCGATGCCGCGTGAGCGCCTGTCGGCCAAGGACGCGCTCACCTGGGACATGCTCGCATTCGAATTCGACAGCGCCCTCGCTTTGGCCGACTTCCCCGATCATCTGCTGCCGATCAACCACTTCGAACACGTGCCCGGCATCCTGGCCAACTACGCGGGCGGCACCGGCTCCCAGCCGCTGGCCACCGTCAAGCAGCAATACGCCTTCCTGGCGCGCCTGAACCAGCTGCCCGCGTGGATCGACCAGGCGATCGCCAACATGAAGCAAGGCGTGCGCGCAGGGATCGTGCAGCCGAAACCGATCATCGTGGCCATGCTGCCCCAGTTCAAGCAGCTGCGCAGCGACACGCCGGAGGCGAGCATTTACTATTCGCCCGTGAAGAACTTCCCGAGCTCGTTCTCGGCGGCCGACAAGCAAAAGCTGACCGCCGCCTACCGCCATACCGTGGGCGAGAAGCTGATGCCCGCGCTCGATCGCCTTGCGCGCTACCTGGAAACGGACTACCTGCCGGCCGGCCGCGCCAGCACCGGCATGAGCGAGCTGCCCAATGGCGCCGCCTGGTACCAGGCGCTGGTCAAGGACCGCACCACGCTCGCGCTCACGCCCGACCAGATCCACGCCAACGGCCTGAAGGAAGTGGCGCGCATCCAGCAGGAGTGGGTCAAACTGGGGCCGCAACTCGGTTACAGCGGCGCGCCCAATGCGCTGCCACAGTGGGTGACGGCGCAAAGCAAATTCAAGTCCTTCAAGACCGAAACCGAGGTGCTGGAGGCCTACCTTGCGCTCGACGCCAAGGTCAAGACCAAGCTGCCGGCGCTGTTCTCGCTGCTGCCAAAGGCGCAGATCGAGCTGCAGCTCGAACCGGCGCTAACGCGCGCCACGGCATCGGACCACTACACGCCGCCAGCTGCCGACGGCTCGCACCCGGGCGTGTTCTGGGCGGTGGTGAATGACCCCAAGGATTACAGCCGCACCGGCATGGTCACGCTGTTTCTGCATGAAGGCCAGCCCGGCCACCACCTGCACGCGGCGCTGCTCAAGGAACTGGACTTGCCGGACTTCCGCAAGTTCAACAGCGAAAACCTCAATATCGCAGCCTACACCGAAGGCTGGGCGCTGTACGCCGAAACGCTGGGCCACGAAATGGGCCTGTTCACCGATCCTGAAGCCTACTTCGGCCACCTGAACGCGGAGCTGATGCGCGCCGTGCGGCTGGTGGTCGACACCGGCATTCACGCCAAGGGCTGGAGCCGCGAGCAGGCCATCACGTACATGGCAACGGCGCTGGGCTGGAGCGAAGCGCGCGCCAAGAACCAGATCGAACGCTATATGGTCTGGCCGGCGCAGGCGCTGGCGTACAAGAGCGGCTCGCTCAAGATCCTGGAACTGCGCGAGCGGGCCCGCGCGGCGCTGGGCGAGAAGTTCACGCTGACCAGATTCCACGAAGTTGTGATCGGCGACGGCACCTTGCCGCTGTCGATCCTGGAGCGGCGCGTGGACGCCTGGATCGCGTCGACCAAGTGATCGTTACAGGCGGCGCCCCTCGGCGCACGCCTGGATCAGGATGCCCAGCCGTTTTTCACTGGTGGCGGCCTGCTTGGCGCTGACCACCCACCACACGACGCGCTTCAGGTAGCCGGCCGGCAGCGTCTGGAAATACGCCCACGCAGCTCGATCGCGCCTGAATTGTTCCAGCTGCGCGGCGTTCAGTTCGGGCATGGTCGGCTGTTCGTAGGCCGCCTTCATCGACTTCGCTTCCGTGCGTTTTTCAAACGCCGCCAGTCCCGCCGGCGTCATGCGGCCCTCGGCCTGCAGCACGGCGACACGCTTGATGTTGACGGCGCTCCAGTGCGAACTGGCCTTGCGCGGGGTGAAGCGGATCTTGTAGCGCGCCTCGTCGATGCGGTGCCGCACGCCGTCGATCCAGCCCACGCACAGCGCTTCGTCGACCGCTTCCGGCCACGTCACGCTGGGATGGCCACTGTCCTTTTTCATGAAGCCGACGATCAATTCAGTCGCATCAAGCGCATGTTCGGCAAACCATCGACGCAAGGAAGCGGAGTCTTCGAAGTAGATCGGTTCGCCCGCCATCTCAATAATCCCGCTTGCGCCTGGGCGCTCTAAAGTGGAACTGAATCGCGCACACCAGCAAAGGCACTCCCGTCACGATGCCATATAAAGTTGTGACCATGAGCAGGTCCGAGTCGTTCACGTACGAC
>CXWL01109327.1_pt1 | contig 10511 bp, 10 predicted proteins | sample 590931 | NCBI WGS metagenome assembly CXWL01 (sample SAMEA3498368, study PRJEB10139) | groundwater metagenome | biome: water well; material: biofilm material | place: Germany | collected 2015-04-27
GCCTCGATGGGAATGCCGATGGTGTCTGCCACCGATACCGCATCGATCAAATCCTGGCGCGAGGAGCAATATTCGCTGTCGTCATCGTCTTCCCAGTTCTTCATGAACAGACCGATGACGTCGTATCCCTGTTGTTTCAACAGCAAGGCAGTAACGGAGGAATCCACGCCGCCGGACATGCCGACGACTACGCAGCGGGATTTACGATTGCCTTTCACGATTGCTCTTTCTCCCGCTTGCGGGGGAAAGTTGGATAGGGGGAACGAGCTTGCTCGTTATTCATAGTGAGTGATGAGATCGAGCGGATAACGCTTGCCCGCCAGGTAGTCTTCCACGCAACGCAGAATCAGCGGGCTGCGGTGACGCGCTTGCGTGGCACGAATCTCTTCCAATGTCATCCACACGGCGCGCACGATGTCTTTGTCCAGCGCGCGTTCCGGATGATGCGCAAGGATGCGTCCGCCGAAGGCGAAACGCAGATAGGTGGTGTCAGACGCAGTCGAGTGCCAGCGATAGACACCGAGCAGGAATTCCGGCTCGAATTCATAGGCCGATTCTTCCAATGCTTCGCGCACAGCCCCTGCCGGCAGCGTCTCGTTTGGTTCCCAGTGTCCGGCGGGTTGGTTGAACAGCAGGCCTTGCGGGGTGTGTTCCTCTACCAGCAGGAACTTGCCATCCTGTTCAAGGACAGCGGCGACGGTGGCATGTGGTTTCCAGATCATTGGCGGGATTTTATACGAAATAAAAAAGGCAGGGTCGCCCCTGCCTTCTTTGGTTACAGCGATATTACTGGGCAGCTGCGTCAGCGGCCTTGGCTTTCTTGGACTTCTTGGACTTCTTGGCTTTCTTGGACTTCTTGGCTTTCTTTGCAGGCTTGGCTTCTTCTGCATTGGCAGGAGTAGCGGCAGCGGCAGGAGCAGCGGCAGCAGCAGGAGCGGCGGCGACAGCGGAGAAGGAAGCCGCAGCAAAAACGGCAGCGATCAGCATGGATAACAGTTTCATATTAGGGCTCCAGTTTGGTAGGTTGATAAACGTTTACGACACAACTCGTGTCGGGAGCAACAACGTCGCCCATTCCTATATCGTTGACATTATTCACAAACCGCATCGAATTTATTTGGTGCCGGGGGGGGGAATCGAACCCCCACGCCCTTTCAGGCACCGGATTTTGAGTCCGGCACGTCTACCAGTTCCATCACCCCGGCATGGGAGGGGCGCGAATTATCCATGAAACGCCATCCTTCATCAACTACAATGCGCGCCTTTGTATCCGGCATCGTATTTTGTCCATGCGTACCGTCGATTTCGACTTCGACCTGCCCCAGCGCCTGATCGCCCAGCATCCGCCAGTACAGCGCGGAGCGGGCCGTTTGCTGCGTGTCGGTAAAAGAAATCCGGAAGACAGTTTGTTTGCCGATTTTCCGCAATCGCTATGCGAACATGACGTGCTGGTACTGAACGACACGCGCGTGCTGAAGGCCAGATTGTTCGGCAAAAAAGAAACAGGCGGCCAGGTTGAAGTGATGGTGGAGCGTGTACTGGGTGAGCATGAGGTGCTGGCTCAGGTGCGCGCCAGCAAAACGCCGAAGCCGGGTAGCCGATTTCAAGTAGCTGATGGTATTCGGGTCGCCGTATTGGCGCGCGAAGGCGAATTCTTCCGCTTGCGTTTCGAGGGTGATGAGTCGGTGGACATAGTGTTGGAGCGCTACGGCAAATTGCCGTTGCCACCATACATCACTCATGCCGCTGATGCGGAGGACGAAGAACGCTATCAGACCGTGTTCGCGCGCGCGCAAGGCGCAGTCGCCGCACCCACTGCGGGTCTGCACTTCAACCACGCCATGCTGGATGCGTTGCTCGCCAAGGGTGTGAATATCGTCTATGTCACCTTGCATGTTGGTGCCGGAACATTTCAGCCGGTGCGCGCAGAGCATGTCGCAGACCACGTCATGCACAGCGAACGCTATACCGTTCCGCAGACAACCGTGGATGCCATCAGGCGCGCCAAAGCCGGCGGCGGACGTGTCATTGCGGTGGGGACGACCAGTTTGCGCGCACTGGAAAGCGCAGCGGATGGCGGAGAGTTGATTGCCGGGTCGGGCGAGACGCGTATTTTTATCACTCCGGGCTATCGCTTCAAGGTGGTGGATGTGCTGCTTACCAACTTTCATTTGCCGCGCTCCACGCTGTTGATGCTGGTGTGCGCCTTCGGCGGAATGGATAAGATGCTCGCCGCGTATCGTCATGCGGTGGAGCAAGAATATCGCTTCTTCAGTTATGGCGACGCGATGTTGATCGAAAGAGAACAATGAAATTCACCCTGCACAACACCTCGGGTGCCGCGCGGCGGGGCACAGTCGAACTGGCTCACGGCAAGGTCGAGACCCCCGCTTTCATGCCGGTCGGCACTTACGGCACGGTGAAGGCGATGTCGCCGCTGGAACTGCACGACATCGGTGCGCACATCGTACTGGGCAACACTTTCCATCTGTGGTTGCGCCCCGGGCTGGAAGTCATTGCGGCGCACGGCGGTCTGCATCGCTTCATGGGTTGGGATGGCCCCATCCTCACCGACTCCGGCGGCTTTCAGGTGTTCAGCCTTGGCGAGCTGCGCAAGATCACCGGCGGCGGCGTGGAGTTCAGATCGCCGGTGAATGGCGACAAGTGCTTTCTGTCGCCGGAAGAATCGATGCACATACAAAGGGTGCTCAATTCCGACATCGTGATGATCTTCGACGAATGCACACCGTATCCGGCGGACGAGCAGGTCGCCGGTTCATCCATGCGCATGAGTCTCGATTGGGCAGCACGCAGCAAGCGCGCACACGAAGGTAATCCCAATGCCCTGTTCGGTATCGTGCAGGGCGGCATGCACGAACACCTGCGCGACGAATCGCTGGCCGGGCTGACCAACATCTGCTTCGATGGCTATGCCATCGGCGGCCTCTCGGTGGGCGAGCCGAAACAAGACATGTTGCGTATCCTCAAGCACACTGCGCCGCAATTGCCACAGGACAAACCGCGTTACCTGATGGGCGTGGGCACACCGGAAGATCTGGTGGAGGCGGTGGGGCAAGGCATCGATATGTTCGATTGCGTGATGCCGACGCGCAATGCGCGCAACGGCCATCTGTTCACCCGTTTCGGCGATGTGCGCATCAAGAACGCGCAGTACCGCATGGATACGCGTCCGCTGGACGAGCAATGTACCTGCTATACCTGCCGCAACTTCACCCGCGCTTACCTGCATCACTTGCACCGCCTGGGCGAGATACTCGGCGCGCGCCTCAACACCATCCACAACCTGCACTATTATCAGGAGTTGATGCGCGGCATCCGCGCCGCCATCGAAGCTGGGCGCTATGCCGAGTTCCAGGCTGAATTCAGCCTGGCGCGTAGCGGGCAATCGGCTTCGTGCTAGAATGCGCGCCTTGTTTTTTTGTCACCCATTTTGGAGAGTAAACAAATGATCTCGATCGGCGAATTGTTCATCGGCAATGCTTATGCAGACGGTGCCGCGCCAGCCGCACAGGGCGGCGGCTACATGGAATTCCTGCCTTTGGTTGCGCTGTTGGCGGTGTTTTATTTTCTGATGCTGCGCCCGCAGCAAAAACGCGCCAAAGAGCACAAGGCCTTGTTGGGATCCCTGCAAAAAGGCGATGAAGTGGTAACGGCGGGTGGTACGCTGGGGCGCGTGGAAAAAGTGGGCGATGATTACGTTGCAGTGGAGATAGCCGACAAGGTCGTCATCCAGGTGCAAAAAGTCTCCATCCAGACCGTGTTGCCCAAAGGCACGATCAAGTCGATCTGATCCATCGAGTCCCTCTAACGCTGTAAGCAAGGTGCCGTAATGAACCGTTACCCGCTCTGGAAATATCTGCTGATCCTGTTCGCGATCATCATCGGCTTGGTGTACGCCTTGCCCAATCTGTATGGCGAGTCGCCCGCAGTGCAGGTATTGCCGCTGCGTTCCAATCTGAAAGCAGATACGGCTTTGCTGAAACGCGTGGAAGAAGCATTGCAGGCCGCGCAACTTGCGCCGGAAGTGTTGTCGCTCGATGCAACCAGCGTCAAGGCGCGCTTTACCGACACCGATAGCCAGCTTAAGGCAAAAGATGTGTTGCATGCGCAGTTGGGTGAAGACTATGTGGTTGCGCTGAATCTGCTGTCGCGCTCACCGCAATGGCTGACCGGACTGAACGCGTTGCCCATGTACCTCGGCCTCGACTTGCGCGGCGGCGTGCACTTCCTGATGCAGGTGGATATGAAAGCCGCGCTGGACAAAGCGCAGGAATCCGCTTCCAGCGACATCCGCAGCACGTTGCGTGAGGCGAATATCGCTTACGCCGGCGTGAGCCGCGAGGGCGGTGCAATTACCACCAAATTCCGCGATCCGGAAGCGCGCAGCAAAGGCGAGGCCGAACTCCAGCAGCGATTTGCAGGATTGGAATTCGTGGCGCGCGAAGTCGCCAACGAATATTTGCTGGTGGCGACACTCAAGCAGCAGGAACAGTTGCGCATTCAGGAATCCGCCGTGCAACAGAACCTCGTCACTTTGCGCAATCGCGTGAACGAACTGGGCGTGGCCGAGCCGGTGATCCAGCAACAAGGGGTGGACCGTGTGGTGGTGCAATTGCCCGGTGTGCAGGATACGGCCCGCGCGAAAGACATCCTGGGGCGCACCGCGACGTTGGAAGTGCGGCTGGTGGATGATGAACACCAGATCGGTATTGGCGCGGCTGCACCGTTCGGTACCGAGATATTCAAGGAGCGCGACGGCACGCCGTTGCTGGTTAAGAAGAGCGTGATTCTTACCGGTGAGCGCATCAGCGATGCACAGCCCGGTTTTGACAGCCGCAACAATGAGCCTGCGGTGCACATCAATCTGGATGCGGTCGGCGCGCGCAAATTCAAGGAAGCGACGCGTGAGAACGTCGGCAAGCGCATGGCCATTATTCTGTTCGAAAAAGGCAGGGGCGAGATCGTCACTGCTCCGGTGATCCGCGAGGAGATCGGCGGCGGTCGCGTGCAGATCAGCGGCAGAATGGATACCACCGAAGCACAAGACACCGCGCTGCTGTTGCGTGCCGGTGCGCTGGCGGCGCCGATGGAGATCATTGAAGAACGCACCGTCGGCCCCAGCTTGGGTGCGGACAATATCACCCGCGGCTTCGATTCCACCAAAATCGGTTTCATTGCCATCGCCATTTTCATGATCATCTATTACCTGATGTTCGGCACCATCTCGGTGCTGGCGCTGTTGGCCAACCTGTTGTTGTTGGTTGCGCTGCTCTCCATGTTGCAAGCCACGCTGACGCTGCCGGGTATGGCAGGTATCGCACTGACGCTTGGTATGGCGATTGATTCCAATGTGCTCATCAACGAGCGTATCCGTGAAGAATTGCGCAACGGCATGCCGCCGCAGACGGCGATCCATGCGGGTTATGAGAATGCCTTCGCCACCATACTCGACTCCAATATCACTACGCTGATCGCAGGTGTCGCGCTGTTCATGTTCGGCTCCGGCCCGATCAAGGGCTTCGCCGTGGTGTTGTGTCTGGGTATTTTGACTTCGATGTTCAGCGCGGTGCTGGTGTCGCGTGCGCTGGTCAATCTGATCTATGGACGCAAGTTGCGCCTTAACAAGGTCGCCATCGGCTAAGGGAATACGACTATGGAATTCTTCCGCATCAAAAAAGACATCCCGTTCATGAGCTATGGTCATTACACCACGACCATCTCGCTGGTGACGTTTGTGCTGGCCGTGTTCTTCCTTGCTGCCAAGGGATTGAACTTCGGCGTGGACTTCACCGGTGGCACGGTGATGGAAGTGCATTACGCCCAGCCTGCCGACATCGACAAGGTGCGCGAACAACTGGCCGGCGTCGGACTGAAAGATGCGCTGGTGCAGAACTTCGGCAGCAGCCATGACGTGCTGATACAAGTGCCGCTCAAGCAGAACACCATGGGTGCCAAGCTCAGCGAACACGTGGTCGAGACCTTGCGCCAGAATGATACAAGCGTGGAGTTGCGCCGCGTTGAATTCGTCGGCCCGCAGGTCGGCAAGGATCTGATTGAGAACGGCGCGATGGCTCTGCTGCTGGTGTCGCTGGGTATCGTCGGCTATCTGTGGCTGCGCTTCGAATGGAAGTTCGGTCTGGCCGCCATCATCGCCAACCTGCACGACGTGGTCATCATCTTGGGCTTCTTCGCCTTCTTCCAGTGGGAATTCTCGCTCTCGGTGCTGGCGGCGGTGCTGGCAGTGCTGGGTTATTCGGTAAACGAATCGGTGGTGGTATTCGACCGGATAAGAGAGAACTTCCGCAAGATGCGCAAAACCGAAGTCGCGGAGATCATCGACAACGCGATCACCCGCACCATGTCACGCACCATCATTACCCATGCCTCTACGCAGATGATGGTGACGGCCATGTTGTTCCTCGGTGGCGAGACGCTGCATTACTTCGCGCTGGCACTGACCATAGGCATCCTGTTCAGTATCTATTCCTCGGTGCTGGTTGCCAGCCCATTGCTGATGATCTTCGGCGTGTCGCGCGAAGATTTCATCAAACCGGAAAAAACCGAAGCCGAAGAAGTACTGCCCTAAATATCCTCCGCATTAGCTCCCTCTCCCACCGGGGGAGGGCTGGGGTGGGGGTGAGCGCCGAAAGTAACCCTTATGGAAATCCTCACCGCATTTTTGGACATCGTCCTGCATCTGGACGCCCATCTGCTGGTACTGGTGCAAGAGTATGGTATGTGGGTTTATGCCATCCTGTTCATCATCATTTTCGCCGAAACGGGTTTAGTCGTTGCACCTTTTCTGCCGGGCGATTCGCTGCTGTTCGTGACGGGCGCGTTGTGCGGAATGGGTTCGCTGGAACTGCATATTCTGATGCCCTTGCTGATATTTGCTGCATTCAGTGGCGACAACACCAACTACTGGATCGGTCGTCTGCTCGGGTTACGCTTGCTTAATCACCCTAGTCAACGTTTCATCAAGCACGAACATCTGGAAAAGACACACCTGTTTTTCGACAAGCACGGCGGCAAGACCATCATCTTCGCGCGCTTCCTGCCGATCATCCGCACCTTTGCCCCGTTCGTGGCAGGCATCGGCACCATGAACTACCGCATGTTCGTCATGTTCAGTGCGTTGGGTAGCGTGGCGTGGATCGGCAGTCTTACGTTGGCCGGTTATTTCTTCGGCAACATCCCCATCATCAAGAACAACCTCACCTTGATGATCCTCGTCATCGTCGTCATCTCGTTCATCCCTGCCATCCTTGAATTTATCAAGCATCGCAGGCAGGCGGCGAAGTAGATCGCATCACTCTATAGCGGGAAGCGTCTTAATGCCGAGAAGCTTCTCGGCATTCCAGTTCTGAATCGCCCAATCCAGCACCGTTCTCACATTGCCTCCAGCCAACTCCGCAGGCGGTCGTTGCTGCAAAAAATCCAGCACACGCAGTAACGAAGCAACAGGGTGCAATACATCCACCGGCGCAGCCAACGTCTGCTTGCCCAACTTCTCTCCTGCTTCGTTCACCGCGATAGGCAAATGCATGTAGTGCGGCGTGGGCAAATTCAGCAAGCGTTGCAGATGGATCTGGCGCGGCGTGGAAGCCAACAGATCAGCACCGCGCACGACATGCGTGATGCCTTGGTACGCATCGTCCACCACCACAGCCAACTGATAGGCAAACAGACCATCGGCGCGCTTCACCACGAAATCGCCAATCTCGTTTTCGAGGTGCTGGGTGATGTGTCCTTGCAGGGCATCGTCGAATTCAACGGGCCCGTTGTTTGTGCGCACTCGCCAAGCCCGCCCTTCGCGCCCAGCCGGAATGCCATTGCGGCACGAACCGGGATAGACCGGCCCCTCGATACCATTTAATGCCGAATCCGCAATCTCCTTGCGCGTGCAACAGCATGGATACACCGCACCGCTGGCTTGCAGCTTGTGCAACGCCTCCTCGTATGCCGCCGTGCGCTGGCTCTGGTAGAGGACAGGCTCGTCGCTGTGCAGACCGAATGCTTCCAGCGTGCGCAGGATGTCGTCCGCCGCATCCGGCACGCAGCGTGGCGTATCGAGGTCTTCCATGCGCAGCAGCCAGATGCCGTGGTGATGTTTTGCGTCGAGATAACTGCCGATCGCGGCGACCATTGAGCCGAAATGGAGGGGCCCGGTTGGGGAGGGGGCGAAGCGCCCGCGGTAACCGGAATCAGGCGGAAACAGCTTCTTCCTCAAACTCCAGTACCACTTTGCCATCCTTCACATCCACGGTGACTTTGCCGCCGCTCGCCAGTTTGCCGAACAGCAATTCGTCGGCGAGCGCGGAGCGGATGGTGTCCTGGATCAGGCGTGCCATTGGGCGGGCGCCCATCAGCGGGTCGAAGCCGTGCTCCGCGAGGTGTTCCTTGAGCGCGTCGGTGAACAGTGCGTCAACTTTCTTCTCGTGCAGTTGTTCTTCCAGTTGCATGAGGAACTTGTCCACCACGCGCAGGATGACTTCTTTATCCAGCGGGGCGAAGGAGACGATGGCATCCAGGCGGTTGCGGAACTCCGGGGTGAACAGGCGTTTAATGTCGATCATCTCATCACCAATCGAGGAGGATACTTTGGTGAAGCCCATCTGCGTCTTGTTCAAGGCTTCCGCGCCCGCATTGGTGGTCATGATGATGACCACGTTGCGGAAGTCGGCCTTGCGTCCGTTGTTGTCGGTAAGTGTGCCGTGATCCATCACCTGCAGCAGGATGTTGAAGATGTCCGGGTGCGCCTTTTCGATCTCGTCCAGCAGCAGCACACAATGCGGTTGCTTGCTGATGGCTTCGGTGAGCAATCCGCCCTGGTCGAAACCGACATAGCCGGGCGGGGCGCCGATCAGGCGCGACACGGCATGGCGTTCCATGTATTCGGACATGTCGAAACGGTGCAGCGGCATGCCCATGCTGTAGGCCAACTGGCGCGCCACTTCGGTCTTGCCGACGCCGGTGGGGCCAGAGAACAGGAAACTGCCGATGGGTTTTTGCGGACTGCCGAGGCCGCTGCGCGACATTTTGATGGCGCGCGCCAGCGCGTCGATGGCTTTGTCCTGCCCGAACACGGTGGCTTTCAGGTCGCGATCCAGATTCTTCAGCGCGTTGCGGTCGTCGTGCGACACGGTGCGTGCCGGGATGCGGGCAATCTTGGCAATTATTTCCTCGATCTCGTGCTTGCCCACCACCTTCTTTTGCTTGGACTTGGGCAGGATGCGCTGCGCCGCACCGGCTTCGTCCAGCACGTCGATGGCTTTGTCCGGCAAATGACGGTCATTGATGTAGCGCGCGGAAAGTTCGGCGGCGCTGGTGATCGCGGCGGCGCTGTACTTGATGCTGTGGTGTTCCTCGAAACGCGACTTCAACCCCTTCAATATCTCGATAGTTTGCTCGACCGAGGGCTCGGGCACGTCAATTTTCTGGAAGCGACGCGACAGCGCGGAATCTTTCTCGAAGATGCCGCGATATTCCTGATAGGTGGTGGCACCGATGCACTTCAGCGCGCCGCTCGACAATGCGGGCTTAAGCAGGTTGGAGGCGTCCATGGTGCCGCCCGAGGCTGCGCCTGCGCCGATCAGGGTGTGAATCTCGTCGATGAACAACACCGCGTGCGGCGCGTCCTTCAATTCTTTCAGCACGGCTTTCAGGCGCTGCTCGAAATCGCCGCGATATTTGGTGCCGGCCAGCAACGAGCCCATGTCCAGCGCATAGACGTGCGCGCCTTTCAAAATATCCGGCACTTCACCCTCGACGATGCGGCGTGCCAAGCCTTCAGCGATGGCGGTTTTGCCCACGCCCGCCTCACCCACCAGCAGCGGATTGTTCTTGCGGCGGCGGCACAGCGTCTGGATCACGCGCTCCAGTTCCGGCTCGCGTCCGATCAGCGGGTCAACCTTGCCTGCCAGCGCGTGAGCGTTGAGATCAAGCGTGTAGTTCTTGAGCGCGCTGTCGCTGTTTTGTTCCTGTTCTGTATCGGTTTCGTTCGCTGACTTTTGCGCGGAAGGCTGGACTTCGGCGGTTTTGTTGATGCCATGCGCGATGTAGTTCACCACATCGAGACGGGTGACGGCACGCTGGTTCAGGAAGTACACCGCATGCGATTCCTTCTCCCCGAATAGCGCGACCAGAATGTTCGCCCCGGTTACTTCTTTCTTGTTGGTCGATTGCACATGCAGGATGGCGCGCTGTATCACGCGCTGGAAGCCTACGGTGGGTTGGGTATCCACTTCACCGGTCCCCGGCACGACCGGCGTATGAGTCTCGATGTGCTGCGCCAGCACGGAGCGCAGTTCGCCGATATCCGCGCCGCAAGCGCGCAACACATGCGCGGCGGAAGGATTGTCCAGCATCGCCAGCAACAGGTGCTCGACGGTGATGAACTCGTGCCGTTTCTGGCGGGCTTCGACGAAGGCCAGATGCAGGCTGACTTCCAGTTCTTGAGCGATCATTTAATTTTCCTCCATGTTGCAACG
>CXWL01030879.1_pt1 | contig 10510 bp, 10 predicted proteins | sample 590931 | NCBI WGS metagenome assembly CXWL01 (sample SAMEA3498368, study PRJEB10139) | groundwater metagenome | biome: water well; material: biofilm material | place: Germany | collected 2015-04-27
GGGGGGAAGTGCCCCGGCGCCGTCATTGGTCAGGTGCGTCAAACGACCTGACCGGCGGAGACCCCGATATTGGCTTGCGCCGCCTCCGGAGTAGGGAGTTGGGCCCGAAAGGGCTGGGAGATTGATTGATTGAAGCCGATAATCAGCACCGCCAACAGGCTCAATGTCATCAAAGCTCGCTGGGTGGGGGAGAGCGTATATGGCATCATGGTCATTGTTCCTAAGTGGCGGAGTATCGAACATGTAATATGTAATGCAGGGGGCGTGCCAATTTGCGAAAACAACAGAATTACGGCACATTCGGTGCGGCGAGCAGCGAAGTTAGCAAAAAACACTTGCCTTTATATGGGAAAATGCACCAACTGTTGGCATGGAACGCGAAACTCGCTTTGTCGGCCAATCGAGCGCCTTTCTCGACAGCGTCGAGCGCGCCACCACTGCGGCGGCGCTCAACCGCCCTGTGCTGGTGATTGGCGAGCGCGGCACGGGCAAGGAATTGATTGCCGAGCGGCTGCATAGCCATTCGGCTAGGTGGGACGGGCCGCTGGTTATCATGAATTGTGCGGCGTTGCCCGAAACACTGATCGAAGCCGAACTATTCGGGCATGAAGCGGGTGCCTTCACCGGCGCGGCGCGGGCGCGGGCTGGACGCTTTGAAGAAGCCGATGGTGGAACGCTGTTCCTCGACGAGCTTGGCACGCTGTCGATGGCGGCGCAGGAGCGGCTATTGCGGGCGGTCGAATATGGCGAAGTGACGCGGATCGGCGCGTCAAAGCCGGTGCAGGTTGATTGCCGGATCGTCGCCGCGACCAACGAACATTTGCCCGACATGGTCGATCAAGGGCGGTTTCGTGCCGATTTGCTCGACCGCCTCTCGTTTGAAGTCATCACACTGCCGCCGCTGCGTGCGCGCGAAGGCGACATATTGGTGTTGGCCGATTATTTCGCGCGGCGGATGGCGACCGAATTAGGCTGGGAAAGTTGGCCGGGTTGGGGGCCGCAGGCGAGCGTGCAACTGGAATCGCACGACTGGCCGGGCAATGTCCGCGAGCTGCGTAATGTGGTCGAACGTGCGGTCTATCGCTGGATGGAGCCGGGGCGACCCGTCGATGTGATAACGTTTGACCCCTTTGCCAGCCCGTGGCGACCGGGCGCGAGCGGTGCGGTGGTCACGCGCGAAGCGGCGATGGCGGGCAATGCCGACGATGATGCACTGCCAACGCCCCCGACAAGCGATTTTTGCGCCGACCTTCGTGCCACGGTTGACGCTTATGAAAAGCGGCTGGTCGAGGCCGCGTTCGCACGGTGCCGTTACAACCAGCGCACGACCGCAACGACGTTGGGGCTTAGCTATGACCAGTTACGCCACACGATGAAAAAACACGGCATCGCGGCGTAGATAATCCTCTCCCCTTGAGGGAGAGGATAGGGCAGCTTGCCGTTCAACGGATAGCGAACCTTGGTGAGGGGTTATGCCGCTATCGAGACGCCTATACCCCTCACCCAGCTGCGACTGGGCAGCAGGCTGCCAAGTCTACGCGACCCTCTCCCTCAAGGGGAGAGGGATTTGTGAGATCACCCGTGATTGGCGCTGACCATCGCATAGAACATCGGCAGTGACAGCAGCGTGTTGAGGCGCGAGAACATCATCGCACGAACGCCAGCAGCGGCTTTGGTCGCGTCGTCCGCCTCGACAATGCCGAGTGCCTTTTTCTGTGCAGGCCAGATGATGAACCACACATTGAACGCCATGATCAGCGCCAGCCACATGCCGATACCGATTAGGCGAAAGGCCGGCTCAAGCGATAGCGCTTGTACCAGGTACGAAGGTGAGCCCACCCCTGGCTGGCCAGCAATTGCAAGGCCAGTCAGCACCGTAAGTGCGGCACCCCAACGGAAAAAGAACAAGGCTTTGGGGGCAATATGTTTGCTGATTGCGGGTTTGAGTTCGACGGGAATGCTGGGCATCGTCGGAATCTGCACAAAGTTGAAATAATACAGCAGGCCGATCCAAGTGACGCCGAAAAACAGGTGAAGCCAACGCATAATGCTAGGCACGGTGATCATATCACCAGCGACATAATACATTAGCGCAATTGCCGCGAGCAGTCCAACCGTCATCACCGCATGCAGATTTCCAAAAAACTTCGCCATGGCATTTCCCCTCAAATATCGACGCTTGCTATCGAAGCGTCTGATTATGTTGGGAAGGCTATAAGCGACTATGCCTGAGCGGGCAATGCTTTGGCGCGTGTTGATTTTGCCGTGACACGCAACAATTTGCGCCGCACAGGCTGGTCGAAAACGCGGTCAATCCACAACACCAGCACCGTCAGCGCGATGATGAAAGCGATACCGACTACGGGGATGGGGATGGCGTATCCGCTATTTTTCGCCGCCTGTTCGATGATGCGGCCCAATGGTGTGTGGAGCACATAGACGCCGTAGGATGCGAGGCCGAGTTTGATAAAGGCTGGCGCGATGCGCCGCCCCGGCTCGACCCGCGCTGCGGCCCAGACGATAAGTGGAAAACCGATCACCACCATTGCGAAATCGAACATTGCGGCCTCTATCTGGGCCATCAGCAACAGGCCAACGATGGCCGCGATGATGAGCGCGCCCATCGAGCTGACGCTGCGGCTACCCCGAAAGCGCCACACCAGCACGCCGGCGAAAAAGGAATAACAGACCCGCGCGGTTCCCGCCGGAATTGTTTCCCATGAATCACCGAAATTGACCGACCCATAAGACAATATATAGCGCAGCAGGCCGAGCGCAGAGAGCGCGACGATAGCGAGCAAGACTTTGGTCGAGAGCCAGCGGTGGATAAAGCCATAGAGGATATTCACCGCGACCTCGAACCCCAAAGACCAGCTTGGTGTGTTCATCGGGTAAAGCCCGCCGCCAAGTGATGAGGAGGCGGGCGAAGAGGGGGAGGGCAGCATGAACAGCCCCGCGATCAGCGCCAGCGACAGGCCAATGCCGCTCCACGCGCCGCCGTCGCCGCTAACCATCCGGTAGGCAACATCGACGATGCCGATCAGAAACCCCAGCAAGTAGAGCGGATAGAAACGGATCATGCGGATGCGCATAAACTCCAATGCGCCCATGCCGCTGCCCAAGCGCGCGCTATAGGCGTTGGCGATGACAAAACCCGACAGCACAAAAAACAGATCGACCGCCAGATAACAGCTGGGGAAGGTGAAGCGCCCGAACATGTCGGGCAAATGCCGCGTCATGACGATGGTTGCGGCGATTCCGCGTATGCCATCGAGCGTGCGATAAGGCGATTGTTCGAGCTGTGCGTCCATCACCGAGTCTATGCGGCCAGGCAGGTCAATATCCGGTTAAATTGATGCGTGAAGTGCGCCATTGTTAGCGCTTTGGTAACAGCGCTTAGCCTATCGGTTTTGCATGATGATGGCGCATGTCTTTGATAATTTTGCCGATGCGGCATTGCTCGCAGAGCATGATCTTGAACGCGAAGGCCTATCCTCTATCTTTGACCGCTACGAATGGTTCGAGCGCACATTGGCGGAATGCCCACAGGCGGGGCGGCCTTTGATCGCGCGCGCAAGCGGCCATGCGGGCGATTGCTGGCTGTTCCTGAGCGTTGATGACAAAGGGCACGCGCAAAGCCTGGGGAGCTGGTATACGCTGGCCTTTCGCCCAGTGTTTACGGGCCAGCCAGATTTGGCTGAACAGACGCGTTTGATTGCAAATGTCGCGGCGCAATTACGCGAACGGGTGTCGATGATACGCCTCTCCCCGATGCGCGAGGCCGATTGCACATTGACCGCCGAAGCGTTCCGCCGAGCAGGTTGGGTCGCCATCGCAAAGGCGAGCGATTGCAACTGGACAGCCAATGTCGCGGGGATGCGCTTTGCCGATTATTGGGACGCCAGACCGGGGCGCCTACGTAAAACGGTCAAGAGCAAGGGCGTAAAGGCCAATATGGTCACGCACATCACGGCGCATTTCGACGAAGATGCTTGGGCAGAATATGAAGCCATCTATGCCCAAAGCTGGAAACCCCAAGAGGGTGCGATGGGTTTTTTGCGCGCCATGGCGCAAAGCGAAGGCGCGGCGGGCACGTTGCGGCTTGGCATCGGCACTATCGACGGTGAGGCCGTCGCTGCGCAATTCTGGACCTGTGAAAACGGCACCGCGATTGCGCACAAGGTTGCGCACCGGATGAGCGCGGCTGGCCATTCGCCGGGCACTTTGCTCAGCGCAAAAATGTTCGAACATGTCATCGATGTGGACCATGTGGCGCGGGTCGATTTTGGCACGGGCGATAGCGATTACAAATCCGCGTGGATGGATGATTGCGCACCGCTCTATACGCTTGAATTATTCAACAAAAATCGCCTCGGCGGCATTGCCCGCGCGGTGATTGCCTCGGCAAAGGTCGAATTGAGCAACCTGCGTAGTCGCTAATCTCCACTCTCCGCTTCGCCAATCGCCAGCCCATGACGCAGCATCAACGGAACCTGGCTCATCGCAAACAGGACGGAGAGGATGGTGACACCCCATACTTTTGCGGTCAGCCAATCGTCAAAGCTCATTGTTGCGCGCATCGCTTCGTTGATGGCGGCCATGGCGACGAAAAACAGCCCCCAGTTGCGCGACAGTTTGAGCCACCCCGCATCGCTCAGGCCATCATAGGCGGCCTGTAGCAGATATTTGAGCAAGGGCCGCCCACGCAGCCACCCGCCCAAGAGCAGCGCTGCGAATCCCGCATAAATGACGGTCGGTTTAATCTGGATGAAGCGCGCGTCGTGGAAATAGATGGTCAGCGCGCCGAATCCCAGCACGAGGATCGCCGACATCCACAACATTGGCGAGATTTTCTTGAGCTTCCATTGCGACACCGCCATCGCGATGATGATGGCGACCATGAATGCGCCCGTGGCCTTAATCGCGCCCGCCGTTGCACCAAAAGCCCCGTCACCTTTTGCCAAACGAAAGGTGAGGAAAAACACCAGCAACGGCCCAAAGTCGATGGCATAGGGCAGCCACGCGGGGTGTGCGGGTGCGCCCACGTCCTTGGCACCAACCGCTTCCACTACATCCTGTGGTAATTCTTCGCTCATTTCAGCCTTCCTGCTATCGCGTCCGCCAGTTGGCGCGCGTCAAAGGGGCGCAAATCGTCAATCTTTTCGCCGACCCCGATGGCATGAACGGGCAGTCCGAACTGCTCCGCCGCTGCCACCAGCACCCCGCCGCGTGCGGTGCCGTCGAGCTTGGTCATGACAAGGCCGGTAACGCCAGCCAATTCGCGGAATGTCTCGATCTGCGCCAGCGCATTCTGCCCCGTCGTCGCGTCAAGCACCAGCACGACGTCGTGCGGCGCGGCTGGGTTGATGCGGCCAAGAACGCGCTTGATCTTGGCCAGTTCGTCCATCAATTCGCGTTTGTTGTGGAGCCTGCCAGCAGTATCGACGATCAGGACGTCGATCCCTTGTGCGGTCGCCTGTTTGACCGCGTCGAACACCAAACCCGCCGCATCGCCGCCCTCTGGCCCGGTGACAATGGGAACGCCAACGCGTTCAGCCCACACTTTTAGCTGACCTATCGCCGCCGCGCGGAACGTGTCGCCCGCTGCGAGCATCACACCATAATCTTGCTCTACGAACAGATGCGCCAGCTTGGCGATGGTCGTGGTCTTGCCCGATCCATTGACCCCGACCACCAATATGATGTGCGGGCGCGGGAAGGCTATGACCTCAAGCGGTTTGGCCACGGGAGCCAGCGACGCAGCGATTTCATCGGCGATGAGTGCGCGCACGCCCGCTTCACCGCCATCCACCGCCCGCGCTAATGATAGTTTTGTCCGGATGCGCGCGGCCATGCGCGGGCCAAGGTCGGAGACGATCAGCGCGTCTTCGATGGCGTCCAACGTCGCTTCATCGAGCTTACCAGCTAACAACCCAGACAGGTTGTCGGTGAGGCGGTCGGACGTGCGTTTGAACCCGCCGATCATCCGATTGGTCCATGTCGTGCTTGGTGATGCTGCTTCGCTCATGCGGCCCTGTTACCTATCACGCCGTCGCCGTCCAGCCCCATTATCCGAAATTGGCCCAGTCCGTCTGCCCGCGATAGACCTTGGTTGCCGGGCCGTGCATCGTCACGGGGCCATGACCCGGCCAGTCGATCAGCAAATCGCCGCCGGGCAGGGCGACGGTGACAGGACTGAGACAGCGGCGTGATTTGATAGCGCAAACTGCGGTTGCCACCGCGCCTGTGCCGCACGCGCGGGTCAGGCCGCTCCCGCGCTCCCACACGCGCAGCTTGAGCGTCGCGCCGCCCGTGACGCTGGCCACATTGACGTTGATCCGTTCGGGGAACAGCGGGTCATGCTCGATCAGCGGGCCGAGCCGTTCGAGGTCAACCGCGTCCGGGTCATCAACAAAAAACACGATATGCGGGTTGCCGACATTGACCGCCATAGGCTGGTCTAAACCCTCCCAACCGACGGGCATGGCCATTGTGTCCATGGGATAAGCCAGTGGAATGTCGGCTGCGTCAAAACGTGGTTCGGGAAAAGCGATGGACACAAGCGCGCCGCCCGCTGACGCCGACACTATGCCGCCTGCGGTTTCGATGCTGGGGGAACCGCCGATCAATTGGGCAACACAGCGGGCAGCGTTGCCACAAGCGGAGATTTCGCCGCCGTCAGCATTCCATATCCGCATCCGCACATCGGCGCGGGTTGATGGTTCGATGATGATGAGTTGGTCGCAGCCAATCCCTGTGTGGCGGTCGGCAATGGCGCGTGCGCGTGACGGCGTGATTGAGACCGCATCCACGCGCGCGTCGATCACGACAAAATCATTGCCGAGTCCGTGCATCTTGATGAAATCGCCATTCATGGGCGTTGATTTAGGGCGGGGTGGCTGTGATGTCCACCGATGCAGCTGATCTGCGCTCAGGCCGACTTTGCTTGATTTGCAGCGCCTGCATCGTGGTGGGCCATCACCGCATCATGGCTCATGGCTTTGCTGAAGTAATGCCCCTGACCCGTTGCACAGTCGAGCCCGTTCAGCCGCTGGGCGATAGCCAGACTTTCAATCCCCTCGGCCACCACCGGCAGCCCCAGCGATTGCCCAAGGTGCAAGACGGCTTCGGCAATGGCAGCCCGTTCGGGGTCTGAACCCATCTTTGTCACAAACTCTTGATCGAGCTTGATGCTGTCAAACGTCAGCGCGCGCAAGCTGGCAACGGACGAATAGCCTGTGCCGAAATCGTCAAGCGCAATGCGGATACCCTGATTGCGCAGGCTGGTGAACACCGCCTGCGCCAACGGGATATTATCAACAATCGCCGATTCGGTTAGTTCGAGAATCAGCCGCGTTGCCGGAAAACCTGTTTCGGTGAGCAAGCGCAGTATCTTTTGTGCAAACCATGGGTCGCGCAACTGCAACGGTGATACATTGATCGACAGGCTGAGATCGCTCGGCCATTGCGCCGCGTCGTTCATGGCCTTGCGGAATAATTGATCGGACAATGTGCCTATCAAACCAGATGCCTCTGCCACCGCAATAAACTCGGTTGGTTGAATAGTCCCCAATGTGGCTGAATCCCAACGTGCCAGCATTTCATACCCAACAGCTTCGCCCGTGGCTAAGTCGATTAGCGGTTCATAGACGGGGTATATGTCGTCATTGGTGATGGCCTGACGCAACCCGCGTTCCACCAGATCGCGTTGATCGAGCGCGGTGCCCATCGCCTCGTCAAAACGTTCGTACCGGCAGCGGCCTAATTTTTTGGCGCGGTACATCGCCGAATCGGCGTGGCGTAGCAGCGTGTCGAGCGTCTCATCACCACTCGTTGTGGTGGCACCACCGATCGACGAACTGGTGGCCGCCATATTGCCGTCAACCGCAATTGGTTCGGACAATGCATGGGTCAGCATATCCCCAACATCGTCTAACAATGTATCGCTCGGACGTTTTGGCAATAATATTGCAAATTCGTCGCCGCCCAAGCGCGCTACGATGGCTTCGGGAGGGCAGCATTCGACTATGCGCTGGGCGGTGACCAATATCACATGATCGCCGCTGGCATGACCGAACAGGTCGTTGATACTTTTGAATGCATCAATGTCGATCACCAGTGCGGCAGGCACCACCCCGTTTTCACGCCATAGTTTCATGTTCACTGCCGCAGCGTCGGCGAAGGCGCGGCGATTGAAGAATCCGGTCATCGGGTCGCGCATCGCAAGATAGCGCGCCTGGGTCTCGGCATTCGTGCGTTTTTCTATTTCGGCGCGTAAATCACGAAACCTGCTCCAGCCAAACAGAATCAACGCAATGTTGAGCAGCAATGTTGCAGTGATGGCTTCGCGGCTGCTGCCGATTATGTCGGCGATGCCGGTTAGCGAATTGACCCAGGATGTGCCCGTGCCCACCAACAGCATAATGGCCGACAGCGTGATGCCGCCAACGACGAAATCCTGACTATCAACAGGCGGTTCATGCGCTTCATGCCGCGCTTCATGCGAAATGTTGATACTACCGTTGTCACGGGCGTCACAATTCATCGTTCAGTGCCTCACGCTCTAATGGATGCAATTTAGTGCGAAAACATGTCAACATAGTTAATGCTGGCACCAGAATGGGGAAACCCTTGCCAATGAACCGTCAACCGACTAATGGCGCGCTGTTCGCAGCTTCGACACTCCGGAGAATTGTGAATAGCAGCAACGCTGGCCGACGAGTTTTCGTCCGCCGGCTTTTTTCGCGTTTTGTCGGTTTGGGCCTGCCCGAACCGCCGGAAGGATAAAGACATGTTCGATAGTTTGAGCGAACGCCTTGGCGATGTCTTTGCCCGTCTACGCGGGCGCGGTGCGCTGAACGAAGCCGATGTGCGCGAAGCGATGCGCGAAATCCGCGTGGCGCTGCTCGAAGCCGACGTGGCGCTGCCCGTCGTGCGCAGCTTTGTCGATCAGGTCACCGAGCTAGCCATTGGCCATAATGTCCTGAAATCCATCACGCCGGGCCAGCAAGTCGTTAAGATTGTCTCCGACGCGCTGACCGAGATGCTGGGTTCGACGACCAGCGATTTGTTGCTTGATGTTGTCCCGCCAGCGGTCATCATGATGGTTGGCCTTCAAGGGTCGGGTAAGACCACGACCACCGCGAAACTTGCCAAGCGGCTCAAGGAAAAAGAGGGCAAAAAGGTGCTGATGGCGTCGCTCGACGTCAATCGCCCTGCCGCTCAGGAACAATTGGCGGTGCTCGGCACGCAGATTGATGTGGCGACATTGCCAGTCGTTTCTGGGCAACAGCCGGTTGATATTGCGCGGCGCGCGCTGCAAGCGGCCAAGCTACAGGGCTATGACGTTCTGATGCTCGATACGGCTGGGCGGCTGCATGTCGATCAGCAGCTGATGGACGAAATGCGCGCCATCGAAGCGGAGGCGCGGCCGACTGAAACTCTGCTTGTTGTTGACGCGCTGACGGGTCAGGACGCGGTGCAGGTGGCGCAGCGTTTCTCCGACGACATCGCGCTCTCTGGTGTCGTATTAACGCGAATGGACGGCGATGCGCGCGGCGGTGCGGCGCTGTCGATGCGCGCGGTGACGGGCAAACCGATCAAGTTCGCCGGAACCGGTGAAAAGCTTGATGCCATCGAACCCTTTCACCCTGCGCGTGTCGCGCAGCGCATCCTGGGCATGGGCGATGTCGTCAGTCTGGTTGAGCGTGCCGCCGAGACGATCCAGCAGGACGAAGCCGAACGCATGGCGGCGCGCGTCGCCAAAGGCCAGTTCGACCTTAACGATTTGCGCGCGCAGCTTGGCCAAATGCGCCGGATGGGCGGCATTGGCGCGATTGCGGGGATGATCCCCGGCCTCAAAAAAGCGCAAGCTGCGATGGCCAGCAGCGCGATGGACGAACGGGTGCTGCTACGGATGGACGCGATTATCACCTCGATGACCTTGGTGGAGCGCACTCGCCCTGCGATCATCAATGCCAAACGCAAAATCCGTATCGCCAAGGGGTCGGGTACGCAGGTGCAGGACGTCAACAAGCTGCTCAAAATGCATCAGGAGATGGAGGGCGCGATGAAGCGCCTCAAGAAAATGGGCGGGCTTAAAGGGCTTGGCGCGATGTTCGGCCGGGGTGGCGGTATGGGCGGCCTGATGGGTGGCGGCGGCGCTAATCCGATGGGCGGCGGTTTGCCCGGACTTGGTGGCGGCCCCGGCGGGATGGGCGGATTGCCCCCCGAGTTGCAAAATTTACTAAGTAAAAAATAGTGTAATATCAATCAGTTAATTTCATCACACCATTGATATGTGCGATGATTGAAAAGTTAGAAAAGGAAGAAAATACTATGGCAACCAGCATTCGCCTCTCTCGCGGTGGCTCCAAAAAGCGTCCCTATTACAAGATCGTCGTCGCCGATGCGCGCGCCCCGCGCGACGGCCGTTTCATCGAACGCATCGGCAGCTATAACCCGCTGCTCGCCAAGGATAATCCCGAGCGCGTCAAGCTCGACACCGAAC
>CXWL01122345.1_pt1 | contig 10510 bp, 10 predicted proteins | sample 590931 | NCBI WGS metagenome assembly CXWL01 (sample SAMEA3498368, study PRJEB10139) | groundwater metagenome | biome: water well; material: biofilm material | place: Germany | collected 2015-04-27
CGTGGGGGCCGTGGTCTACCGCGACAAGTGCGCGCAATGCCACGGCGCGCCCGGGTTTGCGCAGTCCGACCATGGCCAGGCGATGCAGCCGGTGCCAGGCCCGCTGGTCGACGCGGCGCGCCGCTGGACACCGGCCGAGCTGTACTGGATTACGCGGAACGGCATCAAGATGAGTGGCATGCCGGCCTGGGAGTTCCACCTGGCCGACCACGAGCTGTGGGCGGTTGTGGCGTTCATGCAGCGCCTGCCGACACTGACGCCACAGGCCTACCGCGACATCACGGCCACTGGCGCCGCACCCGCGACAGCACCTGCCGCCGCACCCGCGACAGCACCTGCCGCCGCACCATCCTATTCCCCGGACGCCAGGCGAGGACGCATCGCGCTGGCCCAGTATGCCTGCCAGTCCTGCCACATCATTCCCGGCGTGACGGGGCCGAGGGTGTATGTCGGGCGATCGCTGGACGGTCTTGCCGATCGCAAGTTCATTGCCGGCGCGCTGCCAAACACGCAGGACAACCTGGTACGCTGGATCCGCGACCCCAAGGGCGTCGACCCGCACACGCCTATGCCCGTGCTAGGCGTGACCGAAAGGGACGCGCGCGACATGACCGCGTACTTGCTAACCCGGTGAGAAAACCATGAACGATCAAGATAGCCGGCTGCCGGCCAACCCTGAACAACAACGCGAAGCCAGCGACCGAAAGTTCTTGCATCGCGTCGCACTGGTCGATGGCCTCGGCCTGGTGTTTATCCTGGCGCTGGCCGCGCTCTGGTTTGCCGCCGATGCGCTGTTGCTGATCTTCGCCTGCATCCTTTTCGCCCTCCTGCTGTACGACGCGAGCCGCCGGCTGGCGAAGCTCTTGCCTATACCGCGCCAAGTCGCCCTGGGCATCGTGGTGGTCATCTTGCTGGTCGTGATCGGCGGGGGAGGCTGGTTGATGGCGCCGGCGATTTCCGACCAGGCCGAGCGGATGGCGGCGCTGGTGCCCAAGTCGATCGAGCAGGTGCAGCACTCACTGAAACGCTACGACTTCCTCGAAAGCATATTGGGCGGGATGCCGTCGGTCGAGCAGATGCGCAAGACCCTGAGCGACATGCTGCCGCGCGCCGGGCTGTTCTTCTCGGGCGTCTTCGGCGCACTCGGCAACGTATTGATCATCACCTTCGTCGGCATCTACTTCGCGGCCCAGCCATTCCTTTACATTGAAGGCATCGTGACCCTGGTCCCGAAGGTTAAGCGCGCCCGCGCCCGCGAGGTGCTCGACGAAATCGGCCTGACCCTGTCCAAATGGCTGTTCGGAAAAATGTGCTCGATGCTGCTGGTCGGCGCGGCCACCGCCTTCGGCCTGACGATGCTTGGCGTTCCGCTTGCGCTCATCCTCGGCATCATCGCCGGGCTGCTCGACTTCATTCCCTACCTTGGCCCGCTGATGGCTGGCGTACCGGGCGTATTGATCGCCATGACCATCAGCCCAGAGCTGGCGCTGTACACTGTCGGCCTGTTCGTATTCATCCAGCTGGCCGAAGGCTACCTGCTGCAGCCGCTGGTCGAGAAAAAGACGGTGGCGTTGCCGCCGGCGCTGACGATCACCATGCAGGTGATGCTCGGCGCCCTGTTCGGCCTCGCCGGCGTCGCCCTTGCGACGCCGCTGACGGCGGTACTGGCGGTGCTGGTCTCGATGCTCTACGTGCAGGACGTGTTGGGTGACAACGTGATGACGCCCAGCGAACTTAGCGACCAAAAAAATTAGGTAACAACACATGAAACTAGTGCGATACGGCCGCCCCGGCAAAGAGAAACCGGGCATGCTCGATGATGAAGGCCGCCTGCGCGACCTGTCCTCGCTCGTCGACGATATCGACGCCTCCGTATTGTCCGACAAGGCGCTGCGCAAGCTCGCCAAGGCCGACTACAAGACCCTGCCACTGGTGCGTGGCAATCCGCGCTTCGGCGTGCCGGTGCGCGGCATCGGGAAGTTTATCGGCATTGGCCTGAACTACTCCGACCACGCGGCCGAAACAGGCCTGCCCGAGCCGAAGGAGCCGATCGTCTTCATGAAGGCGACCAGCTGCCTGTCGGGCCCTGACGATCGCATCATGCTGCCGCAAGGCTCGAAGAAGACCGACTGGGAAGTGGAGCTCGGCGTGGTGATCGGCACGCGCGCGCAATACGTCAGCGAGGCCGACGCGCTCAAGTACGTGGCCGGCTACTGCGTGGTGAACGATGTGTCGGAACGCGCTTACCAGTTCGAGGCCGGACCGCAGTGGGACAAAGGCAAAGGCTGCGACACCTTCGGACCGGTGGGGCCATGGCTGGTGACGCGCGACGAGATCCTCGACGAGCAAGACCTGGACCTTTACCTGGAAGTGAACGGCAAGCGCATGCAGACCGGGAATACCGGGACGATGATCTTCACCGTCGCGCAGCTGGTCAGCTACGTGTCGCGCTACATGACGCTGGAGCCGGGTGACCTGATCGCCACCGGCACGCCGCCGGGCGTGGGGATGGCGCGCAAGCCGCAGCGCTTCCTCAAGCGTGGCGACAAGATCAGGCTCGGGATTCCGGGCCTGGGCGAACAGCAGCAGGAAGTCGTAGCGTTCGGAAAGCCATAAACCGCAGGGCGGATGCGGCCTTTGGCCGTATCCCCCTACCCAGGCTTCAGCGCGGCATCGACTGAATCAACAAGGCGCGAAACAATCTCCGCCAGATCTGCCTCGGTCGCAATAAACGGCGGCGCAAGGAGGATATGGTCGCCGCGCTGCCCATCGATCGTTCCTCCCATCGGATACACCATCAGCCCGTGCGCCATCGCCTGCGCCTTGATCGCGGCGTGCAGCCTGCGCTCCGGCGCGAACGGCTGCCTGGTCTCGCGGTCCTGCACCAGTTCCAGCGCCAGCAACAGCCCGCGCCCGCGGATGTCCCCCACATGCTCGTTGCGCCCAAACGCTTCGCGCAGCATCGACATCATCGACGCTCCGCGCATTCGCACCGCCGCCAGCAAGTCGTCCTTCTCGATCACCTTCTGCACCGCCAGCGCCGCCGCCGCCGCCACCGGGTGCCCGATGTAGGTATGCCCGTGCTGGAAAATACCGCTGCCGCGCCGCAGCCGGTCGACCAGCCAGCCCTGCGCCAGCACCGCGCCGATCGGCTGGTAGCCCGCGCCGAGGCCTTTGGCCACGGTGACGATGTCCGGCGCCACGCCATCCTGTTCGATCGAGTACATGGTCCCGGTGCGGCCCATTCCGCACATCACTTCGTCGGCGATGAACAGCACGCCGTACTTGTCGCAGATCGCGCGTACGCCGCGGAAGTAGCCTGGCGTCGGCGGAATCGCGCCGCCGGTGGCGCCGACCACCGGTTCGGCGCAGAACGCGATCACGTTCTCCGGCCCGGCTTCGAGGATCTTCGCTTCCAGCTCCTGCAGCAGCGAAGCGGTGTAGTCGCCTTGGGTCTGCCCCGGCATGCGGTCGCGGTATTCGTAGCAGGGCGCCACGCGCGGCACGTCCATCAACAGCGGCGCGAACGGCTTGCGGCGCCACTCGTTGCCGCCGACCGCCAGCGCGCCCAGCGTGTTGCCGTGATAGCTCTGGCGACGCGCGATGAACACGCTGCGCTCGGTCTCCCCGGTTTCGACTGCGTACTGGCGCGCAAGCTTCATCGCCGTCTCCATCGCCTCCGATCCGCCCGAGACGAAATACACTTCCGACAAGCCGTGCGGCGCACTGGCCACTAGCCGGGCCGCCAGTTCCTCGGCCACCTCGGTGGTGAAGAACGCGGTGTGGGCGTAGGCAATGTCATCGATCTGGCGGTGCATCGCTTCCAGCACCGCCGGGTGGGCGTGCCCCAGCGAGGACACGGCCGCGCCGCCGCTGGCGTCGATATAGGTGTTGCCGCGGCTGTCGCGCACCAGCATGCCTTCGGCGCTGACAGCGACGGGCGGAGCGTGGCGCAGGTTGCGGTGAATGATGTGGCTCATCGGGAATCCTCAAGGAAGACGATGGTCGATGAAAGACAATAATCTTGAACCGGGGCGATTCTTTTGATTTTTCCCGGAAACGATGCGAATAATTCTGCCGATACCATGCGGCACCGTGCAGACGGCCGTGTCCGAGTCTGGCGCGACAACTTTGCCGGAACGGCCATAGACTTGTTTTTTTGTCGAGGCTTGGCCGCAACGTAGGCCCAAAGTACGCGACTTCATTTTTCCGCAACGCAACAAACTTCGCTTAATATTGAGGCAAATGGTGCCAACTTGGCTAATGCCGTTCAGTTAAGCCGTCGTTCCCGCGAATGCGGGAATCCATGGAACGCCTGCTCATAGGCGCGATGGATTCCCGCCTGCGCGGGAACGACGTTTCCAGGTTGCCTTGAAGCTTAACTTAACGGCATTAACGCCAACTTCGCGCCATTGTCGTCCTGCTCCCTCATCATCCCAAGGAATTAAGCATGTCCGTTTCTAACCTCAAGATTGGTGCCCGCCTGGGCCTCGGTTTCGCTCTCGTGCTGGCGATGCTGGCCGCTGTGGCCGGCGTCGGTCTCGCGTCGATGTCGCGCATTGAAACCCGCCTGACCCAAATCGTCGATGACAACAACGTCAAGATCTTCGCGATCAGCGCCGTGGCCGACAACTTCCGCGACATTTCGCTGGCCGTCTCGAACATGGTCGTCCAGGACGACCCGGCCGAACTGCAAAAGCAAATCGACGCACTGGCTGCGGCACGCGTCCGCTATGGCAAGGCTAAGAAGACCTTCCTCGAAACCGAGCTGAACGAACAGGAAAAGGCTTTGCTGGCGAAGCTTGACGCATCCATCGCCTCGACCAAGCCAAAGGTCGACAAGACGGTCGAATTGCGCCTGGCCGGCTCGCGCGCGGAGTCGGCCGAGAACATGACCAGGCATTCGGGCCCGGGCACGGCGGCAGCGATCGGAATCATTGACGAGATCGTGGCGTTCGAAAAAGAGCAGGCCCGCCAGACTGCCACCGACGCCAAGGCGGCTTATGCCAGCGCGCGTAACCAGGTGCTGGCGATTTCCCTGCTGGCGATGCTGGCAGGCATACTCGTCGCGTGGTTCATCACCCGTTCGATCATCCGCCCGATCCGCGCCGCCGTCAAAGTCGCCGAGACAGTCGCCTCAGGTGATTTGAGCAGCACCATCGACGTATCGCGAAGGGACGAGATGGGGCAGCTGATGCAGGCGCTGAAGAACATGAACGACAGCCTTAACCGCATCGTTGGCGATGTGCGCGGAGGTACCGACGCCATCGCGCTCGGTTCCGACGAAATCGCCCACGGCAACCTCGACCTGTCGGCGCGCACCGAGCAGCAGGCCAGCGCGCTGGAAGAAACCGCGTCGTCGATGGAGGAACTGACCTCCACCGTCAAACAGAATGCAGATAACGCGCGCCAGGCCAACCAGCTGGCGGCAACCGCCCAGGAGGTCGCCGTCGAAGGCGGCCGGGTGGTATCGCAGGTAGTCGACACGATGGGCGCCATCAACGAGTCGGCGCGCAAGATCGTCGACATCATCGGCGTCATCGACGGCATCGCCTTCCAGACCAACATCCTCGCGCTGAACGCGGCGGTTGAAGCGGCGCGCGCCGGCGAGCAGGGCCGCGGCTTTGCCGTCGTCGCCACCGAAGTGCGCAATCTCGCGCAGCGTTCGGCCGCGGCGGCAAAGGAGATCAAGGTGCTGATCGGCGATTCGGTCACTGCGGTGGAAACCGGTTCGCGCCTGGTCGACCAGGCTGGCACCACCATGGGCAAGATCGTCGCCAGCGTCGAACGGGTCACCGACATCATGGGCGAGATCACGGCGGCAAGCCGTGAGCAGGAAGCCGGCATCGAACAGATCAACCAGGCCATCGGCGACATGGATTCGGTCACGCAGCAGAATGCCGCGCTGGTCGAGGAAGCTGCTGCGGCAGCCCAGTCACTGCGCGAACAGGCAGGTAACCTGTCGCACGCGGTGAGCGTGTTCAAGCTGGATGTGCAGTCGGTGAATTCGCCGGCCCGTGTGGCGGCGCCAGCGAAGGTACAAGCACCCGTGCGTGTGCCTGCGAAAAAAGCGGCGCCGGTGCGCCTCGCGGCAGCTGCGCGCGATGAGTGGGAAAGCGTTTAAGCCAGCGCTTCTTTCGCCGCTTCCTCAGGGCTCAAGCCATCGTAGAACTGGTCGGTGAACCACTCGATCTGTTCTTCGATGTGTTCCTGGGCCTGTTCGACGGTCGCGCCGCCGGCCACCAGGAATCCCTCGACTTCGATGCACCAGTTAATCAGTGCCATCGTCTCTTCGTCGAGTTCCTCGTGTTTCTTTGCCATGCTGTTCTCCCGTGGGGTCAGGCCGCAAGGCCCTTGGCGAGGATGTCGGCAACCGTCTCGTTCAGGTCGGTACCACGCTCTTTTGCCAGCGTCTGGATCTGCTGGACCAGGTCGCCGTTTAACTTGACGGCAAACGGCACCAGGCCAAGCGCCTGGTCGCGTTTGCGCTGCTCGCGCCGGTCCACTGCCGCGGTATCGGCATTGCCAAAACCGGCGGCTCCGGGAGCGCTCATCTTGCCCATCAATTTTTTGGCGTCGCTCTTTGCCATTCCGGTTTTTTTCATGTGCTGCTTTCAGTTGCTCAGGCCAGGACTTTTTTAAGCCAGGCGCCGATGTCGTTAAGTTCTTCGAGACACAGCGAGTGCTGCATCATATATTCATGCCACTCGACCTGGTAGCCCAGGGCCTTGAGCAGGTCGCGCGACTGGTGGGCCCTGGCGACGGGAATCACGCCGTCGTGGGTGCCGTGGACCAGGAAGATCGGCGTCTTCAGGCTGGCTTCGCTGCGTTCGTTCGAGATCTTGTCGGCCAGCGGCACATAGCCCGACAGGCACAAAAGGCCCGCCAGTTTTTCATCGTGGCGCAGGCCGGTCTGCAAGGTCATCGCGCAGCCTTGCGAGAAGCCCGCCAGGATAATGCGTTCGGCCGGAATGCCGCGCGCCTTTTCGCGCGCGATCAGCGCTTCGACGTCGGCCTGCGACGCGCGCAGGCCGGTTTCGTCTTCACGGCGGGCGATGTCGGTGCCGACGATGTCGTACCAGGCGCGCATCACGTAGCCGTTATTGATCGNNCGCATCACATAGCCGCTATTGATCGTCACCGGCATCGTCTTCGCATGCGGGAAGATGAAGCGGATGCCGGGCAGGCCGGTCAGGTCAAGCTCCTGGACCAGCGGGACGAAGTCGTTGCCGTCGGCGCCCAGGCCGTGCATCCAGATGACCGCCACCTGTGGATTCGGTCCGGTTTCGATTTCGATATTCTCGAGCAGTTCTTTCATTGCGCGTCTTCTTTCGCAGCTGCGGGCGGGCGCTGCGCCGTCTTCGGGCGCCAGGCCTTGCATACCGCAGGGTCGGTTTCGATGTAGGGGCCGCCAATCAGGTCGATGCAGTAGGGGACCGCGGCGAAGATGCCGCCGACGAGCTGCTTGCCGTCCGCGTCCTTCAGTCCTTCCAGTGTCTCCTTGATGGCCTTCGGCTGGCCCGGCAGGTTCATGATCAGCGCCGCATGGTCGTGCGTCTCGCGGATGACGGCCACCTGGCGCGACAGGATCGCGGTCGGCACGAACTGCAGGCTGACCTGGCGCATCTGTTCGCCGAAGCCTGGCATCTCCTTGGTGCCGACAGCCAGCGTGGCTTCGGGCGTGACATCGCGCCGGGCAGGCCCGGTGCCGCCGGTGGTCAGCACCATGTGGCAGCGCGCGCTGTCGACCAGCTCGACCAGCGTCTTTTCAATCTGTTCGCGTTCGTCGGGAATCAGGCGCGGCTCGATGCGATAAGGCGTGGTGAGGGCTTGCGCCAGCCAGTCGGAGAGTGCCGGAATGCCCTTGTCTTCATAGACGCCGCCGCTGGCGCGGTCGGACACCGACACCAGCCCGATGACCAGCAGCTCCGGGTCAGTCGTCTTCTGGGTCTTCATCGGTGATGTAGTCTTCGTCGTCATCATCCGGCTTGGCTGGCGCGCCTTTCTTGGACAGGTCCTTGAGGANNTGCTGCACGTCGAGTTCCGGATGCTCGGCCAGCAGCACGGTCAGCGCGTTGTCGTCGGCCAGCAGCTTGTCGCGGCGGCGTTCGATCGCGTGCAGGAAGGCGGTATCGGCTTTCGACATGCCTTTCCAGCTGTCGATGGTGCGGCGGATGACGGCCAGTTCTTCCTCATCCAGGGTGCGCATTTTTTTGCCGACGAACTGCATCTGGCGGCGTCGACCTTCGTGGTTGGTGATGGTCTGGCACATCAGGATCGCGTCCTTGACGTCTTCCGGCATCGGCACGCGCTTGACGCGGTCGCGCGGTTCGGCCACCAGTTCTTCGCCGAGCTTTTGCAGCTCGCTCATCTGGCGCTTCAGCTCGGACTTCGACGGGCGTTCGTACTCTTGTTCGAACTCATTGGACTGGAACCCGCAGGCACCGCGGTTTGGATTTGGCATGATAGGGAATTCCGGCAGGCGCACGGCCTCCCGGTAAAAACAGTAAACGACTGCTATCATACCCGTTTAACCGGATAGCCGAGAAAAACACAACATGAACGACTCCGTCTTTATCCATACCCAGGACCAGCTCCAGCAGCTTGCACGCGATGTGCTCGGCTTTGCCAAGGAGCAGGGCGGCTCCGATGCGTCGGTCGAGATCAGCGAAGGCAGCGGCTTGTCGGTCTCAGTGCGCCGCGGCAAGATCGAGACGATTGAGCAGAACAAGGACAAGGGCATGGGCGTGACGGTCTACATCGGCCAGAAGCGCGGCAATGCCAGCACCTCGGATTTCTCGCCTGCCGCGCTGCGCGCCACCGTCGAGGCGGCCTACAACATCGCCCGCTTCACCGCAGAGGATGACTGCGCCGGCCTGGCCGACGAGGACATGCTGGAAAAGAACCCGCGCGACCTGCGCCTTTGCTACCCGTGGCAGATCTCGGCCGCGGACGCAGTGGTCATCGCCCAGCGCGCCGAAGCGGCCGCGTTCGCGGTCGACCCGCGCATCACCAACAGCGAAGGCGCCAGCGTCTATGTGCAGCAGTCGCACTTTGTGTCGGCCAACTCGCGCGGCTTCGCTGGCGGCTACCCGTTCTCGCGCCACACCCTGTCGGTGGCGCCGATCGCCGGCAAAGGCGCGAAGATGCAGCGCGACGACTGGTACACCTCGGTGCGCGACCCAAAAANNCCGGTGCTGTTCGAAGCGCCGCTGGCGGCCGGGCTGCTCGGCTCCTTCGTGCAGGCCACGTCGGGCGGGGCGCTGTACCGCAAGTCGACCTTCCTGCTCGATTCGCTGGGCCAGTCGATCTTCCCGTTGCACATCCAAGTGCTCGAAGACCCGCATGTGATCGGCGGCGTCGGCTCGGCCCCGTTCGATGAAGAAGGCGTGCGCACGGTGCGCCGCAATGTCGTCGAGAACGGCGTACTGCAAGGCTACTTCCTGTCGTCNNTATTCGGCGCGCAAGCTGGGCATGAAGACCACCGGCAACGCGGGCGGCTCGCACAACCTGTCGCTGACCTCGTCCCATACCAGGAAGGCCGACGATTTCGCCGGCATGTTGCGCAAGATGGACCGCGGGCTCCTGGTCACCGAACTGATGGGGCAGGGCACCAACTACGTGACCGGCGACTATTCGCGCGGCGCATCGGGTTACTGGGTCGAGAACGGCGTGATCCAGTACCCGGTCGAGGAGATCACCATTGCCGGCAACATGAAAGACATGTTCCAGGCCATCGTCGCAATCGGCAACGACGTGCTTACGCGCGGTAACAAGTCGACGGGGTCGATCCTGATCGAGAAAATGGTCGTCGCCGGCAGTTGATACCGGGACAAGCGTCAAATCTACCATCGTCATTCCCGCGTAGGCGGCTGTTGCGAACGGTCCGAAGCGTCACATCTACCATCGTCATTGCCGCGTAGGCGGCAATCCATACCAGCTCGGCTCTAAGGGGGAATGGATTCTCGCCTACGCGAGAATGACGGCTTAACTTAACGGAATTAGACCCGCGGGTGCCCAAGCCTACCAGCAGCAGCGAAACTGGCTCGGGAACTGCCGTGCTCGGCCCAATGTCAAATGCGGTGACAAGGGAAGCAGCGCGAACCGTGCCAGCCTATAAGAATCAAGGGCTTGACGATGCCATCGTGAAAATTTCTTTTCTTGATGCTAAGAATTCCGACAGTAAATATTTCACCTGCGATGAACGAATGAGTTTTTCGTTGCGTACTTGCCCGCTCGGCAATACACTAGGTTCAAGTTGGTGACTTACCGCTTACATAAAAACTTCAGGAGACTTAAGTATGGAACGTCGTTCCTTTATCAAGAAGGCTGCGGTTGGCGCTTCGGCCGCAGCAGTTGCAGCACCGGCACTCGCGCAATCGCTGCCGACCATCAACTGGCGCCTCGCCAGCAGCTTTCCGAAGTCCCTCGACACCATTTTCGCTGCATCGGATACGCTGTCCAAGCGCGTATCGCAGTTGACCGGCGGCAAATTCAACATCCGCACCTT
>CXWL01021324.1_pt1 | contig 10508 bp, 6 predicted proteins | sample 590931 | NCBI WGS metagenome assembly CXWL01 (sample SAMEA3498368, study PRJEB10139) | groundwater metagenome | biome: water well; material: biofilm material | place: Germany | collected 2015-04-27
AATCCATGGTGGTGCGCCGGCCAAGATGGATTGCCGCGCTGCGCTCGCAATGACGAGACACGACTTGCTGACGCGCGCTCAAAAGTCGGGGAACTTTACATACAGAGCGCGCGTTTTCTGGTCGCACGCATAACCATATGATTTTTAATGAATTAATGTTTTGGCTCGAATATTGCGTGCATTTAGTGGTATATGGCGACAAGGAATTGTCGAGCCAAGTCCTTAAGCGTTCCCCCAGGAGTCCAGCATGAAAACCTCCCTCACCCTTACCCGAAGCGCCCCTGGCGTCTTCCCACTCAAACTTCGATGCGCTCTGGCATCGGTCGCGATGGCGGCCCTATGTGGTGCCACCCCCGCAATGGCGTCACCGCTGCTGGGGTCGGCTTTGGCGAGCTTTGCGGTGCTGGGCGCTTCAGGGGTGACCAATGTCCCCACCAGTACCATCGGCGGGAATCTGGGTTCCGCCCCCAGTGCTTCGGCCGGCGGGGGCTACGTCTTTACCTCTGGATCGTTGCAAGCCAACACCGCCCTGGCGCAGCAGGCACAGCTTGACCTTGACGCCGCGATCCTCGCGGTCAACGGCATGGGACCCGGTCTCACCATTGGTGCGGACCTCACCGGGACGATCTTTCCCGGCACCTATACGGTTCCCGCTGGCTCAACCAATCTGTCAGGGGCGCTCATTCTCGACGGCGGCGGCGACAGCACCGCGCAGTGGTATTTCCTGTTTTCCAGCACGCTCATCACCGACTCCACCTCCAGCGTTTCGGTGGTGAATGTCGGCGACGGTTCAGGCGTCGGACTCTATTGGAGCGTGGGCAGCGCCGCAACCCTCAACGGCAATTCGTTTGCGGGCAATGTGCTCGCGCACGACCTCATCAGCAGCGACGGCGACCTGACCCTGTCGTGCGGACGCCTGCTGTCGGCCACGACCCAAGTGACCCTGATTCACGACACCATCTCGCTCGGCTGTATCGGGTTCGAAAACAGCGGCGGCTTTGACCAGGGCGCTAACATCGGATCGGGCGGCCATTTCGTACCCGAGCCCGCCACACTGGCGCTGTTCGGGCTCGGACTGGCGGGTATGACATTGACCCGCCGCCGTCGCAACTGAGATCCACGGGGCAAGCAAAGCCCGTCATTGCGAGCGCAATTGACCCGTCATTGCGAGCGAAGCGCGGCAACCCAACAAGCCCGTCATTGCGAGCGTAGCGCGGCAATCCATGGTGGTGGGTCGGCCAAGATGGATTGCCGCGCTGCGCTCGCAATGACGAGGTGTGGGCGCGCTGCGCTCGCAATGACGGGGGGACGGCGCTCGCGATGACGGGCCAGATGGAGCGCCGTGACTGACTTGCGCCGGCTGCGTTAGCTGGCGCACAGACCGACTTGCCGGCGCTTTGTAGGCTAGGGTTTTCACGCCTCTGGAGCAAGTCATGGATGAGTACCACATCGCCGTCATCGTCGGCAGCCTGCGCAAAGATTCATACAACCGCCGCCTGGCCAACGCCTTGGCCGAGCTGGCCCCAGCGGACCTTACTCTCAGGCAGGTGAAGATTGGCGACCTGCCCCTGTACAACCAGGACGACGACGACACCCCAGGTGAGGCGGTGCAACGGCTCAAGGCCGACATCGCCAGCGCGCAGGGCCTGCTGTTTGTCACGCCGGAGTACAACCGCTCGATTCCCGGTGTGCTGAAGAACGCGATCGACCACGGCTCGCGCCCCTACGGCAAAAACGTCTTTGCCGGCAAGCCAGCCGGGGTGATCGGCGCCTCGGTTGGCGTCATTGGCAGTGCGATCGCGCAACAACACCTGCGCAACATCCTGGCCTACCTGGAAGTACCCACCATGGGCCAACCCGAGGCCTTCATCCACGCCACGGAGGGTCTGTTTGGGCCAACCGGCAGGCTCGGCGATACGCAACGCACGTTTCTGCAAGCCTGGATGAAGCACTACGTGGACTGGATCAAATGGCACTGTCGTGCCTAGCGCGCCATCGGACCGCACCCTACAGATTTCTAACTATCAGGAGTTGTCATGCACAGCATAGTCCTTCGCCTACGGGTTTCGGTGATCGCGACGGCGGTCGCAATGTTGGTCTTTGGCGGCGCGGCCAGCGCGGACCCACCCACGCGCATCGCACGACTGGGCTACATCAGCGGTTCAGTCAGTCTCTCGCCAGCCGGTGAGGACGATTGGGCACGGGCAAACGTCAACCGACCCCTGACCCACGGCGACCGCCTGTGGACCGATGCGCACGCCCGGGCCGAGGTTCAGTTGGGCGGTGCGATGGTACGCATGGGCGCGCAAACCAGCCTGTCGGTGCTCAACCTCGACGAGCAAATCACGCAACTACAGTTGACTCAAGGCACTTTGACGGTGCGTGTGCGTCGCCTGGACCGCAACCAGGTGTTTGAGGTCGACACCCCCAACCTGGCCTTCACGCTGCGCCAGCCCGGTCTGTACCGCATAGAGGTGGCCCCCGACGGGCACGACACCACCATCGTGGTGCGCAAAGGCCAGGGCCAGGCCTATGGCGAACAGGCCAGTTACGTGATTGACGCGCGCCAGGCCTATCGGTTCAGTGGCACCGGCCTGCGTGACTACGAACGGGTTGCCGCAGCACGCCCCGACGAATTTGACCGCTGGTCCGACGGCCGCGACCGCAGCTACGACAACTCGGTCTCGGCGCGCTATGTGTCGTCCGATGTACTGGGTTACCAGGATCTGGACGCCCACGGCAGTTGGCGCGTCGAGCCAAGCTATGGCCGAGTCTGGGTTCCCACCCGTGTCGCCACCGATTGGGCACCCTACCGCGATGGCCACTGGACCTGGGTCGATCCCTGGGGTTGGACCTGGGTGGACGACGCGCCATGGGGATTCGCGGTGTCGCACTACGGGCGCTGGGCGCATTTGCAGGGCACCTGGGCCTGGGTACCCGGACCGGTGCGCACGCGCGCCTACTACGCACCGGCACTGGTGGCATTTGTCGGTGGCAACAACTTCCAGTTGACGCTCTCCAGCGGCAATGTCGCAGGCGTGGCCTGGTTTCCCCTGGCGCCGCGCGAGATTTACCGACCGCCCTATCAAGTCAGCCGCGGCTACTTCGACAACCTCAACCGCAGCAACACGGTGGTCAACACCACCGTGATCAACACCACTTACAACAGCTACAACACCACCAACGTCACCAACATCACCAACGTGGTTTACGCCAACCGGCAAGTAGCCGGTGCCGTGGTGGCCGTGCCAACCAGCGTGTTTGTGCAATCGCAACCGGTATCGCGGGCCGCTGTTCGGGTGAACCGCGAGGTGCTGGTCAGTGCACCGGTGGCCACGCTGGCACCGGTGGCACCCACCCGCGTCAGCGTGCAAGGGGGCGGTGGCGCCGGCGACACACCGCCGCCACGCGTCTTGCAGCGCCCGGTGGTGGCACGCAGCGAACCGGCCGCCGCGCACGCCGGGTTTGCGGCACAGCAACAACAACTGAGCGCCCGACCAGGCCGACCCGTGGACGAGGCAAACCGTCGGGACATCAAACCGGGCGCTGGCGCGCCCGCGCCGATGGTCAAGGTGCTGCCAGCGGCGCAAGTGGCACTGCCTGCCGCGCCGCCGCCGCCACCACCGGCGACACCCGTCACCCAGCAACGCACTCGGCCTGAGCAAGACAGCAAATCCGAGCCCAGAGGCAAAGACGAGCCACGTGGCCGTCAAGACCCCCGCAGCCAAGGCGTCACCACACCGACACCGACACCCATGCCGACAGCTCTGCCGGCACCGGCACCGGTTGCCGTGCCCAGGCCAGTTGCGCCATCCGTGGCGCCGGCCCCCGCTGCCGCACCAGATCGGCCACAGCGGCCGCCCAGCCCGCCCGAGCTTGCGCCCAAGCCCCAGGTGAGCTTGCCCGCTGCGACGCCTCCCAAGGCGGTTGCACCACCGCCACCGCCACCGCCACAACGACCGGCACCCCTGCCACCGCCCAGCGCACAGCCCAGAGTCACCGCACCACCGGCTACCGAGCGGCCGATGCCGCCACCGGAACGCCCAGCGCAGGCTGCACCGGTACCCGCCAGACCCGCCGAGGCCCGACCGCCAGTGGCAGCGCCGCCACGCCCACCTGTGCCCGCCCAGGCGGCACCCGCCGCGCCACGCGAACGCGCCAACAAACCGCGCCCTGCCGCCAGCGAAGCCAAAAACGCCGAGGACGAGCGCGAAGCGCCGCAAGCGTGGCGGTGGTGACGGCCGCACACCGAGGAACTAATGTGGGCTGGCAGACAGACCCTGGGCAGACCAAGCCCTACGCTGTCAGCAGATGCCCCACTTCGTGCCGCGTCACCAACCCGGTCTGACCAAATCTACCGCCCTTTGATTGGAGATTGATATGAAGCACTTTCTTTCCACGGCTCTGGCCCTTGTCCTGGGCGCTGCCGCGCTGGCGCCAACGCAAGCCGTCGCACAAGCCACGGTGCAAGTGGTCATCGGTCGCGCGCCGCCACCCATGCGCCACGAGATGATTCCCGAAATGCGCCGCGGCTATGAATGGGCGCCAGGCTATTGGAACTGGAATGGCCGACGCCACGTGTGGGTGGCACGCCACCGGCAGCGCACCCGCAACGGCCACTACTACCAGCAGCCCCAGTGGCACCAAGACGGTGAGCGCTGGCAATTCAATCGAGGTGGCTGGCGCCGCGGTGACCGCGACGGCGATGGCGTGCCCAACAGCATTGACCGCCGGCCAAACGACGCATCGCGCAACTAGGCGAAGTCCCACTCGCCTGGCGACGCCGGGCAGACTCTGAACGCGACCGCCATCGTGGCGCTGCTACGATGGCCTTGCCACGTCCGGCCTGCTTTGCGAGATGCCCCATGACCCTCCCTGATGAAAATGCGCCCGCCCTCCCCATCAACAAGTCCTTGTTGCTGCTACTGACGACGGTGTCGCTGGCATTCGGCTGGATATTGCTGCCGTTTTACGGAACCATCATGTGGGCCGCCATCATCGGCCTGCTGTTTCGGCCCGTGCACCACTGGCTGCTGGCGCGCCTGCGACGCCGGCGCAACGCGGCGGCCTTGTTGACAGTGCTGCTCGTGCTGGTGATCGTCATCATTCCCCTGGCGTTGATCGCGGCGTCCTTGGCGCGCGAAGCGGCGCTGGTCTACCAGGGCCTGAAGTCGGGGGCCTTGAATCCCGTGCTCTATTTTCAAGGTGTGTTTGACGCCCTGCCCGCTTGGGTGAGCACCCTGCTAGGTCGATTTGGGCTGAGTGACTTCGCCACCCTGCAGAATCGGCTGACGGCTACCCTGGCCCAGGGCAGCCAGTTCATCGCCACGCAGGCGCTGGGCATCGGGCAAGACACCTTTGAGTTTGTGGCCAGCCTGTTCATTACGCTTTACCTGGCGTTTTTTCTGATTCGTGATGGCGACAGCCTGGCGCGGACGCTGCGGTCAGCCATTCCGCTGCCACCCCAGCACACGCAGGAACTGCTGGGCAAGTTCACCACCGTGATCCTGGCCACCGTCAAGGGCAACTTGCTGGTGGCGGCGATTCAAGGTGCCTTGGGTGGCCTGGCGTTCTGGTTTCTCGGTGTCAGCGGGGCGTTGTTGTGGGCCGTCTTGATGGCCTTCTTGTCGCTGCTGCCTGCCGTCGGCGCCGGCCTGGTGTGGCTGCCGGTGGCGCTGTATTTTCTGATCACCGGTGCCATCTGGCAGGGCGTGGCCCTGGTGGCCTACGGTGTGCTGGTGATCGGCTTGGTCGACAACCTGCTGCGCCCAATCCTGGTCGGCAAGGACACCGGCATGCCCGACTACCTGGTGATGATCACCACCCTGGGCGGCATGGCGGTGTTTGGCATCAACGGCTTTGTAATCGGCCCGGTGATCGCCGCCATGTTCATCGCCGTGTGGCACATCTACAGCACGATTCGGCGCGGCAACTAACTCCAGGCCGTCATCGCAAGAAAGGGCGTCATTGCGAGCGTAGCGCGGCAATCCATGCAAGGCCGTCATTGCGAGCGTAGCGCAGCAATCCACGAAAGCCGTCATTGCGAGCGCAGCGCGGCAATCCACGAAAGCCGTCATTGCGAGCGTAGCGCGGCAATCCATCTTTGCGGACCCTCCACCATGGATCGCCGCGCTGCGCTCGCGATGACGGGGTAAGTGGGTCGGCGATGGCGAGATGGCTTGGTCGACGATGACAAGCAAGCAGCCCTCGCACGAAACGCCGCCATCGCGAGCGCAGCGCAACTCTCGTCATTGCGAGCGAAGCGCAGCAATCCATGCAAGGGCGTCATTGCGAACGTAGCGCGGCAATCCACCTCTGCGGGCCGGCAATCATGAATCGCCAAAATCGCGCACCAGATGTGCGCCATCGCACAGTCAAGCGCGCGCTACTTCAGAAGAATCGGGCCATCGGTTGAATTGCGGGCTCAACATGTCCCGCTCTTTCCGATGCCGACCCGCCATCGACGCTTCTGAAGCCACTCGCCGAGCAGCCACTGCGTCTCAAGGAGAACCATCCATGTCATTCCTAAGCAACTACAGCCCCGCCGGCATCAGTGCCGTCAAGCTCATGGCCTATTCCCTGCGTAGCGCACCGACCGCCGACCTGGTTGCCGCAGGCACCGCGTTCATCCAGGGCGGTGGCACGCCGGCCCAGGTGTTGAACTCGCTGTTCAACGCCAACATCCCCCAGTCACCATTTACCGCCTACGGGTCGGCCTACAGCGACGGTGCCTTCGTCAGCGCCCTGATTGACAACCTGGCCTACGGCACCACCATCAGCGTCAGCACCCGCTCGGCGTGGGTGGCCTCCATCACACCGCTGGTGGCTCAGTTTGCGTCGCGCGGCGATGCCGTGATGGCACTGACCAACATGATTGAAGCCAGCAACTCGACCGACCCGGACCTGGCCATGCTCAAAGCCGGCTTGCTGGCGCGCGCCGAGACCGCCGCTGCCTTTGCCCAATCACCCGCCGGTGCCACCTACAGTGGCCAGGGCTTTGCCCAACTGCTGGCGCCGATGGCGGCCACGCTCGATCCAACCTATGTACTGAGCGCTGACGCCAGCAGTGTCAACGAAGGTGGTGCCGTCACCTTCACCTTGACCACTGCCCACGTTGCAGTGGGCACCATGCTGGCCTTCACGCTGGGCGGCACGGGCATCGCCGCGTCCGACATCACCGGCAGTGCCGTCACGGGCAACTTCACCATCAATGCGGCGGGCCTGGGCAGCGCCACCATCACACTCGCCGCCGACACGACCACCGAAGGACCTGAGACCTTGCGTCTGGAATTGCCATTCAGCGGGAAGTTCATCGACGTGTCGGTCAACGACACCAGCGTTGGTGTGCCGCCCGTGCCAACCTATGCCCTGAGCGCCAACCTGGCCAGTCAAGACGAAGGCGCCAGTGTCAACTACACCCTCACCACCACCAACGTTGCCGCAGGCACGGTGGTGGCGTTCACGCTGTCGGGCACCGGCATCAGCGCGGCTGACATCGTGGGCAGTTCCTTAAGCGGTAACTTTACCGTCGACGCGTCCGGCGTGGGCACGGCCAGTGTTGCGCTGGCGGCTGACTTCAACACCGAGGGCATGGAGAGCCTGTTGTTGAATCTGGCCGGGGGCGCTGGACAAATCGCGGTCTCGATCAATGACACCAGCCTGACGGTGCCGCCAGTCAGCAGCCCCGACCTGTTGATCATTGCCGACAACATGCCCAATGGCGGTGCCAGCATTCCACCCACCGCGCTGCTGGGCGAAATTGGCCTGAGCACCTACCTCAGCTTCGACTTGCTCAACCAGAGTGGCGCCACGCCGCTGCGCATGTCGCTGGTGGATTTGATTGCCACCAACGCCACAGCGGGCGCGGCCCTCAACACCACCAACCACAGCGCGGACCGCGGCAACATTCCCCAGGTCAGCAACCAGCACCTGTTCACGCATGACCTGGGTGGCATGACCGACCGCGTCGACTACAGCGCCGAGACCGGCAAGATTGTGTCGGTGATCGGCGCCACCGCCTCGACCACGCAGTACGTGCTGGTCAACGACAACGGCACCAACAACGTCTTCAACGACGCCACCGACCGGATTGACACGCTCATCAACGTCGAAGAACTGGTCGCCTCCCAGGGCGGCGGTGTGCTGGACCTGAGCAACTCCGGGCAGGACTGGTTGATCAGCTTCAGTAAAAACTACAGCGCCGCCACCGACATCGACGCAACCAAGGACCGCGAGACCCACCGCATCGAACTGTCCAACCTGAACACCGGTGTGCCCAGCGGTCGCAATTACTTTGACTTCCGCGACGCGGGTGCCAATGCGGCTGTGACGCAGGCCACCGCCGCCTGGACCGGTATCCAGGGCAGCGACCGCAATGAAACCCTGGTGTTCACCGGGGCCGAGTCGATGGACGCGCGCACCAATACCCTGCGTGGTGGCACCAACACGGTCAAGTTCAACGAGCTGACGCGCAGTATTTTGGTCGACGTCACCGTGGCCGATTGGCTGCCCAGCACCAACTTGGCTGATGACAGCAATGCCAGCGGGGTCATCACGGCCACCACCAGCTTTACCAACGGTGACGGTGTAACCCTGCTGTCGGCCAACACCAACGTCAGCAGTTCACACACCGCCAACAATGGGGTTAGCGCCGGTCTACTCAAGATCGTCGGCTCACAAGACGCCGAGGACGCTCTCACCTTCTCCGACAATGCCGCGGCCAAGCTGTTCGTTTTGGGTCAACTGATCGGCGGCAACGACGTGATCACAGCCAAGATCGGCAGCGGCGCGGCACAGAATTCCTTGGAACTGACCGGCTTCCAATTCCTGCGTGACAACGGCAGCTCGGACGACGTGTATTCGATCGACAACATGGTTCGCGCCGCCGGCGGCCTCAAGCTGACGGACAGCGCCACCAATGACCACGACGCGATTCAGATCGGCAACGACGCACTGGGGTCCGCCGCCGTCGGGGGTGTGGCGAGTGTCGTCAACCTGGCCACGCTCAATGGCGCGGCACCGGGCTTCAACTTTGACTTCGACGTGCTCGACATCAGCCTGGTCACCGGCACCGGCCTGAGCATGGTCGGCACGGCGGGCACCGATGACGAACTGGTGCTGGGCACCTTGGGTTCGCTCACCGCCGTAAGCCTGTTCGAGTCGCTGGTGTTGACACCTGCCTCACTCGACAAGGGCAGCTCGCTGGTACTCGACCTTGACACGGCGGCGGTGCGCGTGGGCGCCACCAAGTTGTTCGACTACAGCGGCTCGAGCCTGAGCGCCGGTGGTTTGATGTTCGGCACTGCCGGGCAAACCAGCTATGTGGGTGCGCTGGCCGGTGGCATGACCCTGGCGGTGCTGGACACCAGCGCCGGCGCGGGCGCTAGCGTGATGGGTGGCAACGGCGCGGACACCATCACCGGTGGCGCCGGCAACGACACGATTCGCGGCGGCGGCGGCAACGACATTGTGAGTGGCGGCGCCACGGCCGAGAGTTGGACCTTCACCCTGGGCGGCACGGCCGACGCGGTAGCCGCCGCAGCCAACCGCATCACCGTCACCATGACGGTGGACGGCACCGTGCTGACCCTGACCGAGGCCGCACTGGCCGACAGCACGTATGGCGACGGCAACGGCGCCGTGTTGGACGGTGCTTCCGCCATCGGCATCGGGGACGCGATGATTGGCCTGATCAATGCCAACCTGACTGGCATCAATGGCGGTGCCGGCACCGGCACGGTGACCGGTGCCACCTTCAACACCACCTCGGGTGCGGTGGTGCTGAGCTTTGCCCCCGGGGTCAACGCCAACGACGCGGTGACCTTTGTGCTCAACAGCGGCACCGGCCCAGATGGCGGCAGCTTCACCCTGAGTGCGGGTGTCAACGTCAACGGCAACGACGCGGGGGTGGACACCTTTGTGTTTGAGAAGTCTGGCCTGCTTAATGGCTCGGACACCCTCAGCAACTTTGCTGGCGCATCGGACAAGCTCAATGTCATGGCCTTCACCGGCGCGGCCATCACGGCTGCCGGTGCGTCCGTCAATGCCGTCACCGGTGGCACCTTCGCCGGGCCGGCAAGCACCGCGCAGTTTGTCTACAACAAAGCCGGTGGCTTGATCGCCGTGAGCGACTTCGCCACCGCCGCTGCCGCCGGCAAGTTCGTCGCGGCCGATGGCACCAAGTTCGTGCTGGCAGTCACGGCCGACGTCACCGGCGCGCTGGGCGACGCGGCCAACACCGCCGTGTCTGTGTACTTTGTGGAGAACGGCGCCACCGCCGGCCTGTCCGACCTGACGGTGTCCCTGGTCGGCACCATCAGCGGCCCCGCCGAACTGTCCCTGGCCGCGATCTACACCGCCTTGACCTGAGGACCTCCCACAAAATCCCGTCATTGCGAGCGCAGCGCGGCAATCCACGAATCTCCGTCATTGCGAGCGTAGCGCGGCAATCCATCTTTGCGGACCCTCCACCATGGATCGCCGCGCTGCGCTCGCGATGACGGGGTAAG
>CXWL01017688.1_pt2 | contig 10506 bp, 11 predicted proteins | sample 590931 | NCBI WGS metagenome assembly CXWL01 (sample SAMEA3498368, study PRJEB10139) | groundwater metagenome | biome: water well; material: biofilm material | place: Germany | collected 2015-04-27
TGAAATACCGACGATCCCCAGCGCCATCGCTATGACGCGAGAGAATCCCTCATTGCAAACCCAGGATTCTTCGACCAAGGCACTCTCTCCTACGGCAAAATCCTCCCCTTCAGCGCCACGAAAAACACACCGCCTGATTCATCGGCCAACTCCGTTTTCAAGCAGCACGGTGGTGAGTCCCCCCAAGGCAACCCTAAAACAAGCTACCCCGGCAACCTCAATCGGCACAATAAAGACGGCACCCACAGAGTCAGGCACACTGACGACCAGGGATATCGCACCAGAGAAGCAATCACCGACGATCACCGTCGTGGCACCGATCGCCTCCCCGCTTGTTCTCGGACAAGTCGCGTCAGNNTCGCCGCTGCAGCTCCGTCCGGAGCGCGTGGGCCAAGCCTTCCGGGCCGAATGCAGCGACTCTTGTCTGAACTACCAGGGGCAGCACAAATCGTTGCCTATCAAGAAGAGGATCCTGACCCGACAGTGATTATCCCCACACTCACCCGTAATCCGAGCGTCTTATCATTTTCCGCAGTTCAGAATGGATCCAACCCAGCAGCTCAGTCGCTCACCATTACAAATACAGGCCCGGGAATGCTGACCTGGACCGCATCCTCAAATAGCGCCTGGCTGACATTGAATAACACCACATCGGCATCAGGAACCAATCTCGGCTCGGTAAGTGTACGAGTGAATCCCGCCGGTCTCTCGGTTGGAACACATACCGGCCTGATCACCATTGTCGGAACCGGTTCAGCCAATTCCCCGCAGACCGTCAGTGTGAGCTTTGACGTCACCGCTGCTCCTACTCCCACCATCGGCCTAAGCGCGACAACATTGTCGTTCTCGGCCGTCCAGGGTGGAAGCAATCCGGCAAATAAAACTATCTCTATTTCTAATTCTGGCAGCGGCGCCCTAAGCTGGACGGCAACGGGAAATGCCAGTTGGCTTAGTCTGAGCCCTGCTTCGGGGACCGGAGCAGGCACCATTTCAGTGAGCATCAACACGACCGGAATGACACCTGGCACAGTAAACGGCCAGATTACGATTACGGCTTCAGGAGCGACAAATACGCCACAAACCGTGATGGTCTCGCTCACTATCACAACGGCGCCCGCACCATCCATCATTGGATTGAGCCCAACGAGTCTGNNACGCTCTGGCCCACCGGAGCGACCCCAGTCATTCTCCCTGTGACCTTCACTGTCACAGCAGCCTCAGCTATCACCCTAGCCCCATCAAATCTCAGCTATACGGCAACACAGGGGACCGCAAACCCTGCGAATCAAAATGTTTCTTTAACAAACTCAGGCGGAACCTTGAACTGGACAATAAGCGATGATGCTTCATGGCTAACAGTGAGTCCTACATCGGGAAGCGGCAGCCGCACGTTAACAACAAGCGTGAATACAGCAGGACTCTCTGCAGGTACATACAATGCCACTGTCACAGTCAGCGCATCCGGCGCCTCTACGAAAACGGTGGCCATCACGCTGACGGTAAACGCCCCGGCAACCTCATCAGCCACCTTGACATGGAATGCCAACACCGAAAGCGACTTAGCCGGGTATAAGATCTACCGGGCAACCACTTCCGGTGGATACGGCACACCAATCGCAACACTACAAGGGAATGGCACAACCTATATTGCAGCGGGTCTTCAGTCAGGAACGACGTACTTTTTCGTCATCACCTCCTATGACTTAACTGGGAATGAAAGCCTCCCTTCAAATGAAGTCAGCAAGAGCATTTTCTAGGCTTCTCAAGAAGAACCCCGGCATGAGGTACTTTTGCTCAAGATGGAGAATAATCACCCCACGTCGCGGCATATAGCAGAAAGGTCGCTTGCGCGGCGAATGTTTGAACCTGCATCAGTTCGCTTCCCTCGGTGAGGCCCAAGCGATCATCGAGTCGTGGTGGCTCGACGATAATCACCGCCGCCCGCATTGCTTGCTCGGCTAGCCAACCACAAGTGAGCTTGCCGCACAATGTCAGGTCAAACAGATTGCCAAAGAAGTCACCTGTTCAACTTTCTAAAATCTGTCTGGGTGAGAGGTCAATCATTCCGACAACTTCTCATGAGTAGCGAGAGCACGAGTCCTGTCACGCGACACCATGATCGTTCTAAATTGCTATATTTTAATGAAATTATTCCATGTCACTTGATATAACCTTTACGAGTATCAACTCGGCGTTGATTTTGCATTAAACCTATGTGAGCCTGCGAGCCGCCGGAAAACTGCACAAACCAAACCTCTAAATCAACCAAAGTTTAGATGGCGATGACTATCCGGGCGCACGACAGAGGAAGACCAGCTCACACCACGCGAGGCTTTTATATTTATATGCTTATATATCTGCTATCAGGGAGGGGCTCAGCTGCAATCAGGGCAGTACGGTCATCTAATAATAACAACGCACAAACAAGTGGGAGCACATAACATGAAAATACAGCAATCGATGTCGGCAAGAAGTAAAAATAGCCTTTCACTTTACATGGTCATTACGGCTGTGCTGTCACTCTTACCAGTTTCGTCTCATGCCGCGGTCTTCTGGGATGATGAAATGGAGCCAGGGAACACCGGGTACGTCACCGTGATGCCGACAACTGGGGGCTTCGACACCACGGTCAAGTTCAGCGGGACGGCCTCGCTTCGAGAAGATTTTAATGGGACGACACAAGGAGGCTTCGAAGATCGCACGTTTCCCGCCACTGACGATCTCTGGGGTCGCTTCTATATCCGCCTATCACCAGGCTTTGTCGCTGCGAACCAAACCAAGATCATGCGGAATGATACAAACACGGAACTCATGCACTGGTGGGGAATGCTGTTTGGAGATCGTGCTGTGACCGTACAGCTCCAAAACTACCCAGTCACGGGGCAAACAACGAATTTCTACCCGAACGTTGGGAACGGGACATTAGGTGACGGGCAGTGGAGCTGCATCGAAACACGTATAAAAAATAACACCGTTGGGCAAGCAGATGGTGTCGTTGAAGCCTATAAAGACGGCGTCCAGTTCATGAATTATGCGGGCCTGGAGATTCGTAAATCTTCGCAAGGGACGCAGAACGCACAATTCGTCTCGAACCGCATGTATCGGCAGGGGGGAACTGGCAGCATTTGGTATGACCGGGTGGCCTTTGGGAATACGCGCATTGGTTGTCTTGGCTCTGCCCCAACGAACGATATCTCTCCCCCTACGGCACCAGTCGGACTGGTTGCAAGATAGTTCCTGCTTTGGGCTTAATCCGACATTCCGCAAGCTTCCCCTCATCTCGGAAGCTCCTCCGGCAAGGAGACAGTTTCAATGGAGAACGTCAAGGGGAAGCTTACGAGAAAACGTCAATCCCACGAGCACAATGGCAGTCCATTGCCTGATACTGCAACCCTTGTACGAGAACTTCCATTTACCAATATGCCTCTGTCAACTGCCAGGAGTAATGGCACATCTGAACTATTATCGGCATAGGCAGTGATAAAGTGGTTCGGGAACCTGCGCCGAAGACCTTCGAATCTTCTTAGCTTCTCCATTCCGCGCACATTCGCACTTGCCAAGCGGCCCGTCACTTTTCCATCGACATACTCAGTAGCCGTGCAGATAATTTCTTCAAACCCTAATACCTTTCCGAGTTCTAGAACATAGCAATCCGGACTTGCTGTCATAAGTACTAGCAAGTCGCCGGCCTGCCGATGGCCCCGCAATACTTCCAATGCCTTCTTATTCAGACCACGAGAAACTAATTGAGGGACAAACTGTTTGGTCCAGGCCTCTATTTTTTGGCGAGGCATGCCCCCTAATACCGCAGATAGAAAAGACTCTTTGAGCTGTCCATTATTAATGAGCCCCAAATAGAACTTTGCAACTGCGAAAGGCAAGCCGATGCATCTCAAGATTCTCGTGGGATTCCGCAGCAAAATCCCGGCGAGATACGGCAGGAAAGTGTCTCGACGTGAGAGGGTGCAATCTAAGTCGAAGATAATAAGGGAGGGCTGCACGGTCATGCGCTGTATACAATTAGAACGAATGAAACCACCCAGCATAAAATAGCAAGAAAAAGAGGCATGTCTCTCGTTAACAACTCTGCGGGAGCCCCTCCCAGGGACATTCTGTGGATGAGATAGAGATAACGAAAGATCCCAAAGACCACAAACACACTCGTTAGATACAGGAGCTTTGCATTGAATCGAGAAATGGTGGAAGGATCCAATGTATATAGCAAATAGGTAATCAGAGTGACGGGGGTGACAACTGAAATAAGTTCATCCACAAGCTTCAAATTGTATTGCTCAAGCACAGGCCGGTGAGCATTCGAGCTTTCTTCTGAAACGAGAATCTCGTGCCGCCGCTTCGCTAGGGCTAGGAATAAAGACAGCAAGAATGTCGCTAGAATTAGCCAAGAGGAAGGCGGTACATCAATAGCAACCCCTCCCGCAAAAACACGAAGTACAAATCCTGCCGCAATGCAAAAGATATCCAAGATGACAACGTGCTTTAACCACAAAGTATACGAGACATTGATGAGGAAATAGGATGATAGAAGAATAAGCACAGGAGGATGAAACGCCACGAATAGTAATCCTGCGCAAGCAAGGACTGTTGCCATAACAGTTGCCAGTCCTACTGACAATTCGCCTGATGCAATGGGCCTGTCCCTTTTCCTTGGATGAAGCCGATCCAATTCCCGATCATGTATATCATTAAATATGTAAATTGCACTCGCAACACAACAAAATGCCAAAAACACAAAACTGACTCCCAAAAGCTTATCGATATCCTTCCCCTGCCCTGAAAAGAAAAGAGGAGCCAGCACGAAGACATTCTTTATCCATTCAAGCGGGCGGATCTCCCTGATGAGGATGGGAAGCTTCCTCAGACTGAGCGAATGGTCTTGATCAGGCAGACCAGAACTATTTCGGCTTATTCTCATTTCACTGCACCTGAATATTGCGGTCGGTGCAGGCTATGAGTTCGAATACGTTCATACAGCACAACACCTGCATAGCTGGCAAATGCAAGCACATATGGCATGATGGGCACCATATAGCGGAAAAGTGGCAGTGTCACCCAGTGCAAAATAACGAAGTACAGAAAAATGATATGAAAAAACCCGTGCAGCTGAATATTCCTCTGCCAGGCCAAGAACATCCCCCAAAATGCAAACACATAAATACCAGCGTTGACGCCTAAAATTAGAGCATGATTATTTCCTGACTCAGTTGAGTATGCAAGCCGCGTTAGTTTGACGAAAATAAACTTCCCGAGCCCAACAGGATCGTTTTCTAGCTGTCGCCTGTAACTCTCAATGCCAGCTTTATAGACAAATCGCTCTTTCTCCCTTGGGTGACTATCGGACGAAGGTTCATAAATCCCATCCAGTCTCAGTGATTCTACGAATACTGGGAAATCTTTGGCTCTTTGATCGATCTCCAAGAAGTTCGGTGAAGCACCCCACAGAAATACGATGGCTCCTGACGCTACGGGAATAAAGCTATTCAGGACTGCTTTATTCCTTATCGTCCAAGGCATTAACGCTAGGCCAAAAGACAGCATCAAGACAAAAAACCCTAAGATCACCCTTCTCCGGACTTGCATGAATATCGGGGGAAATAAGATAAGAAAGAGCGGTAAGAACTGCGTAGTTCCTCTCATCATGGTGGCTGCGCCAAGGACGAGTCCTGCTGCGCCAAAATACCTCCACTTGGTCTCTCGTAAAGCGTTAATCATGAGGAGAACAAACAGCGCAAGCAAAAACGTGAAGTATGTTTCAGGACCGACACACAATGAAAGGTAAATCGAAAATGGATATATCGCTAGCAGTATCCCACAGGTTACTCCAACCATAGCACCAAAGATCGTCACAGCAATAACGTAAACAAGGCCTGTCGTTACTGAATCAATCAGTATCTGACTCAGAATGATAGGGATTTGAGTCTTTCCGAATAGCTGCCAACTTGCCGCGATGGTTAAGGCATACAGTGGGGGTGTAAAAAGCGGATAGGCGGGATCGCGGAAACCACTTCCATCTGTGATTATCTGCGCGCCACCAAGATAGGCGAGCGTGGCGTTAGTGTCCAAAGCAGGCGCTGGTAGCACCCACCAGGCCACAAGCCTGAAAAGTAACGATACCACAAAAAGCGCAATGGCTATCCGAGTACTTAATGGAGACATAGTTACCACGCCTGCGCAAGTCACGACCTTCCCCTGATTTCCATCATTCCTATTCACATTTACGTCCTAGCAAAAGAATGTGTATTTCTATAATTTGCGCCAGGCACACAATCCGCTAGGTACCTTACACCAAATGGGTTTCTTGCCTAGCCTAGTGCTATCCTGGACACCAAAAGTCGTGGGCTCTCAGTTGCGAACTGACGTAACTGAATCTCCCTTTGCAGGCCAAGAAGTCTATCGACGCAACTGGTCAAAGCGCGCAATTTCTTCAGGACCTGAAATACTGTGAAATTTTCTCAAAATAGGGACCCTAGACAACATACCCATAACGATTCTTCATCCTGGCATTCATTTCAGCTTTTCTCTGCTCCGTGATATTGCCTCGGATTGTGTACTCTATTCCAAAGTCAGGCGAGGAGGCCATCTCCGCAGTCCGCCGCTCAAGAAACTCAGCGAGCGGACACAACACCCTAGCCGGATTCCCTGCCGCAACTACCCCGCCAGGAATATCCCCCGTAACGATACTTCCAGCGCCAATGATGACGTCCGCGCCTATTGTCACTCCAGGAAGGATGACGCTCGATGCTCCCACGAAAACCCGGTCCCCGATGACCACTTTCCCAATTCGCGTCCGACCGAGATGTCGCTTAGCACTTGCGTCATGCGCCAAAATCTGTACCCGTGGTGCCAACGTGACATCATTGCCAATTACAATGTGCCACATGTGGCTAGGGTCAATGATGACATCCTCTAACATGGCAAAATTGTGGCCAACGGTCAGTCCCTGCCTTACGAGCCAAGAAACGGGATCTCGTCGGTTACACTTTGCCAGCAGCCTCGCTAATAATTCGCGCATATCTTTCACCTAACTGCTACGAAACCGTTGCGCCAAGAGTTCGTGAACCGCTCACATTCATATATGTCCGATGCCAGATAGCAAATATTACTATTGCCCACAGTTGCGTTTCATAATTTCTCACGCCGCGATCGTGCTCGTCGAGCATGCGCTCAATTACCTGCAAGTTAAACAACCCTAGATCTCGTAACGCATTACCAGAAAGGTTTGTCCGTACCAGTTCACGTAGGGGCCCTCGCAGCCAAGCACCAAGCGGAATCGAAAAGCCCTGCTTCCGACGACGCAAGATCGAGCCTGGAAGAACCCCTTCTAGAGACTTGATCAAGATATGTTTTTTCTCCCAGCCCTTCAGCTTCAAATGGGAAGGAATCGTGGCGGCAAATTCCACCAGTTTGTGATCTAAAAATGGGACTCTGACTTCCAATGAGTGCCACATGCTGAGTCGATCAGCCTTCCGCAGTTCGTCGTCCGGCAGATAGGTCTCCATATCCGTAAGCAAGATCCATTCAAGGGGATCCCGGCATTGCTCGACCTTATGCATCGCAAGCTCTGCAGTGGTTACATTGGCTTTTCTCAGCTCATCCAAGAAATCCTGACTAAAAAGACTGGCCTTGTCTGGCTCCGTAAACGCAGAGAGATACTGTTGGTACCGTTCGGGCAGGGGCAACGCCGCACCATCGACAAATCGCTTCATCCGATCAATCCAGAGCCCCGCCATATCCCACTGCGGCAGCGAGTGAATGAGCGAGTGAAGACTATGCCTGAGCACCCCAGGCAATCGCTGGTAGGAGTTCGCCGCAAGGGCGCCGCGATATCGCTCGTACCCGGCAAATAGTTCATCCCCTCCGATTCCGGACATCGCAACCGTCACCCACTGTCTGGCCGCCTGACACACAAGATAGTTGGGGATCATCGAGGAGTCTGCAAACGGCTCATCAAAAGCCTCAAGCATCAAGGGAAGAATCGACTCAACTTGTGCCTGGGGATTGTCGTACACACACTCTGAATGGTCCGTCTTGAACAGCTCGGCAACCGTTCTCGCATAGGGACGCTCATCGGCTCCCGGCTGTCCCTCTCCAAACCCCACGGTAAAGGTCTTCACATTTCCTGGGCAAATCTTGGCCATCAACGCAACGATGGCACTGGAATCGATGCCGCCGCTCAAAAACGAGCCGAGGGGCACCTCACTTACCAGGTGCAACTGCACGGCTTCTTCGAGATGATGCAACAGACCTTCTCGATAATAGTCGACCGATTTGTTGTGATCTGTGGAAAATTTGAGCTGCCAGTATCGCCGTGTCGTCAGCTCTCCGTTTCTCCACACCGCGGTATGCCCGGGTGGCAACTCTGCGATGCCCTGATAGATCGTGCGCGGCCCTGGCACATACTTAAAGGTGAAGAACTCTGAGACAGACTGAAGATCCATCTGCCTTTCATAGCGATCGACTGCCAGCAGGCACTTCAACTCAGACCCAAAATAGAGATCTCGCCCATCCTGCCAATAATACAGAGGCTTGATGCCGAAGCGATCTCGAGCGAGCAAGAGCTTTTTTTCTCGGAGATCCCAAATAGCAATCGCAAACATGCCCCGCAAATGGGTGACATAATCTTCACCGAAATCCTCGTACAGATGGACAATACATTCAGTATCCGAGTGACTGGTCAGGACATGCCCGCGTTTTAAGAGGCTCTCGCGAAGCTCTTTGTAATTGTAAATCTCTCCGTTGAAGACAACAGCCACCGTGCGATCTTCGTTAAAGACCGGCTGCCGTCCGCTGTTGACGTCGATGATCGCCAGGCGGCGCATGCCCAACCCGACTTGCCCGTCGAAGAAGAATCCGTCGTCGTCAGGACCGCGCCGCCGAATAAGCGCGCACATCCGACGCACTAACTTCTCATTCGCACTCCCAGACTCAAGGTGCACCGCTCCAACAATCCCGCACATATCAGACGTATTCCCCTTCGAAATTCTTATCCGGCTATCGTTGACCTCTAGAAGCAAATTCGTAGGCATCGATCAATGCCTTTGCCACAACAGGCCACGAATATACCTCATGAACACGATCAGCCCCGGCTCTCGACAGACGTACTCGTAACAACGGGTCACCAATCAATTCCCATATGGACCTGGCAAAATCGTCTTCGGAGTCCGCTAACAGCAAGTGCTCGTTATGTCTCAGCGAAAGACCAGAAGCAGCAAAAGATGTTGCTACCACAGGCACTCCCATGGCGAGACTATCCAGGATCTTAAGCCGAGTCCCTCCACCGCTTAGGATTGGACAAATGCATACGGCCGCCTTCTGAAAATACGGTCTAACATCATCCACGAATCCGGTGATGTAAATGCGAGGGTCTGATTTCCCTAGCTGAACAAGCCAATCAGGTGGATTCCTTCCAGCCACGCAGAGATTTACATTGGGCGAGTGAGCAATAAGTCGCGGCCAAATTTTCTGGAGAAAATACTCCATGGCTTCCTGGTTCGGATGCATGTCCATACTGCCGCAAAACATGATTGTGTTCCCGCCGGGATCAAACCGGGGGGTAAAGTAGCTCGTGTCCACTCCATTTGGCACCACCTGGATCCCAAGACCTGGGCAGGCCTGGGACAACACCGCTCCTTCATCCTCTGACACGACAACGTTGGCACCAAATCGCGGACACCACTTCTGCTCAGCGGAAGCTAGTTTCGAGGATTCTAATTCAAAGTATCTTCGCAAGAAGGGGTTTGCTGTCTTCTTTGCCCGCACGCCAATTTTACTCGACTCAACGTCATGGTGAGTAAGAACGGTTCCGGCTTGGCCCACCAAAGGATGGTACTGAGCCAAACCCAACGCATCGAAATGTATAACATCTGGGGCAAACTCTTTGACTGCTCTCCTCAGCTTCCTCGCCATTTCCTCTGACCTCAGCCAGAGAAAATCATAAGGCTCTCGAGATACTAACCCCTGAATCGCGAGCCCGTATCGTGTGCGTACAATAGACGACTGGCGGAGGGGAACCCAATCGACCGATGCGCAAAATTTTGCGAGAGCAGCGACGCAATCTTCCGGAGTAATGTGTTCCGGCCGAGTCACAGGTTGATCGAAAGCCAAGAGATGCAACTCACCTTGCCCCGCCACCTCACGAATAAGATTGTAGTTTCGCTGAAGGGCTCCGCCCTTGGGGGGGTAACCGAGATTATGTCCAAGCCAAAGAACCTTCATCGCAGTGCGCTTCCTTAGGAGCTAGGAAAACCAGCAGGAGAGACGCATACCCTATCGCTTCTGCTTCTCAACACTCTGGGAAAGTAGCGAAATGGCTGAAGTATCGTATGCCTGGGCACTGAACACTTTGGCCACATTAATCGCAGGCTTGCCGGGACGAAGAAGTTTTTGCAACACAGTCGCCACCCATGAGAGCGGCACCAGCACAAAGGTCGGGAGCCAGATCACCGTGAGATCCGGGTTGGCTTTTCGAAGATGATCCAACAACTCACG
>CXWL01023983.1_pt1 | contig 10506 bp, 11 predicted proteins | sample 590931 | NCBI WGS metagenome assembly CXWL01 (sample SAMEA3498368, study PRJEB10139) | groundwater metagenome | biome: water well; material: biofilm material | place: Germany | collected 2015-04-27
GCTTTTCATGATAGCGAGCAATGCAGCATTACCAATATATCTAAAGAATTTGCGGTGACTAAAGCCACAGTGAGCGATGCGGTAAAAACCTTGTTGGAAAAAACGTTGCTTAAAAAACGTGGAGCTGAAGATGCGCGCGGATTTTTCCTTTCTCTTACCGCTGACGGCAAAAAATGTGTTGGTAAATTATCTGGGCTTGCAGATTTTTTTGACGCATCACTTAATCATGTTCCTGAAGATGAAATCAGCAAAATATGGGAAGGAATGTTGTTGCTGGTTGGACATTTACAAAAAACCAATATTATTCCCATTAGAATGTGCTTCAGTTGCCAGCATTTTGGTAAAGATCATCCTGAGGGCGAACCGCATTATTGCAATTTCATGCAAAAACCATTGGGCATAAAAGATATTAGAATTGATTGCTCAGAACATTTGGCTTTAATTACGAATTAACAATTTTTCCGTCAACTATTCTGATTACACGGTCGGCACTGGCTGCAAAAGTTTGTTCGTGAGTGACAACAGCTACGGCTCGATTTTGTTTATGGGCAAGTTCTTTCAGTATGTTTTGGACATTGGTACTGGATTCAGTGTCTAGATTTCCAGTTGGCTCATCAGCAAGTATAAGCAGCGGGTTATTAGCAAGCGCACGGGCAATAGCAACACGCTGACTTTGCCCACCAGATAATTGCTTTGGCAGCTTGTGCATCTGTTCGCCAAGTCCAAAACTAGTTAGCAATTCCTCCGCTCGTTTTTTGATTTCTATTTGTGACAGGTTACCAAGTCGCTGCATGGGCAGCATAACATTTTCCAGTGCTGAAAATTCTGGCAATAAAAAATGAAACTGGAAAACGAAGCCTAATTCTTTGAGGCGTATATCAGCAAGTTGATCTTCGCTATAAGATGAAACATCAACATCCGCCAACCAAATTTTACCGCTTGTTGGCTTATCTAGTAATCCAAGTAGATAAAGAAGAGATGATTTTCCAGAGCCAGAAGGTCCAGTTATGACAATAAACTCGCCTTGTTTAATATCTACATTAGCGTTTTCGACCAGCGTGATGGGGATTTCTCCTTCCAGTCTGCGTGTTAGATTCTCAGTTTTAATGACAGTTTTTGTCATTGGCTGCCTCGCAAAATATCAACTGGCTGAACACTGGCTGCTTTGCGGGCGGGAAGGAGTGCTGCTACAACTGATGCAGTTATGGCAAAGGCAGAGGCGATGGCAAATTGTTGCCAGCCCCAGTCAATTGGCATTTGTACCACCTCTGTTCCCCCAGGTGGTTTGAATTTTATCTGCATCATACTGCGCATAATGGTGCTGCCCAGCGGTAGCCCAATCAGACAACCGACAATGCCCAGAGTTATTCCTTGAAATATGAATATCTGCCTTATGTCAGCAGCGTGGAAGCCCATTGATTTGAGAATGGAAATATCTCGTTGTTTCTCCAGCACCACTGTAGAAATAACATTGTAAATCCCGAAGGCAGCAACTATCAGAACGGCACTGACAACAGAATACATAATGATGTTACGGATAATCAGTACGCTTAGGATGTCCTCAGAAGTTTCCTGCCATGAAATTGATTTATACCCGATACGATTTTCAATATCATTCGCCACAATTTTTGCTTGGTATGGGTCTGGCAGTTTTATAATAATATGATTGACACGGTTAGGACGGTTCAAGAATGTCTGCATTCGTTTTATGGAAACAAAGCTATGGCTGACGTCATATTCGCTGCGCCCTGTACGGAATATCCCCAGAACTTTGAACACGCGCACCTGACCAGTGGGAGATGTGACCGTTATATTATCGCCGTAAGCTATTGATAATATCCTAGACAATTCCTGCCCGATGATAATTCCGTCAGGATTTGATACCAGATCTTCAATGCTGCCAGTAACCATGTAATTCTGGATTGTAACTACATCTTTAATATCTTCGGGAATCATCCCATCCATAAAAATGGCAAAGTCCTTACCGGCAAAACTTAGCACCCCTTGTCCGCCTAATATCGGTGAAGCCTGTACATTTGGCATTGAACGCAGATATTCAATAATTTGTCTGTAACCGCGAATACCGCGTGTTTCGGTGGCGGGTTTAACACCAACTATTTCTATTGCACCGTGAGTATAAACCTCTTCTATTGGCTGCTTACGCGGGTTACGGTATTCATCTGTTACAAAAATATGCGGGACGTTATCGACAAGTCTACGGATAAAATCCGTTTCCGACCCGCGCATCAGGGATGAAATTGCTAAGAAAAATGCCACACCAAGAATAATCCCTAGCAAAGAAACGATGCTCTGACGTTTGCGAGCCAGCAGATGACGCAGGGCAATGTAAATCATCAACTTCATGGTTTTGACTGTTCAGTTAATACCGCGCGTATCTTTCTTCCTTCCTTCATATCTGAGCTTGGATTTAAGACCACAGAATCGTTCATGTCTAAACCATTGGTTATCTCAGTTTTTTCAACTCCTTTTGCTCCCACAGAAACTTGTTGTTGGGTGAGTTTTCCATCGCGTATCAGCCATATCTTGCCCTGACTCACTGCACTGCTTGGCAGAAGCATCGCGTCATTTTTTTCGCTTATTATTATATTTGTTTCCGCTGTCATGCCGATTTGTAATGGCGTTTCTTCTGTGAATTCAACACGCACGCGGTAGCTGCGGGCGATAGGGTCACCCTTAGGGGTTATGGCTTGTACTTTTCCATGAAAAACCTGTCCAGTAAAGGCATCTGCGCGAATCAAAACTTTCTGCCCGACTTCCACTTTCGAAATATCTTCTTCATCAACTTCCGTAGATATACGCAGTGGCGCACAGCATGAAAGCCAGAACACGGGCGTGTTTGAGGCAATCATCTGTCCAATTTCACCATCACGCTTTATTATAAGGCCATCAGCAGGAGCAATTAATTTCAGATAATCTGCTTGGGCTTTTGCAGCTTGAGTGGCTTGGACTGCTGCTTCTAAGTCTGTTTTTGACTGGTCATAGTTTTTCTTCGGAATAGAATTGCTTTTTATCAGAACAGAATTTCGTTCGTATTCTTTTTTGGCAAATTCCTCGCGAGCTTCAAATTGTTTAATTGAATGCTGGAGGTCATCATCTTCCAGTTGAGCGAGCAATTGATCTTTAATGACCGCACTGCCTTCATCGACTTTTAGTTCCAGCAAGCGAGCGGATGAGCGTGGAGCAATCGGCATCATAACCGTTGGTTCAACTGTTCCTGTAGCATAAACGGCTTGCACCGCAGTTCCGCGCGCAGGATGCACAACCATTATAGATTCACCTTGAAAAAGGCGTTTTCCACCAAGCGTTAGCAGCACCAGCAAAATAACGGTTATGCTAATAATAAAATATTTTTTCATTCTTTTGCCGAGTTTAGTGAAAGTGGCATGTCAAAGGACGGCAATTCTACCATATTTGCCTAATTTATCTAGGAAATTGGTAAAAATATAACAGCGATTACTTAGCTTCATCAATCATAGCTATAATGGCAGTCTCCACTTCCATCGCTACTTTCTCTAGCTTTGGGGAATTAGATAGAGATTTCAGCATGATAGTAGGGCGTATCATGCCGATTTTAGTTCTCCCCTTATCAGAATAGACGGAAACTCGGCACGGCAATGCCATGTTCAGTTCCATATCCTCCATCAGCACATCCTTGGCACTCTGTGGATTGCATATTTCAAGAATCTGACAGGCATTGGAAAACTCCACGCCTTTCTTTTTTAGTGTTTCCTGAAGGTTATGAATGTGCAGCACACCAAATTTATGCCTCAATACCGCTGCCTCTAGGTCGACCACTGCCTGCTCTACTGATTTAGACGTTCCCACGATATATTTCATAAAAATTCCTTATATCTAAATTGAGTAACTACAGGACATGTAGATACATGAGTATATGTGGGTATGTAATTGATGATAATCAATAGGTGAATAAGAACATTACTTATTCATTGGTTTTCTGCACTGGCAAAGTGCGCTGATGTGGGAATATAATTTTCACTGTTGTGCCTTCATTTAACTTGCTGGTAAGCACTAATTTTCCATCATGAAGTTCGGCATACATTTTACATAGTGGCAATCCTAGCCCAGTTCCTTCATGGTTTTTAGAGCGGTGCACTTGTCCGAAAACGGATAATGCTTTCGGTATGTCATTTTCTGCAATACCAATTCCACTATCAGAAACAATGAGCATCAGGTTATGATGTGAATCAATGCTGGCAGCAACAGTAATCACACCATGTTCTGGTGTAAATTTAAAGGCGTTGGAAAGTAGGTTGATAAGTACTTGACGGATTTTTCTACTATCTCCCCATAATAATGGAAGTTGAGGATCTGTTTTGACTATCAGGTCAATATCCTTGGTCTTGATTTTACCTTTCATGATGCGCACTGATTCATTAACCAGATCGCCGAGATTTACTTTTTCTTCTACCAATTCCAACTTACCCGCATCACCTTTTGAGAATTCTAGGATATCGGTAATAAGCTGTAGCAAGTGATTTCCACAGAGATTTATATCATAGATACGCTCTTTTTGGTTGGCATTCAGTGGGCCGAAATATCCAGAATTTATCATCTCAGAAAAACCGATGATGGCGTTTAGCGGAGTTCTTAATTCATGACTCATATTGGCAAGAAATTCAGATTTAGCTTGGCTGGCAAGAATTGCCGCGCTTTCTGACTCCTGAACACGTAGAATCTGGCGCGCCATAACCACTGCAAAGAATGATAGAATGGATCCGAAAATAGTAAATAGCACCAAAAACCCAACGTCCCTAATGCGTGATTGTTGCCAACTCGCTAAGTAATCATCTTCATCTAGCGTGATTTGTACGGCGAGTGGCATGTTCCTTAGCAACTTGAGAGACATAATTTTCTTGGAATCAGTGGATGAGGCTGTTTTAACATAGACTGAATTGGGAATTTTTTCATTTTCTGCAAGAAAATCCCGTCCGAGCAATTCATTTAAAGTGCTTTTGTAAGGGCTAGAAGCAATCAGTGTTTTATCAAACAGCATAATTGACATGAATTTTTGATTTCCAGAGGCAATGGAATCATAAAAATCAACAAAGTATTTAGGGTCAATTGCGGCAACGACAACACCGCCAAAATCGCCACCCAATTTATTATAACGTCTACTCATCAGTATAATTGGAGTTTGACCCTCTACATAATTCTTCCCTATGAACACATCGTTATTATCCGTTTCGCGCATATGCCTGAAAAGTTTTTGCCCAACGGGTTTTTTATGATAATCAAGCCAATTATTATAACTCTCCTTATTGGCAGACACTTTGATAACACCTCTGTCATCAATGAGTGCAAGCCCAGATATTTGTGGAGTCTCATTTAGCCATATCTTGAAATCTTGTTCCGTATATTGAGGTATATTATTGTTAAATAATGAGTTGAAAAATTGTCTTTCAATGATTCGACGCAGTGATAAATCGACACCAAGAAAACTAAGCTCAACATGCTCGCCAAGAATATTGGCAAGGCGTATTGAATTTTGTTCACCGTCTTTTATTGTCTGGGTGTAAGAATTTCTTCCTTGATAAACAACAATTAAAATAAATGTCAGCATTATGAACGCTGAAAATGCAATCAGGTAACGTATGCGTGGTGATTTTAATTTTTGTTGTTGTCGTTTTGTCATGAATTTATCAAACAATTTTTACCATTAACCATGATTGCACTGGGAGTTATCCTCCTGTGACAGTATATTTTTAACTTAATATAGTTAATTTAAAGTGATAATATTAAGAATATTTAGTTAATATCTTATTTTGTGGCAAATACAAGGATTGTTGTATTTCCAGAATTTATCGATATATTTGATATTTTTCAATGCATTGGCAGCTATTAATATATTCACAACCACTGGTTGGCGAACTATACTTTGTAGATAATGTGCTATTTATGGTTTTGGTTTGAGATCCAGCAGCACTAACGTTAAATCATCGTCAAAGCGGTGTGAGGTTTGTTCTATTCGTTTTACGATTCCGTTATAAATAGAATCTACGCCATCTGCAGACCATTGTTCTACATGATGGAATAAAGAATCTTTGGTGAATAATGTTTTGTTATCAGCATTTATTTCTATTAATGCATCGCTGTAGATTAACAGTGCGCTATTTTCAGTGAAGGGAATGGTTTGTTCAGTGTATTCCGCCTTTGGATATGCGCCTATAGGAGTTCCAGAACAATCAAGAGAAATAGCTTCGCCAGCATTCATTAAAATGGCAGGAGGGACAGCAGCTCCAGAATAGGTAATAGTACTCTTTGCGGTGTCAATTATACCAAAAAAACAGGTTAAATATTGTCCAGTAGGTAGAATTCTATAAAAACTATCATTCATATCTTCAAGGATTTTGGCAGGAGAATTTGAATAATTAACAAATTCCATAAGGTAGTTATGCAATCTGAAAGTATCAAGCGCAACCGAAACACCATGCCCAGCGAAATCTGCTACGCATATCATAAGACGGCTGTTTTCAAGCTGCTTTACCGCCCAATAATCTCCGCCTAATGCTTGTGATGACTTATAAAGATGTTGAATAGTTACGTTATAATTTTCTTTGCAGGCAACTAGTAAATCTTCATCAGGCAACAATGTATATTGCATATTGCGAGCAATTTCTAGGTCAAGAGCTGTTGGTTCTTCGCATTCTTCCAATCTCTTCATGAGACGACTTTTTTGTAGATGTAGGTTTAAGGAATTTGCGAGTTCTTCTGGTAAGACTGGCTTATGTAAAACCCCAGAAACATTGAACTTTAGAATTTTTACTCGCTCATCTGTCTTGTCCATATCGGTTATGGCAATAATCGGCACAGTATGTGAAGATTCGTTGCCTTTGCGTAAGGTGGTGCAGAACTCTAGCCAGTTCATATTTGAAGAAGAAATATTCAATAAAATTAAATCTGGTGTGAATGTGTCAAGTTTATCGAGTGCATCAAACCCATCTAAGGCGTAAACAATTTCCTTTGTATTGCAGTTGTGGAGTGCTGATTGCAACTCCTCACACGTTTTCGTTATGTCATCAATAACGAGTATGCGTGAGTCACAAATCAAATCTGGTAGGTTAGCCGACAATGTTAAATCTTTCGTATGATTTGGTCATCTGTAATAGTATTTTTACGTCACCTGCAGGGTGATAAATTGTTAGTGGAATGTCACGTTGATAGCATTCTTTGTGGACTATCATTAACATGCCGAGTCCAGCAGAATCCATAAATGTAAGGTCATTAAGGTGGATTTTTATTGCTCTTATCTGGGTGCGCAAAACTTCATTCAAGTGGTTATGAAATTCTGCTCCATTAAGAAATGTAAGCTTTCCACTCAAGCGCAAATCAGCAACACCATCAGCTATTGTCTTTGTTATTGGCATAACTAAATATTTCTTATCTGGGGTTATTAAGCAGTATTTAGTTTTTCCATGATAGACCAATTCAATAAATAAACCAAATATTTTATCGGTTATCCCAATATAACTTGTGGTTTAGCAAGGTTGGTTTATATTCTAGCACACATTTCTTAATTATTGCCTTAATTACATGTATATGAATAAGAAAATTAAAATACTGGCAGTCGATGACGAGGAATTCAATCTCGACATTATAACAGAATATCTGGTGGAGGCTGGGTTTGAGGTAATCGGCGCGCGTGACGGTGTTATAGCCATTGAAAAATTGCAGCAAAATCCAGATGTTGATGTCATTGTTCTTGATCGCATGATGCCCAATATGGACGGCATGGCGGTGCTTAAATCAATAAATGAAAACGAGTTATGGCGGAATATCCCAGTCATAATGCAAACTGCGGCTGCCAGTAGCAAACAAATTCAAGAAGGTATTGAAGCTGGTGTATATTATTACCTAGCGAAACCATATAATGAATCATTGTTCTTATCCATTGTTCGCGCTGCTCTTAAAGATAGTGTCGGACACAGGGAAATGCACGATCAGGTGCATAAACAGAGGCGTACGCTGGGGTTAATGGATAAGGGGCGTTTCCGTTTCCGTACTCTTGAAGAAACCAATAATCTATCTTATTTTATAGCTAATTGTTTTCCAGAACCTGAGCATATGGTGTATGGTCTGAACGAGCTTATGGTAAATGCTGTTGAACATGGCAATTTAGGAATTACCTATAATGAAAAGACGGAATTATCACTAAGCGGGCAGTGGCAAGCGGAAATAGAGCGGAGGTTAGCATTACCAGAATATAAAAACAAATATGCTATTTTAGAATATACGGCAGATGAAAATCAAATCACTGTAAGTATTCGCGATCAAGGGCAGGGGTTTGAGTGGCAAAACTATCTTGAGTTATCTCCAAAACGTGCCACTGATCCAAACGGCAGGGGCATTGCTATAGCAAAAATGAAATCATTCCCCACGCTAGAATATAAGGGGTGCGGTAACGAAGTGGTTTGTAAAGTCGTACGAAAATCTTGATTTACTCAATTTTCATATTTAGTTTTTCTAGCATCTGAATAAGAATACCGTTTTGATACTCTAAGTGTGATAGGATTACTTCAATTTCTTCCTCTGCTTTAATATTGACTTTCAAATCATATTCAGCCCGAGCTTCAGCATGTTTCCCTTGTATATTTTGCCCGACCATAATAAGTGGCATTAAAAGAATCTGAATCAAATTAGAAATAAATAACCATAACACAAAACCCATGGGCGGATCGAATTGTAATTCTTTTGGTGCAAATAAATTCCAGCCCAACCACAATATAGTCCATGTGAATATAATCAGGAAGAAGCCAATAGTTCCAACTCTACTGGTTATATAAAGTGCAAGTCGGTCTAGCTTTGATGTTTTTTCCGATATATCTTTATTTACGCTGTGTAGAGGTTTTCGTTTTTTCTTAAAATCTTCAAGTGAGATAGGTTTTTTTATCATGAGTTAACCTCTTTCAAAATTTCTTCTGAGGTTAAATTTTGACATGCTATAATTTTTAAATTCGGTATTGATTTTTTTATAACAGAGACCTCGTCTGGCTTGCCAAACCACATTAATTTATCACTGTTTAGCATAAAAGGCATATCTTCCAAATGGTCGGTGAAAAAGATTTTTTTCTTATCTTCCCAACTTTGTTTTTTTAGGAATTCCTGCGCTCGCCTTGATTTTTCTTCGCTACGATTTTCCTGCTCGCTAATTCCCGTGGAAATCACATGTGAAAATCCAATTTTATTAGCAAATGGTTCTGCGTAAAGAGAGGTGGCGGCGGTGGCAAGAACAGCATTTATTTTATTTTTTGCAATTAATTCTAAAACGCTACGCATATTGGGGCGGATTGTTTTCTCTAATTTTTGTAGGAAAATTTCAAGTGCGGAAACATCCCCAGTCTTAAGCCATAACTTATGCAACGCAGCTTTTGTTTGGGCATGATTTCTTCCCAATATTTTTCGTTCGGCAAATATTTTTGCAGCTTTTATTCTAAGTATATTGCGTTTGTAAAAATTGAGATTACTAAAATCACCAAGCAAAAAATATTTTGCCCATAGAGGAAAGCTATTTATGGAAATAAGTGTCTCATCGAGATCTATAATCAATACTAAATCAAGCTCTGAAATCGAATGACCAAGGGAATCTACAGAGGACATAGCGGTATAATGTGTAATCAGGTTGAATTAGTGGTGAATCTGTTGTTACCGTAATAGCAGCAGTCTTTATAATGCAAGAAGAATTTGCTTCTGCACGCACCACGTCAAGAACTGCTTTCATGGTTGCACCGCTATCGATTGCATCGTCAACAATTAAAATTTTATAGTTTTCTCTATTGCGAAGCGCAGCGAGTAAGGCTGATAACTCGTCAATATTTGGGGCGAAATCCCTCTGTTCTTTTACTGGTTTGGAAGTCAGTGATTTATGCTCCCACAGGCGCAGGCGGTCGGTAATTATATAAGGAAAACATCGTAATATCATTTTACAGCATTTGAATTTACTTTTTTTCTGTGTGCTGGCTCGTTGTCTAGAAATTGCCAACAATTGTGGTTTGGATTTCACATTTTTTGCCATAATTTCTGCCACGACATATCCGCCAGTGCGAATCCCAATAATTATATCTGGAATAAAATTCTGAAATATAATGCTATTTAAGGTACACGCCGCATCAAGCAAGCCAGCATTATCTATTGTTTTGACAGTGATATTATTTAATGACATAAATATGCTTGTTTAAAATAATATTAAGGTTATTTGTTGGATTATAGAATATATAGGTTAATATATTGTGAGATAAGTATTAATATAGAGTTATGTATAGGTTAATATATTACGATTTTCAGGTTGGAAGTCATATATTAGTAATATAATTATCGCAATATATAATATTTATGTTATAACCCCCACCATAATAAAAATGATTTAAAAAAACCGATCAATTTAGGAGATAGATCATGCATCATAAACTATTAATTACTGTGTGTTCGGTAGCACTCATTGCTTCTTCTGCTAACGCTGCACAGGGTGTG
>CXWL01107483.1_pt1 | contig 10506 bp, 8 predicted proteins | sample 590931 | NCBI WGS metagenome assembly CXWL01 (sample SAMEA3498368, study PRJEB10139) | groundwater metagenome | biome: water well; material: biofilm material | place: Germany | collected 2015-04-27
GCTGCATGTGCCCGTGGTGTGGCAAGGCCTGCACGTGCACGCCGTGGTGGTGCACTTTGGCCTGGCGCACCGCAGCCGCGTGCGCCAGGTACAGCGGTTGGCCGAGTACATCCGCACCGAAGTGCCGCCGCAAGACCTGCTGGTGGTGGCGGGTGACTTCAACGACTGGGGCGAACGGCTTGACGAGCCCATGCGCGAGCTGGGCCTGACCCGGGCCTTGCGGCCTGGCCATGCGGGCCGGCACCCGCCCACGTTTCCGTCATTGGTGCCGGTGTTTGCGCTGGACCGCTTCTACCTGCGTGGCCTGAACTGCGTGTCCACCATGGTGCCGCGTGGCACCGCCTGGGCGCGCATGTCTGACCACCTGCCCCTGGTTGCTGAGCTCGAACCGTCCTGAAGTGAAACGACCCCAAGCTCACTCTGTTCGCGGCCCCCGAGGGGCGCGTCAGCACCTTCGGGCGGCCGGGCGGTCCTGACATGGCCGCGCCCGACCTGAGCCGCCTGCGTGCCTGGACCAGTGTGCCCGCGCCCCTGTTCGTGGGCGGCAACCAGGTGCAATTGCTGCAGGGCGGCGACGAGCTCTTCCCGCGCATGCAGGCCGCCATTGACGCCGCGCAGCACGAGGTCTGGATGGCCACCTACATCTTCCACGACGACGCGGCCGCACAGGCCGTGGCCGCCGCCCTGCAGCGTGCGGCCGCGCGTGGTGTGGCGGTGCACTTGTTGGTGGACGGTTTTGGCTCCATCAAGACCATGGCGCGGGTGCGCCAGTTGTTTGTTGGCACGGGCGTGCAGATGGAAGTCTTCCGCCCATTGGACCGCTGGTTCTCGTGGTTGCAGCCGGGCCAATTGCGCCGCCTGCACCAGAAGCTGTGCGTGTGCGACGAGGCCGAGGCCTTTGTGGGCGGCATCAACATCATCGACGACCGCAACGACATGAACCACGGCTGGCAAGACACGCCCCGGCTGGACTTTGCGGTGGCCGTTCGCGGCCCGCTGGTGGCTGCCGTGCTGGCCACGGCGCGCGCCATGTGGGCGCGTGCGCACATGGTGCGCAACTGGCGCACCGAGTTTCAGCAACTGGCGCGCAGTGGCCAGCGGGTGGTTCAAGCGCGTGGCATGTTGCGGCAGTTGCGTGGTGCCGTGTCCACGGTGCCGCAGGTGGCGCCGCTGCCCATGCGCGCGGCTTTTCTGGTGCGCGACAACTTGCGCCAGCGCCGCTCCATAGAGCGCAGTTATGTCGAGGCCATTCGCCATGCGCGCACACGCGTGGACATTGCGGTGCCTTACTTTTACCCCGGCCGCGGTTTCATGCGCGCGCTGCGCCACGCAGCGCGGCGCGGCGTGCGCGTGCGCCTGCTGCTGCAGGGCAAGGTGGACTACCGCATTGCCGCGCTGGCCGCGCAGGTGCTGTATGACGAGTTGCGCTTCAGCGGCGTGCGCATCTTTGAGTACACGCCTGCCTTTTTGCACGCCAAGGTGGCGCTGGTGGACGACGACTGGGCCACCGTGGGCAGCAGCAACATCGACCCGCTGAGCTTGCTGCTCAACCTGGAAGCCAACGTGGTGGTGCGCGACGCCGATTTTGCGCACGCCCTGGCGGCGAGTTTTGAGGCCACGTTTGCGGTGTCTGCCGAGGTGACTGGCGCACCGGCCCGCGCCGGCCTGCGTGGCTGGCTGCGCCGCGCCTTGATCGCCTACGGTGCCAGCATCTACCTGCGTGTGGCGGGCATCACGGGCCGGTATTGAGCACGGCCCAGAAGTGCCTTCGACATTCCCGCCCCGACGGCGCTTGACCGCGGTCAATGCCGGCCCGGGTGGCGCCCCATCGGCCCACGCAGTGGCAGCGCAGGGGCGTAACCTGGGGGCTATTGGCATCTCTTGGAGACTTGGCATGAAGATCTTGCTTGCTGTGGATGGCTCGGCCGCCTCGCTGGCCGCTGTGCAACACGCGGTGCACCTGGTGCGCACTGGCCTGCAGGCCAGCTTTGTGCTGGCCAACGTGCAGGAGCCCCCCACGCTGTACGAGGTGGTGGTGGTGCACGACCCGGTGGTGCTGGACCACGTGCGCGCGGCGGCCGGGGCTGACTTGCTCTCTGCCGCAGAGGCCGTGCTGCAAGCCGAAGGCCTGACTTTTGAAAGCGAAGTGGCTGGCGGCGACCCCGGCCATGTGCTCGTGGATTTGGTGGAAAACTACAACTGCGACGCCGTGGTGATGGGTGCACGCGGAGCCGGCGCCAACCCTGGCAGCACCGGCCTGGGCACAGTGGCACTGGCCCTGCTGCAACACAGCCCGGTGCCGGTGACCGTGGTGCGCGTGGCTGGGCTGAATTGAGTTGACTTGACTGCGGCGTGCCCTGGGCTGCCGGGTTTACTCACAGGCTCACAGGCTCTCAGGCCGGCAGCTTGTAGTTGTCAGGCCCCATCAGGTCCACACCACACTGCAGCTCTTCGGCCCAGGCTATGAACTCGGCCACCGCGCGCCCGGTGAGCGGGCAGCCGTGCTGCGGCACGATCATGCGTATGGGCAGTTGCCGCACCATGTGCCCCCACAGCCGCATGATCTTGTTGCTGACCATGTAGCGGCGGTGGAAGGCTTCCATGCGTGGCAGGTGGGGCCCCAGCTCACTGATGATGCGGCTCGGGTCCACGCCCACCGACACCGCGAGGTCACCCGAGAACAGGATGCCGCTTTGCGCGTCCCAGAACTGGAAGTTGCCCTCTGAGTGCATAAAGTGCGCGGGCAGCGCCAGCAATTCGCCCTTGCCCACCGGGATGCGCATGCCCGCGTCAGGGATGCCCACCACACGGCCTATGGTCTTGCCCGGCTTGCAGAAGTGCGGGATGAAGCGCTCCCATATGGTGCTGATGTACACCGGCGCGGTGGTGCTGGTCATCCAGCGGTCGAGGCTGGCGATGATGTCGGGGTCAGCGTGGCTGGCAATGATGGCCGACAGCTTGTGCGGCGGAAACTGCCGCGACATGCCCATGTACAAATCGTTGTAGGCCAGGTTGCCACCGGGGTCGATGACGGCGCCGGTGTCGCCGTTGACGATGACAAACTGGTTGGCCTGCACGGCGTCCAGCTCGGGCGACATGTCGCAGAACATCAGGCAGCGGTGTTGGCCGTGGTTGTAGAGCTCGACGAGCATGTGGCTTTCCGTGGTTCTTGGGGGCGGCGGAGCCCGCGAGCCTAACCACAAGTACAGCTTGCCAGGCTGATGCCTGTCAAGCGCAGACGGAGCCGCCCCGTCTGGTTTGGTGAGCAAGTGTTGCCGCCCACCGTGTCTTGTCGCGTGTTGCTGCCTGGACCGGCGCAAAAGTGGGGGTGTTTAGGCCCGCTATTGCCGCCTCGCGGCCGCCGCTGGCTCCCTAGCATGCCCTCATGTGCAATCTGGAGCAGCCGGATGGAATCCGCCATCGCCATCGCCAAGGACACCACTGGCGCCACCGTGCCTGCAGCCAGCTCGGCAACTGAGGCCCCCACGCCGCTGGACGCCGCGCGCAGCGGCCAGATGCCGCTGCAGGCCTTGATGGAGCGTGCGCAGTCCCTGCAGACGGCCGGCCTGCTGCAAGACGCCGCCACCCTGTACGAAACGTGGATCCAGCACACCGATTCGCCGCTGCGCCCCGTGGCTTGCTTCAACTGGGGCACGCTGCTGTCGGCCGCCAACAAGATGCCCGAGGCCGAGGCCGCCTACTTGCGTGCGCTCACGCTGCAGGCTGGTTTTGTGCCCGCACGCCTGAACCTGGGCCATGTGCTGGAACGGCGCGGCGACACCACGGGCGCGGTGGCGCAGTGGCGTGAGGTGTTTGACGCCCACCCGCCCGTGGCGCTGGAACACCGCCTGCACGCGCTGAACAACGCCGCGCGGCTGCTGGAAACCCTGCGCCGCTACCCCGAGAGTGAAGCGCTGATGCGCCGCAGCCTGGAGCTGAAGGCGGGGCAGGGTGACGTCATACAGCACTACATCCACATCCGGCAAAAGCAGTGTGCGTGGCCACACGNNGGCCTGAGCGACGACCCGGTGCTGCAGTTGCTGTGCGCGCAGCGCTTCGTGAATGAAAAGGTGCCCAAGCCACCGGCCGTGCCGCTGCACACGCTGGCGCCGCCGCGCACGGGCCGCATCAAGGTGGCTTACCTGTCGGGTGACCTGCACATGCATGCCATGGGCCTGCTCACACCCGAGCTGTTTGAGCTGCACGACCGCAGCCGCTTTGAGGTGTGGGCCTTTGACTGGACACCCGAATCGGCGCAGCCGCAGCGCCAGCGCATCTTGAAGGCCATGGACCACCACGTGCGCCTGGCCGGCGTGGACGACCACACGGCGGCCAAGCTGATTGCACAAGCCGGCATCGACGTGCTGGTGGACCTGCAGGCGCTGACGGCCGGCGCACGCCCGGCCATTTTGGGCTACCGCGCCGCACCCGTTCAGGTGAGCTACCTCGGCCTGCCCGGCACCAGTGCCTTGCCGGGTGTGGACTGGATGCTGGCCGACCCCTTTGTGATGCCGCAATCGGTGTTGCCCTATTGCACTGAAAAACCCATCCACCTGCCGCACTGTTATCAAGTGAGCGACCGCCAGCGCGAGGTGGCGCCACTGCCCACACGCGCCCGTTATGGCCTGCCCGAAGACAAGTTCGTTTTCTGCTCTTTCAACAATAACCACAAGTTCACGGCCGAGATGTTTGGCGCCTGGATGCGCATCGTGCACGCCGTGCCCGGCAGTGTGTTGTGGCTGCTGGCCGACAACGACACGGCACGCGACAACATGCTGGCCGTGGCGGCCACACACGGCGTGGCGCCCGAGCAGCTGATCTTTGCGCCGCGTGTGTCGCCGGCCGAGTACCTGGCGCGCTTTACGCTGGCCGACCTGATGCTGGACACCTTCCCCTTCAACGCCGGCACCACGGCCAGCGACGCGCTGTGGATGGGCCTGCCGATCGTGACGCGCGCGGGCCGCACCTACATCAGCCGCATGGCAGGCAGCCTGCTCACGGCGGTGGGCCTGCCCGACCTCATCACAGCCGACCTGGCCGACTACGAAAAGTTGGCCATCACGCTGGGCACCGAGCCGGCGCGCATCAAGTCCTACAAACGTTACCTGGCCGAGCACGGCCGTGCGTCGCCGCTGTTTGACGTGCCGCAGATCGTGTCTGACATCGAAACCCAGTTCGAACGCCTGGCGCTGGCGGCGCGCAACCCAGCGGCGGCCTGATCCGCAGGCAAGAACACCTTGGCATGAGCACCGCCCCCGACCCCACGCTGCAAGGCACGGCGCAGCCGCCGCCTGCCGGCGGGGCCGTACCTGCACAGCCCGGCTGGGACATTGAAAACGACGCCCTGGCGCACGCCATGGCCTGGCTCACGCGCCACCACGGCCGCGAGCGCACGCCAGAGTCGCTGCTGTCGGGCCTGCCGCTGAAGGGCCGGCTGGCGCCCGACCAGGCCTTGCGCGCCATGCGCGAGGCTGGCTTTAGCGCCGGCCTGGTGCAGCGCCGTGTGGCCGAGCTGCACCACCTGCTGCTGCCGGCCGTGCTGCTGCTGAAAGAAGGCGACACCTGCATCGTGGTGGCGCGCCATGCCGACGACCCGCTGGGTTACGACATCGTCATGCCCGGGCGTGAGCACCACGCCTGCACGGCCACCGAAGAAGAGCTGGAGGCTGAATACACCGGCATCGCCGTCGTCACCACGCCGCTGGCCGCACCGGCGCAGCAGCAGGGCAAGGCCTTGCTGGTGCGCGAGCCTGGAACCCACTGGCTGTGGGGCACCATGCGGCGCTTTCTGCCCTACTACCGTTCGGCTTTGCTGGCGGCCATGCTCAGCAACGTGTTGATGCTGGCCACGGGCCTGGTCACGTCCGTCATCTACGACAAGGTCATCCCGCACCAGGCCTGGATCACACTGTGGTCATTGGCCGTGGGCTCTGGCCTGGCGCTGGTGTTTGACCTGCTGGCGCGGCAGTTGCGGGCCTACCTCATTGACGTGGCGGGCCGCAAGTCAGACCTCATCGTGGGNNCTGGCGCAGATCGAGGTGGTGCGCGAGTTTTTTGCCTCGGCCACGCTGTCGGCCATTTCAGACCTGCCCTTCATCGTCATCTTTGTGGGCATGACCTTTGTGGTGGGTGGCCCGCTGGGCTGGGTGCTGGTGGTGGCCATACCGTTGCTGATGATCGGCTCGGCGCTGATCCAGGGTTCGCTGCGCCGCTCCACCATGGGCCACATGCAGCAGACGGCCGACCTGCACGGTGTGCTGGTGGAAGCCGTGGACGGGCTCGAAGACCTCAAGGCCGCTGGCGCGCAAGGCCGCTTCCTGCGCAAGTACGAAGAGGCCACCGCCGCAGCCGCCAACGCCATGCTCAAGACACGCACGCTGACGAGCTGGACCATGAACGTCTCGGCCATCTCGCAGCAGCTCGTGACCATGGTGATGCTGGTGTGGGGTGTGTTTTTGATCGACGCCAAGCTCGTCACGGCGGGCGCGCTGATCGGCTCGGTGATGTTTGCCACACGTGCCGTGGCGCCGCTGTCCAGCGTGGTGCAACTGGCCACGCGTTACCAAAGCGCACGCGCTGCGCTGGCCGCGCTGAACCGCGTGATGCTGCAGCCGGTGGAGCGTGAGCCCGGCAAGGTCTACGTGCCCAAGCGCGACATGAGTGGCCTTGTGGGCCTCATCGACGTGGGCTTTTCCTACCCCGCGCACAGTGGCGTGGACGGGCCCCGCGTGCTGAACAACGTGACGCTCAAGTTTGAGCCCGGTGAACGCGTGGCCATACTGGGCCGCATCGGCTCGGGCAAGAGCACGGTGCTGCGCCTCTTGGCCGGCCTGTATTTGCCCAGCAGCGGGCAGGTCGAAGCCGACGGCATAGACCTGCGCCAGATTGACCCCGCCGACTACCGCGCGCGGGTGGGTTTTGTGAGCCAGGATCCGCGCCTCTTCAACGGCACGCTGCGCGACAACGTGCTGCTCGACCGCGCGGCGGCCGACCCGAGCCGCCTGGCTGAAGTGGCTGCACTCACGGGCCTGGACCGCCTGGTGGCGGGCCACCCGCAGGGCTGGGAACTGCCGGTGGGTGAAGGCGGCAGTTTGCTGTCGGGCGGCCAGCGCCAACTGGTGGCGCTGGCACGCTGCCTCGTCACGCGGCCGCAGATCTTGCTGATGGACGAACCCACCAGCAGCATGGACGCACAAAGCGAAGTGGCCTTCTTGCGCCAGTTGAAGCAGGCCTGCGGCCACTGCACGCTGGTGATGGTGACGCACCGGCCGGCGGTGCTGGAGCTCGTGAACCGCGTGGTGGTGGTGGACGGCGGCCGTGTGGCCATGGACGGGCCCAAGGCCCAGGTGCTGGCCGCGCTGAGCGGCACCCGCCCCGCGGCCGCAACGGCCGGCGCACCGAGCAACCTGCACCTGCACCCGGCCGCGCGCCCCATGGAACGTGAGGCCCCGGTGTGAGCCGCATGAAGCTGCCATGAAGCTGCCATGAGACTGCCCTTTTCACGCCAGCCCCGGCCCGCCGAGCTGAAGCTGTCGGACCTGCCCTTCATCAGCCCGGTCAACGCCGCGCAGGTGCTGGAGCCCGCGCCTGCGGCCATGTGGGCCATTTACCTCATGCTGGCGGCCATTGGCTGCGCCGTGGTGTGGGCCACGGTGTCTGAGGTGGACATCGTGGCCAAGGCCACCGCGCGTGTGGTGCCCGATGGCCGCGAGCAGATCATCGCCAGCCTGGAAGGTGGCATCTTGCGTGAGCTGCTGGTGCGTGAGGGCCAGCAAGTGGCGCAGGGCCAGCCGCTGGCCTTGCTGGACCCCACGCGTGTGGAAGCGCAGCAGGCCGAAGGGCAAAGCAAGCAGGTGGCGCTGAAAGGCACACTGGCGCGGCTGGTGGCTGAATCGAGTGGCAAGCCGCTGAGCTTTGGCGCTGAAATTCCGCCCGCCGTGGTGCAGGGCGAAACCGAAAACTACGAAGCCCGCCGCCGCGTGCTGAACGAGGCTGTGGAAACCAACCGCCGCAGCATTGCGCTGCTGAGCCGCGAACTGGGCATGGCCGAAAGCATGGCCGCCAAGGGCCTGATGAGCGAAGTGGAAGTGATGCGTGTGCGCCGCCAGGGCAACGACCTGAACCTGCAGACGCAGGAGCGCATCAACCGCTTCAGGCAAGAGGCCAGTGCCGAACTGGTGCGGGTGCGCAACGAGCTGGCGCAGCAGGAAGAACAGATGGTGGTGCGTGACGACGCACTGCGCCGTGCCACTCTGGTGTCGCCGGTGCGTGGTGTGGTCAAGCAGATCAAGGCCAACACGCTGGGCGGTGTGGTGGCGGCGGGCGCGCCGGTGATGGAGATCTTGCCGTTGGGCCCGCACGTGCTGGTGGAAGCGCGTGTGGAGCCGGCCGACATCGGTTTTGTCAAACTCGGCCAGCCGGTGCAGATCAAGCTCAGTGCCTATGACTACACGGTGTATGGCGCGCTCAAGGGCACCGTGCACAGCATCAGCCCGGACGCGATGGGTGACCCCGAACGTGCTGCGCTGCCCGGTGGCACCTGGTACCGCGCCCTGGTGCGCGCCGACACCGCCACGCTGGACGTGGGTGAACGCAAGTTTGCGGTGCTGCCGGGCATGACGGGCACGGTGGAAATCCGCACCGGGCAGCGCAGCGTGTTGGGCTACTTGCTGCGGCCGATGATGCGGTCGCAAGAGGCGTTTCGCGAGCGCTAACCGCGATGGCCCGGTCGGCCGCAAGCAGCTTGGTAGGTCTACGCGCCGGGCCCGGTGGAGCCAAGGGCCTTGAACCAGATGTCAAAGCGCGTTGTGCCTTGGCCGGTGGCGGCGAGCCGATAGGCAAAACCGTGGCGCTGCAGTACCTCGCGCACAAACAACAGGCCCACACCCTGGCCACCCTTTTTGGTGGTGAAGAAGGGCGAGAAAAGCTGCTCTGGCGGCACCGCACCCAGCCGGTTGCCCGAGTCGGTAACCGACAGGCACACGGCCTGCGCTTCGCGCACCACGGCAAGCTCGATGCGCCCCGGCTGTGACGGCCGCTCGGCCAGCGTCGCCAGCGTGGCTTCCACGGCGTTCTTCAGGATGTTGACGAGCGCCTGCTCGATCAGGTGGTGGTCCAGCGCCACGGTGCAGTCGGCGTCCTTGTGGGACCACGCCAACGTGATGCCTTGCGCTGCGCAGGCCTCACCGTACAGGCATGAAGTGGCCTCCAACAGCTCGACGACCGAAGCCGGATGCAGCACCGGCTCGGGCATCTTGGCCACGCGGGTGAAGCGCTCGATGAACTCGCCCAGACTCGTGTTGCGGTGCTTGACGGCGTGCACGGCGGTGTTGAAGTCCAGGCGGTCGGCGGGTGTGATCTGATCGCTGTAGTGGGTCAGCGAGTCCAGCACCGAGCCGGTGGCAGCCACCGTGTTGTTGACTTCATGGGCCAGCACGCGAATCAGTTTTTCGTAGGTGGCGCGCTCGGAGTCCTCCAGCTNNCTCCAGCTCGTGGGTGAGTTCGTCGATGAGCAGAAAGTGGCGCGCAAAGCTGCGGTCGAAGAAGCGGCCGCGCCGGGCGCGAAAACGCCGCCCGCTGGCATCGGCCAGCAGGCGGGCCTCGCCCACCGGCACAGCCCGCAACTGTGGCCACAAACCGCTGCCGGCCTCGGGCTCGCCGGTGCCCAGCAGTGCCACGGCACTGGTGTTGCGCAGGCTCACGCGGCCGTCAAAGTCAAACACCACCACGGCGCTGGGCGTGGCCTCAAGCAGACGGTCCAGAAAGCCCTGTTGCTCGCCGAGCTTGAGGCGTTCGTCGTGCAGGGCGGTGAGCATGCCGTTGAACACATCCACCAGTTCACCCAACTCACGCCCTTGGCCGGGCAGCAGGCGTGCGGCGTAATGCTGGTCTTGCAGCAGTTCCTGAAACTGCCTTGCGGTCCGCACCGGGGCCAGCGCGCGGCGTACCAGATGCCAGCCACCGGCCAGGCTGGCCAGCAGCAGGGCCTCAACGGCGACAAACAACCACGGTGTTTCGATGAAGATGCGCCAACTGAAGACCAGGAGCAGGGCATGCAGCGCAGCGATGTACAGCAGTAGCTGCCGAGCGAGGGTCGCAAGGAAACGCTGGGCCGCTCCCGAGTTTCCTTGCCCCCTCGGGGGGCGGACGACGCTTGTCGTCGGCCTGGGGGTGGTCATAACGATGAATCATCCGCAGCCACGTTCGCGTCCAGCCCATGGCGTTGCAGGCGGCGGTACAGCGCCGTGCGGCTCAGGCCCAGGGCGCGTGCGGCCTGCGACACATTGCCGCCGTTCTGCGCCATCGCACGGCCCACCATCAGGCGCTCCACCTGCTCCAGCGTCATGCCGTCCACACCCAGCGGGCCACCGCTGGCACTGGCTTCGTCATGCTCTGCGGCCAGCAAGTCGGCCTGCCCTATCTGTGGTTTGCCGGCCAGCAGCAGCGTGCGCTCCAGTGTCTGGCCCAGCTGCCGCACGTTGCCCGGCCACGGCTGGGCGCCGAGCC
>CXWL01117033.1_pt1 | contig 10506 bp, 10 predicted proteins | sample 590931 | NCBI WGS metagenome assembly CXWL01 (sample SAMEA3498368, study PRJEB10139) | groundwater metagenome | biome: water well; material: biofilm material | place: Germany | collected 2015-04-27
CGCCGCCCCGCTCCAGCAGGGCGTCGACCAGGGCTTCCAGCGGCACTCCGGGATACACCTGGTAGTCCATCGTGACGGCGCCGTCGCTGGCCCGGATACTGCGCTGCAGGTCGATCTTGTTACCGGAAATGCCGAAATTGGTGTCGGAAACGATCACTCCCAGCATCAGCAAGGCATCGGACTGTTCCACCGCCGCCGTCAGTTGCGCCGGTCCGGCCACGCCCAGGTAGGTGCCAAGCAGTGGCGCGTCGGTATCGGCCAGCAGGCCGCGGCCCATGAAGGTGGTGACCACGGGGATGTTGAGCAAGCGGGCCAGGCGCGCGACCTTGAGTTCGATGCCGTAGCGGCGGATCTCCACGCCGACCAGCAGCACCGGGGCGGCGGCGCGCGCCAGGCGCGCAAACACGGCAGCGGCGCAGGCCGCCAGCGTATCGGGCCTGGCGCGCGGCGCGGCCAGGCGCGGCGCGCGCGCGCACGGCGCATGGACCAGGTCGCGCGGCAGTTCGATATACACTGGGCGCGACTGGCTCAGGCAGTTGGCCAGCACCCGGGCCAGGTCTTGCGGCGCGCGCGCGGGGTCGTCCAGCACCACCTGGTCGCAGGTGATTTCGCGGAAGATCGCCAGTTGCGAATCGAGCGTCTTGGCCTGGTGGTGCAGCAGGTAGCCGCTGCTGCGCTCGGCCGCACCCGGTGCGCCCGAAATGACGACCAGCGGTACTTTTTCGGCATACGAGGAAGCCACCGCGTTGACCATATTGAGCGCGCCGGCGCCATAGGTGACGGCGGCGACGCCGAGGCGGCTGTGATAGCGTGCCGCGGCGTCGGCGGCGAACCCGACCGCGGGCTCATGGCTGAGGGTGTAGATTGGCAGGATGCCGGTGGTTTCGATTTGCCGGAAGAAGGCCAGGACGAAGTCGCCGGGAATCCCAAATATTTCTCGCGCGCCGTGATCATGCAGCGCGTGGAGGAGTGCCTGTGACAGGTTCATGGGAAGACTCGAAGAAAAAGTAGGCACAGGATGGTGCCATCGCAATGTATCCCGGCGTGCCTTGACCCTGCCTTAACCTGTGTTAAGGATTTCTGAACCGCAGCAACGCCATGCTGTATGCAGCACGCGACAGCGCCAGCCTGTGCGCACCAATGTTGCTTCTGGGTAGCGTATGATTCGTTACCGCAATTAAATGCATTCACTGGAGAAGGCGATGGCACGCCAGGAAGTCACATTCGACGAAGTTTCGGCGGCCGCCGCTGGCTTGCAGAACGACGGCGCGCAGGTCACCATTGACGCGGTGCGCGCGGTGCTGGGCACGGTTTCGCCGCATGCGATCCACAAGCACCTTGCCACCTGGCGCGCAGGACAGGCGAAGCCGGCCGCAGCGCCGAAGGTGGAAATTCCGGAAGCACTGGCCGCGGCGCTGGGCGCGTGGGCCCAGCAGTTTGCGCAGGAAGCGGGCGCTGGCGTACGCGAGGCGCTGGAGCAGTCCGGGAGTGACATGGACGCCCTGCTCAAATCGGGCGAAGCGCTCGAGGAAGAGCGCGAGGAACTGCTGGCCGAGGTGGACACCGTCACCGGCGAGCGTGACCAGGCGATGGCGAGCGCCATCGAGCGCAGTGAAGAGATTGAGCGGCTGACAACAGAATTGCGCGATGCGCGCCGGGTTGCCACCGACGCCCTGGTTGGGAAAGCGAAAGACCAGTTGGCGATCGACGGCAAGGATGCCCAGCTGGCAACCCTGAGGGAGCAGCTCGAACGCAATGTGGCCGCGGTGGCGGCGGAATCCGACGCCCGTCTGGCCGCCGAAATGGACCTGGTCGGGGCCGTTACCGCCCGCGACAATTTCGCGGCTGAAATCACGGACCTGCGCGCCCAGCTCGATGCCGCCAAGTCCGAACGCAATGCCTTGCGCGAACAAGTACGGCGCGCCAAACCGGACACGGCCAGCTAGGCCGCTTCCGCCTCCCTTGTAATCCACTGGCGGCAGCCGAAGCGATCCGGAACTGCACTGGCCTGTACTACAATGACCTCAGGGCGTGCCGGGGGCGAAGCGCGTGCTGTCGCAATTCGCCAGTCCAGGCGCCGGCCGACAGGGGGAGCCATGGAGCACCGCACTGCAAAGGTCCACACTGGCTTGTACCAGGCAACGTTTGAATCGGCGACGGTGGCGCTGATGATTTTCGACATGACAAGCCGCCGCTGCCTTGCAGCAAACCGGGCCGCCGACCGTACCTATGGCTATCGGGCCCGCGAGTGGCACGCGGTGGCGCTGTCCGACCTCGGCGAATCCTGCGGGGGGCTGGAGCCGCGCGCCGAGGGGGGCGCCGCGCAGCTGGTGCGGCACCGGCGCCGGGACGGCAGCGGATTCTGGGCTGCGGTATCGCTCGTCCCACTTGACCGCGCAGCGGCCGGATATGCGGTACTGCAAGCACAGGACGTGACGCAGCAGCAGGACCAGCTTGCCGACGCAGCCCTCATGCGCGACCATTTTTCGCTGGCCCAGGAACTGACCGGGCTGGGCCACTGTGTTGTCGACCTGAAGCGCGGCCGCCAGTCCTGGTCCGCGCTGCAGCTCCGCAATTTCGGCCTGGGGGACACTTTCCTGCCAGGCGACGCGGCCGGCGTGGACGCCACGGTCGCTGCGCTGTTATCGCATGTGCATGCGCTCGACCGCGAGCGCGCCGCCGCCGCACTGGGGGCCTGCGTCAGTGCCGGGGTGCCGTTCAACGCCGAATGGCGCGTGCTGTCGCCCGGCCAGGGCGAACGGATCGTGCACGTCGAAGGCATGCGCAAGGACGATTCCTGTGGCAACCCTGACGCCTTCGTGTGCACCAGCCTCGACGTTACCGACAAGCGTCGTACCGAGGAAAGCCTGCGCCAGACCCGGATCGACCTGTCGCGCGCCCAGACGGTCGCCCGGCTTGGGACCTGGATGATCGACTTCGGCACCGGTATGGCGAGCACAACGTCCGAGGAGACCCGCAAGGTGTTCGGCTTCGACCAGTTCGAGGTGCCGCTCGCGCTGCTCAACGAACGCATACATCCGGATGACATGCCCGCCGTCGAGCGCGCGCGCCACGACTGTCTCGCCCATCCCGCCACGGGCTACTTCGTCCGCTATCGGACCTTTCCGCGGCCAGGCGAACTGCACTACGTGGAAAGCCAGGCTGAAGTGCAGACTGACGCCGCCGGCAAGGCGGTGCGCATGGTGGGCTACCTGCGCGACGTCACCGAAGCCAGGCTGGCCGAACTGGAAATCCAGCGGCTGGCTTACCACGACGAGGTGACCGGCCTGCCGAACCGCGTGGCGCTGCGCCGCCAGCTCGAGCGCGCCACCTCGTTCGACGTCCCCGATTTCGTCCCCCTGGCCCTGCTGGTGATCGACGTGTCGCGCTTCCAGGACATCTGCCTTACCCTCGGCCACAATAATTCGGACCAGTTGCTCAAGGATGTGGCTGAACGCATTGCCGCAGTTTTGGGGGAACACATCTTTTTGGCGCATATCGGCGGTTCCCAGTTTGCAGCGATCCTGTCCGGCACCGACACCTACGAGTCGAAACCCCGCGCCCGCATTGTCCTGAAGGCCTTCGAGGCGCCGTTCCAGGTCGCCGGCATCCAGTACGATATCAACGTGCACATCGGGGTCGCCCTGTTTCCCGGACATGCGTCCGACCCGTTCACCTTGATGCGCAGGGCCAACGTGGCAGTATTCCAGGCGCGCCAGATCGGCACCGACCTGCTGGTCTACCGTCCCGGCGACGACCCCTATCAGCCCCAGCGCCTGGCCTTGCTCGGCGAATTCCGCCAGGCCATCCAGGACGGCCAGATCGAGCTGTACTGCCAGCCGAAGCTGACGATGCGGACGGGCGAGGTAATCGGCGCCGAGGCACTGGTTCGCTGGCGCCATCCCCAGCGCGGAATGATCCCTCCCGCGCTGTTCGTGCCGCTCATTGAAGATACCGAACTGATCCACGTGCTGACGCGGCACATGCTGCAGGCGGCGGTGCGCCAGTGCTTTAACTGGCAGCGCGCGGGATTGCACCTGCCGCTCGCGGTCAACGTGTCCCCCCGCAACCTCCTGTCGCACGAGCTGGTCCCCCGCCTCGAGGCCTTGCTGCACACCTGGGGCGGCGACCCGACCTGGCTGGGCCTGGAGATCACCGAGAGCTGCCTGATCACCGATCCGGATGCCTCGATCGCCGAGCTCACCAAGCTGAGCAGGATGGGTTTCCAACTGTCGATCGACGATTTCGGCACCGGCTATTCCTCGCTCAGCTACCTGACCAGGATGCCGGTCAACGTCATCAAGGTTGACAACAGCTTCACCATGCGCATGCTGGAAGACAAGCGCGCGGCGGCGATCGTGAAGTCGACCATTGAGCTGGCGCACAACCTCGGAATGAGTGTGGTGGCCGAGGGTACCTCAAGCCGGGAAATCTGGGATGCGCTGGCCGGCTACGATTGCGACGAAGTCCAGGGCTTCTACGTCGCCCAGCCGTTTCCAGCCGCCGAGTTCAGCGGCTGGCTGAAGTCGACCGGGCACCGCGTTCGGGCGCCTGCGGCAGGGCACGCGGGCACGACCCGCTGAAACGGCGTGCGCTCGGCCCTGCGAAAAAAAGCGGTGGGCGAGCTAAATTTGCGGTTGACATGTGTGTGCACACACGTCAGAATAGCCGCATGCCTACCACTGAACGACTCGATTCCTGCAACTGCTTTGCTTCGCGCAAGGCGGCGCGGCTGATTACCAAGATGTACGAAGACCACCTCGCTCCCGTCGGCCTGACCAGCTCGCAATTCGCATTGCTCGCCCACCTCGACGAAGCGGACAGCGCGTCGATCAGGGAACTGGTCGATGCGCTGGCGATGGAGCGCACCAGTATCGTGCGGGCCTTGCAGCCGCTCGAACGCGACGGCCTGGTGGGGCAAGCAGCGGATCCAGACGACGCACGGCGCAATGTCGTCAGTCTGAGCGCTGCCGGCCGGCAGCGCCTGCAGCAGGCCATCCCGCTGTGGCAGGATGCCCAGGCTGAGTTCGAACGCAAGTTCGGCGCCGGGCTGGCGCAGCAGATGCGCGAATCGGTACGCGGCCTGGCACCTTAAGTTTTTTTGAGCCATTGCGTGCGACGCACGCAATGATCTCGCAACATGGTCTGCATGATTGTGTGTGTACACACATATCTAGCTGAGCCACTTTACCCACTGTCCATTACCGGCGCAACGGGATCGGACCAATTAGGAGAGCAACATGAACAATTCGAACCAAGGCACTGCCGTTATCACCGGCGCATCGGCCGGCATCGGGGCCCTGTATGCGGAGCGGCTGGCGGCGCGCGGCTACAACCTGATACTCGTGGCGCGCAACGGGACCCGGCTACTGGACATGGCCGCGCGGCTGCAGGACCGCACCGGGCGCACCGTCAGGGTTGTTCCCGCCGATCTTACCGTCGAGGAAGACCTGGAACACATCGAGACCTTGCTGCGCGAAGACAGCAGCATCACTATGCTGGTGAACAATGCCGGTGTCGGGGCGACCAGCCCGATGCTTGCATCGGACATCGGCAAGATGCGCGACATGATCGCCCTGAACGTCACCGCGCTGACCCGCCTGACCTATGCGGCGGCGCCAGGCTTTGCGGCGCGCGGGCGCGGTACTTTCATCAACATCGCCTCCATCGTCGCGCTCGCGCCCGAGCTCCTGAATGGCGTGTACGGCGCGACCAAGGCTTATGTGCTGGCGCTGAGCCAGTCGCTCAGGCATGAACTGGCCGACCGGGGCGTCCGCGTGCAGGTCGTGCTGCCCGGTGCGACCGCCACCGATTTCTGGAGCGCGGCCGGCACCCCGGTCGAACACCTGCCGCAGGAGATCGTGATGCGCGCTGACGCCATGGTCGATGCGGCACTGGCGGGGCTGGACCTGGGCGAGTTCGTGACCCTGCCCGGCCTCCAGGATGACGCCAAGTATCACGCGTTCGAGGCGGCCCGGATTGCCATGCACGGCGAGCTCTCGACCACGACGCCAGCGACCCGGTACGGCGTGCCGCAGGCCGCCTGAGACGGCTGCAATTACGCCTCAGGGACACGGCTCCGAACGACATGGCGCAGCACCATCGCGTTTGCCTGCGCCATGCCGAATTCGACCAGACCTGCACGTTGCAGCGCGATGACGAAACCGTTTCGGTCACGGTTCCGGTCCATCACGCCAGCTCGTGCGCGTGATCGCGGGACAGTTCTGGTTCAACGCAGCGGCATTCTTACTCCTATAAAAGTAAGCTAAATGAACTTAGCATGGAGGACGCGGTGGTACTTGCCGATGTGCGCCGGACAGTTCATCACGCCAAATGACGTTCGAGGCGTACAACACCCATAGAATGATAAAAGGTTGTAAAAACGGACGCATCCAGAAATACCATGCGCCAAAATCAAGTCCATTCACGCTTCCTCCACTTATCGCAACATGGATATTTGCAATCACGACATAGGCAAGTAATACGGATAGTGCGATACCTGCAGTGCAGCGCAGTCCAGGCATATGCAACCTGATGCTGAGTGCTGATGGCACGATTAATCCTATCGCTCCTGCGATTTCGGCTGCGCCAGTGAACCAGATCAGGGGCAGCCTCAAATCGCCAAATAATGGAGGCATCATAGGCAGATAGCGTATCTCCCCACTAATAAAATGATCAACGCCAGTGAAAACAAACGCGCTGGCAGCGCCGAATCGCATAGCGTTTCTGAGATCCATCTTGCGACGGAGCGCACGAGAAACCAGCCAACTCAACGCACTGAACAGTCCCATCAAAAACAAGAAACTCATCTAATACTCCGAAATATTGAGGAGCCGTACTGTAGCCCCTTAAGTTTACACCGTCAACATTGACGGTAAAATGGCGCGAGAAAACTAAATTGATCTCGCGGCAATGGATACCGAACAGTGGAAACCTGACGGAACCAGCGTCACAAACCGTTAGAACCAGGCGCTCATCGATGCCTTGTTACACGTTGACAGGAGCACTTTAACCATGTAAGTTGACGGCGTCAACATGCTAACTGAGAGAGTTGTGTGAGTAACAAGAAAAGCTATCACCATGGCAATTTGCGAGCGGAGCTCCTGAATTCTGCCCTAGACCTTCTGCGCGCTGGGGGTACCAGCGCGGACTTGACCTTGCGAGAGCTGGCTCGGCGCATCGGGGTGTCGCAAACCGCCCCATATCGACATTTTGCGGATAAGGGAGCGCTTCTCGCGGCCGTGGCAGAGACCGGCTTTTCGGCCCTCTACGCCAAATGTCAGGAATCTCAGCAAAAAATCAGCGACCCACGCCATCGGCTGCATCAGCTGGGCGTTGTCTACGTGGAGTTCGCGCTAGAACATCCATCTCTGTTTCGGTTGATGTTCGGTGCGGAACTGAGCCCTTTGAAAAAACAGTACCCGGAGCGGGCCGCGATTGGTCAAAAGGTCTATGACATGTTGTACCAAGCTACAGCCGACGTGATGGATAAAAGCGGTAGCAGACAGTCTCAGCTGCGAGTTGCGTCGGTGGCCGCGTGGTCGCTCGTGCATGGCATGGCGATCCTGCTGCTCGACCAGCACATTGAGGTCGATAACGCCGATCTGCCCGCCCTGGTTCGTGCGGTGACAACACAGTTCGCTGACATGTTGCATTGAAGGAAAAAATGACAACTGCATCTTTGCATATTGGCATAGCTCATGCGATCCACGGCGCGCAATTGCGAGCCAATACTGATCAATCACCCTGGAGATAACACAGTGAACCAAATGGGGATCTCGAGCACACTTCGTCCGGCTCTTTCCCAAGACATTCCATGCATTGCACCGCTCTGGCATACCGGCTGGGTCGACGCTCATCTGGGTCAGGTCCCGGAAGCGTTACTCGCACATCGGAGCTTTCAGCATCATCTGGAGAGAACCGTCGAACGTATTGACGCAATCTGGCTCGCGCAATACGGCTCAAAGATTGTCGGATTTTTTATGCTACATGGTGCCGAGATCGAACAATTTTATGTTGACAGTTCTGCCAGAGGTAGCGGTGTGGCCGCTACGTTGTTGTCCTGCGCCGAGCGTCTGATTCGCCGTGACCACGAAATCGCCTGGCTTGCCGTCGTCGCCGGCAACACGAGAGCACGCCGGTTCTACGAACGCAATGGCTGGCGCGATACTGGAAGCTTCAACTACGATGCATGGACCCTGGATGGCGTGATTCCTGTTCCTGCTCGACGGTATGAAAAGCGTGTGTGAATCGTCACGAAAACAGAGGACATGAAAAAATGAATACCCGCATACTTTTGAGCGCCACTATTGTCATCGCTGCGCTTTGCCTTACGCCTGCCTACGCGCAACACCCGCCCACAGATGTTTACCTTATTGGCACGCTGTACAAGCGGCACGAGCAAGTGCCGGCGTTCGATGTCGCGGTACTGCGACGCATCATCGCCGACGTCAGGCCCGATGTCATGGTGCTCGACGTGAGTCCCGAAGAACTTAAGAAAAATTCCGTACACGCCAGTAAGGTCGAATACACCCAGACTGTGGTTCCGATGATCGCCACCGGCATTTACGCCGTGTATCCGGCCGAACCGGCTGAACCGATGTTCAGCGAAATCGTGCAAGGCTTATCTGCGCACCTCCGCGAATACGCCAAGCAGCAGCCCGTGTTGGCGGCGGCATTCAATAAGAACGAGCAAGCACTGTATGCCGTGCTCAAGCCCTACTGGACATCTGCCTCGCGCGTGCAGGACGAGGTCACGGCAGGCGCAATCGGTGCATCGGCGGGCCTACAGGGAGAACTGGTTGGACCGGTTCTCAAGAGCGCCGACGCGCGGTGGGACCGACATACGGCCGATGCGGTCATCAAGGCCGTCAATGAGCATCCAGGCAAGCGCGTGCTGGTGCTGACGGGGATCCGCAACCGGCCAACCGTCAAGCTGCACCTGGCGGCGGAGCCGACGATCCGCCTGGTTGACATGCCTACATGGCTGGCAAAGGCCGGCTATTGAGGGGACGACCGTGCTGGATGGCTATTTCGCCGATCATCTATGCGCGGTCGAAGACCTCGCATCTACATCATCAATTGAATCGACACGCTGCTCAAGACGTTGGTGGCGCGACGCTTACTCAAAATCCATCAATCGTAAGCCAGCACTGGCAATATTTGGCGACCAACTGTAATCCAATTGTAATGACTGAGTAAGAAACTGGTCATGACTCTGCGAATATACTGAGTCGACCGAACTCTCATCACACTTATCCGGCATCACGGGCAGGCCATTGAGTTCCGAAGCCAATAGCCTCCACACGTCGACCTGGTACGCCGAGGCGTAAAAACGATACATTTGAGTGCAGCAGAATGATCTGCCGTGAGGACTGCCATGAGAATTCTTGTCATTGAAGACGAACCGAAGGCCGGGGAGTATATGCGCAACGGTTTAACCGAGGCCGGATACGTTGTCGATGTTGCATCAAATGGCGTAGACGGGCTGCATCTGGCGCAGGAATTCAGTTACAACCTTATTCTGCTCGACGTAATGATGCCGGGCATGGACGGGTGGGAGGTCATGCGCCACCTGGACCGCCGGACCAGCACGCCCGTTGTGTTCCTGACCGCGCGTGGCACGCTCGAAGATCGTCTCAAAGGCCTCGGATTAGGCGCCGACGATTACCTGGTCAAGCCTTTCTCGTTTGCTGAACTATTGGCGCGAATCCGCATTGCGCTGCGCCGTGGTGCGCAGGTTAAACAAGAAGACACCCTTTTGATAGCCGATCTGGTTATCGATGTTGCGAAGCGCCGCGTTGTCCGGTCGGGAATCCAGCTGGCTCTAACGAACAAGGAATTCAACTTGTTGTACTTTTTCGTTTTGCACGAGGGACAGGTACTGTCGCGCGCACTGATCGCATCTCGTGTTTGGGACATGAATTTTGACAGCGACACAAACGTTGTCGACGTCGCGGTCAGGCGGCTACGCCAGAAGGTGGATGAGCCTTTTGCAAACCGCCTGATTCATACCGTGCATGGCGTAGGCTATCGGTGCGAAGCCAAATCGTGACTCGTCACACACTTGCGACACGCCTGGCGATGTCGTTTGCCTTGCTGGCGTTCGTCGTCATCGCGGCGGTTGGGTATGTCCTGTACAGCAGGCTCGAAATCCAGTTAAGCCTGCGCGATGATGCAGCGCTGGTTACTCGCGTCGACCAGTTGCGCACTTTGCTTCGTGATGCAGACATTATCGACCTGATCAACGAAAAGCCGCAGCTATTTGCGAATATGTTAGGCAATCGCGAGGCCCTGCTTGTATTAAAGTTTCGCGGTGAGGCGCCATTGATCGAAGTGAATCCTGGTATGACGCCGATTCCAGATCTTGTGCCAGTGGGTGCTGAGCAACCGCTATCACTGAGCGCGGTGCGGCATACGACCGTGCCCGATAGTACACCCTTCATTTCACTTGCCGCCGCCGCGACGACGTCCGATTCTCGGCGAGAGCTCATCATTATTGCTGGC
>CXWL01009180.1_pt1 | contig 10505 bp, 9 predicted proteins | sample 590931 | NCBI WGS metagenome assembly CXWL01 (sample SAMEA3498368, study PRJEB10139) | groundwater metagenome | biome: water well; material: biofilm material | place: Germany | collected 2015-04-27
CGTCTTTGCGTTAGATGTTTTGGGCAAGTATCCCACCCTGCAGAGCGGACTGCGTAAGGTGAGCTCTTCAAATAAAAAAGTCCTGCAAAATTTTGCAGGACTTTTTTGCTATTTTTTCTTCTGCGAATCCGGCGCGTACTCGCGCGGCTCCAGCATTCCCCAGCGGCTGGCGCCGAGATAAAGGATTTCCAGCACGAGGTCTTCGTAGCGGATGCCTTCGGCGGCGGCTTGCAGGCAGAGGTCGCTGTAGTTGGGGGTGAGGCCGGGCAGGGTGTTGATCTCGATCAGGCGCGGGGCGCCTTCTTCGTCCAGACGGATGTCTGTGCGGGAGACATCCAGCGTGTTGAGGAGTTGGTGGGCGCGCAGGGCGAGGTATTTCAATTTCTTTTCGAGTTCGGGTTCCACTTCGGCGGGGCAGAAGAAACCGGGCACACCGTCTGCGCCGACTTCCTTTGATTTGGCTTCATTTGTATAAACCCACGGGGAAGCGGAGCGGCTGGTATCCAGCTCGAGAACGGGGAAGCGGTGGAAGCCGTCTTTTTCGTACCATTCCGGGTGGCGGGAGTAAAGTTTTGAGTCTGCGCGGCCAAGGATGCCGATTGTAAATTCACGCCCCGGCAGGAAGGTTTCAACCAACGCAGGCTGTTGATAGGCGTTGATGATGTATTGGGTGCGTTCACGCAATTCCTTTTCGTTGTTGACGATGGCGTTCATATCCACGCCCATGCCGGTGCCTTCGCGGGCGGGTTTTACGAAGAGCGGGAAATTCAATTCGGGGCGCAGGGGTTCATCGCCAACGTTGAATTCCTGAAATGGGGCAACGGGCAGGCGGCGGTCACGCCAGATGCGTTTGGTGAGGGTTTTATCGAGGGAGATGCCGTTTGTGAGAACCCGGGAGCCGGTGTAGGGAATGCCGAGCATTTCGAGCAGGGCGGGCACTTGCGCTTCACGCGCGTCACCGCCCAGGCCTTCGGCGATGTTGAAGCAGATATCGGGTTTTTCATCCCGCAAGGCGTAAGGCAGGTCTCTGTCAGCCTGGATAAATGCCGTTGTATGGCCGTCAGTTTCGAGCGCGGCGCGAAGCGAGTCTATCGTCTCGATGTGGTCAAAATCAGCGAACGCGTCTGGGGGAACTCCCTCTGGTTTGGGGTGTGAGTCGTCCTTGATGTTTGCAAGAACGGCTATCTTCCAATGACGTTTCATGCGGCGGGGAGGGGTTTCTTCCTGGAGGCTGCTCATCGCTGGATTTTTTTCTCCTACTATAAATGAATAACGGCTTGTAGTATAGTATAAGATGTACGGATGACAAGGGTGTGAGTGATTTCTTAAGGTGGCGGATGATTGTAACTAGACAAGGCATCTCCTTTCAGGTATTATTGGCTCGTTTGTACTCATCCTCACTAAGGAAGACAGACAAAAATAAATTTATACCCGGATAAGCCCCTTATCCGGGTTATTGTACGTAACACGTATTTTGGCGGAGGCTACCTAATGTCAGACCTGATCAAGCAGATCACAGGCGATCTGCAGAAACAAATTGAAGGCTTTATGCCTGAACTCAACATCAGCGATATCGGTGTTGTGGTGGAAGCGGGTGATGGAATTGCCCGCGTGCATGGGCTTGCGAACGTAAGAGCGCAGGAACTTGTGCAGTTCTCGAACGGCGTGATGGGTACGGCGTTTAACCTTGAAAAGGATAGTGTAGGCGTGATCGTGATGGGGGCATACGACGGAATTATCGAAGGCATGACCGTGCGTGGAACGGGGCGCATCGCTTCTGTACCTGTGGGTGATGCCATGATCGGACGCGTGGTCAACGCTTTGGGTGAGCCAATCGATGGCAAAGGCCCAATTGCCACCACGGGTTTCCGCCCCATCGAGCGCATTGCGCCCGGTGTGGTTCAGCGCCAGGATGTGGACACCCCGGTGCAGACGGGCATCAAGTCCATCGATTCGATGATCCCTGTGGGGCGCGGACAGCGTCAGTTGATCATTGGCGACCGCCAGACTGGCAAAACCGCCATTGCGATCGATGCGATCATCAATCAAAAAGGCAAGGATTTGGTTTGTATTTACGTGGCAATCGGCCAGAAGAAAGCGGCTGTTGCCCGAACTGTTGGCATTCTTGAACGCGCCGGTGTCATGGACAATACGATTGTTGTCGTGTCTGCCGCGGATGAATCAGCCGCTCTTCAATATATCGCCCCGTATTCGGCTTGCGCCATTGGCGAAGAGTTCATGGAAACCGGCCGCGATGCTTTGGTGATCTATGACGATCTTTCCAAACATGCCTGGGCGTATCGTCAGGTTTCCCTGCTTCTGCGCCGCCCGCCCGGGCGCGAAGCCTATCCCGGCGATGTGTTCTACCTCCATTCCCGTTTGCTCGAACGCGCGGCTCGCCTCGCAAATAAATATGTTGTTGTGAAGAAGGATTTCAAGGAAGCTCTGGCATCTGAAAAAGACGGTGTAGATGGCAAGGTGTACACAGGCCCGGTCTCCAAAGATGAAGCCGAAGAAGCCCGCAAACACATGAAGGATGCGGATAATCACAAGATACTCAAGGTAAAGGGGACGGGCGGCTCGCTCACAGCTTTGCCGATCATTGAAACTTTGCTCGGCGACGTGTCGGCTTATATTCCCACGAACGTAATTTCAATTACAGACGGTCAGATCTATCTTGAATCCAACCTCTTCAACGCTGGTATTCGTCCCGCGGTGAACGTGGGTATTTCCGTGTCTCGTGTGGGTGGCGACGCGCAGACCAAGGCGATGAAGCAGGTGGCAGGCCGTTTGCGCCTGGATATGGCTGCGTACCGTGAGTTGGCTGCCTTCGCTTTGATGGCTTCCGATCTCGATAAATCCACGCAGCAGCAGTTGAACCGCGGCCAGCGGATGCAGGAAATTCTCAAGCAGCCGCAATATCGGCCTATGGAGCTTGAGGATCAGGTTATGGTTATTTTTGCCGGTACGAACGGTTTTGCCGACAATGTGCCGCTCGATAAAATGGCGCAGTGGCAGGCAGACCTTATTCGATACATGGGCGCTTCGCATCCTGAAATTGGCAAGGACATTGTTACGAAGAGAGCCATTACCGATGAAAATCGCGTCACTTTGACGAAAGCCCTGGATGGCTTCCGCGCGGGCTGGACAGCCTAGACTATCCAACTAGAGACTAAGAGACTAGAGGACTACTAACTATGGCTTCCGCTCGTGAAATGCGGCTCCGAATAAAGAGCGTAAAAAATATTTCGCAGGTCACGCGTGCTTTGGAAACAGTGAGCGCCAGCAAGGTCCGCAAGGCAATTAATGCGGTGACAGCCACGCGCTCGTATGCGACAAAGGCGTGGCAGGTTTTGAAACACGTAGCCGAACAACCCGGCCGTGACAGCCTGCATCCCCTGCTGGCAAAACGTGAGTCCGTGAAGAATACATTGGCGCTGGTGATTACCGGTGACCGTGGACTTGCCGGCGCCTACAACTCCAATGTGATTCGTTTTACGGCTCAGCGCTTCGACCCCAACCCTGTTCCTGTTAAATATATTGCCGTTGGTCGCAAAGGCCGTGACCTGCTCATCCGCCGCCGCAAGGATGTGATCGCTGAATTCAGCAACCTGCCCGCGGCGCCGACCTTTATGGATGTTTCTGCCATTGGACGCCTGGCCGTGGACGCATTCAAAAAGGGTGAGGTGGACGAGGTTTACCTGGTTTACACAGACTTCGTCAACATGGGCCGCCAGATCGCCACAGTAAAGAAACTTCTTCCGCTTGAGCTTGGCGGGGAAGGCCGTGTGGAGGAGTTTGAACAAAAAGCCACCAATGGCCCGGCTGCGGCGTATGAATATGAACCAGACCAGAAGGAAATTCTGGATGAGATCATCCCGCGCTTTACTGCGCTGCAGGTGTATCAGGCTATTCTCGAATCACAAGCCAGCGAACATGCCGCGCGCATGATCGCGATGCGCAATGCGACAGACAACGCCAAAGAACTGGTCGGCGCGTTGCAACTGGCGTATAACAAAGTTCGTCAGCAAGGCATTACGAACGATATCTTAGACATTGTCGGCGGCGCGGAAGCGCTGTCCGCGAAATAACTGGAGGAAAATCATGGCAAACGCAACTGGCCGTGTCGTACAAATCTTAGGTGGTGTGGTGGATGTTGAATTCCCCGGGGGCGACATCCCTGAATTATTCGAAGCGATTCAGGTGGAACGTTCAGGAAAGGATGCGCTAATCCTCGAAGTTCAAAAACATTTGGGCGGAGGCTGGGTCCGCACCGTATCCATGGACTCTACGGATGGCCTTCAACGTGGGGTTCCTGCTTTCGCAACCGGCGCGCCCATCATGGTCCCTGTGGGACCGGCAACGCTTGGGCGCATCTTCAACGTACTTGGCAACGCAATTGATGAAAAGGGCGACGTCAATGCCGCCACTCGTTATCCCATCCACCGCTCAGCCCCGGACTTTTCCGAACAATCCACCCACGTTGAAATTTTTGAAACCGGCGTAAAAGTCGTGGACTTGATCGCCCCCTTCACCAAAGGCGGTAAGACGGGTATCTTCGGCGGCGCGGGAACTGGCAAGACGGTTATCATCATGGAACTTATCCGTTCCGTGGCTACTGAACATGAGGGTAACTCCGTATTTGCTGGCGTGGGCGAACGTACCCGCGAAGGCACAGGCTTGTACCGCGAAATGCTCGAATCTGGCGTTATGAAAGATACCGTCATGGTGTACGGTCAGATGAACGAGCCGTCCGGTGTGCGTTTGCGCGTGGCGTTGACTGCTCTTTCCATGGCTGAATATTTCCGCGATCAGGGCAAGGATGTGCTGCTCTTCATCGACAACATCTTCCGCTTCTCCATGTCTGGCTCGGAGGTTTCGGCGCTGCTTGGGCGTATGCCTTCCGCGGTAGGGTATCAGCCAACCCTCGCCACAGAAATGGGTGAGTTGCAGGAACGCATTACCTCCACCCGCACCGGTTCGATCACATCCATGCAGGCCGTGTACGTACCCGCGGATGACTATTCCGATCCTGCGCCAGTGGCGACCTTCACCCATTTGGATGCGACCATTGCTCTCGAACGCTCCATCGTGGAAAAGGGTATCTATCCCGCCGTGGACCCGCTCGGTTCCACCTCCCGAATTCTTGATCCTAACATCGTTGGAGAGGAGCACTACCGAACAGCTCGTGAAGTGCAGCGTGTTCTCCAGCGTTACAAGGATTTGCAGGACATCATCGCCATTCTCGGCATCGATGAACTCTCCGAAGACGACAAACTCATCGTCGCCCGCGCCCGCAAGATCGAACGTTTCTTCTCCCAGCCCTTCTACGTGGCGGAACGCTTCACCGGTATTCCGGGCCGCTATGTGCCGCTCAAGGACACCGTGCGCGGCTTCCGCGAAATTCTCGACGGCAAATGCGATGACCTTCCCGAACAAGCCTTCATGATGGCAGGGACGATCGAAGATGTCCGCGAACGCGCGGAAAAATTGGCAAACGCCTAATAGCGTCATGGCGAGGAGTGCCTGCGACGAAGCAATCCCGTGAACATGGAAATCGCTTCGCCAATAAACGGCTCGCAATGACATGAGTGTAACCACATGACCATTCGATGTGAAATTGTTTCCCAGGATCGTACCGTATTCACAGGGGATGTGGATATTGTCGTGCTGCCTGGTGCAGCCGGTGAAATGGGCATCCTTCCCAAACATGCGCCTGTTCTCACCACCTTGAAATATGGGATTATCAAAGTCCGTAAAAGCGGCAGGGAAGAATTATTCACGGTGGCTGGCGGCGTTGCGGAAGTACAACCCGATATCATTACCATCCTTGCCGATGCGGCGGAAAACGTAGATGAGATCGATGAACGCCGCGCCGAAGCCGCCCGGAAACGCGCTGAAGAAGCGCTTGCCAAAGGTGTTCCTGCCGATACGGATGTGTATCTGGCAATGGAGGCTGCATTACGAAAATCAAACCTTCGTTTGGATGCTGTCCGCCGATATCGCAAAGGTGGTATGCGTATGCCCACCTCGGAGAATTAGACCCCCGTGGCTCTTTTTTCAAAAGACCTGGGCATAGACCTGGGCACCATGTTTACTCGTCTCGCTGACAGCGCGCAAGTGCTGGTGGAAGAGCCAACCATTGTCGCCATCGAAGTGGATGATCAGAAGATGGTTGCGGCAGGCTCCGAGGCGCGTGACATGTACGGCAAGGTTCCAGAAAACATCGAAGTGGCGCGCCCGCTGCGAAATGGCGTGATCGCAGACTACGAAATCACCGAGACCCTGCTTGCCTATTTATTGCAGCGCGTCAGCGGTTCCATGCGTATCTTTCGCCCGCGTGTGATGATCTCCGTCCCGTACGGAGTGACCAGCGTGGAGCGAAGAGCCGTGTACGAAGCGGTGATGGAAGCGGGCAGCCGCGAGGCGTTCCTCATCCAACAGCCATTGGCCGCTGCCATTGGCATAGACCTTCCGATTAATTCCCCATCTGGAAATATGATTATCTGCCTGGGTGGCGGGTGCACCGAAGCGGCTGTGATGGCTATGTATGGCATCGTTGCCGCGGAAACCTTGCGCGCAGGCGGCATGGACCTGGACGAAGCCATTGTCAATTACGTGCGCCGAAAATATGGCGTCATCATTGGGCAGGTGACTGCCGAGCAGTTGAAGATCCGCATCGGCGCGGCGGTTCCGCAGGATATTGAAAACAGCATGGAAGTACAGGGACAGGATCAGGTCACTGGTTTGCCCCGCCCCGTCACATTGACCACGGGTGAAATCGTGGAAGCCTTGCAGGAACCGTTGAAGCAGATCGTGGAAACAGGCCGCAAAGTGCTGGAAAAAACCCCGCCCGAACTCGTCTCTGACATCATTGACCGCGGCGTGGCTTTATGCGGCGGCGGCGCGTTGCTGCGCGGCGTGGATAAACTGTTGACTAAATCGCTGGGCATTCCCGCCTATTTGGTGGATAACCCTCTTACCTGCGTGGTTCAAGGCGCTGCCAAAGCTTTTGGCATGTTGAACGTGATCCGTAGAAATTTGCCGCAAGTGTAGTTACAAGTAGACAGGCGACTCGATTACGAGTCGCCTGTTTTGTTTTCAGCATTGGTTGGGCGCTGATTCAGATTTTGATCCTGCTGATTGGACCGAAGCAGGCTTGGGTGAGTCTGAAGCGATTCTTCATCCAACAAATAAAAAAAACTCGCCGCGAAAAATTCGGGCGAGTCATGTCTATTTGTTTACCAACCTTACAAATAATATGTCATCCTCTGCAAATGCGTGGATGGGTCGATATATTGCACTTTCACGTTGTTCGGCACATTCAAGCTGATGGGGGCGTAGTTTAGGATGGCTTTCACGCCAGCCTGCGCCAGTTTATCCGCAACGCTTTGCGCGGCGGCGGCGGGCACGGTGAGCATGGCAATTTTGATGTTGGCGGCTTTGATAGTTTCAACTATTTTATCGGTATCCTGCACAACGAAATCCCCGATCTTTTCGCCGATCTTTTCCTTGTTATTATCGAAGATCGCCACAATGCGGAAACCGCGGTTCTGAAAACCCTGATAATTCGCAAGCGCGTGGCCGATATCGCCAGCGCCAATCAGCGCCACATCCCAAATGCGGTCCACCTTCAAAATCTCGCGCAGTTTGTCGAGCAGGTAGGCAATCGAATAGCCTGTGCCTTGCTTGCCAAATTCACCGAACTGCGAAATATCCTTGCGGATCTGCGCTGCCGAAATGCCCACATGTTCGCCAAGTTCCTGCGATGAGGTGGTCTTGATGCCATTGTCTGCCATCCGCTGGAGTGCGCGCAGATAAACAGGAAGCCGCCCGATGATAATATCTGGTATTTTTTCTGCGTTCATGTGCCCTCGCCTTTGTGAAATTTATCCGTAAATGTATCATAAAATTTGATTTTGTACAATTCCACACAAGTGCATCACAAACGAAATGAGGCACATTCAGTAAACCATGAATTCGCTCCGGAGCGCGGACTTCAGTCTGCATTGCCCCTGCAAAACCGCAGACTAAAGTCTGCATTCCACTCAACCTGTGATTTTCTGACATTAATTGAAGAAAGCCGCATTGCGCGGATGGGCGTGATATTTGAATGGCGCGGGTTCGTCGAAGAAACAACTGCCGTATGCCAGATTCATTTTCAACGGATGGCTTCCACGCTCAACGTATATTTTGTATGGCGGAATTCATTTGAAGCAGGGTTAAATAAACGCAAAAAATATGCGCTGTTGGGGGAGATGTTCAAGACACGCGCTTCTCCACAGGCGAGCAAAAAGCCATCCACACTTGCTCCGTTATTCCATAACTCCACCTGTAATGCGTTCCTTGAACATGCCACTTGAATTACAACCGCCCCGCTGTATGAATTAAATTCAACCCAGTCTTCAGCGTCGCCTTCAGGCGCAGAGACCTCGCCATTCATCTGGAAAGCGCGAGAGTTCATCGGAGCAATCGTCACTTTGACCAATGGAGTTCCCATTGAATCTCCATCCTGAACGGCTGGCAAAATTATAGCGGCAGGCGATACAACGATGTCGGTTGGCGCTTGCGGCGACGGCTCTGAAACCCCGATCACTGGCAGGGAATCGGGGTTGTCAATTTTTAAAAATTTGGAAGCTGCCCAGCCTTTTCCATCCGCCGAATTTGCAAACTCGATCTGCATCCACGCGCCGCTTTCATCTTTGCCAGAGATGAAAACAACATCGTTTGGATTTAATTCGCCAAGCGGCTCATAGGATGTGCCCGGCCCATTGCGGACATTTATTTTCTGGATGACAACCCCGCTCATTCCGGACCCACTGCCTGCTCCTGCTGCACTGACACGAATCTCCGCTGTGGCATCGACCTGCACATACTCTGCGCGTACCCAGCCTGTTCCCGCTGGCGAATCCGCATAAATGATCTGATACCAGCTTGTGCTGGCATCCCTCCCGATGATCTGCACCTTTGAGAACTGTGGAATCGTGCCCATACTATCGCTCGCTGTAGATGTCTCCGCCCGCACATTGACCTGTGTGGTGGTCGTCCCTTCGATGGGCTGAATGGTTGGCGCAGGCGTTGGCGGCGGCGGCGTTTGCGTTGGAAGCGGAATTGGCGAAGGCGGCAAGGTTGCCGTAACAAAATCCGGTGTGGATGTTGTATTTTCGCTGGCAACGGCCACATCGCAGCCTGTCAGCATCGTCAGCAATGAAATGAAAAGGAGGAGGAGGATTAAATTACGCACAAGTCTATTGTATCCAGGAATTATGTTACAAGCAGGCTGTAACAAAAAACCGCCAGTCACGGCGGTTTCTTCTGGTGCCCCCGCGCAGGCTCGAACTGCGGTCCTTGGCTTCGGAGGCCAATACTCTATCCACTGAGCTACGGGGGCGGGCCAGGCCGAATTTTACCATAGGCGTGGAAAAAGGCTGATGAAAGAGTCACCAGCCTTGAGGTTAAGAATGAAGCGGTTTTTTTATCGCACTTGCGGTGCGAGGGAAGCCAATTCCATGCGCAGCGATTCGACAATTGCCGCGTTCCCGCCTTCATCACCGAGTTTTTTTAACTGTTCTTTTTTATGGGCCAGCTCGCCGCAGGCATGATAGAAACGGGATGTGGCTCTGCCGCTCAGCCCCGCCGTGGTTAATGTCCACGGGGACAGGGCTTTTTGATATTGCGCCTGCGAGATCACGCCTGCCGACACTTCTTCGAGCAGTTGCTTTTTGACGATGTTGCGTTCGTAAACGATCATCCAGATGATGAAGCCGAACATCAGCGCCCAGCCGAGCCAGTCGATCAGCGAACCGATGATTAACCCTTCCCCTCCGCCAATGAGGCTGCCGAAAGTGTTGTGAAAGGCGTGGATGGAAATTGCGATGCCAAGCCCGACGAACGGCGCGACGATCTTGATCAGCGTATTCCTGTTCAATCGCGAGATGGCGAAGCCAATGCCGGTGAACGCCGTGAAGAAGGCGTGCATCCAGCCCACCACGAACACGCGGATGAAGACCAGCAGGAACAAGCCGCCCCAGCCGCCTTCAAGATAACCGTTGCGATAAATGTAAAGTGTGTTTTCTGTGGCGGCAAACCCCAGCCCCACGATGCCGCCGTAGATGATGCCATCCAGAATGGAATCAAACTCCTTGCGGAACATCAGGAAGACAATACCAACCGCGAGGCCTTTTAGAATTTCCTCCACGATCGGCGCAACAATGGATGCGGTGCCAAATTCTGCGGCGGTTTCTGAGTTGGTGAAAATATAAATGCCCAGGCCGAACGCCGTATTGATAACGAAGGCCCCGCCTGCGGCGATCACCACGCCCCAAAAAAATGCCGCGCCCAGCAGAGCTTTTGGTTCCTTCTCGTAGCGATCCAGCCAGTACACGAATGCCGCGTATAGGAACATTGGAACAAAACCAAAAAAGATGGAAACGAGTAACGCCATGTTTTCCTCCAGAGATTTATGTCATTGCGAGCGTTCGTTGCGAAGCAATCTTTTATTTTTG
>CXWL01034081.1_pt1 | contig 10503 bp, 14 predicted proteins | sample 590931 | NCBI WGS metagenome assembly CXWL01 (sample SAMEA3498368, study PRJEB10139) | groundwater metagenome | biome: water well; material: biofilm material | place: Germany | collected 2015-04-27
CACGTCAGGATCAGGAACAGCACCGAGTGAACAGGGTTGCGCACGGAGATGACCGCGAACGCGGAAATCACCGCGATCACGCTCAGCACGTAGAAGGCGATCGACGCCAACATCCGTTACGCTCTCCCTTTCTCCCCCGGGCGCGGGGGAGATGTCAGTGAGCGAAGCGAACGGCCGAGGAGGTGCGTCTCGCACCGCATTCGCGCTTCTTGCGCCCCCTCAGCCCGCTTCGCGGACCGCTCCCCCAAAAGCGGAGGAGCGTGATTCTTCGGACCCGCCCTATCGGTAAGGCGCGTCCAGCTCCAAATTCTTCGCGATCTCCCGCTCCCAGCGATCGCCGTTCGCGAGCAAACGCTCCTTGTCGTAGTAAAGTTCTTCGCGTGTTTCGGTCGCGAACTCGAAGTTCGGACCTTCCACGATCGCATCGACCGGGCACGCTTCCTGGCAGTAACCGCAATAGATGCACTTCACCATATCGATGTCGTAGCGCGTGGTGCGGCGGCTGCCGTCTTCGCGTGGTTCAGCTTCGATGGTGATGGCTTGCGCCGGGCAGATCGCTTCGCAGAGCTTGCAGGCAATGCAGCGCTCTTCGCCGTTGGCATAGCGGCGCAGCGCATGCTCGCCGCGGAACCGTGGGCTCAGCGGGCCCTTCTCGAACGGGTAATTGATCGTCGCTTTGCGAGTGAAGAAATACTTCATGCCGAGGGCGAAGCCCCCGATCATGTCGAGCATCAAAGCGCCCTTCGCGGCTTGGAGGATGCGTGACATGGGCTTTAGCCTCCAGCGACCGACGTAGCGGCCGACGGCGCGAGAAACGCGACGTAATAGCCAAGGACGACAACCGCGACGAGCGAGGTCGGTAGGAAGATCTTCCAGCCCAAGCGCATCAATTGGTCGTAGCGATAGCGCGGCACGATGGCCTTCACCATCGCGAACATGAAGAACATCATCCAAATCTTCACGTAGAAGACGAGCATCCCCAATGCGCCGGTCCAGAACGGATTGAGGCCGAGGCTCTCGATTGATCCCCAAGGCAAGTGCCAGCCGCCGAGGAACAGGATCGTCGTCATCGCGCACATCATGACGATGTTGAGGTACTCGCCGATCATGAAGAGCAGGTACGGCGTCGAGCTGTACTCAACTTGGTAGCCGGCCACGAGTTCGGATTCTGCTTCAGGCAAATCGAATGGCGGGCGATTGGTTTCGGCAAGCGCCGAAATGAAGAACATACCGAGCATCGCGATCATCACGACGCCGACGAGAATGTTGTTTGGGAATTCCGCGAAGTTGAGAATGCGGAAACCGTGCCACATCCAGATGCCATCGGCCTGATTGTTGACGATGGTCGAGAGGTTCAACGAACCAACCAGCAACAGCACGGTGATGAGGATGAAGCCGATCGAAACTTCGTAGCTCACCATCTGTGCGGCAGAACGCAGGCCGCCGAGGAATGGGTACTTCGAGTTCGACGCCCAGCCGCCCATGATAATGCCGTAGACGCCAAGCGATGAGATCGCGAACAAGTAGAGGATGCCGACGTTCAGATCGGCGATGACGACCCCAGGTCCCCAAGGCACAACCGCCCAGCCGATGAAGGCGAGCACGAAAGTGAGCAGCGGCGCAAGGATGAAGACGGTCTTGTTCGCGCCCGCCGGCATGACGATTTCCTTGAACACGAACTTGAAGAAGTCCGCGAAGGATTGAAGCAGACCGAACGGACCGACGACGTTCGGACCTTTGCGCAACTGCACCGCCGCCCACACCTTGCGGTCGAACAGCAGCAGGAACGCCAGCGAGATCAGCAGCAAGATGCAGATGGCCAGGATCTGGCCCGTCTTCATCAGCGCCCACTCCCATTCGACCGGGAGCGCGATCAGCGGAACGTAATCGGCGGCCGGCGTCATTCCGCAGCCACCTTGTGAGCGTTGGCGCGGAGGCGTGAGCACTCGGCCATGGTCTTCGACGCACGCGCGATCGGGTTGGTCAGGTAGAAATCGGTGACCGGTGACTTGAACGGCTCGTTCGACACTTGACCGTCGCTGCCGATCTTTGCGGCGTCGAAGCCGGCACTGTCAGCTGTGCCCGGTGCGTAGTCGACTTGGCCGAAGGTCGGGTGATCGGCGATCATCTTCTGACGCAGCGCGAGGAGCGAGTCATACGGCAGCGTCTTGCCAATGACGGCCGAGAGCGCCCGCAAGATTGTCCAATCTTCCTTGCCTTCGCCCTTTGGGAACGTGGCGCGGCGGCCGTACTGAACGCGGCCCTCAGTGTTGACCCAGGTCGCCTCTTTTTCGGTGTAAGCCGCGCCCGGCAGGATGATATCAGCACGATGTGCGCCGGCGTCACCATGCGTACCAATGTAAATCACCGTGCCGGCGCTCGGCATCGAGACTTCATCGACGCCCAGCAGAACCAGCGTCTCGAGCCCACCTTTCAGCATGTCGCTCGCGCTCTTGCCGCCCTGTCCCGGCAGGAAGCCAAGATCGAGGCCGGCGACGCGCGATGCCGCCGTGTGCAGAACGTTGAAGGCGTTCCAGCCGGCTTTGCCCAAGCCCGCCGCGAGTTTGCCAGTTGCACGCAAGACGGCGCCACCATCAGCACGCGCGACGACGCCCGCGCCAACAATCACCATTGGCCTCTGTGCGGCCTTCAGCTTGTCGCCAAACGCGCCTAGTTGGCCGAGCGATTGTGGGCCAGCGCCGATGTGCGTGTACTTGTAGGTGAGATCAGCCGCCTCACCGACGACCGCGATCTCGGCGCCGCGCAGCCAGGCTTTGCGCAGACGCGCGTTCAGCACCGGCGCTTCGATGCGCGGGTTCGCGCCGACGATGAGGATCGCGTCTGCTTCGTCGATGCCCGCGATCGTCGCGTTGAAGAGATATTCCTGACGCGCTCCGCCACCGATCTGGGCCCCGTCTGCGCGGCAATCGGTGTTCTGTGAGCCCAGCGCGCGGAAGAGATCCAGCGTCGCTTTCATGCTCTCGGCGCACGCGAGATCGCCCGCGATCGCGCCGATCTTCGAACCGTCGCGCTTCAAAGCATACGCCGCGGCGTTCAGCGCTTCGTCCCAAGTCGCTGGACGGAGCTTACCGTTCTCACGAATGTACGGACGATCAAGGCGTTGCCGGTTGAGGCCGTCTTCGGCGTAGCGCGTCTTATCGGAGATCCACTCTTCGTTGATCTCTTCGTTGACGCGCGGCAGCACGCGCAGAACCGCATCGCCACGCGCATCCACGCGGACGTTCGAGCCCAGCGCGTCCATCACGTCGATGGTCTCGGTCTTGGTGAGCTCCCACGGCCGCGCGTTGAACGCATATGGCTTCGAAGTGAGCGCGCCGACGGGGCAAAGATCGATCACGTTGGCCGAAAGCTCGCTTGAGAGCGAGGCTTCCAGATACGTGGTGATTTCCATGTCCTCGCCGCGACCGGTAGCGCCCAGTTCGGGGACGCCGGCGACTTCCGTCGCGAAGCGGACGCAACGCGTGCACTGAATGCAGCGTGTCATCACCGTCTTCACGAGCGGGCCCATGAACTTTTCTTCGACCGCGCGCTTGTTCTCATCGAAGCGCGAGCCGCCGCGGCCATAGGCGACGGACTGGTCTTGCAGATCGCACTCGCCGCCCTGATCGCAGATCGGGCAATCGAGCGGGTGATTGATGAGCAAAAACTCCATCACGCCCTTGCGCGCGCGCTCGACGGTGGGGCTCTTCGTGACGAGTTCGTTGAGCACGTCATCGCGTGGCGGCGGCAGATCTTTTACCTGCTGCGCACACGAGGCGACCGGCTTCGGGCCGGATTTCCCCCCCACCTTCACTTCGATCAAACACATGCGGCAATTGCCGGCGATCGACAGACGTTCGTGGTAGCAGAAGCGCGGAATCTCAGCGCCAGCGGCTTCGCACGCCTGCAGCAACGTAAGTTCCGGAGGAACGTCGACTTCTACGCCGTCGACGAGGATTGTCGTCATGAGTCTGACCGCTTTCGCGGGAGCGAATGACCCATTTATTGCGTCGCCGCAAGTGGGCGAAAGGACCGCTTCGCCAGGGTCTTAACTGCGAATTGTTCGCAACGTTTGGTGGTTGCGAAGGTGGAACAGATCGGCAGCGGCAGCGCGCTGATACGTCGCTGATATTACGGCCCTTTTTCCTGAGATTCGATCAAACGCGGCGGCTGCGAGCTCGAAATCCTCAAACTCAGCTTTTGTCAGTTGATCAGACCTTCGTCAGCGCGCCCTCGCCAACGACCGTGATCCATTCGCACACGCGCCACTTCGCTACGACACCTTGCGCGACGTATGGATCCGCACGCGCGAAATCCTCGGCGACTTGCGGCGTTTCGGATTTGAACAGGAGCAAACCGAACGCCGGATCGCCGCTCGGTATCGCACCGCCAAGCTGGAGATCGCCGCGCGCGGCAGCCGCAAGCGCAAGCTCGAGGTGGGCAGGACGCACGGGGCCGCGCTTGTCCATCCAATCCGGAGCGTAATCGTAAATCAGCAAAAAGTGTTTCATCACTCCGCCGCCACCATCTTCACTTGATGAACGCCCCTCGCCGCCCGGTAGCGATCGATGCGCTGTTCGATCTCGCCGCGGAAGCAGCGGATCAGGCCTTGGATCGGCCACGCGGCGGCGTCGCCCAGCGCGCAGATCGTGTGACCTTCAACTTGGCCCGCAACATCCAGCAGCAGGTCGATCTCGCTGTGATCGGCTTCGCCTTTCGCCATGCGCTCAAGCACGCGCCACATCCAGCCTGTGCCTTCCCGGCACGGCGTGCACTGGCCGCAGCTCTCGTGCTTGTAGAAATACGCGATGCGCGCAATGGCGCGGATCATGTCGGTCGATTGATCCATCACGATCACGGCCGCGGTGCCGAGGCCTGAGCGATGCGGCGCGGCTGAGAGCGCGTCGAAATCCATTAACATGGTTTCGGATTCTTGCGCGTTGATCATGCGCACCGACGAACCACCCGGGATCACTGCTTTCAGATTGCCCCAACCGCCACGCACGCCGCCGCAATGCTCTTCGATAAGCTGCTTCAGCGGAATGCTCATCGCCTCTTCGACATTGCACGGCTTGTTCACGTGGCCGGAGATGCAGAACACTTTGGTGCCGGCATTGTTCGGACGGCCGAAGCCCGCAAACCACTTCGCGCCACGGCGCAGAATGGTCGGCACAACGGCGATGGACTCAACGTTGTTCACCGTCGTCGGGCAGCCGTAGAGGCCAACGTTCGCTGGAAAAGGTGGCTTCAGGCGTGGCTGGCCCTTCTTGCCCTCAAGGCTTTCGAGCAGCGCGGTCTCTTCGCCGCAAATATAAGCGCCGGCGCCATGGTGCATGTAGAGATCGAAATCCCAACCATGGATGTTGTTCTTGCCAATGAGCTTGGCTTCGTACGCTTCCAGAATCGCGCGCTCCATCGCCTCGCGCTCATAGACGTACTCGCCGCGGACATAGATATAAGCCGCGTGCGCTTGCATCGCGAACGAGGCGATGAGGCAGCCTTCGATCAACAGATGCGGCACGTGACGCATCATATCGCGGTCTTTGCACGTCCCCGGCTCGGACTCGTCCGCGTTAACGACCAGATAGTGCGGCCGATCCTTCACTTCCTTCGGCATGAACGACCACTTCAGGCCAGTCGGGAAACCGGCGCCGCCGCGCCCGCGCAGGCCGCTCTCTTTGACGTTCGCAATGATCCAATCGCGGCCTGCCGCGATCATGTCCGCAGTGCCGTTCCAGGCGCCGCGCTTCTTCGCGCTCTCTAGATCGGCGCCGTGCTTGCCGTAGAGGTTCAGGAAGATGCGATCTTTATCCGCGAGCATTTCTAGTCCTCAAACCCTCGGCGCCGCGCTCATGACGACGCGCAATCCAAACCAGAACGCGCCAATCGCCGGAGCGACGACGCGCAATGCCGTAAGCGGCATGCGCTGAATCAGCGCCATGTACGCCGCGCCGGCGCCACACACGAGTGCGAGCACGGCAAACAAAAACACTTTCCGGCCGCCGGCGAGCGGCGACTTGATCGGCTCAACCCACGGCCGCGACGTGCGGCGTTGGTAGAGCGGAGGCGGCTTCGGCTCGTTCATCGGCGCGTGAACGCCCCCGCTTGCGCCAAAAGAAAAAGTAGGATCGCCGAGCCCAGTATTGCCGCGCCGACGATCCACGCGACCTTACCGGTGCCGACATAGACCGCGGCGCCAATAGCAATCAGCACGCCCTCAGCGATGGCGCCCTTGAAAACAGCGGCCGCGACTTCGGGGTTGCCCTGCGGCTCACTCATCAGACTTTCTCCGGCAGGCCTGGGATTTTCACCGGCTTCGCTAAGGAACCATCGTAAAGCGAAGGCTCGGTCAGCGTCTTCTGCTCGCCTTCCGGCGCGGATGTTTGACGCTCGATCGCCGAGCCCGGCTCGATGGCTTCGCCGCGCGCGAGCTTGTCCATCAGCGCTTCGAACGCTTCCGCTGTCAGGTCTTCGTAGTAGTAGTCGTGGATGGCCACGGTCGGCGCGTTCACGCAGGCGCCCATACATTCCATTTCTTCCCACGAGAACTTACCGTCTTCGGTGACGTGGTGTGCAGGCCCGATGCGACGTTTGCAGACCGCCTTCAGCTCTTCCGAACCGCGCAACNNTGCAACATGCACGGCGTCGTACCGCAAACCTGGAGGTGATGTTGGCCGACCGGTTGCAAGTGGAACATCGTGTAGAAGGTCGCGACTTCGAGCACGCGGATCGTCGGCATATCCAGCAGCTCAGCGATGGCGCGGATCGCGGGTTCGCTGACCCAGCCTTCTTGCTTTTGCACCAGCCAGAGCGCGGGGATCACCGCCGATTGCTTACGCTCGGGGGGATACTTCGCCATCCACCAACGCACCTGTTCCATCGTCTCTGTCGAGAACGCGAAGCTATCGGGTTGTTCGGCGGCGAGGCGGCGGACGCTCATGGTGCTCTCACGAAATCTACGCGGGCGATCAGCCCATTCTTTACGGTGTAAATGGCGGCGGCGTTGATCCGCTCGCGCGGCGATCGGGTGATGTCTTCGTGGTCGATGACGACATCGCCGACGACAACGCGGTTGACCAACGCTGCGTGATTTTCCGGATATGTGGCGAACAGCGCCTGATAACGCTGGCGAATGGCGTCGCCGCCCTGCTGCGTCACCGTTCCATTCAGTTCGGCCAGCACGCAATCGGCGCTGAAGCATGCACAAAACGCGTCGATATCTTGCGCATTATACGCGTCAAGCTGGCGCTGAACGACATCGACGGCGGTCATGGGCGGCCACCCATGCGTTCGAGCGCGATCTCAAGGCGCGTGCGCGCGAGATCGCGCAACAATGGACCAGTCACTGGANNCAGTCACTGGAAGCAAACGCAGGATCGCAACGACGGCCACACCCGCCAGCACAGCGAGCGCGACGTCGACGCCCGGCCAAATCGGCGCGCCAAGCAGCAAAACCAGCACGACCGGAATTGGGATCATAAACCCCGCCGCCTGAATGATGAGCGCAGTCAGGTAGCGGCCGTTGCCGCCGGGAAAGCGCTCACGCACTCTGGGACGCAGAAAATACGTCGCCGTCACCGCAAGCGCGATGGCGATGACCACCCAGAGGCTCATCTGCATCAGCAGCGATTGCGCGGAGACGACGTTCATCGCGCGCCCTACCGGTCGATCTCGCCGAACACGATGTCGAGCGAACCAAGCACGGCGGAAACGTCCGCCAGCATATGACCGCGGCAGAGATAATCCATCGCCGCGAGATGCGGAAAACCGGGCGCGCGGATTTTTAAGCGGTATGGCTTGTTGGTGCCGTCGGCGACGAGATAAACGCCGAACTCGCCCTTCGGCGCCTCGACTGCCGCATAAGCCTCACCGGCCGGCACGTGGAAGCCTTCCGTGTAGAGCTTGAAATGATGGATAAGCGCTTCCATCGATTGCTTCATCTCGGCGCGCCGCGGCGGCGCATATTTGGATTTCTCCGGCAACACTGGGCCGGGAGTCGATTTCAGCAAGCGCACGCATTGCTGCATGATCTTCGTCGACTCGTACATTTCCTCGACACGGCAGAGATAGCGGTCATAGCAATCGCCGTTCTTGCCGAGCGGAATCTTGAAATCGAGCTCGTTGTAGATTTCGTAGGGTTGCGAGCGGCGCAGATCCCAGGCCATGCCGGAGCCGCGCACCATCACGCCGGAGAAGCCCCACTTCAGGNNTTCGCGTGTGACAACGCCGATATCGACATTGCGCTGTTTAAAGATGCGGTTGTCGGTGAGCAGACCTTCGATGTCTTTCACCTTCTGCGGAAACTGCTCGCACCATTCGCCGATGTCATCGATCAGCTGAGGGGAGAGGTCTTGATGAACGCCACCTGGCCGCACATAATTGGCGTGCATGCGCGAGCCCGAGGCGCGCTCATAGAACACCATCAGCTTTTCGCGCTCTTCAAAGCCCCAAAGCGGCGGCGTCAACGCGCCGACGTCCATCGCTTGCGTTGTGACGTTCAGCAAATGGTTCAGGATACGGCCGATTTCGCTGAAGAGCACGCGGATGATCGAGGCGCGGCGCGGCACGTCGATGCCGGCGAGCTTTTCGATCGCCAAGCAGAATGCGTGCTCCTGGTTCATCGGCGCGACGTAGTCGAGACGATCGAAATACGGGATCGCCTGCAGATAGGTTTTGTATTCGATCAGCTTCTCGGTGCCGCGGTGAAGCAAGCCGATATGCGGATCGACGCGCTCGACGATTTCGCCGTCAAGCTCCAGCACCAGACGCAACACGCCGTGCGCGGCCGGGTGCTGCGGGCCGAAATTGATCGTGAACGTGCGCTTCTCTTCAGTCGGCGCGTTGGAGAGATCGTCAGCCATTGCTTAAACCATTTCGTTCGGAAGGCGCGCCTTCCACCGTTTCTTCGGCGTCGCGCCGGCGGATATGCCAATCCAGGATCGCAAGCACGCCTACCGCCGCCAGGATGCCGGCGAGGATGACAGTGCCGTTGGCGATCATCAGGCGTGGATCGATCCATGGATCGACAATGACGCCACCGAGCTTCACCGCCCACTCACCGGAGAACCATAACGCCACCGCGGCCGCGAACCAGAGGCTCACGCGCGAACGCTCACGCACAACCAGACGCAGGCCCCCGCGCGCAGCGACGACGCCAACAATGCCGCAAACGATCACCAGCGTCGTGAAGGCGGTCTGTTCTTGCGCCCACACCGTGAAGCGCAACGAACTGCCGGTCATAAGAAAATAGCCGATCGGCGCAACGAGTAGCGCTAACGCGCCGCCCCACGCCAACCAAGCCTTCGTTGCGCGACCACCCGTCGCCAGCGTTCTGCCGAAATTCCACAACTCGGCGGCTCCCGCCACGCTCAGGGCCACGAGAAACCAGTCGACGCGCTCATCACCTTCAACGAGAGCGCCAGCCCACGGCCAGGCGAACAGCAACGCCGCAAGCCCCGCTCCCAGCAGCACGCCACGCGAAATGCTCCAACCCACACGCTTCAGCGTCGCCGGTTGAACGCGGAGGTGTACGGTTTCAGGCGGTTCGAAGAGCGTCATCTCATGCAGCTCCGCCTGAAATGTCGTGACCGCAGCCGAGGAGATGGCCGTCCAGGTCGCGCACCTGGAATTCGCGCATCTGATACGGTTGGTCGTCGGGCGGGTAGACGATGTCTGCGCCCTTTGATTGGAATTCGGCGTGAAGCGCGTCGGCGTCGGTGGTGTCGATGTAGAGGCTGAAGNNCGATCGCGAACATCGGCGGCTCGCCCCAGAAACGGTCGACCGCAAAGCCCAGTTTATCCGTGTAGTACGCAGCCGCTCTCACCACGTCTTTGACGAGGAGCACGGGCGTCGCATCACAGATTTGGGCCGCGCTCATGGAGCCACCGCCTTCTTCTCCGGCCGCATGACCCAGACGAGACCAAGTATGCCGACCACAAGAAAGAGATAGCGAGGCCCTAGCGGCGGAAACGCCGGCTGACCAACCATTAAACGAACAGCGGCCGCGCCAACGCCAGCGGCCAAAATCAGCAGCGTGACGAAAATGATGCGGCCCCAAAGGCTCCCGGTGAACGCAACGAACGTCACGCCAAGCACCGGCGCGAGCCGGCGATTGCGCCAAAGGAGGAACGCGAGCAACAAAAGCGTAAGCAGCAGCGGTGCTTGATCAAGCAGCCAGCCTATCCACTCTGGATTGGACGTCGCCGAAGCAGAGCGATTCCCGAAAATATCGACGAACGTGAACCCCGCGCCCCACAATAGGAACCCGATTATCCATTGAATGCGAAAGGCGGTGATGCCGCTCATTTCTTCTCCGCCGCCGCCTTCTCATCACCCGGCAACGTCATGCCTTCCCACGGGCTCAGGAAGTCGAAATTGCGGAAGGCTTGGGTAAGCTTCACCGGCTCGTAGATCACGCGCTGCTGTTCGGCGTCGTAGCGGACTTCGACGTGACCGGAGAGCGGGAAGTCTTTGCGCAGCGGATAGCCTTGGAAGCCGTAATC
>CXWL01000424.1_pt1 | contig 10502 bp, 14 predicted proteins | sample 590931 | NCBI WGS metagenome assembly CXWL01 (sample SAMEA3498368, study PRJEB10139) | groundwater metagenome | biome: water well; material: biofilm material | place: Germany | collected 2015-04-27
CGCACCGCTGCCAAATGCCGCCCCCAATGCCACACATCCACTGACGAGTATGGCAAGTGTTGACCTCCGCTGATTTGTGACAGTCTGTTTCCTCATCGCTGGCCTCCTTCTCTATCGCGAGACGCGAGCAAGACCAATTCCCTGCTCGCCTCCAGGCATGACTGACACTAGCTTAGAAGGATTGTCGAATGAGAGCAACTGACCGGCCCTGGCGCCCTGTGATCGTTAGGAGCGGGCCAGCAGCACGGCGGCAAACAAGACGACCAGCGAAAGCACCAGCGCCGCGCGAGGCAGCCAGGCGGCTGTAGTCAGAATGGTTTGATCGGAAGCAGTCCTTTTATCGGGCGGAAGTGCCAGAATCGCCCGGACACGAGGACCGAGCACGAGATCGTGGGCCAGAGTCATCAGCAGCAGCGCTGCAACCAGCGACAACTTGATCCCCAAGAGTGACGGCCAGCGAGTCGGCTCAAAGAGCGGCCATCCGTGGGACAAGACCAGCATCGGACCGGTCAAGAACAGAACGGCCACCGCTCCCCATACGACCGGACGAAACCGTTTTGCCGAAGTCCTGAACAGGGCTCCGGCATCGGGCTTCGACGCCAGTGCGCGATAGGACGGAGCGAGCACCAGGGAGAGAAAAATCGTTCCCCCAATCCAGCTGACGGCGGCGAGCAAATGGAGCCAGATCAGACCACTCATCATAGATCACCTCTACCTTGCCGCCTATTCCCAAGTGAAGCAGTATGTGCTTCCGCAAAACTCTATATGTAACACAAGGCCTTGCAGCCTTATACGCGCACACTCTTCTTCGGCAACGATCCGACTCAGGTGACCCATCTGAGCGTGACTTTCTCCGGAACCGGATGCTGGAGGTTGGATGCGCCGGCCAATTGATCCAGATGATACTTCTGCAACTGGCGATACCAGACGGCCAGCCTGTCGGAATCCAGGCTCAAATTCATCGTGTTTTTGTGGCGATGACCCTGCTCCTGCAGTTCAATAATACGGCGATCCTGCCGAAGGACGATCCCGCCTATCAGCCGCGCGAGCCAGACGAGCGGAAACACCCCGCGGAGGAAATTCCACCCCATCGTGAAGTCCAAACGCGTAGAATGCTCCGTGAGCGGCGTGACTACGACCATGATCGCCCCCCACCGTGTGCCGACCTCGAACGTTTCCAGATGAATCCCCGGCATAAGGAAATCCACCGTAGTCTTCGCCGGCGCGAGCGTCGGAGTCACGGCGCGAAAGACAATCGTGTTCGGCAGGAGCACATTGGTAGACACGGTTCGAAAGCCCTGCGGCAGCCGTATGAATTCTTTCTCCTTCAACCTCTGGGCTTTCCGCTGGCGAAAGATGCCGGCGTGAACGAAAGGAACGTGGGCCGGGTCAATGAAGTTGTCAACCGCGAACTCCATCCTGCTCTTGACCGGCATGGACATCCTCAACAAAGACACCGCGCTGCCGTCCGCAGGGACCGGAAACGTCGGCGGCGGGACCGCCGGTATCGGACATCGCTCGTTCCCCATATAAATCCACACCCAGCCATCCTGTTCCTGCACCGGATAGGATCGGACACAGGCCGACTTCGGCGCGGTGCCAGCCCCCAGGACCGGCGCCTCCAGACAGGTCCCCGAAGTCGAAAATCGCCACCCATGATACGGACACTGGATAGATTCACCATCCAGCCTGCCGGATGAGAGAGGAACTCCCCGATGAGAACACCGATCCTCCAGTGCCTGCACCGTTCCTGAACGGTTGCGAACCAGCACGATCGCCTGATTCGCCAGCGCTGTGGCCGTCAGGCGTCCAGGTCGAACCAGCCTGGATTCGGCAGCAATGTACCAAAAACCGTCGAGCATTGCGTTACGGGGTCCTTTCTCTGATGACTACCGCTTCTGCTGCAATCGCCGCTCCTTCGAGCAGTTCACCCCGTGGTTTCCGAGCCAGGACAATGTGCTCCTGTTCAGCTTCTTGATCTGGCGCGATCGCCCGAATCGAATCGGACCAACTCTTCGGCGAGTCCAAACCGGGATAGCCCGTAGATGAGCCACTTCGACGGGTCAAAGTTGTACCACAGAGGACCGTTCCGGTAGTCTCGCTGGAAGGCGTGATGGTAGTTGTGATAGCCCTCCCCCAGCGTGATCAGCGACACCCACCAACTGTCCCGACTGGTATTAGCCTGACTGTACGGCTGACGGCCCCACAGGTGACAGATGGAATTGATGCAGAACGTGGAGTTCAGCACCAGAAAGACCCTCCCGACGCCAGCTAACAAGAAGCAACTGAGACCGTCCCATGCCCCTCCGGCCGACAGGCCGACCACAAACGGCAGCGCCAGTCCGGATAGGACGATGGGGACGTACCAACGGTGCTGCCACATCACCACGCGATCTTTGCGCAGCCAGGGCGCGAATCGTTCGGTCTTGTGCGGATCTTTCGTGAAGAGCCAGCCGCAGTGGCTGTACCAGAATCCTTTCGTCGCATTGTAGGGATCCTCCTCCTGATCCACACGCGCATGGTGCCGCGCATGATCGGTGCCCCATTTCAGCGCCGAATTCTCCAGCGCCCAGCCGCCCGCGACCAGAAGCGCAGCTCTAACCCAGTCGGGGCACCGGAAGCTGCGATGGGAAGCCATCCGGTGGTACCCCACGGTAATGCCCAATCCGCTGATGAGATAGAGGATGCAGCCCATGGCCCAGTCCAGCCGCGTATAGCCATGGACGTAACCGAAGAGCGGCACCCCGATGAGGGCCGTCACCGTGACCAGCGAGAACAGTATTGCAGTCGGGAGATCCCTGGCTCTTCGACCGTTCTCTATGGCCGCATTCAGGTGATGGCTCATAATCCCCTCCTCCTTATTCCTTGAGTGGCAGCAGCTCCACCGTACTGATCGTCGGAAAATCACAGAAGCTGGATCGTGTTCCTGTCTGGATCGACTAGACCGAATCAATAGCTGCCGTCCCTATGGCGTCTAGCGGGAAATCCCCGTAATACGTTGCTTCATTATCTTGTTCAGGCACGCGGCAAGAGGCGCAAGGCAAAGGGAAGAACAGTCCTCACCCCTTTGCCTTGCACACGAATTGATCAGAACGAAATCCCCACGTACGGGCCGACCTGGAAGTAATCGTTCACCGTGTTGGTCATGCGGGCCGTCAGGTGATAGCGGGCATCGACGCCGACCTTGAACGCCTTCCACACCTGCACCTCAAACCCCGCGCCGAACTGCAGGCCCATATCGAGATATTGCGTCTTGTTCGAGGGGGGACTGATCACGTGGAAGTCGAGTCCGACCGGAATGATCCAGGGCCGAAACGCGCTACCCTCCATAAACTTGATCTTCGGCGCGACGTTAATGGTCATCATGGTGAGCTGTACTTCCTGCGGATCGACAGTAGGACAGGCGCCTCCGAGCGTACAAACCGCGACGCTTCCTGCGGTGTTGTTCACTCTGTGTGAGTTGATCCGGTTGAACTGCAATCCGATTTCCCCCAGGACCGATGTCTTGTCCATCGCGCCCCACACATCCTTAGAGAGCATCAAATCCAGACCTGCACCGGCATACCACCCCGCATTGCCTCCGTTGACTGAGCCGGCTCCCAGCACCCCGTTCGTATCAGAAAAGATCTGGGTACCTCGATCCTGGTTCAAATTCATGAACCCTCCTTTGAAGAACACCATATTCCCGGCACCCTCTTCAGCCGAAACCGGCGGCACACCAGAGACAGCGAGCCCCGCGACGATCGCAACGACGACAGACCACACTCCAATGTTCCTGCTGCTTTTCCGAACCTGCATCATATTCCCCTCCTTGATGTGGCACAGGAGAGCCTGATTGGCTCTCCGGTTGGCTTACCGTCTTGCCCTCGCCGGCCTGAGGCAGGAGCAGCATAAGCATGTGGTTTACTCTTCTGAACATCGTGGACGTTCCTCTTCTTAGCCCTGCTACAATCGTCCAACGCATCGGCGGCACTCGTGTGGCCTTACTCGAGCGAGTCGCGCTCATCACGCCTTTCCCGCTCATATGTGACTTCACACTTGCAACATGCGCCGGCTGATTCGCCGTTTCTGCTCGGCAGTCAGCCGCATCTCGGCTAAGACGAACAGCATCCGCTCCTCGGAGGAGATGTGGCCACGATAGCGACGAATCAGCGCGCGTAGCTCTGCGTTCAGCGTCCGCAATCCGCCGAGATTTTTTAACGCCGCTGAATCTTGACCGTCGGCCCGTTTTCTCCGGAGCTTTCTCATCACCGCGGTCGCGTCGGCTTTCAGCGTCCGGTGTTCGTCCAAGAAGCTCTGGAACTGCTCTTGCTCCTCCTGCTTCCGGCCAAGAATTCTCTGGAGATCTGCGACCAAGACCTCTTCCCGTTTGAAATGAACTTCCACGGGGCCGGTAAAGAATTGGAGCAGTTCCCGCAGCGTACCCCGATCCGTTCCCTTCGCCTCACCGCTCCCGACGGAGCGAGGACTCATCGCCGTTTCGATCATGGCCAGTTGGTCCAGAATCATTCCGTGCTCTCGCTTGAGAAGGGCAACCGGATCGACCGTGATACTCGTTCGCCTGCATTCTTGAGGCACCATCGTTCCAGGATCCCCTGTACGGAAGCTCGAACGTGCGAGCAATGTGGCCGCCTTATGTCGCGCTCACTGTACTGAACAGAAAGGCGGGCCCACACTGGGATTGGCCGGTCCGGTCTATGATTTATCTCAAGGTTTTGGATAGGCCATTGGACCTATAGCGAGAGTCGTAATCAGCCGTCCGCGGTGGAGTCCCAAGCACAAGACTGATGGTTGCATGCTGGANNCCGTGATCCCGGCCATCTCAGCCACTTCTTCCCGTTTGAGAGTAAGTCCAACCCGGACATGATCAGTCGTCTTTTTTGCCGAATCGATCGCCGAGTTCCAGCAGCAGGCCGGCCAACCGCTCGCGGGCAGTCTTGAACGTGAACTGATCGAGATGATCCATATTGACCCCAACTTCATTACTGAGGAGTTGGATCAGCTTGATCGCCAGTTGAGGATTTCTGTGGATGACCGCCAGATAGCGTTCCTTGTCGATGACGCAGACTTGAGAGGGCTCCAATGTCTCGCACGTCACTTCATGAAGGGCTCTATCCCCGAATACGTGTTTCTCGATCAACTCACCGGGGCCCAAGATCCGGACGATCTGCCGCTGGCCTCGCGCCGAAGAACGAGTCAGCTTGACCTTGCCCGCGCACAACAAATAGAGGCCCAAACACACATGGCCTTCGTAGAAGACGGTCTGGTGAGGCGCGTAATCGAGGGTGCGTTTGATTTTCTGAAATTCGCCGAGGTCGCTTCCTTCGATATCGCACAGCACCACCTTCGCGCGAAGCGCGCAGGTGTCGCAATTCTCGATGAGACAGGGCTTCCGCTTCACGACTTGCCGATCATTATTGTGATTGTGGCGGCATGCTCTGCATGCAATTCAACATTCACCATTCACCCCTCATCCCTGCAGCATTCTGAGGTTCGGACACCAGTCCACTTCAGCCTGGCGCGCGATCTCCCGCAGCTGAACCGAGATCGGAGGCGCTCCCTGTTCGCGGGCCACACCCAGGCATCTCGAACATATAAACTGGCAATGGGACACGCACGTTCGATCCGGACATCCGCCGGCCTCGCCGACTCTCGACGCCCGGGAGGCGCAATGGCCCTGGAGGTCGAGTACGCCCAGGCTTTCACGGTAACACCGCAGGACGTTCAAGAACTTCGTCAGACCTTCGACCGGTCGTCCGTCAATCAACACCTGAACATCCGGAAGCTCGGCCGCCGCGCCGATCAGCCGTTCCACCAGATCGAACGACAGAGACAGATCCGGAAAGGTCGCTAGATATGCCGGCGGCCGGCCCTCCGTCTCCGTTTGAAACTTCGGCGACGAACGGGCTAAGCTGAGCACCAGAGGGAACGTCTCAGACTCGGACTGGGGGATCCGTAGGGTCAATCGCATGTGAAGATCCCCCGGCAAGAGGCAAGAGGTGCGGGACAAGAGGGGGCAGAGGCATATTGGCTCGCCGCTTGATGCTTGTCTCCCGACTTAGTGACCGGATTCCACCGCAGCAGCGCGGCAGGTCCAAAGTAGGCAAACGCATCCTTGAGATTGGAAAACATCTTCTTGAACGGCCCCATCTCCTGATCCGTCACGTACTGCAGCGTGAGCACCACCCGTTCTTCGCCTTTTCCGAGGGGCGTGACAGCATGCCAGAGGGTGTCGCCGTTGAACAACACCGCCGTCCCAGGGTCCATAGGAATCCGCGTTTCCCTGATTTCTTCGGTCTCTCCCCGCTTCCTGACGCGGGCAACCAGCCGGCAGTGTTCCGATCGCTCGACCAGACCGATCAGCACCGTATACCGCCTCCCTTTGTAGTAGGACGTGTCGTAATGAAAGCCGATGTGATCGCCGGGTTGCGTGTAATAGTAGAGGGCGCACGAATGGGGATCGTCTTCAGGACAAAGCAGGAGGGGCGCCTCCACGAGCCGGCTCAGGAATGTGAGCAGGGCCGGCGAGCGATAAAGGGAGAGGATGGCCGGCCCCTTATTGAGGAGCGTGTAGAAGCTGACGCTGCCTCCCTTCTTGTGTCCTGGAACGTAATTCCGATTGACGTCGGGCGTCAGCAGATCCACCTCGTCGAGCAACTGATCGACCACGGGCTGCGTGAGAAAGCGCTCCAGGACAACAAACTCATTCTGCTCGCGGTAGCACCGGCGCATTTCCTCAAGGTCCACCTCTTCGATCGCTCGCATGACGTCACGTTCGATGCTGAGCTTGAGATTCCGCATCATCTCTCCCGATCAGAACAGTCCTCGTAGCCCCCTCCGGCTGCCTCTTGAGGGACGCATCATCGCCTAAGCCCGGCCGTTCGACAGGCTTACGGTCCTGATCACGGAATCGAAGGACACTCACCCGGCGTCATATAGAGCAGATAGTTCCCCATCCCATGGTTGGGCTGGGGATCGTGGGGCGGATGGTGATGCACCATCACCGTCTCGTAGGCATCGTGCCGGTTCACGCCAAACCCTTGGGCGCTGCGATAAATCTGATGCGGCAAGAACGCTCCCTCCGGGCTCACGTCGGGAACCGCCCGGAGGAGCGTCCGCTGCGTCGTCTTATTCTCCAACGCGATCAGCAGCACCTGGTCGTACCTGCCACAGTCGCCTTCCTTTACGGTACAAGCCTTGACACCTTCGAGCCTGCGGCTTCCTGCGCATCCTTCGCGCAACGAAATCCCATCCAATTGATCCTGGTGTTAGGATCCGTGCCGTTCCGCATCGCGACCCGCATCGTCGTCGTGCTGTCCATCCACCCGCCGCCGCGGAACGCTTTCTGCGTACCCGTCTCCGGCCCTTTCGGATTGCGATCCGGCGCAGTCGCGTAATAATCCTTGTCATACCAGTCTGACACCCATTCGGACACATTCCCGATCGTTTGATAGAGACCATACGGACTCACCGCTTTGTCGTACCGATCGACGGAGATGATCGGGGGGTATAGCAACAGCCGCTCCGGACGGTCACGCACGGGACCGGACAGCCCGGTTCGCCCGAAGTTTGCCCTCGTCGGTCCGGCGAGTTCCGGCCCCCAGGGGAAGAGCCGTCCGTCGGTGCCACGCGCCGCTTTCTCCCATTCCGCTTCGGTCGGCAGCCGACGCCCCGCCCACTTGCAGTAGGCATCCGCGTCGGACCAGGACACATGCATGATGGGATGGTGCGCCATGGTCTCCTGGAAATTCCCGCCGTCATACCGCCAGTCCAATTGCGGCTTCCGATCGGTCGCCAGGATAAACTTCAGATATTCCAGCGCGGTCACTTCGTATTTACCGATCTCGAACGCATCCAGATAGACCCGGCGCTGCGGCATCTCACCGCGATAGGCGAGCCGATCCGTTTTCTTGTCGCTGCCCATGATGAATTCACCGGCCGGGACCAGCACCATTTCATCCTTGGACTTCCAGTTCGCCACCCGTTCAGCGGCGATTTTTTTACCCGCCTCGGTCCACTCCACGACGATGTCCTGGGTATCCAATCCCCACGCCACCTTCGCCATGACCAGCAGCGCGGCTGTAATCAAGACCGCGTTGATCACCCACTCCCACTTTCTAAACGTCTCTACTTCCTTCCGTTCCATACTCGGCCTCCTCTGATGATTAATGTGGACGATGCGACACCGGTTGCGGGGGAACGACGACTTCCGTCGTCAGTACTTGCTCCGCGCTTTGCTGATGCGATTTTGCACAGCGAAATCCTGTGAGATAACTTTTCCTCGTCGGCTCTCCGCCGTTGCGCCCGGCGGACCGCGCCACTTCCGGATCTTCATTCCATGAGCCGCCGCGAAACACTTTCAACTCCCCGGTCTTCGGCCCTTGCGGATTCTCGTTGATCCCCAAACGGTAATAGTCCGGATCAAACCAATCGGATACCCATTCACTGACATTGCCGGCCAGTTGGTAAGCCCCGTAGGGGCTCACCCCTTTGTCGTAGCGATTGATGTTGGCCAGCGGTGGATACTTGGCACCCCGCTTCGATCCGGGATGCGCGATGTTGCTTTTGATCCAACCGGCCGGTTCATCGCCCCAGGGAAACATCCGGCCATCAGCTCCCCGGGCCGCCTTCTCCCACTCCGCTTCGGTCGGCAATCGCTTCCCCGCCCAGCGGCAATAGGCATCGGCTTCCTGCCAACTGACGTTGATCACCGGATGGGGCGCCATTTTGTCGGGGAACGGTTTGGCCCGCCAGAACTGCGGCCAGCTTGCGCCGGTGGACAGCACAAATCTGAGGTACTCCACATTCGAGACTTCGTAGCGATCGATCTCAAATGCACTCAGCGTGACCCGATGCAGCGGTTGTTCTTGCGGCCCCGCAGCCGGATCCTTCCGTGGATCGCTGCCCATGATGAATTCACCGGCCGGCACCGTCACCATGCCACCCGGCACATCCATCATGGCCATCTGCTCCGCCTCGTCCAGCGGCGTCCAAAGCGGAGGCTGTGCCGAGGATTCATGATTGGCGAACGCCGATGCCACGACCATGCAAGACGCGAATAGTCCTGCTGCTGCGACTGTTATCCGTCCTTTAGTCACGGCCCTTGATACTCCTCGTCACTCGCATTTCGCTTCCGGCAAATGACGGTCGACGTCTACTCCCTGACCTGTTCAGTGATCCTGCTTATGGACCAACGGATCGATTTCTTTCTTGGCTTCCTCGGTCACGTTGTAGCGGGTATACGCGTGCTCCAACACTTCATTGGCGTAAAGCCGACCCGTTGGAGCCGGCACCCCGATTGTGGTCTCGACGGTAGCCTTCGGGCCGATCGTCACGGTCTGCTCCGTCGCGGTCCGAATATAGGGATGCCAGACCACCAGCTTATAGGTGCCCGGCGGCACATCCGTCAGAGTGAACCGCCCCTGCTCGTCCGTCTTGGCAAAGTACGGATTCGTAATGGCCACCCCCCAGCTTTCCATATAGGCGTGGAACCCGCATTGCATCACGAAAATGCGGCGGTTCTTGCTGAGATTGACCAACTGCTTCATCGGCGGGCCGGCCATGTGTTTGTGATACAGCCCGGCTTCGGTGCGATCCTTGAAATTGCGCGGATGCTGCGGATTCATCGGCAGGGGCACGTTGAACAGCACACGCGCGCCTAAATTCGACGTTTCGTAGGCCTGAATGTCGTGCATGACGGGATCCATATTGACCACAGTTACCGATTGATCGTCCCGCACCACGGTGGTAAACGGCAGAAACAGGCAATCTTTCGCCTCGATCTGCGGCACGGACTTTTCAGCAAACGGTTTGCCTTTGTCGATCCCTTCCAGATAGACCACGACCTCGCGAAACTCCCCGGCCGGCCCGACCTGGAACGGCTGGAGAATCCGCCAGCCCTGTCCGTCGGAAATGCGCCCGCAGTAGAACGGGTCGGGCAACGTGGTGAGGTTGTACCCCTTCGGCTTGGGGACGGCCCCCTCCAGCTTCACGGTCCCCGTGAGGGTTCCGCCCTCGGACACCGTGATTTCTTCATAGGCAAATGCCGGGCTTCCCACCGCCAGTGCCAATATCCCTGCAATCAATTGTGTCTTGATGATCATTGTTGTTCTCCGGCCTCCTTCGTCATACCGAGGTTGAGGTTAAGGTTGAGCGAACCACATTATACCGTTATCGCACCCTTGAACTCAGCCTTGACCTCAGCCTCGACATTTCCCGTCAAAACACAAGTGGGGGAGCCGCATATTTCTGGCAGCTCCCCCACGAGGTGTTACACCATGTCCGCTCCGCTTACTTCATTGCGGTCGGAATGGCTTTCACTGCGGGCTCCACTTCCGCCTGCTTGGCGCCCATACCGGCTGCGCCGAGCGGTTGGATCCGTGAATCGCCGGCTGGCAACACACGGAGGTAGCCCCACTGTCCGGACTGCGTGTAGGGCAGCCGAGCGTTGGACCAGACGAAATCTCCCACCTGACGATACGGACCACCCGCACCGCCACGGA
>CXWL01015046.1_pt1 | contig 10501 bp, 10 predicted proteins | sample 590931 | NCBI WGS metagenome assembly CXWL01 (sample SAMEA3498368, study PRJEB10139) | groundwater metagenome | biome: water well; material: biofilm material | place: Germany | collected 2015-04-27
AATAAAAATTCTCCGGTTAACACCAAAGCCAAAGCGCCTAGCGCAAATAATATAATATAAGCACCCACCGCACCAAAATATCTGGATAGAAAATCAGAAACAACAAGACCAACGATCCCTGCGGATTCAAAATGAGCCGCCGCCCCGTGTAAGGATGTTAAGCTTAATATGGCGCTCGCCACACAAAGCAGAACGGAAAAACTGATCAATTTAGCGACGGAGAAACGAATCACACGATTCGTTAAGCGGTTCCAGCTCCAAAAAAGCATAAATAGAATAATCAGGTAAGAACTTTTACCGAAGGAAAAAAAAAGCACTCCCGCGGCATAAGCGCCGCAGATGCGCACCCAATTTTTTGCAGGAATATTCGGCTGGGATGTATACCAGGAAAGATCGGTGGGTACAAAAGAAATCAAACTAGCCAAAAGTATTAATCCCAGGGCCAGGATGATAATACCTTTTACTTCACTGATATGCTCATATTTCATGGAACGCTCGAAAGAATTATTTAAATCGCTTTACCGAGGATAATTTTAACCCCGGAGGACGGGAATCCCTATTACATACGACCCCTCATCACTTTTGCTCACTCGAGATGATAGCCACAGATCCATTACGATCTGTGGCACCATTTTATTCCGCTTGCTTCTTGCTGAGATTAGCCCGCTTCATCTGATCAATCTCAACAAGTTTCACTTTAAATCTATCGCCGACTTTGACTATTTCATTGACATCCTTGACATAGGTCTTGGATAACTCCGAGACATGAACCAAGCCTTCACGCCCGGGTAAAAATTCAACGAATGCGCCAAAATTAACAACACGCTTAACGACCGAATCATAAACCTCGCCGATCTCCGGTTCCAGTGTCATGCCTTTAATAAAATTCACAGCTTTCTCAAGCGCATCTTTGTCTGGAGACGCCACCAAAATCTTGCCGTCTTCCCCGATATCGATAGAAGTCACACCGGTCTCTTCAATGATTTTACGAATCATTTTGCCACCAGGTCCGATGACCTCGCCAATCTTCTCCTGGCTGATCTGGATAGTCGCAATCCGAGGAGCAAAAGGCGACATTTCCGTGCGGGGAGCGGCGATCGCGGCGGTCATCTTATCTAGAATAGTTAACCGCGCTTCGTAAGACTGGTCGACTGCTTTTTCTAAAAGATCAACGGCAACGCTATTGATCTTAAGATCTAATTGAATCGCTGTCACACCATTCTTACTTCCGGCCACCTTGAAATCCATATCACCAAAATGATCTTCCATACCCATAATATCCGTAATTAAAACTGCTTTGCCTTCTCCGGAAATCAGACCGATGGATATACCGGCGACGGGCTCTTTAATCGGAACACCAGCATCCATCAATGATAATATGCCGGCGCAAACCGAGGCCATACTGGATGATCCGTTAGACTCCAGAATTTCGGAAACAACACGTATGGTATATGGGAATTCATCTTTAGTCGGAAGGACCGCACGGATAGATTTTGCCGCAAGTTCACCATGCCCAATCTCTCGACGACCGGGACCGCGCATAGGTTTAGTTTCACCAACGCTGAACGATGGGAAATTATAGTGCAACATAAAACGTCTGTACGATTTCCCTTCAAGAGCTTCAATGAGTTGCTCATCAGTACGCGTGCCTAAAGTCACAACCGCTAAGCTCTGCGTCTGACCGCGCGTGAACAGGCTAGAGCCATGTGTACGAGGAAGGACGCTGGCTTCACAGGAAATAGCACGGATCTCTTTCGGCCCTCTACCGTCGGCGCGCTTCTGTTTCTCAAAAACATTGTTACGAACGACCTCGTATTGGATCTGATCATAAACCGCCGCAACAGCGCCAGCCTTGATCTCCCCACCTTGAGGAGCAAAAGTCTGATAAATACTCAAGTCTTTAGTCAATGTATCAAACAAAACATTTATGGCATTCTCGCGTTCTTTCTTATCCGTCATACCGCCGTAAATTTCAGCCAGCTTCTTGATCGATAGGTCTCGTACCTTCTTAACGAACTCAGGATGATGCTCAACCAACTGATATTTAACCGACTTTTCTCCGACGGCCTTTTTCAAATCAAGTTGAACCTTACGGGAAATCTGGATTTGATCAAAAGCAAACTTCAAAGCTTCTTTAATCTTGGCTTCCGGCACTTCTGCTGCCTCGCCTTCGATCATAATAATTCCGTCTTGATTACCTGCGACAACTAAATCCATACTGCTGGCTTGTCGCTCTTTAAATGACGGATTGGCCACAAGCTGGCCGTCTACTAAACCCACGCGTACAGCGCCTAAAGGACCATTAAAAGGAATCCCTGATATGAGCAGTGCGGCTGACGCGCCTATAAGCGCCGGCACATCCGGATCGTTGTCCGCATCGTGGCTTAAAACAGTAACTACGACTTGTACGTCATTATAAAATCCTTCAGGAAAAAGCGGTCGGATGGAGCGATCAATAACGCGGGAATTTAAAACTTCACTTTCAGTAGACTTACCTTCTCGTTTAAAAAAACCACCTGGAATTTTGCCTGCGGCATATGTCTTTTCCTGATACTCAACCATCAATGGAAAGAAATCAATATCGTCTCTAACCTTATTCGACATACACGCCGTGACGAGGATAATTGTTTCTCCAACGGTGACGGTTACCGATCCATTGGCTTGTTTGGCTAATTTACCAGTTTCAATAATAAGCTTTTGGGCCCCAAACGGGACTTCAATACGCTCTAATTTCATAGTAGTTCCTTTATTTGCGAAGATTAAGTTTGTCGAGCGTTACTTCGTATTGTTTGGGGTCTTTTTGGGAGAGGTAATTTAAAAGACGTCGTCTTTTACCAATCATAATTAATAACCCGCGGCGGGAATTAAAATCTTTTTTTTGTCTTTTAAAATGATCATTCATGCCGTTGATACGCTCAGTTAATATCGCAATCTGCACAACCGGAGATCCGGTGTCCTTGGCATGTGTCTTATGTTTAGTAATAATTTCTAATTTTTTGTCCTTAACCAGTGCCACTTTTACATCCTCCTGTGATTGACTCTTCCTTCGTTCTTTATCAAATCTCCATAGATTTGAAATCTTATTAATTTCAGGTAAGCCAAAATATTATTATTCAATTTTGATTGGCGGCTATTCTACTATTGCGGTTATAAATAGTCAAGCTGAAAAAACGACCCATGAAACCGCTAGAAATAATCACGGCATATTTGGAATTGCATCCTTTTCTTGGGATTGAAGGGCCATGATACGTATATTTTTCTTATTTGACATCAATAAAATTGGCCCTTCATAACCATTTTCGGTAAAAGATTGACTTAAAGCCATTTCTAAATCTTTCTTCTTCAAGTATTTATAAGAAAAAGCCCGGCCCTTTTCTGCCTGAAAATCTTCTATCACTTTATTAACCCCCGTATTAAACCCAATGCGGCTTATTGCAATATACGACTGTAAAAATGGATCATACGCGTTATTACTCTCCTCTAGCGATTGGCGCAAGAATGGCTCAATCATCAGTTTCACCTTACCCAAAGTTGGAAATTGACCGGCATTCACATTCCATATGTTAGGCACTTCAGAAAGAAAACTGAGAGACAATTGATTGTGACGTTGCATATCCTTAAGTAAGGCCTGAATGTATTTAACGCTGGCGTCACTAAACTCCTGGCGTCTTGATACATTTTCCCTTTGATTTCTTTCGCGTTCAGCTTCTTTATAAATCAGCAGTGATTCATATTTCACTCCACCCGATATAATCTCAATTGATCCATCTCTGGAATTTCCTAAAGCCAACCCACCCAAAGACAACGAAAAAGAAACCCCCAACATACAAACCAAAGCGGCCTTCACGATATCCTTTTGTGAAATTTTTTTGTTGTATATTCCATTTGCACTTTTAAATTTGCCGATCTATACTTGAGACGTTATGAATTCCTCGGCCATTATTCTTGTCTTTGTTATTATTCTTACCGTTGCCGGACTTTCTTTTCAATATCTTAAAGGCATTGGAAAATCGTTTCAAGATAACAATACTCCCTCATCGAACAATAGAATATCGCTTCAACAAAAACAAAAACAACAAGCCCAAGACGCCGAAGAACAACGCCGCGCTTACATGGAAAACGTCAAACAACGAATGCGCGACAATCAACGCTGATAAACAAATTTCCCTCCTGAAAAACTAACGACCACAGGCAAATCCAGCCCACAAAACAAAAATTCAGATAAACTTTAATTTGGCGTGCATCTATTAATGATCACGCGACTCTAATATGCGGCGGGTCATTTCTTGTTCATACAGAAGATTTATCTTGGCTAAAGCTCGCGGACCAAGAAAATGACGGATGGCATTTTCAATAGCATTCAAACGATTTTGTAAATAAATGTAATTGGAATTTAAGACCCCTTCTTTCCCACCAAGATATTTTTGATGGCGGCCGTCTTTTTCCTTGCTAGAGATATAAGTCTTAAAATCATCAATTGATTGGCGATAATCCGAAAGGGGTTTCGACTGGAATTGAACCTTTTCAATATGATCCAAGATGAAACGGTCAACTCGTGCTTGAGTAAATTTACGGTCAATCTTATCTAAATTCTCTTTAGTTGTCTTATAACACCAGAGCAAATATCTTTGGATCAAGGCTTTGTCGCTGGTTTTGATTTTCATGGCGCTGGAAATATTATCTCGCACTTAAGACGATCGATATCCTGAATCTTAGTCTCAAGAATATTGTCCATGGCTGTTCTTGCCGGTCCAGTGGTGGGGTTAAAAAAAACAATACAAACAAGGACAACAACTGCCGTCACAAGTAAATATTCGATGACATTTTGTCCTCGCAACCGTCTTGTATTTAAATTAATAATCTTATTTCTGATACGCGTAATCCTCTCTAAAGCGGGCTAACCACTATCCACTTTGTTGCTAAAATATACCATATCCCGCCGAATAACTCAACGGCTCAATATTTGTTTAAAGTCTTTTGACTAAGTCTCCTGCATAAACAGGCTTGCTTACCTTAAGCCCAATTAACTGGCCCTTTTTGGCCAAGGAAACATCCTCATTTTCGATCTGCATGGAGCGAATGACCTGAATTAAACTTCCATGTTTACCTTCAATGGATAGACGATCCCCCTTCTTAAGAACACCCTGATTAATGCGCACAACACAGACCTTGATCTTATGAAAATAATGGGTAATTTCCCCAATAGGGATCACTGCAGAATGAACTTTCTTCCGAGAAGAAATCGATTTTGAATTACTTAAAGAGGATAGTTTTGTCGTCGAACGTGCAGGATTAACTTTAGAAGACGACTTAACTTGTTTTGGCTTGCGTTTTACTGACGCGCGTGGCTTACGCTTAACGGTGGAGGATTGCTTTTTTAATAGACGCCCTGATATTTTGCGTTTCTTTTTAGATTTATTCTTTTTAACATATACACTTTTAAATATTTTCTTTACACTTTTAATAAGTTTCTTAAGTATCGACATACGGCAGAAATAACTTTATTTTCAATCGCCTCGCATGAACTGATCAAGAAACTTCCTTAACGGCCCTACTTAATTTCAATCAATGAATTAATATCACCAAATGAATTCCGCTCTTTCATGGCATTATTAGGATCTTCTTGCCATTTTCCGTCGATGATAAATTGATATTTATAAATACCCGGTTTTAATGCCAGGTCTATTTTCCATTTGCCATTGTCATTGGTCATACGGCAAGTCTCATCTAGCGACCAGTCGTTAAAACTTCCCGTCACATAAACTGACTGGGCATCCGGCACATCTATATTAAATGTCGTAGCTAATAAATCCTGCGTTTCTTCTTTAACTAGATCACGCATACGTTGCGACAAAGAACTACTCACCGGCTGCGACGCCTCAACGACAGATTCAACTGGCTCAATCTTTTCAATATTCTCAATCTTCTCAAAAAGGATTAATTCTTTCGCCAAACTGAAGTAATCTTTGGACCCACGACAATATTTATCATATTTAATGACCGTCTCGCCCATAACCGCAGACTCTTTAAGCTTCACGTTAATATGAATAATTGTCGAAATTAAAATTCCATCGAATTTCTCTTTCATTTTCGACAACATGTTAAACGAGTGCCTCAAGCGAGAATCAAACATCGTGACTAAGACCCTGCATGTAACCGGATGATTTAACCGGTCCCGGATCAGGTTAATGATATCCATCAAATGATCAACACCTTGCATCGAAAAACGGCTGGTCTCGACCGGAATCATCACTTCATCACTGGCACGAATCGAATTTACAGTCAAAAAACCAAGGCTGGGAGGACAATCAATCAAAATATAATCGTATCGGTCTTTTATTGTATTGATGACCTCAATTAATTTAAGTTCACGGCCAATTTCATCGGCTAATTCCTGTTCCAAGGTTCCAACGAGAATGTTCGACGGAACGATGTCAAAATTAGCATCAACTTTTTTTATAATGTTCTCAATCTTAAGTTTACGAGGGGTAAGTTTTGATATAACATTATACAAACTATTTTGATCATCGATATTCAACCCCAATGTAGCGTGCGCCTGAGGATCAAGATCAATTAAAAGAGTTCTTTTGCCATTTAAACCTAACGTAGCCGCCAGGTTTATGGCCGATGTTGTTTTTCCACAACCCCCTTTTTGATTCGCAATCGAAATAATTTTCATATCAGACTATCTCCCTTTTAATTTGAAAAACTTATATCATCAACGAGCACTATCCCTTTTTTGCTCTGAACATTCCACGACTCCAAAACAAAAGATAAATCTGTAATAGTAGTCATATCCGTTAAACGGAACTTTTCCAGCGATATGGAAAGATGTTGCCAATCCAGAGCAATATCTTGCAAGAAATAAGTCGCTTTTTCATTTTTCTGATTCGATAAAACCAGTTTCACAACGCCTGGATAACCAGCGTCCATGCCACGGATAGAAATATTCAATTTGCTGAATTTCGAAACATCTTTTGTCGGAATTGATAATGAAAAGGATTTAACCGGCGGGTATGGATAATCCAGGTTATAGGCAATGTGTATTGGATTGTTGTTTAAAGAATACATAACACGATTCTTTAAATCTAACTGCTGGCGATTTAAAAATGCCGTAAAGCCATAAAAAGAACTCGCCAGTATTAAAAGCGTGATCACTATATTCATAGCTAACCACGCAGTATTTAATTTTTTCTTCTTGGTCTCCTGAACACTATTTTTCTTACCAAGATATACCTTGGCCAAATGATCGTAAATCTCGTCGCGATTCATAATTTTATTTTTCTATCGGTTGGGATTGTTAATAGTTACGAAATAATCATATCAAAACTTTTTAGAATTAAAACTAATATATCATTTTTCTTATATCTTGATCCTTGAATTTATCGACGACAAATTAAACATTTAAAATACTTGTCACAAAAAATAGATTTAATTTCCGAAAAGACATTGATATCTCACAGAATTAAAAAAAATAATAACATTTATAAAATAAACCATTGGAGACATAAACACTTGATCCCAATTAAGTTAATTATCAATACGTTCCAGAATTTCCTATGCACAAAAAAGGCCCCCGCGTTTTCACGCGAGGGCCTTTCGAACAAACAACTCTCATCAGCGTTATATTAGAATGTCACGCCAACATGAGCAATGGCTTGTGAAGCTGACTTACGGCTATTGCTAGACGTTTCAGCAAACGCATCGCCCGGGAAGAATACACCCAGGTTTAAACCGAACAAAACATCTTCGGTATAATTGTACGTCAGGTCAGCATCAATTTCCTGGCCAAGACCAAGATTTGAAGTAACCGCAGTGGTTGAAGGAGCCGTACCACCTGGCGACCTTAGAATCGTACCAGTCGCAAGACCTCCGTTAGATCCCGCTTGACGAGTCAAGGACTTATCTAACCAAATACCAGTCCAGCTTAATTTGGCCATGACGTCCTCGATCGGAGTAACTGATGTGGAAAGTTCAACAATGTGAGCATTTGATAAGTTGAACATGGCATTGTAGATTTTTCCACTAGCCTGAGCCTCAAACATCGGATCCCAACCTGTAAACGTTTCTTGAGAAGCAGCATTAGGATGAGTAATATCTGCATCTGTTGGGTTAGAATCACCAGAGACGAAGGTGTAAACACCTTGCATAACCGGTTTGTATTTCTCAACATCTTCCTGCTTAACTTGGTAGTTAACAATCGCCTGTGCACCAAACGCTTCGCGCTGTTCGTTAACAACAGAACCACCGCTATTAAGCGTTCTGGTACCACGCTGCCAAGCAACTTCACCCTGCACATTCAATCCAGAAATAGGATTGGTGCTGGCTCTTAAACCGGGCACATAAACCTTATCAGTTTTTGCGCGAGGAGTAGTTGTCGCAACGTTGTTGGAGCGATTAATCTTACCAAAGAAGTAAGCCTCGACGACGGAATTCATATCATCACCGAGCTGATAATTGGCATTGACACCGAAGAGGTCAATATCATCGTTCTTGGCAGAAGTACCAGTAACGACCTTACTATCCTCTTTGGACGTAAACACATCGATAGTCAGCGGCTTGTAATCCAAGATCGCTTTGACAGCATCGTGTGCAGTTGCCTTGGTCAAATCAGCAGCATAGCTGGCAATATTACCGCTTGCGCTGTTGTTCGGACCACCATCACCAACGATGAATCCATTGCCGTAATGAAGAATCTGACGACCAACCACGACGGTTAAAGGAGAATACAAAAATTCCTTTAACGTAACATACGCGAGGTTGATGTCAACTTTATTGGCATCAGAGTTGGCATTGTCACCCCAAGCACGTTCATTCAATAATTGAAGAACGGTCTGGACATTGTCCGAAAGATCCGCATCAACGCGCAATTGAGTCTGCGTCAAAGCGAAGCTCTGGTTGTATCTGGCGTTATTAACACCATTTCCCAAATCGAAACGATCACGCATAATGTAAGAGGAATCAATATTTCCGCTTACTTTTACGTTCTGAACTGCAGCGAAAGCTGGGGACGCGATAAACGCGACAGCAGCGATCACTAAGGTTAATTTACGTAACATTTGTTCTCCTCCAAAAAGTTGAGGGTCGGTTTTTGCCTAAAAACCTTCCCTATATATGATCACTAGGAATATATATGGCCTAGATAATTGCATCTTTATAGGCCCTTTGCAGATGATCTCTGACGTTAAGAGTTCCATCCCCCCTTTCTGTGTCAGTTTGAAATCACCATAGGGTTAAGTGTGAACGTATTGTCACATAGCGATATAGTCGTGTCAATATTTTTTCAAGTTTTTTTAGAGTAGAAAGTTTTCTCTATATTAACTCATAATTTACGAGATTGCCGTCTAGATAAAGAGGATATTAGGAGATTCTAACAAGAAAAATATTTTCAGCTGAAACAAAAAACGTTGGTATATATAAAGAACGCGTATCTTTTTCGCGGAGATTGAACATTAATTTTAAAGCAAATAAAAAACGCCCCCGCACCGAATCGAACGGTCAACCTAGGCCTTAGGAGAGCCTCGCTCTATCCAAATTGAGCTACAGGGGCATTTTAAATAATTAATTTACACAAAATTCTTAGAAATAATATTTATATTTAGCACCAATCCTGATTCATTTCTTATCTTTGTATAAATCAAGCTCTTTTAGAAATTCCTCCGGAGCATCGTAACCCAAAACTCTGGCTTCATCCAAATACTTAATCGCTTCACTATATCTACCATTTTTAGTCAAAATGATCGATAAATTGACAAAAGCATCTATATAGTTTGGATCTATCTCAACGGCTTTTTGGTAGGATTGCACCGCATCCGAATCCTTTTCAAGCCCTGCGTAGGCATTTCCAAGATTGTAATACGCTTTCGCGTGTTTAGGATCAAGCTCAACAGCTTTCTTATAGCCATCGATAGCTTTTAATAGCTGACCATCTGATTCATATAGAAATCCAAGATTGAAATACGCTTCGGCAAAGCTTGAATCGATTTCAATCGATTTTTGATAATACTCGATCGCCTTTTCTTTTTGCCCAAGAATATTGTAAATGACCCCTAAACGAAAGAAACCTTCCGGCGCCTGAGGAGCAACGTTGGTATATTGCTGGGCACTTTCCAAGGCCTGATTGAGTTGTCCGGTTTTTGTATAAAGCTCGGAAAGATTTTTATAAACCTCTATTTCCTTGCCGCCCGCTTCGATGTAGCGACGAAAATTCCAGATGGCTTGGGCAGAATCTCCTTTAGCATGATAGGCTACGGCCTGATCCCACAAAACCTGCAAATCGTTTTTCGGAGGCATGAATGCTAAATCGCGTTTGACTCCGGCACAGAAGATTAACACGATCACAGCAGTAACAATAATAACCATGGCCCAAAAAGTATTGCGTAAAAAATGAGGATTCGGCCCCTGCGACGCATTTGTCATATTCTTTTGCTATCCAAATATTTTATTTGATCTTTAACTTCTTGATATGTTTCCCTGAAAATCAACTATAGATTGCCATCTC
>CXWL01121496.1_pt1 | contig 10501 bp, 9 predicted proteins | sample 590931 | NCBI WGS metagenome assembly CXWL01 (sample SAMEA3498368, study PRJEB10139) | groundwater metagenome | biome: water well; material: biofilm material | place: Germany | collected 2015-04-27
ACACGGCATCGGCATCACCAAGCTGGAGTTCTTGACCGAAGAGGAAATCGGCGACTTCCGCGAATACAAGCTGCGCATCGATCCGGAAGGGCGCTTCAACAAGGGCAAGCTGCTCAACCTGAAGGAATTCGGCGCTGATCTGCGCAATGCCTACACGCCGTCGTTCGGCCTGATGGGGCATGAATCGCTGATCATGCAGCAAAGCGATATCGGCGAAATCGCCACCAGCATCAAGGACTGCCTGCGCTGCGGCAAATGCAAACCAGTGTGCACCACCCACGTGCCGCGCGCGAATTTGCTCTATTCGCCGCGCGACAAGATCCTGGCCACGTCGGCGCTGATCGAAGCCTTCCTGTACGAAGAACAGACCCGGCGCGGCGTCTCGATCAAGCACTGGGAAGAATTCGAAGACGTGGCCGACCATTGCACCGTGTGCCACAAGTGCGTCACGCCGTGCCCGGTCAATATCGACTTCGGCGACGTCTCGATGAACATGCGCAACCTGCTGCGCAAGATGGACAAGAAGTCGTTCAAGCCGGCCAACAAGGCCGCCATGTTCTTCCTGAACGCGACCGATCCGACCACCATCAACGCCACGCGCCAGGTAATGGCCGGCTGGGGCTTCAAGGCGCAGCGCTTCGGCAACCGCATATTCCGCCAGCTTGCCAAGAAGCAGACCAAGGCGCCGCTGCCGTCGACCGGCAAGCCGCCAGTACGCGAGCAGGTGATCCACTTCATCAACAAGAAGATGCCCGGTAACCTGCCGAAAAAATCGGCGCGCGCCCTGCTCGATATTGAAGACGACAAGGTCATCCCGATCATCCGCAATCCGCAAAAGACCAACGCCGATACGGAAGCGGTGTTCTACTTCCCTGGCTGCGGCTCGGAGCGATTGTTCTCGCAAGTCGGCCTGGCTACCCAGGCAATGCTGTGGGAAGTGGGCGTGCAAACCGTGCTCCCGCCGGGTTACCTGTGCTGCGGCTATCCGCAGCGCGGCGCCGGCCAGTTCGACAAGGCCGACAAGATGATGACGGATAACCGCGTGCTGTTCCACCGCATGGCCAACACGCTTAACTATCTCGACATCAAAACGGTGCTGGTGTCGTGCGGGACCTGCTACGACCAGCTGGCCACCTACGAATTCGACAAGATTTTCCCTGGGTGCCGCATCATGGACATCCACGAATATCTGCTTGAAAAAAACGTCAAGCTGCAGGGCGTGAACGGGACCCGCTACATGTACCACGAGCCTTGCCACAATCCGATGAAGCAGCAGGATTCGGTCAAGACCGTCAACGCACTGGTGTCCACGGTGGACAACGTGAAGATCGAAAAGAACGACCGCTGCTGTGGCGAATCCGGCACCTTCGGCGTGTCGCGGCCCGACATTGCGACCCAGGTCCGCTTCCGCAAGGAGAGCGAGATGGTCACGGGCGCCGACAAGCTGCGCGCAGACGGTTTCGAAGGCGACGTCAAGATCCTGACCAGCTGCCCGTCCTGCCTGCAGGGTCTGTCGCGCTACAACGACGATTCAGGCACCACGGCCGACTACATCGTCGTTGAGATCGCGCGCCATCTGCTGGGCGAGAACTGGATGCCGGAATACGTCGCGCGCGCCAATAACGGCGGCATTGAAAGGGTATTGGTATGACGACTGCGTGCGAACTGTGCAACCTGGCGGTAGCGCCGATCTACCGCGACGACAAGCTCGCCATCATCCTGGTTGACGATGCCGCCTATCCCGGTTTTTGCCGGGTGATCTGGAATGAGCACGTCAAGGAGATGAGCGATCTGGCGCCGGCCGAGCGCATGCGCCTGAACGACGCCGTGTGGCACGTGGAGCTGGCGCTGCGCGAAGTGATGGCGCCGGGGAAGGTCAATGTCGCCAGTCTTGGCAACATGACGCCGCACCTGCACTGGCACGTGATTCCCCGCTATGCCGACGACGCGCATTTCCCGAATCCGGTGTGGACCGCGGCCGTGCGCACCACCGANNCGCGTGCTCGATATCGCCTTTGACGATGGCAGCGCGTTCTCGCTGCCGTTCGAACTGCTGCGCGTGTACTCGCCGTCGGCTGAAGTGCGCGGCCACGGGCAGGGGCAGGAAGTGCTCCAGCTGGGCAAGCGCGAGGTCGGCATCACCGGCGTTGAGCCGGTTGGCAATTACGCGATCCAGCCGACGTTCTCGGATGGCCACAACACGGGCTTGTTCTCGTGGGATTACCTGTACAAGCTGGGTAAGGAGCAAGCGGCCTTGTGGGACGACTACATGGCGCGCTTGCACGCTGCCGGCTTTGAGGGCGACAGCGGGCGCGCGCCGGGCGCCGTCATTCAAGGCGCCGAGACGGCCGCCAAGGGCTGCGGTCACAAGCACTAGCTGCGGCGATCGGCGGCGCGCTGCTCCTGCGCTGCCGCCGCCTTTTGCGCATAGTAGGCTGCCTCGCGGGTCAGCAGGCGTGCCTGCTTGCCGGACACGGTCGCCGCCATCTCGGTCAGCATCTCGGCCAGTGCAGGCGCCGCCAGCGCCACGCCCGACGCGTCGGCGCGCACCATCAGTTCGCGCGCGCCGGCCAGATCCGGCAAACCCTGCAGACCACGGCGCAGGCAGATGGCGCGGTAGAAGCAGGCTTCGCCTTCGTTCAGTGAAGGCGCGTCGATCTGCGAGAGCACCGCAAACGCTTGCGGCACATCGACCGGCCCGGCGTCCTCGTCGAGCAGCAGCTTGCCTAGCAAAAGCCAGGTGGGCGCATGCGTATTGCCGGTTCTGCCGGTGCCATACGCCGCGCCATGGGCCCAGTGCAGCGCCAGCGGCGCGTCACGCGGGCCGCCAATGCCTTCGTTGAGCATCCTGGCCAATTCGTACGCCGCTTCCTCGTACAGGTCTTCGTCTTGCTCGTCCGGTTCGTCGGTGTCGCGCTCCGGCTCCACGTAGTTGACGTCGTAGGCAGGCGCCGGGCCCTCCTCGTCGGCATCCTCGTGCACCACCTCATTTGCCGGTTCGACTTCAGTGTCCACCAGCGCGACCGGCCTGGTGAAGCAGTAAGGCGGGTAGTGCTTCGCATTGGCCAACGGGGGCGGCGCCACGTGGCCGCAGGCGCGCGCTGCCCACAGGCGCGCCAGCTCCAGGTCCTGCACCTGATGGAAGCCGTCGCGATATCCTTTGGCCAGCTTGAGCGCTGCTTCGCGGTTGCCGGTTGCCAGGTAGTCCTGCTCCAGCGCTTCCTGTTCCGACATGACGCCCTGGCCGGGCAGCACGAATACCAGCCGCACCTCGCCGTCCAGATCCTGCGCTGCGCGCACTGCTTTGCCGCGCCGCCAGTCCTTGGCGATCTTGCCCCGTTCGTAGTCGTCAACGCCTTCCGAGATGTCGTTGTCGTGGTTCCAGCCCTCCGCGCTGAGCCACAGGAAACTGGCGTTGCACGCCGGCGTGCCATCGAGGTTCCACAGGCGGTAGCGCGCGTCGTTCATGGTGCCCACGACAGGGTGGTCGATGCGCGGGCCGGCAAACACGTCCAGCCATTCGTGTTCGCAAGCGAAAATTTCAGCGCCTGCTGCCAGCGACCACAGGCCTTGACGGCCGTCGTGCGCCGTCACGCGCAGCCAGCGGCCGTCGTGGTAGTCGCCACTCTGGGCTGGCGCGATCGCGCGGTACCTGCACGGCACCAGCTGGCGGTGGGCCTGATCGACGACGCCCATGCCGCTGTCGGTGCGCACCGCCACCAGCAAATTCGACAGCGCCGGATCGCATGCGGCCACGGCGGCCGGCACCTCGTGTTCACGATCCCAGAAGTCGCTCGGGAACCACCACATGGCGCCCGGCTTCGACTGGCGCACGTGGCGCGCGAGCGCCAGCGGCGCCACGCTCAGATAGTCGCACGGCACCCACTGCTGGTTGTCGCTGGCAATCAGCCCCCAGCGCCCGCCGCGGCTGGCCGTGTACAGGCGGTCCGGGATGAAGGGTTTGACGTCGTCCCATTCGCAGGCCACGTCCAGCTGGCCGGCAAAGGTGATCCAGCCGGCGCGCCCGTCGCGCAGCGCTTTCCAGCCGTGGTCGCGCAGCTGGAAGTCGCTGTTGTCGATCATCAGGCTGTCGTAGATGCACGGCTGCACCAGGACACCTTCGATATTCGCCACGCCCCAGTGCCGGCCTTGCCGCACATGCCACGCCTCCTTGAACGATTCCTCGCACCAGACCATGTCGTCGTAGTCGGGCGCCAGGGTCCAGCTGCCGCTTTCGGGGTCGATCAGACCGCAGCGCCCGTCCTTGATGGCGTAGGGCCGGGCATCGCGCGAACCGAACACGATGCGCTCGGCGCACGGCGCCATCAGCACCGTGCAATGGCGACGCAGTGCGATCACGCCCCACAGGCCGTCGCGGCGGGCCCAGGCCCGGTGCCCGTAGGCGGGAATGATTTCATCCCATTCTGCGGCCAGCGCGAGGGTGGCGCAATTGTCATCGGCGCCGCTCAATTCGGTGTGGTAATCCGTGCCGTACTCGGGATCGAAGCGCAGGCCGATCTTGCCATCGATGGTGACAGGCTTGAATGCTTCATGCAGCCACGGGTTGTCGTCGGGCTGCTCGCTTTCGTCATCCTCTTCTTCCCCTTCGTCTTCGTTCTCGTCAATCGGCAGCGGCGTCTGCGGCGCGCCGACCAGCGACTTGACCATGCCCTTGAGCCTGCTCCAGGCGCTGGGCAGGGGATCTTCAGTCTGGTCGGCCATCTCGTGTGATGGCGCGCGGACGGCGCTGCGCACGAACTGCTTGTACGTCATCGCGTCAGGTGGCGGCAGGTATTTGTTCCAGTACAGACTGTATTCGAGGCGGCTGAAATAGTCGTGCTCTAGCGTGTCGAGGCCGAACAGCCCGGGCCAGGCTTCCCAGCGCTCGAAGCTGTGGCGCGAGCCCGCAAAGCCGAGCACTTCGTCCAGGCCGTGGTAGGTATTTTCTTCGGCGAAGATCTGGATATCGAGCCAGTCGACTTCGATATCTTGCATCAGCCCCGGGTCGGGCAGGCCGCCTTCCGCGTCCTGTGCCACCAGCAAGATCTTGCCGGCTTCGCGTGCCGGAAATTGCGCGAGCCGCTCGCGCAGGAACACCAGCGCGCTGTCGAGGAATACGGGCAGTTCGGGCAGCCGGTGCAGCAGCGGGTGGCCGGCAATGTAGTCGGCGAAAAACTGCAGCTTGTCGATTGCGGCGCGCGCGGGCACCTGAATGCTGGCGGTGGCAGGCTCCCCGGCCGTGCTGAGCGGCAGCGGGCGACCCGGTGTGCCGTCGGCCAGCAACAGCCGCCACAGGGACGGCATGCCCTCCCATCCGCAGTAACTGCGCGCAAGCATGACTGGCGGCGCGCCCGAATCAGGGGAATGGAAGTACAGACGGCTGGTATTGGTCATGCTCTTTTATTTACATTAATAAAAGGGCAATCATAACCGAGAGCCGGACCAGGGCGCGATCAGATTTGCGGTAGTGCGTTGGCGGGTGTCGACGCCATTTGTTGCAAGGTGGCGGCGCGCGCTTCGGCCAACATGCTGCTTGCGTGAGCAGCCACGGGCAGTGGCTTGAGCGCCAGGAAACCGAAGGGCGCCAGCGCGGCTTTTAACTGGGTACAGGCGGCCGCGGCGGACATCTTCTTCATTGTCTCGGAAATTGTCAATTGTGCAAAAGTCGATTGTAACAGTGGTCTGACCCCGGTTGTCGCTGCCCGCGCGCCCGGGTGGCGATGACGCTTGTATAATGCAGCCACGTTAATCTGCCTGCCCACTATGACAAACAGCACCCATTTCGGCTACAAAACGGTTTCCGAGGACGACAAGGTCCACGAAGTCGCCAAGGTCTTCCATTCGGTTGCCTCCAAGTACGATGTCATGAACGATCTGATGTCGGGCGGGCTGCATCGCCTGTGGAAGACGTTTACGATCGCCAATGCGGCCGTGCGCCCCGGTTTCAAGGTGCTCGACATTGCCGGCGGCACCGGCGACCTGGCCAAGGCGTTCGCCAAGCAGGCGGGCAAGACGGGCGAAGTCTGGCTCACCGATATCAACGAGTCGATGCTGCGCGTTGGCCGCGACCGGCTCTTGAACAAGGGNNGGCAAGCTGCTGGTACTGGAGTTCTCCAAGGTGGCCGCGCCGCTGCAAAAGCCGTACGACGTGTATTCGTTCTCGGTGTTGCCGTGGCTGGGACAAAAAATTGCCGGCGACGCGGAAAGCTATCGCTACCTGGCCGAATCGATCCGCATGCATCCGGATCAGGAAACCCTCAAGACCATGATGCAAACAGCCGGCCTGGAGCGCGTTGAGTATTTCAATCTGACGGCAGGCGTGGCCGCTTTGCACACTGGTATCAAGCTTTAAGGATGATCGAATGAAGAAACTGTTACTGAGCGTATTGATGGCCCTGGGCAGCGTACCGGCGTTTGCACAGGCGAGTGCGCCGGCCGAAAGCGGCTGGAACGCATTTCTGACCGGCCTGGGCGTGAGCGGCGACACCGCCCATCTGATCGTCACCATCGTGGCCATCGCGCTGGCGGCGGGCGTGGTGCTGTTCATGGTGCGCATGGTCACGCGCAAGGATACGCCGGCCAGCCCCGCGCTGTCGGGTTCGACCAGGCAAGTCTTGCCGGCCGANNCGCCAAGGCCAGCTTCGTGCGCATGCAAGCGGCGTGGGACAAGGCCGACACGAATGACCTGCGCGAGTTCACCACGCCCCAGGTGTTTGCCGAGCTCAAGGCGCAGGTGGAGCAGCGTCCCCACAGCAGCGACGTGACCGAAGTGGTGGCGATTGCTGCCGAACTGCTGGGCATNNGGCGGCTGGATGTTGGCGGGAATTCAGCAGCTTTCTTAATATTGTTGTGGAAAGTTCCAGTGCCGGCGGAAATGTCACCGGCAAACTGGTAAGATCAAACCGCCCGATTTCAGGGCGGTTTTGCTTTTATATGCGGTCAAAAGAATGCCACCTTCGAATCCAGTTTCCCCCCAATCAGCGCTGATGGTCCCGCCCATCGCCGCCATCAACCACTTGCTGGCCCAGGAAGCCTGGGCACGCACGGCACTGGCCGTGCATGCAGGAAAAGAAGCATGCATTGATGCAAGCACGGTCGCGCTGCGGCTGCGCGTCACGGCAGACGGCATGGTCGAGGCTGGCAATGACGATGCCGCGGCGAATGTCACGATCCGCGTCAAACTGGCGGACTTGCCGCTGATTGCGCAAAACCGCGAACGGGCCTTTTCCTACGTCAAGATCGAGGGTGACGCCGAGTTTGCCAATACGATCTCGCAACTGGCCAAGGGCTTGCGCTGGGAGGCTGAATACGACCTCGAGCGCATCGTCGGGCCGATTGCCGCCAACCGTCTGGTGGACGGCGCGAAAAGCGTGTTCGAGGCGGCGCGCGCGGGCCAGCAGAAACTGGCTGAAAATGTCGCCGAGTACTTCCTCGAAGAAAAGCCCCTGCTGATCCGGCCCGCCATGGTCGAAGAGTATGCGGGCGAAGTGAATCGCCTGCGCGACGACGTCGAGCGCACCGCCAAGCGCATCGCCAAGCTGGAAAGCAAGCTGGCCGACAAGACTTCCCGCATTGCCGGGCAACAGAATCTGGACCTTTGATGATATTGAAATTTCTGCGCCTGCTCAAAATTTTTCGCGTTGCCATCAAGTACGGACTCGATGAAATTGCCATTGCCGGCCTCAAGGTGCCGCGTACGGCCAAGCTGATCGATACGGTCATTTTCTGGCGCGATATTTCCGCGCCGCGCGGCGAACGCTTGCGCATGGCGCTCGAAGAACTGGGCCCGATTTTCGTCAAGTTCGGCCAGGTGCTGTCGACCCGGCGCGACCTGGTGGCGCCGGACCTGGCCGACGAACTTGCGCGCCTGCAAGACCGCGTGCCGCCGTTCAGCTCGGACCTGGCGATTGCGCAGATCACCAAGTCGCTGCGCGCGCATCCGGACGAACTGTTTGCCAGCTTCGAGCGCACGCCGGTGGCGTCGGCGTCGATCGCCCAGGTACACTTTGCGACGCTGAAAAACGGCAAGGAAGTCGCGGTCAAGGTCCTGCGGCCTGGCATGAAAAAATCGATCGATGAAGACGTGGCGCTGATGCACATCGCTGCCGATCTGATCAGCCGCGTGTGGGCCGACGGCAAGCGCCTGAAACCCAAGGAAGTGGTCGCCGAATTCGACAAATACTTGCATGACGAGCTGGACCTGATGCGCGAGGCGGCCAATGCCAGCCAGCTGCGCCGCAATTTTGCCGGCTCCGACTTGCTGATGGTGCCGGAAATGTACTGGGACTATTGTTCCAGCAGCGTCATCGTCATGGAACGCATGTACGGCATTCCAGTGTCGCAGATCGAGCGCCTGGCAGCCGAAGGCGTGGACCTCAAAAAGCTCTCCAGCGATGGCGTGGAGATTTTTTTCACCCAGGTGTTTCGGGATGGCTTTTTCCATGCCGATATGCACCCCGGGAATATCCTGGTGTCAATTNNGTTTCGCGACGGCTTTTTCCATGCCGATATGCACCCTGGGAATATCCTGGTGTCGATCGCGCCGGAAACCAAGGGCCGCTACATTGCGCTCGACTTCGGTATCGTCGGCACGCTCAATGACTTCGATAAAGATTATCTGTCGCAAAATTTCCTCGCGTTTTTCCGGCGCGACTACAAGCGCGTGGCCGAAGCCCACATCGAGTCCGGCTGGGCGCCGCGTGACACCCGCGTCGACGAGCTCGAGTCGGCCGTGCGCGCCACCTGCGAGCCGATTTTCGACCGGCCGCTGAAAGACATTTCCTTCGGCCAGATCCTGCTGCGCTTGTTCCAGACGTCGCGCCGCTTCAACGTCGAGATCCAGCCGCAGCTGGTGCTGCTGCAAAAAACGCTGCTCAACATCGAAGGCCTGGGCCGCCAGCTCGATCCCGACCTGGACTTGTGGAAGACCGCCAAGCCCTATCTGGAGCGCTGGATGGGCGAGCAGGTCGGCATCCCGGGCATGCTGGAACGGCTGAAGGCCGAGGCGCCGCGCTTTACCCACATCATCCCCCAGCTGCCGCGCCTGGTGCACCGCGCGCTGACGCAGGCTGCCGAGCCGCGCGCGGCCAATGATGAACTGTTGCGCATGCTCGTGGTCGAACAGCAGCGCACCAACCGCATGCTGACCTTCTTTGTGTACTTCGTGGGCACGCTGGGCCTCGGCTTGCTGGGGTACAGCGCCTACATGGGCTGGTACAACTAGAACATGGCCGAGTTCTCGCGCCGCGATCCCTTGCAGCCCGGGTTTTGGGACGAGCGCTTCGAACGGGGTTTCACGCCGTGGGACCGGGGCGGGGTGCCGGACGCCTTGCGCGATTTCGTCGCGCGCGCCGGCCAGCCGCTGCGCACCCTGATTCCTGGTTGCGGCTCGGCCTGGGAACTGGCTTTTCTCAGCGAGGCAGGGTGGGAGGCGACGGCCATCGATTTTTCGCCGGCAGCGGTGGCGCAGGCCAAAGCTGCGGTGGGGCCATGGGCCAGCCGGGTGCAGGAAGCCGATTTTTTTGCCTGGCAGCCGGCCCGTCCGCTTGACCTGATCTACGAGCGCGCCTTTCTGTGCGCCTTGCCGCGCGCCATGTGGTCGCAGCTGGCAGAGCGCTATGCGGCCCTGTTGCCGGCGGGCGCGCAGCTTGCCGGCTTCTTCTTTTTTGACGAGGCCGCAAAGGGGCCGCCGTTCGGCACGTCACGCGAACAGCTGCATGCGCTGCTCGATCCCCATTTCGTGTTGATCGACGACCAGGCGGTCAGCGATTCGATCCCCGTGTTTGCCGGCAAAGAGCGCTGGCAGCGCTGGCAGCGCCGTTAGCGCTGCGCCGCGGCCATGATGGTCTTGAAGATGTGCGGGCCGTGCCTGGCGACGATTTCCTTTTCCATCAACCTATTGAATCTTTCCCTGAACGCTTCGAATTCTGCCGTGGTGGTATCGCCCGTCACATCGTAGTCGATGCCGTGCCGCGCGTATTCGTCGATCAGCTTTTCGGTTGCCATCGACGGCGGTCCACCGGGAATGAGCAGCGCCAGGGTCCGGTTCGCCATGCACAGCCTGGCTTTGGCGGGGGCATCGGCAGCGCGCCAGGGTTGCTGGTCGCCACGGGTAATCATCTGGCGGCAAGTTGGGCGTGCTGCGGGCCGGTCAAAAGCAGTGTGTTGCGCGCATTCAATGGCAGCTGCCCGCGATGCCCAGCACAGCGCCGCCCTGGCATTTCTGGCGACCCCGAACTTGCCCTCCCGCGCCGCTGCCGCCATGCGCTGCCTGGCGCGCGCATGATCAGCCGTCGCTGCAAGATAGAGCAAGCGGGTGCCGTCGTCGCGCGCATCGCGGCGGCGCCCGAACAGCATCAAGGGTCCCGCCAGCATGCGCGCGGAGATGGCCTCCTGCGCCTGGACGTCGCCGCTTTCGGCGCGCTGATACAACGCTTCGTCGGGGGTGGGCCCAGGTGCTGCGGCCGCATCTGGCAACAGCGCCAGCGCGAACAGCCAATAC
>CXWL01114771.1_pt1 | contig 10500 bp, 11 predicted proteins | sample 590931 | NCBI WGS metagenome assembly CXWL01 (sample SAMEA3498368, study PRJEB10139) | groundwater metagenome | biome: water well; material: biofilm material | place: Germany | collected 2015-04-27
CCTGAGAACAGGTTGTGTCCTGCGAGGTATAGGAAACGCCCCCCGGCGAACCCTCGGGCGTGGGCCAATGAAAAAGCCGCACCCTGGAGGGGATGCGGCTTGTGAATGGTGTGCGTGCCGACTTAGTCGTCGGCAGCCGTTTCAGCGGTTCCGATGGCCGCTGTCCTCGCGGACTCGGCAGCCTCGGTCATCTGAGCCTGCACGTCGGCTGGAATGGTCCAGGCACCCACGTGGTTAACGTCGGCGATGTCGGCGAAGTCCGCGTCGACGCGGGCCAGCTGCGTCTTGGAGAGCTTGTCCTTTGTAGCCCACGCCGCATCACGGGCGCCTTTCGCCGCGTTGATGGGCGCCTCGAGTTCCTGGCCGACGGCGAGCAGCTTTTCGTTCAGCGCCGCAATCTGGTCGGAGATGACCCGTTTAGCTGCGTTACGCGCCTCGACGGCAGCGTCCAGCGCCGCGCGCGTGGCCAGAACTGCCTGTGCTTCGGGAGTCGCCTCGATACGCTTTTCGACCAGGGCGCGCGCGTCACGGTACGCCTTGTTGCGTGCGTGATAGGCGCGGTCCCGAATCTTCTGGGCGGCCTTGTTTGCAGCCTTATCTTGTTCGGACATTTTTGCCATGCGTTTTCCTCTTAATCGGCGGCGTCTGCCGCATTGGATTTCAAATTGATGTCGGTTCCCTCCGTAAACTCCCGTTTGCGCTCAATAGCGCAGGAACGGTGAGCGGGCTGAATTCCGCCGAGGCGCACAAAGTCAGTGCTCTTGACCACTCGGCCACAGAGCCTGCACCGTGCTTTCGGCTTGATTACGTCGGGATTCCAGTTTCCTCTTGCCATACCTGCTCCTGACTGGGATGGATGTCCCGAAAGGTATAAGTACAGCGCGCAGGTGGCCGAAGCCTCAGCCCTCGCCGGGCGAGCAGCATCGCTCGATGGAACGAATCGCCGCTTCCATCTTTAGGCGCGCAGACGAGTTGGCCGAGTGGACCAAGAGCTTGGGCGGGCGCATACCCGTCGTGAAGACCCGTTCCTCGAGCCAAAGCAGCACATCGTAGCCGGTGCCGCGGTCATCGTCGCCCAGGTCGTGGTCGAGCGACACCTCGGTCACGCCGCCGGCCAGAAGTAGCGCAATAGCCTCGTCGGGCCAGTAGACGCGCACCCAGCCATCTGGCGTAGCGCGTTCGTCGTCGAGGAAGACTTTCATGGAGCAGCAGGTCGGCCGGCTTACACCGGCGACATTGTGCCGGAGGCTGCGTCGCGCTCGAGCGTAGCCGAGTAGCCGCGCGCGGAGTGCGCCAGGCGCAGGGCAACTGTTGGCAAGTTGAAGACGAGCCAGACACCGCCAGAAATGTAGCCCGACATCGCCAATATGTCGCGCGCCGGAACGTCGGCAGGGATGGCCGCCAGCATGAGATGTTCCATGGCGCCGCCCAGATATTTGACGACGGCGAACAACATGGTGGAGATGGCCAGGAAACCGACGAAGAGGCCAATCGACGGCCAGATATGCAGCATGCCCCACTGAGGCCAACGACCAGTGCGCTCCCGCGATTCCAGCGTGAGCATCATCCAGCCGACCAGAATCAGAAAGAGCGCCACGATTCCGGTCACCGTAGCCACCAAGGCCTCGCCGTCCGCAGCGTTCACCCCCTGCTTGACTGCAACGGCCAGCATGGCCGCGCCCGCAAGCACGCCAAACCATCCGTATGCCGTCAATGCGTCCTGTGCCTGCTTGTGCATGTGCGCCTTTTTGTAATTAGTTGTTCTTGCAATGGACATCGCCCGGGAAAAACAGCCCCGTGACTGGCGCCTCGCGAAATTCGACCGTCAAGCCGTCGGCTCCCAGTCCTGGAAATGCTCGCTAATAAACTGTTCGGCATCTTGCGACCCTGTGGGTGCAAAGCCCAGGGCCGCCAAATCGGCAACCGGAATGGTCACTTGCGCACTGCCCGCCCACTCCCTGACTACCAAATTGGCGCGCGCGTCATCGAAACATGCCTCCCCTCGACCGCTCTCGAGGCCATGGCAAATGTCGCAGAGGAAGGCCTTCAGCTGGTCGGCCGGCGTTTTCGGGCCGTGGACGGCATGAAGCGGGTCGGAAAAGTGCGTTGCGAGCAATTTCTGGTAATCCATGGCCGAAGAATCCTTTTAGAATTAAAAACGGCCAACCTTGCGGTTGGCCGATTCACCTGTCTTTGGGAAATAAGGCAGACGCCGAAGCATCAGGACAGGAACCCCATGTCGGGGCTTTTAGGCCGCGACAGCGAACGAGTTATCGTTGGCAGTTACAAGTTTCGCTCTGTTCACAAGGTCGTTTATTACTCGGACGTTGACACCCGATTTCGTTCCTTGCCAGGTATTCGCCTACCTGCGTTGCCGCTTTCACGTCCCACGACTGTCGAATCCAAGTCACCCCCATCACAAGAAGACTCGCCGGAGGTCTTTAGTCCGGCGGGCGGGAGCATTGGAGGTTATTCGTCCATTTGCCGAATCCGCTTGTGGTGGAGGTGGGGAGTTTCGAACTCCCTTTCAGTCCTTTTCTGTATCCAGAGGAATCACAACGATGAATACAGTGTAGCAGATGTATTTAAATCTGGCAACCCTTTTTGCGCGAGGTCTTTCACTAGGCCATCACCGGACGCCCCGCCGCTATACCCAGCACTCAATCCCTCGTATGAAAACGCGATGCCCGCTCCCCGAACCCTCTCTCTCTTTTTCCGAGGCTACCTGGCCGCAGCTGTCGCTGGCGCTGCTTGGCTGTCCACCGCTGGCGCGTATGAATCCTTTTACGTGATGTATTGGATTTGCGCCAAAGGACCCGGCATCCCGCATACGATACCCCCAGAGTGTCGAATGGCAGGCTACTGTTGGGGCTCCGCCCCTGTTGTTGTCGGAGTCGTCTTGATAACGCACACCCTACGGCTTTGGCGGTCCTACCAACGAGGAACCCCTACACCCAAGGCCGGCCGCTACTTTCTGGCCGCACTGCTGGGCGCGGGGCTATGTCTCGCAGCACCGGGCATCATCGGGTCGCTGATGGAAAGCCACCGCAGCTAGGCACCGCGCCCGCAGTGTGCCGGCAGCGGCCCCTTGCCATCCGTCGGCCCCTATGGTGCGTTCCATTGGGAGCATGTCTCCCGGTACCCGCCTCGCGCAGGGCAAGGTGTGTTGAATTGGGGAGCCGTGGCGCTGGAACGAACAAAGGTGTGTCGATTTGGGCTGTTTTCCCTATGGCCGACCGACAAAGGTGTGTCCAATTGGGACGGAAAGCTCAGAATCCACATGAAGTTCCCCCAATCCGACGCACCTTATCCCGTCAAAGGGCCAAGATTCGCGGTCTCGTGAGGCATTTTTACCAATGAGGCGCACCTTACCACTCCCGTGACGCGATAATCCTGTCGCGCGCGTGCTCTCCTTACCAATTCGACACACCTTGATGCCTACGCCCGGGATGCTCACCCCCAATTCGACACACCTTAGCAGGTGGCCCATAGGGAAAATGGTCGACGGACCAACACGCGGGGGCCGGCCTCTCGGGGTAGGCTGGCGCTGGACACCAGAAATTTTCTCCCAATTTGACGCACCTTTCACGGCGCCACCGCCTGATTTCCCCCAATTCGACACACCTTCTTCTCCCTCGAGACTTCAGCTCCCCAATTCAACACACTTTGACGAGCGAGAAAGACCAGTAAGCCCCCAATTCGACGCACCATCGGATGTATCCCTGGAATGCGTGCTCTCGGCTCAACCAGGTACCAACAGGACACACCTTTTGCGAAACAATGCGGCCGGCGGGTAGCGTTGAAGTGAAAATTGGGCCGGAAACGCGGTTTACAGCCCCGTGGAGCCGATAATTCCCGTTTTTCGTAGTCCGGGGCGTGCAAACGGCTTTGAACGCCGTATGCGTCGTTTTGGTTGATTCCCGGAAACAGAACGGCAGATTCAACGGGTGTCTCCCAATTCAACACACCTTGACGACGCTGCTCAGGTGTTGCGAACGCAGACCAGTTCCGCAGACCTGGCCGGCCACGTTTCCCCAATGGGACGCACCTTGATTCCTGCGTCTCCCGGGGTGAGCACGTCACAGTGGTGCACTTCTGCAACAGTGTTGGCCAGGGTTTTCGGGGTTGACGTTGCTTTTCGGGGTGCGGGTTCAAAATGATTTGCTGGCCAGCATTAGCGAAGTTAAAAACCAGCAAAGCAATACGGATGCCTTTTTCCTCAATGAAATCAATAGCTTGCAAGCATCAAAGTGCGTGGGATTGGTGCTAAAGTGAGCCGTATTGGTGACAAGGTGCGCCCAATTGGGGGAGCAAGGTGCGCTCCGTTGGGGAAGAAGGTGCGTGTCGTTGTAACGAGGTGCGGATATTTGGGGAGAAAGGTGCGTCTCATTGGGGAAATCGGGCTTCAAACCAAGGCGAGCCTTATGGAATATGGCGCCGTTCGATTTTTCTCTCTCAAAGGTGCGTCGGATTGGGATGAACGGTGCGAATTTTTGGGAACCATGGTGAGAAAAATTGGTGGAAACATAAAAGTTATCCACAGGCTGAAACGGGCTGGGAACTCACGTGCCGAGGCCTGAGTCGGCGGCAAGGTGTGTCGGTCTCGTTGACTTCTCGCACCATACTCGGCGACAATGATTTATTGATGGCACAGGAGCGAGGTTGGGTGTACGTAGTACGCACTTCTAATTGACATGGCGAATATCGTTAAGCGCACCACCCCGGAACAGCTGGCCTTTGATGTGTTCGACACTCTGCGACGCGAGGATGGCTCCGGCGCCGACATCACGCGCTCCTCCCGCGAAATTGGCTATCGCAAGGGCACCGTGCTGCTATCGGTAACGGCACTTGGCCTGCTGCAGCGCCGGGTGGTCAACGCGGCCTGGCTGCTGGCCGCTCAGAATCCCTCTCAAGAATCGTTCGATGTCGACCTGTCCTATTTCAGGTGGCTGGCCCGCTACGATTCCAGCAACAACTACACGCACCTGCGCAAGGTTTTGAACGACTGCCAGAAGGCTACCGTACAAGTGACCGTGAACGACGGCGACGACGCCAAGTGGGTGTCGGTCCAGCTGCTGGGCCGTGTCGCCATCGCCGGCGGCCGCATCTCTTTCAAGGTAGATGAACTCATCCGCCGGCAGCTGGAAAACCCGAAGAGCTTCACGTTCTTGTCCGTGCGCATTGGCGCCGCGCTGTCGCAGTACAGCTATGCCTTGTACGAGCGACTGGGCGCCCTGGCATACCAGGGAACAACAGACTGGTTCGAAGTCGAGGAAATCCGCGCCTGGGTCAATGCCGAAGCGTCTCCGTCCCTCTCCGAATACAAGCAGTTCAAGCGATACGTGATTGACAAGGCGATTGAGCAAATCAACGAGCTGACGGACTTGTTCGTCACGTATGAAGTGCGCACCGGCCAAGGAACGCGACGCGTGACGCACATTCGCTTCAAAATCCGGAACAACCCCAACGGCACCCTGGTGCTGGACATGTCCCGGCCGCATGAGCTCAAGGAACTCCACGATACCCTCATCAACGATTTCGCGCTGTCGCAGGACGAGATTCAGGAGCTCGTCGATAATCGGGACCAATACACGGACGAGCGCATTCACGCAGCCATCGAATTTACCAAGCACCGCGCGAAGGCCGGCAAGGTGAAGCAGCCTGGCCGCTACCTGATGACGGCCATCCGCGACCAGCTTCGACTCGGCAACGTGGAAAAAGAAATGTCGGCGGTCCGCACGCTGCCGGCTATCGACGCCCCACCTTCCCCGAAGGCCAAACTCGACCAGCAAAATCTGAACGAAAAGGTCTTCTTGGAGTCAGAGAAAGGCCTCAGGCTCTTCGAGGCCCTGGATGATGATTCGCGCGTGCAGCTGTTGGTTGAACTGACCAAAGAGATAACGTTCAAGTCAGCCCTGCGCCGGCAAAAGGTCAAGATATCCGAGGCCCATGATGAGGAGCTTCTCCTGTCCAACAGCGTCCTGCGCCTGGAGCTGGGCGCCTATGCCTTCCGTCGACTGAAGCAGCCGGCCAAGCGCGCCGCTGCGCGCAAGTAGCCGCGTCACGTTCAGTCGCCTCGGGTCGTCTCGGACCGCCGGCGTTTGGTCGAAACCCGCCGAGAGCCACCAGCTTGGAGCGAGCCCTTCCTTCAGGAGACTCCCTCACGTGCTATACGAGGTAGGAAAACTATCTATGAGGCCACCCCATGTACGATGAGCTTGCAACTGATTTTAATCACGTGGTCGGCACGTGCACCCACTGCAAAGGGGAGTTCACCCGCGACCCCCGCCATGACTACATGCTGACAAAAGAACTTTGGAAGCAAGTGCATCCCGAAGGCCGCAAGGGCTTCTTGCACGACACGTGCCTCCAGGCGCGCGCCCAAGCGAAAGGCCTGACGTTGACCGCAGAGAGCTTCACCACCTGCCTGTGCTACGTGAACCGGCATATTCACCTCCCGCGGCCACAGGATGCGATGCTCGAGCTGGCAAATTACTTCGCCGACGATACCCCTGAAGCGCAAACGCGGCCACGGCCTCACTTTGGCTACGTTGTGGCCTCGGTGATGCTGCGCGCGGCAGAATGCGACCGCATGTTGGCAGTGCCCGGAATGCGCCCCAGCGTGTTCAGCCACTTGTTCCGGTCGGTCCCTGCCGTGCTTGGCACCGAACGTATTGAAGCCTAGCTTCTAAATTCACCCAATCCGCGCAGACCATCTGTGCGGATTTTTCTTTTCCGTTGCAGATACGTGGTCGCAAGGCGCTGGCGTCCGTGAGCGCGACCGGGCTGCGATAAACAGGGGAACTACACGATGGCAACTGGCGATGCGTTCGCCAGCCGGGCACCTGGCCCGCCGCCTGCATGAACTTTCGTTCAGTGGTGAATCAGGAAACGCACACCTTTTCTCGTATCCCATGAACCGGCGCGTTGTTTGAAATGCAGGTATCGACAGCCTTGATGCGCCCTACATCGTGGAGATACTCCCATGGCACAAAGCCACCTCATCGCCCTGCCCGCGCAGGAACTTGCCGCATTGCTCAACGCAGCCAATGCCCCTCAGCACGCCGCCCTGTTTGCATTGGTGCCGTCCTTCCGTGCCGCNNCGCCAACACCAACTACCCCGAGGACTGGGACGCCGCGTGCGAGTCCATCGACGCCACGGTCCAACAGAAGAAGGAACAGGTAGCTGCGCAAGCTGACGCGGCGCCGGCGCCTGAACCGACGCCGCACGGCAACAAGACCTGCCCGTGCTGCGCCGGCAGCCGCATCGCTTCCGTCTTCTCGAAAGCCTGCAACTCGAACTGGTTCGCCATCCCGCACCTGGGCTTCGAGGTGGACTACGGCTACATGCCCTCGAACTTAGGCATCCCGGGAAGCGGCGACGGTCCAGAAATCGAAGTCTGCCTCGACTGCGGCCGCGTGGCCAACGGAGTGTTCCCACTTCCGGAAGCCGAGCTGCTCGCCCGCGTCGCCAAATACCAGGAGGAGCTGCTATGAGCCTGCCGACAGTTCCATTTCTGAAAGACCAGGCCGAGCGGCTGGTTTCCTACCTGGGCGACAAGCACCGGTTTCGCCTGAAAGCCGCCAGCGCACTCGAAGCGGTGGCCGCTATCTACCGCCAGGCCGACTGGAACACGCTGCATGCGTTGGCGCGGGACGATACACCCGCCGCCGTCCGCACCAGCCACGCGTCGTCGGCCTCGCCGGCGACCTACCCTGTGTCCTGGACTTCGTTTCACGAGCCGGAACTCACCGTCAACGCCAACGACTGGTTCCGCCACACCCTGGCCGAGGGCGGCACACGCGCTGAACGCCAGGCCTGGCTACAACTGCATCTCATGGCCCTCCTGCAGCGGGGAGGGCCTGGGGTTTTCGTCAACGCGTACGGCGAAGACCAACTACGGGTGCGGGACGTCCACGAGGAGCTCAAGCAACGCAGCGGCAACACGGCGGCGCCTGAATTTTGTTTGAACCTGATGGCGGACATGGAACCGTCGGAGATTGCCACGCTCCTGGTGGCGCTGGCAGCACCGCTCTGCAGCGCATCGGATTCCGACTATATGCAGCAATCAGGCGCGGCTTCGCTGGAGGCGGCCGCCGAGACACTGCGCAGTGCCGGCGAAGCGGTGACCCTTGCGCGCCTGCTCGACGTTCCCGCGTTGTTCAGCGCCTATGCCGGAACGGGAAGCCGCCACCCGCTGGCCCGCGCGCTGGAAGAGATTCACCGGGCGCCGTGGACGAAAACCCTGCTGTCCGATGAGGCGAGCGCGCCGGGGGTGTTCTCGTTGCTGGAACAGGGTAAGTGCCTGGTCATCGAGAGCGCCCAAGATGGCCGTCCGGCGGGCACGGCGGTTCTTTACGCACTACGCAGCGCGTTCCGCCGCCGGATGCAGATGTCGAGCGCCGACCGGGCGCAAGACTGGGTCTTTGGTCTGGGAGAAGTGCCCGAATATCTGAGTCCAGCGCTGAGCAGTATCCTCGAGCGGTCCCGCGGCGCCCAAGTTGCCGTGGTGATGACCGCACGCGACGGCCGAGAGCTTGGGATTCCCCGAGGCGACGAGGCTCTACTTGCAAATGTCTACAACAAATTGCAGCTGGGCGGACTGAGCCAGCAACGGCGTGAAGAGCTGGTCGCGGAGCTCGAGGGGAAAACGGTAATGAGGCAGCCCGGACGGCTCACGGCGGCACTGTAGCCGCTAAGGAGCCCCAGCTCGGCGAAAAGCCGGGGCTTCTTTCTTTTGAGTAATTATTAGTGTACCATTTCAACTATTCCGTTTTGATGGTCTCACCATGCCGCAACCAAGCTTTAGTCTTTCCCAGGTCAAGGACCTCCCAACCCTCTGCGTAGCCGCGAGGGCCGTACCACAACGAAAAGAGAGTTATGACTTGCCGAGTCTGGCTCTCGACGACCAAACCATCCCAGCGCGTCATCAGCTGCCGCTACTAGCCGAGCACCAAACGCACACCGCCGCTCAGCTTGAAGCGTTCACGAAAAAGTTGCCCAGAGCGCTTGCTGAAATGGGCCCTCAAACTTGGCGAGTGCCTCGACTCCTCGATTCGGTCACGGGTGTGATTCGGCGACCCAAGATTGAGGTATCAGTGCTGATAGGGAAGAAAGACCGGTTTTGGCTACTATGGGATTTGGTGCCGACCGTCCCCTTTGACGCGAGTTGTCGAGACAGCAATGCCCGGCTGGTATCCTCTGATTTCGTGTCGATGCCCCAAACGGGCTATTACCAGGGGGACCCCTGGAACTCGTTAATAACCCTCACCGAAAGGGCTTATCCGGCGGTCCCCTCCCACCGAGGGTCAGCTCACGCACACACCCCGACAGGCTTCACCCGGCAGTTGGACAGGGCAAGGCGAGAACCCTTCGAGCGGTTTGTCATCAGCATGGTGGAGTCGCTGCAGAGCATGTTCTGTGTCTACGTGCGCGACTGGTTCACCTATGACGAACATGGCTATCCCTGCACCTTATCATTTGCTCGACGCGTAGCGGACCTCGCTCAAGTTCAGCTTGAAGAAGCGCAATCGGCCAGCGCCGCGGCGACTCTTTTGCTGAACGAGGAATTGTCTCGAGCCGGCATCACCCGGGACATCTTGGAAGCGGCACTCGGCCGGCAAGAGTGCGGAGACAGCCCGCACGAAGCGTTCAAAGCCTTGACGGGCCGGCGCGTCCACCATTTCAGCGCGCGCACATGCACTCGTGCACTTGAATCGGTTCGAGCCGCAACCGATGTCGAAATGCGATGCCAGCAAATCTTGCTCGAGGCTCAGGAAGCGATATAAGCCCTATTCGCCCCTCAAAGAAAAACGGACCCGAAAGGGTCCGTTGTGAAAAACATGTTGTCGTCAACCTCACTCAAGGCGAAATCGCTTCGAGCACCTGGTGACAAAACTCATCGACCAGCTCGTCCCGGTGCCGCATGATGTGGGCAGCGAAGAGCCAGACGGCGGAGCCTGGGTCAGGCCAGCTGATGTCACGCTTGCGCTCAACGATGATTCTCGGAATTGAGCTCAATGCCGGGTCGTCGCTTTGCGCAAACTGCTCGAACTGAAATCGAACCGAGCACACCGCTACGTTCGGCTCGTCGCCAGGCATAACGCTGAAGTCGAGCCACACATTAGCTCGTTCGCGACTGTGTCCGTGCTTATCAGAGATGACCCGCGTGATGTAGCGCGTGGCGCCTTCTTCGCGAAGCAGCACCTCCTGCGACCACTTGGGATGAAGTGCAAAACCCAGTTCTCGCAGTTTGACGGTCAGGGCCTTGTAGATTCTGTCCAGGTGGGTGTCGACGCCCTTGAGCTGGCGAGCGCACTGCTCCGAAAAGGTGAGTTCTGCTTTCACCGCTCGGCTCACGCGCGTTGGTCCGGACGATGGGCGATACCGCCGAAGTTCATCAGGTTGTAAAGCCGTTTGAGCTCCGTTTCATCGTGGATTTGAACAATTTGAAATCCGAACGGGATGCGGTAGAAATGCGCCTTCTCCTCGTCCTTCAG
>CXWL01115972.1_pt1 | contig 10500 bp, 11 predicted proteins | sample 590931 | NCBI WGS metagenome assembly CXWL01 (sample SAMEA3498368, study PRJEB10139) | groundwater metagenome | biome: water well; material: biofilm material | place: Germany | collected 2015-04-27
TAACGTGTCGATCACCGTCAAGCTGATCAACCCGATCGCGATGGAAGAAGGCCTGCGTTTCGCAATCCGCGAAGGTGGCCGTACCGTTGGCGCAGGTGTTGTTGCCAAGATCCTGAGCGAAGGCAAGTAATTGCCCCTCGGGCGGGGAGGGCGCAAGCCTTTCCTGCCTGACTCAAGATTGCAACAGGGAGGCGGTGTCAAGCTCCTCCCTGTGTTTTCGTAGTAGAATGTCGCTCCCATATATTGCCGTGCAATCAGCGCGGTTCGCTCTTTAAGGAAATAACATGTCCGCACCAAACCAGAAAATCCGTATTCGCCTGAAAGCGTTCGATTACAAGCTGATCGACCAGTCCGCACTGGAAATCGTTGACACCGCGAAGCGCACCGGCGCCGTTGTCAAGGGTCCAGTCCCACTGCCAACCCGCATCCAGCGTTTCGACGTACTGCGTTCGCCGCACGTCAACAAGACCTCGCGCGACCAGTTCGAAATCCGTACGCACCAGCGCCTGATGGACATCGTCGACCCAACGGACAAGACCGTTGACGCACTGATGAAGCTGGACCTGCCAGCAGGTGTAGACGTCGAAATCAAACTGCAATAATTTTTGCCAGTTGATGCCGGCGGGGTGACCCCCGCTGGCTGGATCGGGGCCGGGGGAGTCCGCTGAACAGCGGATGAACCCGGCCCCGATGCATTCCGGACGCCAGTTTGCGCCGCTGCATTGAAACACCGCCGTTGTTCCCGCGTTGTTCCTATAATGGCATCTGACACCCTGGGCGACCCTCCGCCCGACCGCCAATGTCCCAGCTACTCCAGCCGCCCTTCATGTACCGCGCCCTGGCCGACCTTGTCCTTGTCGCCCACGTCGGCGTCGTGCTGTTCATCGTCGGCGGCCTGGTGCTGGTTCTCATTGGCGCCCGCTTCAACTGGGCGTGGGTGCGCGACATGCGCTTCCGGGTGCTCCACCTCGCCGCAATCGGCTACGTCGTCGTGACCACCTGGTTCGGCATCGACTGTGGCCTCACGACGCTCGAACAATCGCTGCGCGTAAAAGCAGGGCAGGTTTCGTTCGACGATGACTTTATCGCCTACTGGCTCAGCCGCCTCATCTTCTTCGAGGCGGCCCCATGGGTATTCGCGACGATCTATACGGCCTTCGGGCTGCTCGTCGCCTGGACCTGGATACGCGTGGCTCCCCGGCGCGCGCGGCGTCCTGCCGGATCTAGCTAGCGCCGACGCCGCGTGCCATCAGCGTCGCGGCCAGCGGAATTGCCGCCAGCAGAACGAGCTGGGTGATGATCAGCGAACGGACGCGCGCGACCCGTTGCACAGGCGGACAGAACCGGGCGTCGGCATTCGCCAGCTCGGCCCATTTGAAATACTGAATGGTCGGGTAAATGGAGAGCAGCGCGGCGACGACAAACAGGGTGAGCTTGGTGTGGAAGACGGGATTGCTAAGATAAAAGGCGCTGCCTTTCGCGCCCCACAGAAGGCGGGCGATCCCGCTCGCCAGCGTCAGCATTGCGAACAGGCCGTACATGCCGTCGAGGCGTTTAAGCCTGCGAAGATCAGTTGCTGAATCGCGATGCGCGAGTGCTGCAAACTCGGCCGAGAGCATCGCCGCCATCCCGATGATGGCAAGGAAATGGAAATACGCGAGCAGGGCATCTGAATTCATGGTCATCCTGATGGGTTGAGGTGGGCGACAGCGGGCCGATGCCGAGCAGGATATTACATAAATGGTATCTTGGAAACGTCGTGCCACCGGCAGACCCGCGCATGGTCCACGTCTCCCCTTGCCTGTTCCGCCGCGGGGCGTTAAAATGCCGGTCCCCGGGCGGTTAGTTCAGCTGGTTAGAATACTTGGTCGACATCCAAGGGGTCGCAGATTCGAATTCTGCACCGCCCACCAGTTTCCTTCAGGCGCATGCCTGGCATCGTCGTCCCCATCGCTGTTGAAGTCCGCGTTCAATCGCCGGCCGAGCCCGCAATACGCGCGCGCAGCGGCGAGGCTGGCCGCATCACTGCAGTCCCTTCCTTGGCCTCGTCTTCGGCTTCCGGTACCATGCCCACCACGTGCAAGGTCTGGGTCGGGAACGCAAAGTCGGCGCCCAGTTCCCCGAAGCGGCGGTAGATTTGCAGGTAGATTTCCTGCTGCACATCCATGTAGGTCGCGTAGTCCGGGCTGTTGACGATGTACACCACTTCGATATCGAGCGAGGACGCGCCGAAGGCCTTGAAGTGGGCACGGTCGAAGGTGACCTTCTCCTGCGCCTTGATGATCTGGGCGATCTCTCCCGGCAGCGCGCGCAGCAATTGCTCGGCGGTGCCATAGGTGACGCCGACCGAGAACACCACGCGCCGCGTTTCCATCCGGCGCAGGTTGTGGATCCTGCTGTTGAGCAGGTCGGCGTTCGAGAAGATGATCTGCTCGCCGGACAGGCTGCGCACCCGGGTCGTCTTCAGGCCAACATATTCGACCGTGCCGAGCGAGTCGCCCACCACGATGAAGTCGCCGATCACGAACGGCTTGTCGAGCACGATGGAGAGCGAGGCGAACAGGTCGCCCAGGATGTTCTGCACCGCCAGCGCGACCGCAATGCCGCCGATGCCGAGGCTGGCGACCAGGGTGGTGATGTTGAAGCCCAGGTTATCCAGGATCATCAGCAGGAACACGGCCCACACCACTACCCGCACGATGAAGCCGAGCGCCGCGGTGGAGGTGGCGCGGCCCGGATCGACCTGCGGCCCGGTGCGGTACTGGGCCAGCCACGCGCGCACCGCGCTGTCGGCCCAGATCGCGCCCTGCACCAGCGCCGCCCCCATCGCGACGCGGCTGAGGAACAGTGCGGCCTTGTCGCCCAGCTCGAGCATGGTCGAACCCGCGTACAGCCCGATCACCAGCATGACCGGCATGCGGGTCGACGCCAGCGCCGCCACCAGGACATCGTCGTAGCGCGTGTTGGTGCGTTTGGCGATCGCGCCGAGGCGCCGCACGATCAGCGCCTTGGCGCCGTACAGCCCGGCCATCACTGCCAGCGCAACGCCCGTAGCGGCCAGCCATGCCAGGGTGGTGTTGCCGAGGAAGGTGTAATTCATGTCTTGTCCTTTATGTCTGGTTAAATGGCGCGCGTCAGCGCGCTGGCGCGCCAGTAGAACTCGCACGGCTCGCCGTCATGCTGGTGGGTGACGATGGCACTGCGCATGGCGTCGTCGCTGCCGAACAGTACCGGTACCTGCGAGGCGTAGTGGCCGAGCAGGCGCATCTTGCCGTCGACGTCGACGGGAACGATAAAGCGCTCGGCGGGCGCCAGCCGCAATCGCGCCAGGGCCTGCGCCGGCCCGTCCGCGTCGCCGCGCCCGCTGGCCGGGTCGGCCACGTACGGGAAATCCTCGTAGAACAGCAGGCTGGCGCCGGCCGCCGCCAGCCGCTGCGCGACCCGCGCGGTGATCTGGTGGTCGACGTGGTCGCCGATGCCCATCGGGCTGACCAGCAGGATGCTGCCCAGGTCGAGACAGATGCGGCGCAGCAGCTGGTGCAGTTCTTCGATGTAGATGGCGTCGTCGGCGCGCGGCGCCACCCAGCGCTCGCGCTCGTTGCGGTAGATCAGCTTGCCGGCCAGGCTGCGCCGGTAGATCGCGTCAGGAAAACTCAGGTGCACGAATTCGGCGCGGATCGAGCGCATCGCGGCGATGTCTTCGCGGCGCCGGATGCGCGGGCTGACGTGGCCGCGCCGCGACGGCGCCTTGATGCTGCCGTCGGCACCGACCAGCGCCGGCGGGTTGCCGCTGCACAGGGTGACGACCAGGGTCGATACGCCCTGCAGCGCATGCAGCAGGCCGCCGCAACTGAGCGCGGCGTCGTCCAGGTGGGGCGACAGGATCACCACGCGCTCGTAGGCGTCGAAATCGAGCCCGTCCAGCAGGCGGCGCGCCATCATGTTTCCCACCCGATCAGCTTGCCGTAAGCCTGGCGCGCACGGGCCAGCATGCGTCCGGCCAGCGCGGCGTCGCCGACCAGCGGATTGGCGGCCAGCGCCGCAATGCGCGGCGCTTCGGCAGTGCTGGCGGAGGCCGCAGCGGCCAGGCGCTGGTAGCGTTCCAGCGCGGCGGCCAGTTTCTCGAAGCTGGCCGGCAGCGGCGGCGCCGGGATCCGTTCGATGCCGTGGCGCGAGACCCGCGCGCGCATCTCGACCACGCAGTCGCTGTCGAACGCCGCGGTCGCGCCGCGGTTTGGCAGGTTCAGCACCAGTTCGCGCGGCGTATCCGACAGCAGCGCGCGGATCACGTTGACCGCCATGTCGCCGAAGCCGGCCGAGCCGCGGTAGATGCGCAGTTGCGGCACCGGCTGCAGCGCCTGTTCTTCGAAGTGGGCGTAGTAGCGCGGCAACGAGGCCGCCACCGCGTCGCTGCGCGGCCCGACCCGGCGCGCCTGCGCGACAAACGCGGCCGGGTACAGGTAGTAGGGCAGGTAGGAATTGGGCCAGTAGCCCGGGTTGGCGCGCGCCAGCTCGAGCGAGTAGGCAAAGCGCAGCTGGTGCTCTTCGTCGTAGCTGGCCGGCGCCGTCAGCTGGGCCGGCAGTTCGCCCAGCGGTTCGCCGCCGATGCGGACGTCGCTGAACCAGGTGGCGTGATTGAGCCCGTTGCAGCGGAACGCCGGATGGCCGTCGCTCCCCATCGCCTGGGCCAGCGACTCGAGGTCCTCGTCGGACTGGTCGCACATGCCGAGCACCTCGACCTTGCCCTGGTCGGCCAGCGCCTGGGTCACGATGTTGCTTGGATTGGTGTAGTTAAGCAGCACGGCGCCAGGCGCCAGCGCGTGCATGGCGGCGGCCACCCGCAGCGCTTCCGGGACCGAGCGCAGCGCGTAGAAGAAGCCGCCGGGGCCGACCGTCTCCTGGCCGGGAATGTCGAATTCCAGCGGCAGCGTTTCGTCGATGCGGCGCGCGGCCAGGCCGCCCGGGCGGGTCGAATTGAGCACCATGGCCGCGCCGCGCACCGCGTCCTCCAGCGTGGCGACGGTTTCGACGCGGAAGGCGCCGGCAGCATGCGCCATCGCCGCGCCCAGCCGGCCCACGATGGCCAGGCGGGTGGCGTCGGTATCGTACAGGCGCACCGTGTCGAGCCGCAGCTCGGCGGCGTGCGCGATCAGGGCCTTGAGCAAGCCCGGGGTGTAGGCGCTGCCGCCACCCAGTACAGTCAATATGGTCATGCGATCTCCCTGGCCAGTGCGGCCATGCGGTCGGGGGTGCTCAGCATGCCCCCGCGTTGTTCGAGGATGACGGCGGCGGCGCGCGCCGCCAGCTGCAGCGCAGCGGCCGGCGCGAGGCCGCGCACCAGGGCGGCCAGCAGGCCGCCGCAGAAGGCGTCGCCGGCGCCGGTGGTGTCGATTACCGCAGCGGGGGCCGCCGGTGCGCTGAAACTGGCGCCGCCCAGGGTGCCGCGGGCGCCGTGCGGCCCCATGGTGACGATCACCGAAGCGGCCGCCCCGGCCAGCAGTTGCGGCGCCTTGCCGATGTCGCCGCAGGCCGCCTCGGCTTCCTTCTGATTGAGTACCAGCAGGTCCCACGGCGTGCCGCCGAGGGTGGCCAGTTGCGCCAGCCGTGCTTCGCTCCAGCTGGCGCTGACGGCGACCTGCGCGCCCTGGCGGCGGGCCCGCGCCAGCGGTGCTGCGAGGCGCGCCGCCTCTTCCAGCCCGGGCACGAAGATCCAGTCGCCCGCCGGAAGCTGCTCGACCTGATCGAGCGCGCCGAAGTCGGCCGAGCTGACGAAGGCGCGGTCGTGGGCGTCGGCGAACACCAGCGATATCGCCGGGTCGTCGCGCGCCGGCAGCGCGGCCAGGGTGATGCCCAGGCGCGCAGCATGCGCGGCCAGCGCCAGGTCGGCGATGCCGTTGCCGGCCGGTGCGCACAGGGTCACCGGCACGCCCAGCGCCGCCGCCACGCTGGCGGTGTTGAGGGCGCCGCCCATTCCCAGCGCGATGCCGTCGATGAAGCGCTCGTGGCCGGGCGCTACCGCCTGGTAGGGCGGCACATGCACCTCGAGATAGGCGAGGCCGGCCACCACCAGTGACGTCATGCGGCTTCCTTCGCGGGCGCCGCCGCCTCGGTGTGGCGCGCCACGGCGCCGAGGAAGCCGTCGCCCCAGCGCTTGACGTCGTGCTCGGTGACGATCGCCGCCAGCCGCGCAGTACGGTAGACCGCTTCGTCATGGCCCATGGTCAGCGCCTGGTACAGGGTTTCGGTCATGGCGTTGGCGTCGTACGGGTTGGTCAGGACCGCGCCGTGCAGTTCGACCGCGGCGCCGGCGAACTCCGACATGATCAGGACGCCCGGCTTGCCGACCGCCTTGCGGGTGGCGATGTATTCCTTGGCCACCAGGTTGAGGCCGTCGCGCAGCGGCGTGATCCAGGCTACCCCGCAGGCGGCGTAGTGGGCCACCACTTCCTCGAACGGCAGCGAGCGGTAGAAGTAACGCACCGGCACCCAGTTCAAGGTCGAGAAGCGCCCGTTGATGCGCCCGACCACCCGGTCGACCTCGACCCGCAGGCTTTCGTAGATTTCCATGCCAGCCGCGGCCGGGGTGATGATGTTGAGCAGGGTGACCTTGCCCAGCATCTCCGGATACTGCTCCAGCAGGCGCTCGAAGGCCTGCAGCTTTTCCAGCGAGCCCTTGACGTAGTCGAGCCGCTCGATCGAGACGATGCCGGTCACGCCGTTCAGGTAGGCGTCGATGGCGCCGATGTTGTCCTGCACCGGCCTGGTGTCGACCAGCCGGCCGATCAGGTCGACGTCGGTGCCGACCGGGTGTGCGCCCAGCGCGACCTTGCGGCCGCCCACTTCGATCGCCGAGGTCATCGTGTCGACGCCGAGCGCGCAGCCGTAGGTCAGGTAGCGCGGCGCGCACGGCACCGTGCCCAGCAATTCGACCGGCGCGAACGAGCGCACCGCATCGACGAAGTTCTCGACATAGCGCGGAATGTGGAAGCCGACGTAGTCGCACTGCAGCAGGCTGCCGATGATGTCGCGCCGCCACGGCAGGATGTTGAACACGTCGCTCGACGGGAACGCGGTGTGGTGGAAGAACGCGATCTTCAGGTCGGGGCGCAGCGGGCGCAGGAAGGCCGGCACCATCCACAGGTTGTAGTCGTGGATCCAGGCCACCGCGCCTTCGGCCGCCTCGCGCGCGGTCTGCTCGGCGAACAGGCGGTTCACTTCGAGGAAGCGCTCCCAATGGGCCTGGTGGAATTCGGCCTTGTCGGGGAAGGAGAAGATGATCGGCCAGAACGCCTCTTTCGAGAACTTCTTGTAGAACAGGTCGACGTCCTCGGCAGTCAGGGGGATGCGCGCGGCCTTCAGGCGCGGGTAGCGCTCGGCGTCGACCGTGACATGGCTTTCAAAGTCGTCCGGCTCGCGGCTGTCCTGCTGCGACCACGCCACCCATGACCCGGTCTGGCCGCCGGCGAAGAACGACAGCAGGGTCGGGATGATGCCGTTCGGGCTTTTCGGGCGCCGCTGCGTCGTCACGCCGTCCTCGATGACTTCGTCGAACGGCAGGCGGTGGTAAACCATCACCAGGTCGGCCTCGCCGCGGCGGTCCGACTGCTGCTGGGCCGCGTCGCTCGGCTCGACCAGGGTGCCGTGATGGGCCAGTCCTTCGAGGATGCCGCCGCAGCCTTCGGCGCGCGCCATGAACACGCCCGGCAGCTTGCGGACGCACTCGATCAGCGCCGGCTCCGAGCCGCCCACCACGATGCCGCGGTAGCCGGCCTCGAACATCGACAGGTCGTTCAGGGTGTCGCCCGCCACCACCACCTTGGCCCCGTCCAGCCCTTCGGCGGCGACCAGGCGGCGCAGCGCGCTGCCCTTGCTGACGCCGCGCGGCAGCACGTCCAGGTAGCGCCCGGCCGAAAACAGCAGGTCGCAGTCGAGCGCCTCGACCGCCGCGCGCAGCGCGTCGCTGATGCCGCCTTCGGCCAGGAAGAACGAGCAGCGCCGTTCCTGCGGCACGGTCTGGCGCTGCAGCTGGGGAAAGCCGGCCAGTGCGCGCAGCACGGCCTGGCTGCCCGGCCAGTTGGCGGCCTGTTCATGGTGCAGCGGGCCGACCGGACGCAGGTCGCCGTGCACGATGGTGGCGCCGACGTCGGCGATGATGTAGTCGGGCGCGGGAATGGTCGGGTCGCTCAGCAGCGGAATGATGGACTCGAGCCCGCGCCCGGTGATGAAGACCAGCTTGGCGCCGGGCAGGGCGCCGCTGAACAGGTCGCGGATACGGCGCCTGGCGTCGCTGGTGCCGGCCAGCAGGGTGCCGTCGAGGTCGGTAGCGAGCAGCAGGTTGGAGGAGCCGGGGAAGTGCGGTTGGCGGGCGGGCATGAGTGCGGTCATGGCAATTCTTTCTCGTCGATGCGCCCGCTGCGATGCACGGCGGCGGGCCGGGTCGGGGTACGATGCAACAAAGCGGTCATGGCGACCGGTTCGTACCTGGAATGGCAAAAGCGCGGCTACGCGCGAGGGCGCGCTGCGGTTTTACCGGCGGGGAGGGCAACTGCGGCCATTAACATGGCACGCCTGGATGAATGGTGCTTGAGTGGTACGGGTGGAACGGCGCTTAACCCTCATGAAGCGCAGCCAGTCTAACATTGATGACCGGCCGGGGCAACCGCGCGGCGCGGCCGCTGCCTGATTAACCGGCAGAAGCTGGTCGCGAAAACCCGACATACCCCAAACTTTCCGGTTGCGTCAACCCCTTTGGCGCGTTATACTAGCCGGCTTCGGTATGGATTCGTCTTTTTTGAACCCATGCTTTTACTTGGTAGTTAAACATCAGCCCCGCCCAATCGCAGGTGGGAATGGAGAAAAAATGAGCCTAGGCCTTCTCGGTCGCAAGGTTGGCATGATGCGCATCTTCACGGATGAAGGGGACTCGATCCCAGTCACCGTGCTTGACGTGTCGAACAACCGTGTTGCGCAAATCAAAACTCCTGAAACGGACGGTTACTCCGCTGTTCAGGTTGCATTCGGTCAACGTCGCGCTTCTCGCGTGAACAAGTCGATTGCAGGTCACCATGCCAAGGCTGGCGTTGAAGCCGGTACGATGCTGAAGGAATTCCGCGTCGATGCCGCTCAAGCCGCTGACATGAAAACCGGCGACATCGTCGCCGCTTCCCTGTTCGAAGTTGGCCAGAAAATCGACGTACAAGGTATTTCGATCGGTAAGGGTTACGCTGGTGTCATCAAGCGTTACAACTTCGCTTCGGGCCGTGCTACCCACGGTAACTCCCGTTCGCACAACGTACCAGGTTCGATCGGTATGGCGCAGGATCCAGGTCGCGTTTTCCCTGGTAAGCGCATGACCGGTCACATGGGTGACGTTACTGTAACGACCCAGAACCTCGAAATCGCCCGTATCGATGCCGACCGCCAGCTGCTGCTGGTCAAAGGCGCCGTACCAGGTGCGAAAAATGGCCAGGTTGTCGTTTCGCCTGCTATTAAAGTTAAAGCACAGAAGGGAGCTTAAACGATGGAACTCAAGCTTCTGAATGAGCAAGGACAAGCTGGCGCCAACGTAGCCGCAGCCGATACCGTTTTCGGCCGTGAATACAATGAAGCCCTGATCCACCAGATCGTGGTTGCCTACGCTGCTAACGCACGTAGCGGTAACCGCAAGCAGAAGGATCGTGAAGAAGTTCACCACACGACCAAGAAGCCTTGGCGCCAGAAAGGCACCGGCCGCGCCCGTGCTGGTATGTCGTCGTCGCCTCTGTGGCGCGGCGGTGGTCGTATCTTCCCGAACTCGCCTGACGAGAACTTCAGCCACAAAGTTAACAAGAAGATGTATCGCGCAGGTATCTGCTCGATCCTGTCCCAGCTGGCCCGTGAAGGTCGCCTGAGCGTCATCGAAAACCTGAGCCTCGAAGCTCCGAAGACCAAGCTGCTGTCGCAAAAGCTGCAGTCGATGGGCCTGGAGTCGGTTCTGGTGATCACCGACACGCTCGAGGAAAACCTGCTGCTGGCATCGCGCAACCTGCCGAACGTGCTGGTTGTCGAGCCGCGTCACGCTGACCCGATGTCGCTGGTGTTCTACAAAAAAGTTCTGGTCACCAAAGCAGCGCTGGCCAAGCTTGAGGAGATGTTCGCATGAGCGGCGTAATGAAATTCAGCGAAGAGCGCCTGATGAAGGTGCTCCAGGCGCCGGTCATTTCCGAGAAGGCCANNTCGTGTGCCTGAAGCCTGGCCAGGAAATCAATTTTGTCGAGGAGGCTAAATAATGGCACTCGTTAAGATGAAACCAACCTCGCCAGGCCGTCGCGGCATGGTGAAGGTTGTGAACCCGGACCTGTACAAAGGTCGTCCGTTCGCAGCCCTGGTTGAAAAGAAATCGAAGACTGCTGGCCGTAACAACAACGGCCACATCACCACCCGCCACATCGGCGGCGGTCACAAGCAGCACTATCGCCTGATCGACTTCAAGCGTCAGAAGGATGGTATTCCGGCAAAGGT
>CXWL01122946.1_pt1 | contig 10500 bp, 15 predicted proteins | sample 590931 | NCBI WGS metagenome assembly CXWL01 (sample SAMEA3498368, study PRJEB10139) | groundwater metagenome | biome: water well; material: biofilm material | place: Germany | collected 2015-04-27
CAGCGCACTGTCATCCTGCTGCCAGATCAGCTTCCGAGGTAAAGGCATCGGCGTAAAACTCTGCTTCCGGCAAGCCGCATAGCGCGCTGAAATCCGCCTTGGCGGCATCGACCATGGCCGGCGCCCCGCAGGCATACACCTGATGCTGCGACAGGTCAGGCAAGTCGGCCATCACGGCCTGATGCACGAAGCCGGTACGGCCGCTCCAGCCATCCTCCGGCGTCGGGTTGGAGACGACCGGCACGTACCTGAAGTTGGGCAGCGTGCGCGCCCATTCTTCGCACAAGACGTGCATGTACAAATCCTTAGGGCGGCGTCCACCCCAGTACAGCACCATGGCACGCGTGCTCTTGTTGTGCACGGCTTGTTCGACGATGGCCTTGATAGGCGCGAAGCCGGTGCCGGACGCCAGCAGCACCATAGGCTTGTCCGAGTCTTCGCGCAGGAAGAAGCTGCCCGCAGGTCCTTCGAAGCGCAGGATGTCGCGCTCCTTCATTGTGTTGAAAACGTGATCGGTGAACAGGCCGCCCGGCATGTGGCGCACGTGCAGCGTGATCTGCTCGCTGGTGTGCGGCGCATTGGCGATGCTGTAGCTGCGGCGCTTGCCATCCTTGAGCAGAAATTCTATGTACTGTCCGGCGCGATATTGCAGGCGCTCGCTGGCCGGCAATTGCAGGGCAATCTCCATCACGTCGTCGCCCAGTTTTTCCAGCCGGGCTACGCGCGACGGCAATTTCTTGATCGGGAATTCGCCTATGCCCAGCACTTCACGCGCCTCGATCACGATGTCGCTGTGCGGCCGCGCGCAGCAGAACAAGGCATATCCTTTTTCTTCTTCCGCTACCGGCAAGGCCTTTTCCTGATGTGCGCCATGCGTCACTGCGCCGGACAAGACCTTGCCCTTGCAACTGGCGCATGCGCCATTCTTGCAGCCGTAAGGCAAGCCGACGCCGGCGCGTATTGCGGCGCTCAGAATGGTTTCATCTTCTGCGCATTCAAATTGCCGGCCACTCGGCTGAACAGTTATCTGGAACGTCATACAATCCTGTTAATGAAAATTAAAACTACCAACAAAAAATTCTCCGGCAGATGCGGCAAGCCGCGCCTGCTGATCCTGGGTTGCGGGGATGTAGGCATGCGTTTGCTGCCGCTGCTGCGCGAGCGCTTCCGCATCTTTGCCGTGACCACGCAGGCCGCCCGACAGCAGGAATTGCGTGCTGCCGGCGCGATTCCAGTGCTGGCCAATCTGGATGAGCCGGCCACGCTGGCACGACTGGCCAGGCTGGCGCACCACATCATTCACTTGGCGCCGCCGCAACTCGATGGCGCCACCGATCGGCGCACCCGCAATCTGAGCGCCATTTTACCCGAGCATGCGACGCTGGTTTATGTCAGCACTTCCGGCGTGTATGGCGATTGCGGCGGCGCATGGATAGACGAGACGCGCAGCGTGCAGCCGCACAATCTGCGCGCGATCCGCCGCGTCGATGCAGAACAAGTCTTGCGCGGCTGGGCCAGACGCTCGCAATCACGCTTGAGCATACTGCGCGTGCCCGGCATTTACGCCGATGATCGCCTGCCTGTCGAGCGCCTGAAAAAGGCCTTGCCGGCACTGCTGGCAGACGAGGATGTCTACAGCAACCATATCCATGCCGATGACCTGGCGCGCATCATCGTGGCGGCGCTATTCCATGCGCAGTCCTGCCGTATCTATCATGCGGTCGATGATTCGGACATGAAAATGGGCGCGTACTTCGACGCGGTTGCCGATGCCTGTTCCCTGCCGCGGCCGGCACGCCTGACGCGGGCAAAGCTGCAGCATGAAGTCTCGCCCATCATGTTGTCCTTCATGTCGGAGTCGAGGCGCTTGCAGAATCAGCGCATCAAGGCGGAGCTGGGTGTGCGGCTGCGCTACCCCACTGTGGCGCATGCGCTGGAGTTATACGCCGGCCCAGTATTGCAATAAAGTCAATGTGAAGAAGTTGTTAAAATAAATCTGGAAAATCACTTCGATTTTTCACGATGAACCCGAATGTATGGCTGTACAGAAATACCTATTTTCTCCATTATGTTTCCAGTCATCATTTCCCTGCATTTATTCAGTAACTATTTGATTTACATCTGAAAAATTACATTTTTCAGATGTATTCATGTCAAAAAAATACGCTTAAGCATCTGTTTTTATAGATTTAAAAATAAAACAGTTCGGTTTTTACGTATATAAATCACGCTAAATTCGATTTTTCACTATGTTAGGATTCCGTTAAAGTTCGTTCGTTGCCTAAAGCAGCGCTTAACGGAATGGCAAAAGGGGAAAGCGATGTAGGACTGTTGGTACTGACGGTTTATAGAGCAGATCAGTTTCAGGCATCAAAAAAACGGCTTGCCAGCCCGGCGCCAACCTGAGGGCTTGAGTCGACAGGCTGGCACGGGCAGTAAGAAACAAACAAGGCATGCGATTTGACGGCAAAGAGACGGCAATCAAATCAAATGTATTTTGGCGCGACACCCGGTGTCGGTCATTAACCAACTATTCGAGAACATCATGGAATTCCTACAAGTTTTTAGCACGCCAGAAGCATGGATAGCATTGGCAACACTTGCGATGCTGGAAATCGTACTGGGCGTCGATAACATCATTTTCATTTCCGTTCTGGTTGATCGCTTGCCGAAAAACCAGCAGCAAAGAGGACGCATCATCGGCCTGGGCCTGGCGATGTTTACCCGTATCGCGCTGCTGTTGAGCCTGTCCTGGATGATGGGACTGGTAGAGCCGGTCTTCACGCTGTTCGGCCAGGGTTTCTCCGGTCGCGACCTGATCCTGTTCTTCGGTGGTCTGTTCCTGTTGTACAAGGCTTCGTCCGAAATCATGGAGCTGATGTCCGGCCATGAAGAGGAAGAAAAAACGGCAGTGGTGAAGAAGGCCAGCTTTGCGATGATCATGGCGCAAATCGCAGTCATCGATATCGTCTTCTCGCTGGATTCAGTCATCACCGCAGTGGGTATGGTCAAGGATGTCGAAATCATGGTGGCGGCTATCGTGATCGCAGTCGGCGTGATGATGTTCTCGGCCAAGGCAATTGGCGACTTCGTCAATCTGTTCCCGAGCATCAAGATGCTGGCCCTGTGTTTCCTGGTGATCGTCGGTGCGGTATTGATCGCCGAAAGCCTGGAATTCCATATCCCTAAAGGCTATATCTACGGTGCGATGGCNNCATGCATCGCGTCGCTGATTTATCCGTAGTGTTTGCTGCTGACGATCAGCTCGGTTTGCAGCAAATTAAAAAAGGAACCCTATGGGTTCCTTTTATTTTGTGCGCGCACAAGAGGATGCCTGCCTTGACCCGGCATTCCTCTTATAAACTGGGTGCCGCAAATGAAATCAGCACGCTGTTAGCGTGCTGACGAGGGTGCTGCCTGCCGGGAAGAAGATTACTGGCGTTTCGATTCTTCTTTTTTCAGTTTCTTCGCTTCCTTCTTTTCCTTCATCGTTTTGGCTGGTTCTTTCTTCACTGCCTTTTTACTGTCCTGGCTTTTGCTCATGATGTTCTCCGTGTACGTATGTATTGCAGTTAATTAAATTGCGCGACTTTGGTGTCGTGTTCACTATAGCAATGTCTATTGGGCAGCGCTAAACATATTTCAATTCGCTGCTTCCGGCCCGGGAATATCATCGCCTGGCGAGCATCCAGCTGGCGATCTGGTCGACGACCTCCCGGTCCAGGCCATTGTAGCCGTGATAGGAAAGCGCATTGCAGGGATCGCCGGTATTTTCGCCGCCGCGGATCGACAGGAGCTGCTTGCCGGCCGTGCCGGTAAGCTTGTCCATCAGTGCCGCGGTGTCGCTGTATGGACAGTGTTTGCAGCCATCTTGGGTGTGATGAACGACCAGCACGGGGATGTGCAGTTTTTCCAGCGGCATGGCGGGAACCGAGCGGCCTTCATGGTCGATCAGGATGGTGGATGTCAGTACCAGGCCATCCGGCCCCTCCGGCGCCTGCAGTTCGGTCGCGATGAAGGCCGCCGATTGCGTGCCGCGGCTGGTGCCGACCAGCCAGACCGGTGTTTTTGTCCTTGCCCTTATCCATGCAATGACAGCCTTGATGTCGGCGGCATGTTCCGGTTTTTGCCGATTGCCGGCAAGGAAAGGCGGGCTTTGCCTGTCGGATGGCGCATCGACCACGACGACCAGCAAGCCGCGATCGGCGAATAACTGCCGGCTGCGCACGACAAAATTTTCCTTGCCCCATTTGATCGCGCCATCAGCAGAAATCTGCAAGCCGCCGTGCCCGCCGGCGATCAGGATGACGGCGCCCCTGGGTTCCGGTGGCGCCAGGACCAGCATGCGCTGGAAGACGCCCGCCCTGGTAGGGAGATCGACGACTTGTTCCTGCGCCATGCTGATGCCTGCATGGATGGCGAGCAATAGTGCGAGTCCTGCCTTGATTGTTTTATGCATGGCGATGTTTTTGAGATTGAATGATGCAAGCGGATGCCATTTTCTGCATCCGGCATCAAGTCAGTGCGGCAGTCACTTTCAATACTTCATCCGCGGTCGTCACGCCTTCCATGATTTTCAGTGCGCCAGCCAGGCGCAGCGGCTTCATGCCATCGGCCACGCTTTGCTGGCGCAATTGATGGATGTCGGTCTCGGCCTTGATCATCTTGGAAAACGTTTGCGTGATGGTCAGCAATTCATACAAGCCGGTGCGGCCGCGATAGCCGGTCTGGCGGCATTCGGGGCAGCCTACCGGACGATAGATGGCGGCCGGTTTCGGCAGGTCCCAGCCTTCCGTCAGGCTGAGCCAGACATCGTCGAGCATTTCGCCATCCGGCGACTTGCAATGCGTGCACAGCGTGCGCGTCAGGCGTTGCGCCATGATGCCGATCAGCGTCGACTCCAGCAGGTAGTAAGGCACGCCCAGTTCCAGTAGACGCATGACGGCGGAGGGCGCATCGTTGGTATGTAGCGTGGAGAGGACCAGGTGGCCGGTCAGCGCCGCCTGGATCGCCATTTCAGCGGTTTCCAGATCGCGGATCTCGCCTATCATGATGATGTCCGGATCCTGCCGCATCAGCGAACGCACGCCATCGGCGAACGACAGATCAATGCCGTGCTGCACCTGCATTTGATTGAACGATCCTTCCACCATCTCTATCGGATCTTCCACCGTGCAGACATTGACTTCACTGGTTGCCAGCGCCTTGAGCGTGGTGTACAGCGTGGTGGTCTTGCCGGAACCGGTCGGTCCCGTCACCAGGATGATGCCGTGCGGACGCGCGGTCAGGCTGTCCCAGCGCGCCGCGTCATCGGGCGGAAAGCCGAGTTCAGGCAGCGANNGACGTCCATGCGCCCCAGTAACTTGATGCGCGCAGTCATTGCGATCATCACGATAGGCGGCACTTGGTACACCTGATGCAGCACGCCATCGATGCGGAAGCGGATCGCGCACAGTTCGCGCTTGGGTTCCAGATGGATGTCGGATGCGCGTTGCTCGAACGCGTATTGCCATAGCCAGTCGACGATATTGATGATGTGCTGGTCGTTGGCATCGACCTGCTTGCTGCTGTTGCCCAGCTCGACCAGTTGCTCGAAGTTGTTGCGCAACGCCAGATCCTGGCCGTTGAGTTTTTTCGCGCCCTTGATCGACTTGGCCAGCGCAAAGAATTGCGTCGTGTATTGCGCGATCTCCAGCGGATTGGCGATCACCAGCTTGACGTTGCGGCGCGTGATCTTGGCTATCTCTGCTTCCCACTCGGTGGCCGAAGGTTCGCAGGTGGCGATCACCAGCTCGCTCGGTGTCAGTTCGACCGGCAGGATATTGAAGCGGCTGGCGTACGAAGCCGACATCACATCGGCCACGCGGGTGAAGTCTATCTTTAGCGGATCGATGCGGTAGAAGGGCAGNNTCGCTGGCAGACAGCAGCTTGCATTGCGCGACAGCCACCAGCGGATGGATCGCGATCGGTGCATTCTTGTAGATCGCCTGGGCCTGGTTATAGAAAACCTTGACGTCATCCTTGGCAACGATGCCATCGGCCAGCAGCCAGGTAAAGATCTGCTGCAGGTCCAGTTTTTTGGACGCGGACTTGTTCGTGGCAATAGTTGCGGCGGAAGCTGTAGACATGACCATGACCCATCAGATGGAACAGTAAGGATGCAATGCTGAATACGGTAACACAAGGCTGTTGCTTTATTGCTGCGCCTGCCATGCCTTGATGCCGTTGACCCAGGACTTGGCGGGCAACTTGGTGGCGGCGGTGATTTGTGCGGCACGCTCGTACAATGCTGCGATGTCGAGTACCGGCCTGGTATTGAAGGCGATCGCGATCACATTGCCTTCATGGACTTCCGGCAGCGAGATCACGGTATCGAAGGCAAAGTGCATCGCGCTCAGGTTCTTTGCATAGCTGGGATGATCGCCAAACAGATTCACCGTCATGATGCCATCCGGCGTCAGGCAGGCGGCGCATGCCTGGTAAAACTCTGGCGTATCCAGCACCGGGCCGCGCGCAGTGGCGTCATAGACGTCAACCTGCAAGGCATCGATGCTGCCATGATGTGCCGGGTCGTTGACGTAGTCCAGCGCATCCATTTCGATCACGTTCAGGCGATCGTCGTTGGCCGGCAGCTTGAACATCGTCTCGCAAATCGTGATTACGGAAGGATTCAGGTCTATGGCCGTGATGCGCGCTTCGGGAAAACGCCGATAGCAAAACTTGGTCAAGGCACCGGTGCCCAGGCCGAGCTGCACTATGTGCTGCGGCTGCTCGTTGAACAGCATCCACGCCATCATCTGTTGCGCATATTCGAGCTCTATCCAGTCGGGCTTGCTGATGCGCATCGCACCCTGTACCCATTCGGTGCCGAAATGCAGATAGCGTATGCCGAACTGTTCAGACAGGGTGACGGGAGCGAACTTTACCTTGCGCGCTGCCTTGGGCTTTTCTGCCGGATGGGATTTTTTGCCGGGACCGCTTTTCAGATTGGCATCGGCTTCTATGGATTTACGTTTGATCAGCATGTATGTGCATTGTGAATTTTTAACTTACAGCATGATACCGCGCCAGACGGCCAGCTTCTGCTCAAATGTCATCAGCGCATAAGCGGGGGACGAGGAGGGCAGCAGGAAGGTGGCAAAACCGGCTGCGGCAAACAAGGGCTCCTGCTTGGCGGAAGTCTTGCCATTGAAGCCTATGCGTTGCAGCTTGGGACACAGGTGCTTGAGTTGCTCGAAGTCATTGTGCTGCGCGTCACGAATCGCGCTATCCAGGCTGCCGGCACGCGCGCAGGCAGCGATGACATCCCACAGGCCGATGTGATGGGCCTGCAATTTTTTTAACCTGTCCGGGTAAGACAGGGCGAGCAGATCCTCGGCTATCAAGGCTGACATCAGGCGCCAGAATTGATTGCGCGGGTGCGCATAGTATTGTTGCGCAGCCAGCGATGCGATGCCGGGGAAGCTGCCCAGGATCAAGATTTCAGTGTTTTTGTCCATGACCGGCGGGAAGCAGGTCAGCAAGCTGCCTGGGCTGGAAGGTTGGCGAGAAGGTTGGCTAGATTCGGACATGCTGGTATTTTAATGTACGGTTGCAAGCAGGCCGTATTCAATTCGGCACGATCAGGAGAGATTATATTGAACAAGAAAGTGATGATCGTTACCGGCGGCAGCCGCGGCATAGGGGCTGAAATTGCCAAACTGGGCGCTATCGACGGCTATGCTGTCTGCATCAGCTACCTGCATAACAAGGCTGCGGCAGATGCGGTAGTTGATACCATCACCCAGGCTGGCGGGACCGCGATTGCAGTCGCCGCAGACATGGCAGTGGAAGCCGATATCCTGCGCCTGTTCGCCACCGTGGACCAGCGCCTGGGCACCGTCACTGCGCTGGTCAACAATGCTGGCATACTGGAACAGCAGATGCGCGTCGACCAGATGGATGCCGCGCGCATGCAGCGCATCTTCACCACCAATATCGTCGGCAGTTTTCTGTGCGCGCGCGAGGCTGTCAAGCGGATGTCGACGCTGCATGGCGGCGCCGGCGGCGCCATCGTCAATGTATCTTCAGTCGCAGCGCGTACCGGCGGCCCCGGTGAATATGTCGATTACGCTGCCTCCAAAGGCGCGATCGATACGCTGACGATCGGTCTGGCGAAGGAAGTCGCCACGGAAGGCATACGCGTCAATGCCGTAAGGCCGGGCGTCATTTATACCGAGATACACGCCAGCGGTGGCGAGCCGGGTCGCGTCGATCGCGTCAAGGTCAATGTGCCGATGCAGCGCGGCGGCGAAGCGGATGAGGTAGCGCAGGCAGTGTTGTGGTTATTGTCGGACAAGGCTTCTTACACGACTGGCAGCTTACTGGATGTGACGGGCGGGCGATAGATATCTAACCAGAAGTTTTGTGAAGGATCATCAATGAAGCAAGTCACGTATCTTTTTCGCGTCATACATGGTCTGATGGCCGTTTTCTTTGCTTGTGCCGCACTGATGCTGATCGTCATTGCAGTGCGTATGGGCTGGGCAGCTTTTGGCGGCAATCTCGATCAGGCTGCCGCGCAGATCATCATTGAAGCCGTGGGTTTGCTGGCCGCCGCTGTGGTTGCATTGCAGATAGCGGAAACCATCGTCGAAGAAGAAATCGTGCGTGACGCTGACATCAGTGCGCCGACGCGGGTGCGGCGCTTCCTGTCGCGCTTCTTTGTCGTCATCATCGTCGCGTTGGCGATCGAAGGCCTGGTTGCGACCTTCAAAGCCATGCATGAAGATACTGCGCAACTGCCTTACGCTGCCAGCATCCTGGTCGCCGCCGCCTTGCTGCTCGCTGCCTGGGGGCTATTCATTCATTTGAACCGTTCGGCAGAGGAGCTGGAGCCGGAAGCGATGGAAGATGCGAAACGAGAGGACAGGAAATTGAAGCAGTAGCGCATCCGCCGCATATATAGACCGATGCTATTTTTGATGGCAGATGGCAGAAGGATGTAATGTCTCGATAGTGCTGGTATTCCGAAGTTCAATGAAGAAGGAGTCGAAGATGAATGCAGTCAAGATGGCAGGCGTGGTACTGATAGTGGCGGGTGTGCTTGGCCTGGTGTACGGCAGCTTCAGCTATACGAAGGAAACGCATGAAGCCAAGCTCGGGCCTCTCCAGTTTTCGGTAAAAGAAAAAGAAACGGTCAATATCCCGGTGTGGGCTGGCGTGGGCGCAATCGCGCTGGGCGGCTTGCTGCTGGCTTTTGGTGGAAGAAAAGGCTAACCGACAGATAAGTCGGGCGGGAGTGCAATGCTGCCGCCTGGCGACTGCAGGCCGTGCTTTTCAGCTCGCGGTCCACATGGCATTGACGTTCTTGAGTCCCAGTTTTTTCGCATCCTCCAATCCCTGAATACTGTCTTGCGCCTCCGCCTTGGCGAGATCGATGATCTCAGGAGGGATGTAGGCATTTGATTTGACTGAAAAGAAGACCTTCACTTTCGGCGTCAGCAGGGAATGGTCAGACTGTTCAATGACAACGCCAATGCGTCCTGTTTTGAGCCGGATCAGGGAGCCGGTCGGATAGATGCCCAGGCATTTGACGAAGGCTTGAAAAACGGTATTGTCAAAATGGCTGCCGCTCCATTCCGCCATCCGGCGCAGAGACTCTGCCGGTTCCCAGCCCGCCTTGTAGGGGCGGTTAGACGTGATCGCGTCATAGACGTCGCACACTGCACCCATACGCGCAAACAGGCTGATTTCCTCGCCCTTGAGTTTGTGCGGATAGCCATTTCCATCGATACGTNNGCTTCCGTGACGCCGGATCCTTCCAGCAGGATTTGGTGGCCATGGACGGGATGTTCCTTGACCTCCAAGAATTCAGCTTCTGTCAGCTTGCCGGGTTTGTCCAGTATCTCCTGCGGGACCATCATCTTGCCGATATCGTGCAAGAGCCCGGCCATGCCGGCATCCCTGACTTGCTGTTCGTCCAGTTTCAATTTTCTTGCGAGTGCAATCATCAGGGCGCACACCGCAACGGAATGCATGTAGGTGTATTCATCCTTGTTCTTCAGGCGCGCCAGACCGATCAATGCATCGGGATTACGCATCACTGAAGATGAAATTTCCTCTACCAGCGCATCTGCCTGTGCCGTATCCAGTGCCTTGCCCATGCGGGCTTCCTGGAACATCGTTGTGACAGCCCTCTTGCCATTCGCATAGATTTTTTTAGCCTGAGCCATCTCATCATTGAACGATGAGCGCTGCGGCGAGGCGATCTGCGGCGTAAGGTTTTTTTCTTCCGGTACAGATTTAACTGTGGCGGCGGGTGCTGTTTGCTCTACATCCAGGCCCTTGGCAGTATCTATCAAGACCTCTTGCACGTCGCTGGCCTGTATATGCTGCAGCGTCTTGTCGCTGTCGATCAGGAGAGAGGTCCGCCAAAAGGGCGTGTCCTTCCAGGCGCAGCAAAATTCCTGGATATACACACCTATACGAAGATTCTCTACGCTGACTCGTTTCAACATG
>CXWL01008757.1_pt1 | contig 10497 bp, 7 predicted proteins | sample 590931 | NCBI WGS metagenome assembly CXWL01 (sample SAMEA3498368, study PRJEB10139) | groundwater metagenome | biome: water well; material: biofilm material | place: Germany | collected 2015-04-27
TGCATGGTGGCGCTGCCGGGCCAATTGTTCTACTCAACGCAGATCCCAGTGTGTCTCTGGTTCATTTGCCGCGACAAGAGCGGCAAACCCTCGCCCGGCCTTCGGCCACCCTCTCCCAGTGGGAGAGGGGCTAGGGGTGAGGGATACCGAGACCGTCGTGGCGAGACCCTCTTCATCGATGCGCGCAAGATGGGCACCTTGGTGGACCGTGTGCACCGCGAACTCACCGACGATGACCTCGCGAAGATCGCCGGCACCTATCACGCTTGGCGCAGGGACCTGCCTGCGCCGGAGCTTCGGCAGGCAGGCAAAGGTCCTAGCATGTATGTCGACGTACCCGGCTTCTGCAAGGCCACAAAGCTTGATGACATCCGTAAGCACGGCCACGTACTCACGCCAGGCCGTTACGTCGGCGCTGAGGCGCAGGAGGAGGATGCCGAGCCATTCGAGGAGAAAATGAAGCGGCTCACCGCGACATTGCGCGAGCAGCAGGCCGAAGTTGCGAGGCTCGATGATGCCATTGCCGCCAACCTGAAGGAGCTGGGATATGGCGGGTAAGCGGCCGCGCGAAGCAACCATCGTCCGCTCCGACTTTGCGGCCCTGGTTACCGAGGTCAAAGGCCGCATCCAGGCAGCCCAGACCCGCGCGATGCTCGCGGTCAACGCCGAGCTTGTGCGTCTCTACTGGGACATCGGCCGCATTATCGACGAACGCCAGCAGCGCGAAGGCTGGGGCGCCGCCGTGATTCCGCGGCTGACCGTTTCTCTGCACAATGAGTTGCCTGATGTGAAAGGTTTTTCTGAGCGAAACGTCAAGCGAATGCTGGCCTTCTATCGGGAATACCGTGGGCTGGTTGCGAGTTCACTGCAGGCCGCGACACAAATCGCCCCAGCCTCAAAAGTGACACAGCCTGTGGCACAAATTCACACCGCGCCAAAAGTGCCACCACCGGTGGCACTTTTGCAGGAAAGCTTGTTCTGGACAGTCCCGTGGGCGCACCACGTCATTCTGATCGAGAAAGTCAAAGACCTCCCGACGCGCCGCTGGTACATGGAGCAGACACTCGCCAACGGCTGGAGCCGCAACATCCTCGCCCTGCAAATCGACGCGCAGGCCCACGCTCGCCACGGCAAGACTGTTTCCAACTTCGCCGCGATGCTTCCTGCACCGCAGTCCGACCTCGTCCAGCAGACGCTCAAAGACCCCTACATTTTCGACTTTCTCACCCTCGCTGAGCCGTTCCATGAACGCGAACTCGAAACCGCCCTCGTCCGCCATCTCGAGAAATTCTTGCTCGAACTCGGCCAGGGCTTCGCCTTCGTCGGCCGGCAATATCGGCTCGACGTGGGCAACGAAGACTTCTATATCGACCTGCTCTTCTACCACCTGCGCCTGCGCGCCTTCATCGTCATCGACTTGAAGAAGGGCAAGTTCAAACCCGAGTACGCCGGCAAGCTCAACTTCTATTGCAACGTCGTCAACGACCGGCTCAAGCACACGAGCGACGCCCCGACCATCGGCCTCATCCTGTGCCAGACAAAGGATCATCTGCTCGCCGAATACAGTTTTGCCGGCATCGACAAACCGATCGGCATCTCGACCTATGAACTGACACGAGCGCTGCCGACGGATCTACAGTCGGCGCTGCCGACGGTGGAAGAGATTGAGGCAGAATTGACCGCACGGGCACCGCAACCGATGAAACCGGCTGGGCGGGCGAGGAAGAAATGAGACGACTTAATGCGACAATGAGCGAGCAGCAGGCCGAGGCCGAGAAGCTGGATGCTATCACCTGCTTACGCCGAGGCGTCGGCAGGCAGGTCGCCGCCAATCTGCCTGTCCACCGAAGCACCAGCGAAGGGGGGAAGGAGCTTGGGTATGGCGGGTGAACAGTTCGAGCGAACCACATTTGCCGCACTCATTTCTGAAGGTGTGCTTGAGATAGGTGACGGGTACCGCGCCAAGAACGAAGAACTCGGTGGCGATGGATTAATATTCCTTCGTGCTGGGCACGTGACCGATACGCACATTGATTTCAATGGGGTCGAGCGCTTCTACGCTGAACTGGAGACGCGCGTTCGATCAAAACTCGGGAAGCCTGGCGACGCTGTTGTCACAACGAAGGGCAATAGCACTGGCCGCACTACTTTTGTTTCGCCCGCGATGCCGCCGTTCGTCTACTCCCCGCACTTGAGCTATTGGCGAAGCCTAGACCAGGGCCGCATTGAAGGCGGGTTTCTCCGCTACTGGAGCAAGGGGCCAGAGTTCGCGGATCAGCTCGCAGGTATGAAGGCGTCCACGGACATGGCGCCTTACCTCAGCCTTGTCGATCAAAAGCGACTGCACATCTCTCTTCCGTCGATCGCCGAACAACGTGCCATCGCCCACATCCTCGGCACGCTCGATGACAAGATCGAGCTGAACCGGCGAATGAACGAAACACTGGAGGCGATGGCGCGGGCGCTCTTCAAGTCGTGGTTCATTGATTTCGATCCGGTGCGGCGAAACGCCGTCCGCGCTCGAAATCAACCCTCACCCCGCCCCTCTCCCAGTGGGCGAGGGCACCAAGACTACCGTGCAGGGTATGACTTTGCAGGGCTAGTTGAGGCAGCGAGAACCTTACGAAAGAAGCAGACACCTGCGGAAACCATCTTCTGGGAGTTGGTGCGCGACAGACAGTTCATGGGTTTGAAGTTCCGGCGTCAGCACCAGGTGGGTGACTACATCGCTGACTTTTATTGCCATGAGCATCGTCTTGTCATCGAATTGGACGGAGGCATCCATTCCGAAAAGCGAAAAAAGGATCACAAGCGTGACGCGTGGATGAAGGCACAAGACCTGACCGTTTTACGTTTTCCCAATGACATGCTTTTCGACGACCCGGAGTCACTGTTGGCCGCCATTTATGACGTGGTTTTCCCCTCTACCTCTGGGAGAGGGGCCAAGGGTGAGGGTGTGGTCGCAGGCGAAGCCTACGACCACTTGTTCCCGGATTCGTTCGAAGACTCTGAGCTCGGGGAGATTCCGAAAGGTTGGGCAGTAGGAGCCCTCTCAGACGTTGCATCCCTGAACCCCGAAAGCTGGTCGAAGGAAACACGCCCAGAGGTCATCAATTATATTGATCTGTCGAATGTGAAGTGGGGAAGCATCGACGCCGTCGTAGGCTATACGCATCAAGATGCGCCGAGCCGAGCGCAACGCGTGCTGCGATCAGGAGACACTATCGTCGGGACTGTGAGGCCCGGCAACGGTTCCTATGCGTTCATCAATGCAGATGGACTTACCGGGAGCACAGGGTTTGCCGTTCTGCGACCGCACAGATCCGAGTACGCACAATTCATTTATCTGGCGGCAACGGCTGCGGAGAACATTGAGGCACTCGCGCATTTGGCAGATGGCGGAGCATATCCGGCTGTTCGTCCGGATGTTGTTATTGCAACGCCAGTGATCCGGCCAAGGGACAAGGTGCTCGCTCGGTTCTCGATATTTAGTGATTCCCTGCTCGCAAAGATTGCACAGAACGAGTGTGAATCCCGCACTCTCGCTGCCCTGCGCGACAAGCTGCTGCCCAAACTCATCACCGGCGAGCTACAGGTAAGAGGACTATCAGTAATTCCATCGAAGGTTGATGCAGGCCAACAAACCGTTCGGGAAGGGAGCGCGTAATGAAGCTGATAAAGGCACGGCTAACCAACTATCGTTGTATTGACGATAGTGAGGAGTTCACTTTGAACCAGACTACGTGCTTGGTGGGTAAGAACGAGTCTGGCAAAACAACACTATTGCGCGCAATCGAAAAGCTCAATCCCTTGGGCGAATCCAAGGCGGCTTACGACAAGACGCGGGACTACCCGCGACGCTTCCTGACGGATTACAAAGAACGCCACCCCGATAGTGAGGCTCGCGTGGCCCAAACGGTGTGGAAACTGGAAAAGCCGGAGATCGATGCCCTGCATGCCGAGTTCGGCCAGGATTGCCTCAGCTCTGACGATATCACCATCACCAAGTCATACGAACAAACTGCTACGAATTGGATGGTTCCGACGAAGACATTTCAGATCATCACTCACTTGGCTAAAGTTGCGGGCATCGAAGGCGATGAACTGAAGCAGGCTAAACCGCATTTACAAAGCGAAGCAGCCTTCGCGGCGTTCTTCAATGGCCTTGAAAGCGAGAAGCCCGCAACCTATGCCGCTTTGCAGAAGAGGTTAGCGGGCTATCGCGATGGGCGCATCAACCTGAAGGCCATCGACATCCTCGACAAGTTTTGGCCTGAGTTCTTCTACGTTTCTTCCTATGATCGCATGCCGGGCAAAGTGTCGGTCACTGATTTAGCTCACAAAAAGAAACACAAGACGACCAGCGACGATGAAGACATTTTCCTCGACTTCCTGGCCTACGCCGGTACTACCATCGACGAGTTCCAGAACCCTCAGCAGTTTGAGGCGCTACGCGCGAGGGTGGAGGCAGCTTCGATCAAGATCAGTCGCCAGATATTCGAATACTGGTCGCAGAACAAGAACCTCAAGGTCCAACTTAGCATCGACCAAGGCAGGCCCGGTGATCCGGCACCATTCAATACCGGCGATGTGATTCACGCACGTATCTACAACTCGCTGCACGAAATGACGGTACCGTTTGACGAGCGCAGTGCCGGCTTCACCTGGTTCTTCTCGTTCCTTGTGAAGTTCTCGCAGGTCAAACAGCATCACGGCAATCTGATCATCCTGCTGGACGAGCCGGGGCTGAATCTCCATGCCAAGGCTCAGTCCGATCTGCTGCGTTATATCCGCGAAAAGTTGGAGCCTCATCATCAGGTGATCTACACCACTCATTCGCCTTTCATGGTACCTGCCAACGATCTGGCTTCGGTCCGAACAGTCGAGGATGTGGTGATCCGCAAACCGGACGATGAAATCGAGATCCGCGGTACCAAAGTAGGTGATCAGGTGCTTAGTACCGACAGGGACACACTTTTTCCGCTCCAGAACGCCCTTGGCTACGAGATGACCCAGTCGCTCTTCGTCGGTCCAAACACATTGCTCGTAGAAGGGCCGTCCGACATCTTGTATTTGCAAGTCATGTCAAACGCGTTGGCGAGCATGCAGCGGATCGGACTCAGCCCAAAATGGACGGTGTGCCCCGTCGGCGGTGTGGACAAAGTTGCTAGTTTCGTTGCGCTGTTCGGTGGCAACAAGCTCAATATAGCGGTGCTGACCGACTACGCCAGTGGTCAGAAGAAAAAGGTAGAGGAACTCAAAAAAAGCGCGATGATTCGCGACGGAAGCCGAGTACTCCTTGCTACAGACTTCGTTGAGCAGCCGGAAGCAGATGTCGAGGATTTGTTCGGACGAAAGGCGTACCTGCGCTTGGTGGAAGCTGCGTGCAGTATCCCCAAAGATAAATCACTTGAGAAGGCACTCGGGGTGGATGCGAGTACCCGCGTAGTAAAAGATGTCGACGACCATTTCAAGGTCAAGCCTGATCTTGGAGAGGAGTTCAACCATTTTACGCCTGCGCAGTGGCTGTTGCTCAATCCCGCTTGGATTACTGCCAATAAGGACAACCTGGCCGATGCTCTTAATCGCTTTGAGGCCCTCTTCAAGAAGGTAAACAGCTTACTAAGCTAGATTGGGAAGAGCGTCATGCGAGGAAAACCGTAGCGTGAAAAGTAGACTAACTGAGTCCGTTATAGAAGAAGCATCTCTTGCTTGGCTTGAATCGCTCGGCTATAGGGTGTTGCACGGCCCCGAGATCGCATCAGGCAAACCAGCGGCCGAGCGAAGCGACGCCAATTATCGTGACGTGGTGCTTGAAGGACGGCTACGTCAGTCGCTCATAAATCTCAACCCTCATTTGCCCTCCGATGCATTGGAAGGCGCCTTCCGCAAACTCACGAGGACCGATGCCCTATCGCTGGTGGAGCGCAACCGCGCTGTGCATCGAATGCTCGCGAACGGAGTCACGGTCGAGTACCGTCGGCCTGACGGATCGATTGCAGGCGCACAGGCGCGGGTCATTGGGAGGGGGGCCTGATGATAAAGCTCGATTCGCGCAAGCTCATGCAAAAGGCCGTCGAAGTCATGCGGCTATCCGTGTCCGAACCGCGTGCCGATGGCAAGGCTAGCCCGAGGGTTGGCGCGGTGCTTTGGAAGTCGGATGGAACTGTGGAGATCGCATGCCGCGGCGAGCTGCGAGACGGCGATCACGCGGAGTACACCCTGCTGGAGCGAAAGAACCGCCACTGCAAACTTGACGGCGCCATTCTGTTCGCCACGTTGGAACCCTGTGCCCCCGGTTCACGCCGGCATCCGAAACTGGGCTGCGCAGAACGGATCGTCCTGGCGCGAATCAAGGAAGTCTGGATCGGCATCGAGGATCCAGATCCAACCGTGGACCGAAAAGGCATCAAGTACCTGCAGGACAGCGGCGTCAGGGTGCATATGTTTGACCGAGACCTCCAGGAAGAGATCCAGAAGGCGAACAAGGCGTTCATTGAGCAGGCGCTCGAAAGGGCCGCGGCGGCGCGTGAGAAGAAGCCGAAGGTGGTTGTGCTGTCGCCGCTGGAAAATGCATTTGCTACCGTCGAAATGAAGGACTTTTCGACCGAAGCGATGGAGCAGTATCGGACCAGCGCCAGAATCAGTGACACGGTGGGCTCGACGGCTTTCAACCGTCGCCTGATTCAGCAGGGCCTTCTCAAACAAGAGAATGGACGATCGACTCCGACCGGCTTCGGGCTCCTGCTCTTCGGCAGAGAGCCAAGAACGGTCATGCCTCAAGCCGGTCTGCTGGGCACCATTCACTTTGCCGACGGAACAGAGGAGCCGAAGGACTTTGACGGACCGCAGGTGCTCGCCCCTGAGCAGGCGCTTCAGTGGCTGCGGGACAAATTGCCCAACCCGATCGAGCGCTCTGCGGCGCGGCGGCGGCAGGTGAATGAGGCGCTCTTCGAGCTCGTTCGTGAAGGTGTCGTCAATGCGCTCGTCCATCGCGACTACGCGATCGAAGGAGCCAAGTGCCAGTTGGTCGTCACCCCGGACACGATCACGGTGAAGAGCCCCGGGCGGCTAGTGGAACCCATCACCTTGGAGCAGATGCAGTCCTTCAACGCTCCGATGCTCAGTCGCAACCCAGTCCTGCATTATGTTTTCGCCAGAATGGAATTGGCCGAAGAGCGGGGGCTGGGACTGAAGTCCATGAAGGCGCGCGCCGAAGCGACGGGATTGCCTCTACCCAGGTACACATGGAAAGACCCGTATCTGGTACTGACCATCTACCGCAGTCCCGCCGCGGCTGTAAGGGGACTTGGGGATGAAGTCTTGGAAGGGCTGAGCAAGGCCGAGCGCGTGGGGTGGGAATGGCTGGCTACGAAGCAGACCGTCACTTCCGTTGAGTACGCCGAGGCAATCCGTATACCCAACCGCACGGCCCTGAATCACCTCAAGCATTTCAGCGAGCTTGGGTTGGTTCGGAAGCTCGGATTAGGGCCTGCTACCCGGTACGAAGTGATCAGACTATGAGACATAGAAGAAGGTGCTGTTATTCCCCGCCATCTATCCCGCCTTTTTGGCGGGATGGAGTTTGGCCAAATAAGCTACTGGGCGAGTCCCGCCAAATATCCCGCCAAAGTGGCGGGATTCCGGGGACGGCTCAAAGAAGTATGTGCGCTAGTTGCCGTTCTGGGCTTGAGTTCATTTAAGAGACAGCCGTATGGTTATGCAGCAGGTTTCAAAAACATATTAGGAATCAAGGAGTTGCTTATTTAAGCCTTTCCCTATGACACCTCCCTCTTTCACCGAATCCATCGTCGAAGACGCCGCCCTCGCCTGGCTGGGTAGTCTAGGCTACACAGTGCTGCATGGCCCGGATATCGCAGCCGGTGAGCCGGCGGCCGAGCGCAGCGACCCCAACTATCGTGATGTGGCGTTGGAGCGGCGGTTACGGCAGGCACTTGGACAACTGAATCCCGACCTACCCGTCGATGCCCTGGAAGATGCCTATCGCAAACTCACGCGGACCGATGCGCCGTCGCTGGTGGAGCGCAACCGCGTCGTGCACCGCATGCTGGTGGACGGTGTCACGGTGGAGTATCGCCGGGCGGATGGCTCTATCGCCGGCGCGCAGGCGCGAGTGCTCGACTTCGACGAACCAGAGAGCAACGACTGGCTGGCCGTCAACCAGTTCACGGTGGCCGAGGGACAGCACACCCGCCGCCCGGACGTGGTGTTGTTTGTGAATGGGCTGCCGCTCGCAGTGATCGAACTCAAGAACCCGGCTGATGAGAACGCCACCATCTGGAGCGCCTATCAGCAACTTCAAACCTATCAGGCACAGATTCCCGCTCTCTTTGCGACAAACGCGGTGCTGATCGTCTCTGACGGGGTGCAGGCGCGGATTGGTTCACTGGGGGCTGGGAAGGAATGGTTCAAACCCTGGCGCACGATAACGGGGAAGGAGGACTATGCTTCCCCGCTACCCTCACCCCGGCCCTCTCCCACTGGGAGAGGGAGACAGGGTGAGGGGTTCGGGCTCAAGCCCGAACTACAAGTCATGCTCGAAGGGGTATTCGAGAAGCGCCGGTTCCTCGACCTCGTGCGGCACTTCATCGTGTTCGAGGACGAGGGCGGCGGCAAACTCACCAAAAAGATGGCGGGCTACCACCAGTTCCACGCGGTGAATGTCGCTGTCGAGGAAACTTTGCGGGCAGCCAGACGCGTGGAGGAACACCAGGCTGCTGAGGTCTTGGGCCACTATGCGTCAGGTCATCAGCCTGGGGGTGCTCAGGGAGATCGGCGAGTCGGTGTGGTGTGGCATACGCAAGGATCGGGCAAGAGTCTGACGATGGCGTTCTATGCTGGCCGTGTGATCCTGCACCCGACAATGGAGAATCCCACCATCGTGGTGCTCACCGACCGCAACGACCTTGACGATCAACTCTTCGGCACCTTCGCCCGTTGCCATGATTTGCTCCGGCAGTCACCTGTGCAGGCTGCGGATCGAGCGGACCTACGTGAGAAGCTGAAGGTCGCATCCGGGGGCGTGGTCTTCACCACCATTCAGAAGTTCATGCCGCCTTCGGCGGACCCTCACCCCAACCCTCTCCCAGTGGGAGAGGGGGGAGCGAAGCGGAGGGTGAGGGAGACTGGCGCATGCCAGTCTTGTCGGACCGGCGCAATGTCGTGGTGATCGCGGACGAGGCACATCGTAGCCAGTACGATTTCATCGACGGTTTCGCCCGACACATGCGCGATGCCCTGCCGAACGCGTCGTTCATCGGATTCACCGGGACACCCATTGAAAAGACCGATGCCAACACCTGCGCCGTCTTTGGCGAGTACATTAGCGTCTACGATATCCAGCGGGCAGTCGTCGACGGTGCCACGGTCCCCATCTATTACGAAAGTCGGCTTGCCAAGCTGGAGTTGAAGGCGTCGGAACGGCCCAAGATCGATCCTGAGTTTGAGGAGGCGACCGAAGGCGAGGAGGTCGAGCGCAAGGAGAAGCTCAAGAGCCGATGGGCGCAGCTCGAAGCCGTGGTGGGATCGGACAACCGGGTCAAGTTGATCGCGCGGGACCTGGTGGATCACTTCGAGAACCGGCTTTCGACGATGGACGGCAAGGCGATGGTGGTCTGCATGAGCCGCAGGATCTGCGTCGAGCTGTACCGTGAGATTGCTGCGTTGCGGCCCAAGTGGCACGGCGACACGGACGACGTCGGTTCGATGAAGGTGATCATGACTGGGGCGGCCTCCGATCCGATGGAATGGCAGGGCCATATCCGCAACAAGAAACGCCGGGAGGACATGGCGCTCCGGTTTCGCGCTCCGAAGGACCACTTTCAACTCGTGATTGTGCGGGATATGTGGCTGACAGGATTCGATGCGCCAAGTCTCCACACCATGTACGTGGACAAGCCGATGCGCGGGCACGGTTTGATGCAGACCATTGCGCGTGTGAACCGCGTCTTCAAGGATAAGCCTGGCGGGCTTGTGGTGGATTACCTCGGCCTTGCCGACGAACTCAAGCAGGCACTGGCGACGTATACCGAAAGCGGCGGAACCGGCAAGACGGCGATTCCACAGGATGAGGCAGTTGACGCACTGCGCAAACATTACGAAATCTGTCGTGGCATTTTCCACGGGTTTGACTGGTCCCGCTGGATGACTGGCAAGCCTCAAGAGCGATTGTCGGTGTTGCCTGCCGCGCAGGAGCATATTCTGGCCCAGCAAGACGGCAAACCTCGTCTGCTCCGCGCAGTCACCGATCTTTCGCAAGCTTTCGCCCTCGCCGTCCCGCACGAGGAGACGTTCCGTATTCGAGACGATGTGGGCTTCTTCCAGGCTGTCCGGTCAGTCCTGGCCAAGAATACTCCTGGTGAGCAGAAAACCGACGAAGAACTCGATCACGCCATTCGGCAGATCATTTCTAAAGCGGTTCTATCCGACAAGGTGGTGGATATCTTCGAGGCGGCCGGACTAAAGAAACCGGACCTC
>CXWL01005824.1_pt1 | contig 10496 bp, 13 predicted proteins | sample 590931 | NCBI WGS metagenome assembly CXWL01 (sample SAMEA3498368, study PRJEB10139) | groundwater metagenome | biome: water well; material: biofilm material | place: Germany | collected 2015-04-27
GAAGATACCTTCGGGACCGTGTCCGGGTTTAGTCGAACCGTGAAATTGACCCTCTTGCCCACCAGCCGCTGAACAGGGGAGTGCGAGTCACATGACTGATACGAAGAACCATAGCGCGCAGGGGGCCGTCAGTTCCTTGCAAGGCCGTCAGTTTGCTCCGCACTCGTTTGCAGAGCTTGCAGAGGCGGTTGAATTGGCGTTCGACTATCGTGGAGATGTGACGGTGACGCTGCGATCGGGCCAGCCAGTGACCGGCTATCTTTTCAATCGGACGGTGAAGGGGCCGGAATCGACGTTTGAAGTGTTTCCCGAGGGTGAGTCGGGAGTGCAGGTGATTCGGTATGCAGATGTTATGTCGGTGGCCTTTTCCGGAGAAGATACGGCGTCAGGAAATTCTTGGGAAAATTGGGTGGCGAAAAAAGAGTCGGAACGGAAAGCCGAGGCTGACAGGATCGCACAAGATGCCCGCGCCCGCGGGCATCTCTAGGCTCCTGCCGTTGTGTTTTCATCCCTTCCAGTGCGGACATTTCCTCCTGCGAGTCCTCTGAAAATATCGTCTCCATTTGAGCGTGCCGGAGAACGCATTTCCCTCTTGTTCAGTGCCTTTCTTCCTTGCATCGCAATTGACAAAGAATAGGGGCTATGTTACAAGAATCGGCCTTAAAATTGGCTGGCGCAGTGGACGATATCCAGCGAGTCGCCGCGCGTCATGTGATGGGCCAGAATGAGGGGATTGGCACGGACGAGTGGAGTGGAAACCAAGAAGGAAGTCTGGCTTTCGGTGGATAGCCGTCGCCACGGCCGGTGTCTGTGCCTTCATTGCACCTCCAGCCATCCTGCATGCCACTCATGAAGCAGACCATCGGTATACAGTTGAAGGGTTTGTCTGCAACGCCGATGGGAAGCCGAGCGCCAATACTGAAGTCCTGGTCAAGGACACGAGAATTTCATATGGGCAGACCGTCACAACAGATGACGGAGGGTACTACAAGGCAGCGTTTCACCTGCACAATGACAACTTAGGTGATCCGCTTCTGGTCGAGGTAAAAGGCGAGCAGCAGCATTATAAGATTCAGTTCGATCCGAAGGATCTTGAGAGCGAGCGAAAGATCCAGGTCAATTTCGGATCCGGTTGTGTTCACGATCGTTCGGCGCCTCCAACGTGGCTGTGGGTTGTTCTGGGAGTGGTCGGAGGGTTGGTGGCGCTCTTGGTTGGGGTGAAAGTCGTCCGGTCTCAGGGTAAGCGGGACGGAAGGCAGGAAAAGGGGCAGGCTAAGCGAAAAAAGTGATCGGCTGGTCCGTGAGTATGGTGGAAAGCTCGCTGGAGCAGAAGGCCGGAAATGTTGGGGCAAGTACAGCTGTGGTTTTTTTGGTGAATGCAGAGTAGCGCTTTTGTAAGGGTCGGCCCCTTGCGGAGGCGTTTTTTTCTGCCTTGAAGATGAATGTGTCGGTATTAAAGAGCATTGTGGGGCGCAGAAAAGGAGTGGAGGAAATCATATGAAAATGTCGTGGCATCTGATGTTGGTATTGGGGCTGGGCTTGACGGTGGCTGGTTGCGGCGGAGGCGAGGGCGGTGGTGAAGGCCCGGTGGTTCCCCCTCCTCCTGCCCCTGCTGAGTATGCCGATAAGCACATGCCTGCCGGTTGGTGGGCTGATGCGGCAAAGATGGAAGAGGGCCGGAAGCTCTTCATCGGCGAGACGAACCCTGATGTGAATTGTGCCAGCTGTCACGGTAAGGATGGTAAACCGGTGAAGGCGGGCGCCCGCGACTTCCGAGTCGGCGACCGGATGAAGCTGTATTCGGACTCCGTCTGGTTCTGGCGCATTTCTGAGGGTGTGCCGAATACCAAGATGAAGGCTTGGAAGAGCAAGTTGTCAGACGAAGATCGTTGGAAGCTCGTGCTGTATGAGCGCAACTTCGGCTTGGCCGGCAAGGGTTGGGATGAAGGCAAGAAGACGTGGGTCGATGCGGCGGCTGTGTCGGCTGCACCTGCAGCAGCAGCTCCTGCGGCAGCCCCGGAAGCCGGCAAGTAGGCAGCAGATTAATCTCGTGAGGAGGAGCGGCGAGGCATCATGAAAACATGGCAGCGCAGTCTCATGGCTCTCATTGCGCTTCTGGCGCTGTTTGGCGGAACGGCCTATGCACAGGCGCCGGGTACGCCGCCGGTTGAATTTCCCTATACCGGGAACCGGACAGCGGTCTGGATCGTCGCTCAGCTCCACATCCTGTTTGCAGGATTTATCCTCGGGGCGCCTATTTTCGTGGTCATCTCGGAGTGGCTGGGGTACCGGAAGCAGGATCCCCGCTATGATCGATTGGCGAAAGAGGTCACGAAGGTCACCGTCATTCTTTATAGTATGACGGCGTTGACCGGCGGCCTGTTTATTTTCGTGCTGCTGGCGACCTATCCGCAGTTCACGACCTGGCTGATCAATCACTTCTTCATTGTCTTCGCCGTAATTTATCCGCTGCTGTTCATCGGCGAGACCTTTGTCCTCTACATGTATTTCTATACGTGGGATTCATGGAAGGGGAATAAGAAGGCGCGTCACATTGCGCTTGGAGTGCTTTTGAACTTGATCGGATCGATTACGCTCTTCGTGATCGACGGTCCCACGTCCTTCATGAACACCCCGGTCAAGGCCGAGGGTGTGTCTCCCGTCGAGTTCTTGGCGACCGCCAGCATCTGGGACAAGATGTTCAACTACAGTTGGATGCCGCTCAACATGCATCGGCTCGTTGGGAACGTGACGTTCGGCGGATTCGTGGCCGGACTGATTGCCGCCTACATGTACATGGGGTCGACGAAGGACGAAGAGCGGGCCTATTACGATTGGATGGGATTCGTCGGCAATATGATCGGTGTGGGAGCGCTCTTGTTCCTCCCGTTCATGGGTTATCTGCTGGCGTATGAACTGTGCGACTACGATGCGTCCATCTGTCCCTACATGATGGCGGACCAGCTGTCGATGTTCTTTGAAATGCAGGGGGCGATGATCGGACTCATCTTCCTGGCTAGTAACTATTACATTTGGCTCAGTATGAAGCGCATCGAGGGGGTCGAGAAGGTCCGTATGACCATCATTGCCCCGATCGTGATGATCGCGCTTCCCGTGGTTATGACCAAGGTGTTGACGGATTATCCGGCGCCCGATCCCAAGTCGCTGATGTTCCTCTTGCCGATGTTGTTGGCACCGGCCATTCTCGGTCGCTTTATTCCGATCACGGTCTCCTCGCGGACGGTTATCAAGATCGGGTTCCTGATGGTGGTGGTGGGCAACGCGATCTGGCTCACGCCGCACGGGTTTGCCCCGACCGGAGCCAAGCTGGTCGCAGAGTTGGAATTGCCGTCTGATTGGAACTTCCTGGCGTTGATGCCGGCGAAGAATTCAGCGGCCTTCACGCTCGTCTTCGTCACGGTGGTCAATTACATCATCTACAATCGAGCCGTGACCCAGGGGACGATTGTCTGGGGAAAAATCGACTACGCTTCCCAGTTCGTTCTGATTTTCCTGGCGTTCAGCGCGATCTGGACGATGGGTCTCATGGGTGCGGTTCGCTCGCTCCTGCGAAAGTACTTCCACACGTATAATTTGCTTCCGGACTTCACGGCAGAGTCTTTTACTCCGACTCTGGCCTACTCGGCCTGGTATATCACCGGGATAACCGTGGTGTTCTATGCCGTGGTGAGTTTTGCGATTCTGGTGACGCTCCGCGCATCGCATCCGAAGGAGCATGCGCCCGAGGGCAGCCCGGTTCCGGCTGGAGCGAAGTAGGGCTCAGATTTATCCTGGTGCATTCATAGCGACTTAGTACGAGGAGCACTATGGGCAAGGCAATCGTTAAGATCATCGTCGGATTAGTGATCGGCGCCGGATTGTGGGTGGCCACAATGACGTTCGATTTTCCTCCCGTCTTCCGATGGCTGTTCTTTGGTTATGCGGTGCTCGGCACCGTCGTCTTCTTGATTCTCGATGCGCCGACGATGAAGGTGATGAGCGGCGGCAAAGCCCTCGTTTCTCTCCTGGTTTTCTATGCCATCCTCTGCACGGTGTTTATTTCCGGTGCATCGCTCTGGCCGCAATACGATCCAGAAGACGAAAAAGGAAAGATCGTCAAGATCCTGAAGGGGAAGCCCAATATTCTTGATCCCTGGAAGGCTGATGAAGTCATCGCGCGCACCAAGGAGCTGGATCTCAAGGCCAAGGAATTGACGGAGCGAATTAAGGCGTTGGGAACAGTGCAGGGTGCAGCCGGTCAAGACGCCGGCGCGGCTGCGGCAGTGCCTGCTTCTGCCGGAGCGTCAGGAGGCGATGTTCTGAAGATCGGCGAAGAGCAATGGCAGCTCCAGGAATGCTACAACTGCCACAAGCTGAAGGGCGAAGGCGGAAAGAAGCGTGGACCTGAACTCGATAATATCGGGACGCTCTTGCCGCAGGAAGAAATCGCCAAGAAGATTCTTGATCCCAAGTCCTATAAGGCCGAAGGCTTTGATGCGGAGTATGACAAGGGCAAGATGCCGGATAAGTATAAGGATCTGATGGAGCTCAAAGATGTGCAGGCCTTGGCGGCTTGGCTCGCGACATTCAAGAACACGTCAGTCAATACACCGAAACCCATCAAGATGAAGTAATGATGCAGCCGAAACTTAAAACAAAAGTTCGCGCGACGGACCGAGAAATCGGGGAAGTCTCCAAAGTCATCGTCGATCCGCTCTCCCATGAGATCAGCCATATCGTCGTCTCGATGAATGGCAGCGGCGAGCGGCAAGTCGCCATGACGTTCGTGCAGTCGGTGACCGACAATCTTGTTGAGCTGCGCGCGGCCGCCGGCGATATTCTCGAACTGCCGCCGTTCAAGCGTGATGACTTTGTGACGACGCACGAGGTCGAGATCGCGCACCTTGAAGAGCGTGTGCACGTCATGCCGGGTGAAGTGCTGGTTCCGTTCCCTGAGTTGGAGAAGAGCGTCAAGCGCCGTACGTTCTTCATGAACTTCACGCACGTCATTGGATTCCTGATCGGTCTTCCGATTGCCTTTCCGGTTCTGCGCTATCTCATGAAGCCGATGTATTCCCCGTTCGACAACGGCTGGCTCAAGATCGGCAATGTCAGCAAGATCAAGCATGACGACATCGGCGTCCAGTTTAAGTACAAGCGCAAAGTCAAAGAAGCCTACATGCCCGAAGCTGAAATCGAGAAAAACGTCTGGGTGTTGAAGGTGACTCCTGCCGTCCTGGAGAAGGTCTATCAGGGCAAGGACATGGAGTTTAAGGATGCTTTCGGCAAGACAGTCTGGACCAATAAGAAAGACTTCCCTTTCGTGGCGTTTTCCGGGAAATGTCCGCACCTCGGGTGCGGGTACAAATGGCGGCAGCACAAAGTGTTGGGACAGGTGTTTCTGTGCCCCTGCCATTTGAGCATCTATGACGCGTCCGGAAAAGTGCTTGACGGACCGGCGCCGCGCGCGCTCGACTCGCTTCCCATTAAGGTATCCGCGACGGGCGAAGTCGAAATCATCGATATGGAATTCAAGGCCGGTACCAAAACTCAAATCCGGATCATCTGATCACTATGCAACAGACACCGTCCTCTTCAACTGAGCTTTCCGCACTCGAAAAGGTCATTGCCTTTGTCGATGAGCGGGTCGGCCTTAAGACGATTCAAGCGAAGATGCTCAATGAGCCGGTTCCCGGAGGCTCTCGCTGGGCCTATGTCTTCGGTTCCATCCTATTGTTCATATTCATTATGCAGGCCGTCACCGGCATCCTGCTGATGTTCTACTATGTGCCGACCGCCGATCATGCGTTTGCCAGCACGCAATACATCATTCACGAAGTCGACTACGGCTGGTTCCTCCTCAGTTACCATTTCTGGGGTTCGACCGCGATGGTGGTCTGTGTCTTTGCCCACATGTCGCAAGTCTTTCTCTGGGGCGCGTACAAAAGTCCGCGCGAGCTGATTTGGCTCGTCGGCCTGGCGCTCTTCGGCATCGTCATGGGCTTCGGGTTTACCGGCTATCTTCTTCCGTGGGACCAGCGCGCCTATTGGGCGACCACGGTCGGCGTTGAAATCATGGACAAGACGCCGGTCATCGGCGATTTCATGGCCCGCTTCCTCAAGGGGGGTGCGATTCCCGGGCAAATGACCCTCAGCCGGTTCTTTGTCGTCCACGTGATGATTCTACCGGCGGCCTTGATGGGCCTGGCCGGTTTGCATATTTTCTTGTTCAGAGCGGCCGGCCCTGCCGGCCCGTTCCGCGGCACGCCGGAAGAGATCAAGGCGAAGACCGACTACTTCTTCCCGCGCCAAATCTGGAAAGATATCGTCGGGATGATCACCGTGTTTTTCACGATCTGCGCGCTGGCTTTCTGGGAGCCCGTGGTGCTGCTTGAAGAAGCGACGCCGGATCCCGGAGACTATCATCCTGAGCCTGAGTGGTACTTCCTGTTCCTGTTTCAATTGCTGCGGCTCAAGATGTTCGGCGGCGAGTTCGGGCAGTTCCTGGGCGCCATCGCATTGCCGGGNNGTCCCCTGTCAAGCTTGGATTGAACGTCCTCTGGTCCACCTGTTGGACCGGGTTCCCAATCAAGATTGGAATTTGCCTCCTGTTCATGGCGTTGGGTCTTATTCATTTTGAGGCCCGCATCGGCCTGGCCTTTCTGATGTATCTCGCCAGTCCCGTGACCGTGTTCGCCATGCCGATTCTAGCCATGGTGGCCGATCCTCACCTCGGGGAAGGCGCGGGGATTGCGCTGCTCTTCCTGATTTGTATTCCCATCGATNNTGAAGACTGCCTTCGTGGGCGCGCTCTTTATGCCGATTTTGTGGATTGTGGTGAGCTTCGCCACGCAGACGTCCATTGAATTGTCGCACGGACTCTTTGAAACAGAGATGCTGAAGGCGGTTCCGGTCGCTGAAAAGATCGGGATCGAGCTGACCCTTTGGGGTGGCGCCTCTATCGCCGTCCTGGTCATCATGATGTTGCTGGGCGTTTCTCTTGTCGGGCGTGTGATCCGGAGTGCGGCTCAAAGCGCTGCGCCAGCATCAGGCGACTACCAGGCATTGGTGACACGGTGGGATCTGATGCGTGTGCCGGCCGATCAAGGGCTCATGCTGACGGCTACTACGCTGGTGGGTCTGGTGCTCTCGATGCTGTTTTGGTCCGGCCTGCCGGTCAGTACGCCGCATCCGCATGAATGCTGCAAGAAGCCTGAAGTCAAAGCAGCGCCGCTCTATAAGCCGGTCGATACGCTCAATAAGGCTGAAAAGCATGTCGCCCAGCTGGCGGCGCAGGTTGAGGGAATCGAAAAGCAGAAAGCCGAAGAAGAAGCAGCGAAGGATAAAGATAAAGACAAGGGGAAGGCCGGTAAGGCCAAGCCCGCTGATGCCNNCCTAAGACTGGGCGACGGAGAGGTGATATCCATGATGCAACGGCCTGGAATGATTGAACGGCTCATTCGGTTCATTACCGAATCGCCTGCTGCGGTGGCTGCCTTCGTGGCGACGCTGGGAGTGCTTGCCGCTCCGGTGGTCGGGTTGGCGGCGGATTCCGGCGGTGCATCGGCCGTGGCCTATCGTGACGTGCCCGGTATCGGCAGCCGGAATTTGGTGTGGATCGTCGCGCAGCTGCATCTCTTGCTCGCGGGCTTTGTGCTCGGTGTGCCGATTTTCGCCTGGTTGTGCGAAGTGGTGGGCTGGAAAAGCGGCGAGAAGCGTTACGACAAGCTGGCCAAAGAATTTACCAAGCTGCTGAGTTCCGCTTATTCGACCACCGCCCTGTTCGGCGGCATCCTGTTGTTCATCCTCATCGGCGCCTATCCCAAGCTGATGGCCTATCTCAGCGACATCTTCTTTCCCTCGTTCATGGTCTATTGCGCGCTCTTCCTGCTCGAAACCGCGACGCTCTATATGTACTGGTACGGGTGGGATGCCATGTCTGAAGGCCGCAGCAAGGTCTTTCATCTGGTCCTGGGTTTCCTCCTGAACGTGTTTGCTTTCTTCATCATGATCATCCCGAACTCCTGGGCGACGTTCCAGGCAAGTCCGGTCGTCATTGCTGAAGGTACGGATATGGCGCGGGCCTGGGCGGCCACGTGGAATCCCACGTGGTGGCCGGTCAATATTCACCGGCTGATCGCCAACGTCGTGCTCGGCGGCTATATCTGCGGTGCCTATGCCGGTATCCGGTATCTCTCCGCGCGGACCCCGGAAGAACGCGAACATTACGATTGGATGGGGTACGTCGGCAATTTCATCGGCGTGTTCGGTCTGCTCCCGTTGCCATTCGCCGGCTATTGGCTGATGCGCGAAATCTATCAGTACAACCAGCAGATGGGCATTACCCTTATGGGTGGATTCCTCTCCTGGCTCTTTATTCTCCAGGCCATGTTGATCGGAGTGTTGTTCCTCGGGTCCAATTACTACTTCTGGATGGGAATCACGCATCGTATTCCCGGGTCGGAATTGCGCTATCGCAAGCCGATTCTGGCCATGCTGATCATCCTGCTGCTCTGTCTGGGTGTCTGGATGACGCCGCATTCGCTCGTGGCGAGTCTGGAAGAGGCCAGAAAAATGGGCGGAACGCACCATCCCTTGCTGGGGGTCTTCGGCGTCATGTCGGCCAAAATGACGGTGTCGAATCTCATGATCCTCGTCACCTTCATGAGCTTCATCATGTACTGGCGGGCCGGCAAGGAAGACACCGCCACCTGGGCGAAGCTGGCAAACGCCGTGATGGGCGCGGTCCTCATCATTGCGGGTATCGTCGTGGTGGTGTTGGGCGTGTGGGGTTACTTCGTCCCGGCCATCGTCCGCATTAACTACTTCTCGACCTCGCAGGTGTTGCTCGTCATCTTTGTCATGGTCACCATCACGCCCTTGACGGCGTTGCTCCTGAAGAGTGCAAAAACCACCACCGAGATGGTGTGGGGGAAAATGCCGCCGCGCGCCGGGTATTCGCTGGTCCTCAACGCCATTATGGTCATTCTCTTGATGACCTTGATGGGTTACGCGCGTTCATCCTCGCGGGTCCATTGGCATGTGTACGGTGTGATGAGAGATTCTTCGCAATACGCGTTCTCTCCTGCGCTGGGTTATGCCGCGGCGCTGATGGCCGCCAATACCTTTATGTTCTGCATGATCGTGGCGTTCATCTTCTGGGTGGCGACCATGGGGGATAAAGCGAAGCATACGCATGGCGGCAACGAAAAGAGTGGCGACGGCCATGGGGCATTGCCGGCTATGGCGGGTGGCTCTCAAACATTGGACAAGCAGATCTAACGGGATCGTCTTGCTCAGAGGAGTCCTATGAGTGAAGTCGTCAAATTACAGTTGATCGGCCTCTCGGTTATCGGGAGCGGCGTCCTTATTCTGCTCTTTATCCGCTCGCAGTTCTTGCGGGTGATCGGGTTCGTGGCCATTGTCCTCGGCCTCTTCTCTTTGGTCGCCCTGGCCGTTCCGCAGATGGCCTCATTGCCGCCGGCGGAAGAGAGTATCGATATCGCCAGTATCAAGACGCCGGCCGATATGGCATCGATCGGCCAGAAGATTTTCTTCAGCAAGGGCCAGTGCGCGCTCTGCCATACCATCGGCCCGAGCGAGTCTGCCCGCTGTCCCGATCTCAAGGGCATCGGAGCGAAACTGAGCCGGGAATTCATCTTCGAAAGTTTGACCCAGCCTCAGGCATACGTCTATCTCGACTATCGCCACGAGGGAGTGCCGAAGGAATATCCGGCTCAGGATGCCCTACATCAATAAGAATCCCATCGGATTGTCAAAGAACGAAATTCTTTCCGTGATCGCGTTCCTGCAGCAGATGAGCGGCGAACCGATCTCGGTAAATCCGTCGGAACTGGAAATGCCCGGGGCGGCCCCGGCGGCTCCCGTGAAGTCGGCTCAAGTTGAAACCGTGACTGTCGCGCAAGCGAAGTAAGGAGGGGATATGGGCGGCTCCCTCGTAAGGCCAGTGCTTCTGATTCTCTCGATGTATGTGTTTCTGAAGTTTGTGGTGCCTAATATTCCAGGCTCCGCGCCTTTGCCGTCCAGCCTGATTTTTCTGTACCTCATGCTGACGACGACGGGCATCGTCATCTTCGCGACCCTGAGCCGCGAATCGAAGGATGCCTTCTTCGCTCCGATTCTGAATTTTCTCACGGGAGAAAACATCGGCGCGATGCAAGCCGCCCGCTATGGATTCTTGATCCTCTTCCCGTTGCTGGTCGGCTGGCAAACCTACGGGAGCACCGCGACGAGCGATGCGCCTCCCGCNNGCGGCCCGCGGCTTCAATCCCCCGCCCGCGAATTTCTCCGATCCCACCACGATCGCCATGCTTCAGGAGAGCTATCTGTTCTGGCGGATCAAGAAAGGCGGCGTCGGCCTCCCGATCGAGGGCATGCCCTGGAAGTCAGCCATGCCGCGGTGGGAAGTGGAGTTGCCGGATGAGTGGATCTGGAAGATCATCATGGGCGAGTACGACGGCGCCCATCAGTCACCG
>CXWL01000009.1_pt1 | contig 10495 bp, 15 predicted proteins | sample 590931 | NCBI WGS metagenome assembly CXWL01 (sample SAMEA3498368, study PRJEB10139) | groundwater metagenome | biome: water well; material: biofilm material | place: Germany | collected 2015-04-27
CTTAGGCGGGCCGCCATTCCACACATGGAAGGAGTGGCCAGAGTAAAAACTCGCCTATAGTTGTGACGACTTACGAGCCGCCCAGCGAGCCGGACGCATCACCGTGCTCAACGCCGCCACGGCACAAATAAACGCCAGCATCGCCAAGCCGACCATCAGAAAAAAACTAGCCCGGACGTCATGGAGGACTACATGGTTCATGATACGCCTTTCCTCTCGGTGACGATGCGCTATCCACTCCACCATCCGCACAAACAGGCCCATGGTGCTGCAGGCTCTTGCTTCGTCAACCAACGTCCACAGCAAGGACAATGCCTCGTCCAAGCCTGCCGGTGCTCACGACCTACGAGCCTCCTGCGAAGAGACCCAGCACAACCACGCCTATAGCATAGCACCATATTCAGCTCCCCTTGGATCCTGCTTCTTTACGTAAGATACTGCCGAGGAACAGAGAAATCTATGCAGCTTTGGTGGGGGATAACCCGCTCAAAAAGACCGAGAAGGCACTTGCAAGCCTCTGATACTTCGATGATTATGCGCTGAGGCTTCACTGGAAGATGTGGTGCGCCCGGAGGGAATTGAACCCCCAACCCCCGGATCCGAAGTCCGATGCTCTATCCAATTGAGCTACGGGCGCATGGGCTATTTCAAACACTTCGAAGGAGATCTTGTCAAGGATTGGGCAATGGCCCAGCCATAATCCAAATATACCGACGACAGGAGTCTAGCCTGCTCACACCAACGTGAGGAGCGTCTCAACCAGTTGGTCGATCGATCGATCATCCGTCGCAATGACATGATCGGCGGCCGCTTGATACTTCGGCGTCCGCTCCCGCAACACATCCTCAACTTCATCGACAAACGACTTGGTCCCAGTCAATGAGGGGCGCTGATTATCGCCGCCGATTCGTTTTACGATCGTCTCGACGGAGGCCGTCAGCCAAAACAACCTGCCGCTCCTCTTCAATGCCTCTACATTGTGCGTGCGAAGGATGGCCCCGCCGCCGGTATCGATCACCAACTGGTCACGGCCGGCCAGTTCCCTGCAGATATTGGACTCCAGATCGCGAAAGTAATCCCATCCCTCTTGGGCAACGATCTCCGGAATCGCGCGTTTCGCACGCGCGACGATCTCCGCATCGGTTGACACCAGCGTTCGTCCCAACCGCGCCGCCAACAGTCGGCCCACCGTGCTCTTGCCGGTCCCTCGATAGCCAATCAGCACGATGTTCATGAGAAACGGGACTCCAGGACGGCGCGCATCACGTCAGTTGGGGCAGTGTNNATTGGTCCAGAGCTCAAACTGCGCGGCGGCTTGATGAAGAAACATCTCGAGCCCGGGAATCGTACGACAACCTATCGCCTTTGCATCCTTCAGCAACTGGGTATCCCGCGGATTGTAGACGATGTCCATGACCGTCAATCCCGCATGCAGCAACGTCGGCGGCACAGCAGTTCCCTGTACGTTGGGCGACATGCCCATCGGGGTGCAATGGATCAGCACATGCGTGCCTGGCAGAATTTTTCGCAATGTCTCCTCGTCTAGAGGCAATGCCTGCACGGTCATTCCCGTCTTCGACCGGAGGTCTCCGGCCAAGGCGGTGCGTTCCCGATCATCGATTCCTAGTATGCTCAAGCCAGCGATCCCGGCTTCAGTCCCAAGCGCGAAGGCAATCGCGCGAGCTGCGCCTCCGGATCCAAGCATGACGACCTGACGCCCTTTCAAGGCAACCCCGCCCTCACGAAGCGCGCGCAACGCGCCGGTCGCATCGGTGTTATACCCTGTGAGGGTCCCGCCTTCAGCCACTATGGTATTGATCGCACCAATATGACTCGCAGTCGGTTCAACCGCGTCAAGAAATGGAACGGCTGCCACCTTGTGAGGNNATCGCTTCCACGCGAAAGGCCAGATACACAAAGTTCAGCCCAAGTTTCTGAAACGCGGCATTGTGAATCGCCGGCGAGAGCGAATGCTCGACCGGATTGCCGATGACACCGCAGAACTGAGTATGTGCATTGATGTCCATAGGTCGAGAGCTCACGACTGCTACTGATTCAGAAGAACAGATAGGCACCCATCGCGACGGCGATGGAGTTGACCATTTGCAAGGGACGCCGACTCACGAGATCGTCATCCCTCCATCGATCGGAAAGGTCCCGCCCGTAACCCAGGCTGCCTCGTCGGAAACCAGATAGAGAACCATATTGGCTACCTCTTCTGGCTTACCAGCTCGACGGATAGGATAGTGCGCGAGAATTGGGTCTAGTTGCTCGGGGTTGCTCATCAGCGGAGCGGCCATCGGTGTATCGACAAGGCCGGGGTTCACCACGTTACAGCGGATGCCCTCCTTGGCATAGTCAACCGCGATGGCTCTGGTCATGGCATCGAGCGCCCCCTTGGACGCAGCATAGGCCGGCAATGTAGGAAGTCCGACGAGGCTCGCGATGGAGGAGATATTGACGATGGCGCCCTTCCCCTGCTTCAACATCTGCGGCAGTGCCGCTCGCGTCATTCGAAACACCCCGGTGAGATTAACGTCGAGGACCTGCGCCCAGGTTGTATCATCGATCTCATGCAGACGCTTCCCGAAATCCCCGATTCCGGCATTATTCACAAGGATATCGAGCCGCCCGAACTGCTGCACCGTCACCAGCACGGCCTCCTGGACATGGCGTTCATCCGTGACCGATCCGGCAACGGCGACGGCCTTGCCCTGCGCCTTCACAATGTCGCTCACGACTCGGTCCAGCTCCCCTTGCCGTCTCCCCGTAATCACGACCGATGCTCCTTCGCGCGCAAAGGCTTTCGCGATCGCTTCACCGATACCTGCGTTGCCCCCGGTAACGACCGCGACTTTTCCTTGCAATCGATTCATCGCGCGTCGTCCTCTCGCTCTTCATGAGCATCACTGGCCTCATCCATAGCCTCAGCCGTTTGAGCAGTCGGCCACAAACCCGACTCGATTTTCCTCGCCACTGTAATGAAGCCTGAATGGGCGACCATTCGGTGATCTGGACGTACGCTACGCCCCTGAATCGACCAAGTCCTCAACAGCGACTCAAACGTTTCAATCATGCCAAAGACCATCGCTTTCTCAAGAGCCTCAACCGTCTGCACCACTTGAGGAACGGTGGGAACAAAACTCAAATACATGCCGCCTGGACGAAGGACCTGCGCGGCATGCGGGACCACCTGCCAGGGCTCAGGAAGATCGAGAACGAGACGATCGAATGGTAAACCATCGTCAAGCAAGCTGATTCCCTCATACACGTTCCGACGAAGCGAAATAAGGTTGGGCATCGGACCCATGTACCGTTCGATGTTCGTCATCGCCGTTTTTGCGAAATCCTCGCGGGCTTCGTACGTCACAACGATGCCCCGCGGACCCACAGCGCGCAAGAGAGCCATCGTCAAGGCCCCTGAACCAGTCCCCGCTTCGAAGACACGCGCCCCAGGATAGACATCGGCCCACATGGGAATGAGCGCCAGATCCTTCGGATACAACACCTGCGCGCCCCGTGGCATCTTCAGCACATAGTCGCCGAACGTCGGCTTCAGCGCCAACATCGTCTTGTTACCGGAGAGCGTGACGAGAGAACCATCGGGCTTCCCGATGAGATCGTCGTGCGCAATTTTATGACCGCTCAGCTGGTAGCGATCTCCGGCCTTGAGGGTCAGGGCATACTGCCGCCCTTTTTTATCGACCAAATGAATACGTTCGCCTGATTGAAGTTGTGACATGGGGGCTCATTCTAGAAGCGCTGTGCCAGGTTTTCAACCAAACAAACGGCCAACAGGAGGGATTTCTCGAACTCCACCATGAGTCTTCTTGAAAAACTGATCGCACGCATGACATGAGCGCGAGGCGCTGACGCTCATTGAGCGCGTAACGGCGAACAATCTCACTACAACTTTCACATCTCCCTTCCGTACGATCACTCCTGACCTGAAAGGGATGCCCCAAGGAGAAGATGTGGCAATTCAGCCTGTTGCTCGATTGCCACCACTACACACCTGCAGCAAGGTTGCCTCACTCCCTCTCCAAGATCCTCATTAAGCCACTCTAATAGAGCAGCCTTTTCCATAAGATTGCGATCCGCCATTCTCATGAACAATCCAGCACAGGATTTGCTCCGTAGTGAGACAAGAGAGCAGCCAGTTCGCACAGGACTCAGCATGAATCGTTTGACGAAACGCTGTCTCTCATAGACTAGAACACAAGAACCTGAACTCGTTGAGGTCGCGATCATGCGGAGCAACAGATCAGACAATCAGAGGAGGGACAACGACATGAAAAAGAATCTTTTCCCAACCCCTGAGCCGGAAGAGCTTGTCACGATGACAAAGGACGTTGATGCGGACGATCCCGAAGCGAGCGACCTGCTAGATGTGATCGGGAAGGACACTTCTGAAGAANNATGTTGGAGTCACTCTACTTTCGCTCCTTCGGCGAACGGGCCCTCTTGACCAGAGAAGAAGAAGTCGAACTGGCAAAGAAGATCGATTCCGGAACGAGCACGATTCGGAAGACCTTACGCCAGACCCTCCGAGTCTTCCCTAAACTCACGCGAACCGCCTCGATGCTTGAGGCGCAACACACACTCCAAATGGTCAAAGGGTTAAGCGGACTCTCGGCCAGCGCGATCGATAAGGCCGAGCAGAGGCTCGCTGAAATGATCGGCCAGGAAACGGGGAAGCAGAAGCTTCCGGTGACCATCGCCAAACAACTCAAGGAAGGGTTAGCCACCCTCCGTTCCGCTCGGGTCCTGCTTGAGCAGGCCAAGGACGAATTAGTGCGCTGCAACCTACGGCTCGTCGTGGATGTCGCAAAACATTACACAGGCCGAGGACTGACGCTGCTGGACCTCGTGCAAGAGGGCAATATCGGATTGATGAAAGCGGCCGAACGTTATCAATACCGCAAGGGGTTCAAATTCAGCACCTATGCGACCTGGTGGATCCGCCAAGGCATCACCCGTGCGCTCGCAGATCAATCGCGAACCATTCGCATTCCGGTGCACCAGACTGAAGCCTCGCACCGAATCCTCCGCGTGACCAGACGGCTCGGACAACAGCTGGGCCGTCCGGCCCGAATCGAAGAAGTGGCGGACGTACTGCGGATGAGACCGGAACGGCTCCATGAAACCGTGCAGGCCTTTCAAGAGCCGGTAGCGCTCGAAAAACTGGTAGGCGACGGGAGCACGGAACTCGGGGAACTACTTCCCGACCTGCAAGCCATCCCGCCGGATGCCAATGTGCACCAGACGGAAATGGCGCAGCAGCTTGAACGCATTCTCGACACACTCACGCCCCGAGAGCAAACCGTCATCCGCCTGCGTTTCGGAATCGGCCACGATCAGTCCTGCACATTGGAGCAGGTCGGGCAAAGCCTATCGGTCACAAGGGAGCGGATTCGCCAGATCGAAGCGAAAGCGCTTAAGAAACTGAAGACCCCCCAGATTAAGGAAATGTTTGCCGCCATCCAGTAAACCGCGGACGTCTGAAACAGAAAGGGGCGAGGGTCATCCTCGCCCCTTTTCTGTCAGGCAGCTTTCACCCTGAAGGCACTTATGCCACAATGAGGCCGACTCAGTATGTGAGGCCCCATGACCACAGTCCGCACGACAGAGACTACATCCAGCCCCTTTCACTTCTTCACAATTTCGCTCCTGCTCCCTCTTGTCATCGCCATGGCCCCAGCCGGACGGATGGCCAAGGCTGAGACTGTGATTGGATCGGTCCCCATTCACGAAAAATCCCTGTCGGTCCCTGCGGTCGTGGCGAAGGTACGTCCCTCGGTTGTCACCATTCTCACTCGCGGCATGCCGGCCACTCCCGCGCAAGCCCAATCGGGGTCTGGGTCCGGCGTAATTATCGATGAGAGCGGCTATATCCTCACGAACAATCACCTGGTTGCTGGCATCAAGAGCCTGGTTGTCGGACTCTCAACGGGTCGGCTCACCCCAGGCCGTGTCGTTGCGCGGGATTTCCTGCTGGACCTAGCCCTCGTCAAGATCACGGCAACGGACTTGGTGCCCGCGACTCTCAGTCCTGTGCCGGTGCTTGAGATTGGCGAGTCGGTCGTTGCCATCGGCAATCCTCTCGCGCTCAAAGGGGGCTCGACCGTCACCGTCGGTGTCGTCAGTGCCGTCGATCGCTCAGTACTCACTCCGGATGGTGAAACACTCTACGATCTCATCCAAACCGATGCGGCCATCAACCCTGGCAATAGCGGAGGTCCACTCGTGGATCTGGCCGGTCATGTGATCGGCATTAATGTGGCCATCGCGCCATCCGCCCAAGCCATTAGTTATGCGATTTCGATGGAGGCCATCTACCCCCACATTCAATCAATGATCGTCCGTGGATCAGTCCTTCGCCCGGACATCGGATTTACCCCTGTGACCATCACCGCAAGCATCATGGCGAGTTTCGGACTGGACGGTGACCGTGGAGTATTGGCGCTGAATGTCGAACCGGGAGGAGCAGCCGCCACGGGAGGCCTCCAAAACGGCGACATCATTACTGCCATCGATCAACATCAAATCTATAATCTCGGAGACTTCTGGCACTCCATCCGACGTTCGGGAGACCTCCCCAGCCTGCAACTGACCGTGCAGAGAAAAAACGTCCAGTCCACCATCTCGATTCAGAAGCCTTCGCCGCAGAAGGCTCTCCCATGAATCACGCCGGCGGATCCCAGCACAGTCAGGACTTCACAGGGCACGAAAGTAGGCCCTGCCCGCAAGAAGGCAGGCTCGTCCAGTTTCCCAAGCCGGTCCCCTATGCCGAAGCCTGGATACTGCAGCAACAATTACTGGAAGAACGGATTGCGGAGAGACAAGGGGATACGCTGTTACTCCTTGAGCATCAGCCCGTCTATACCCTGGGTCGAAGTACCAAACCCACCCATTGGGCTTGCGGAGAAGAGATCCTCCGCCAAACAGGCGCCAACTTCCAATCCGTCGATCGTGGCGGCTCCATTACCTATCATGGACCAGGACAGATCGTGGGTTATCCGATCCTCAAGCTGTCGCGTTATTGTTCAGGCCCGAAACAGTATGTGCAGAAGTTGGAAGAGGTCTTGATCCATGCGCTCGCGCGATGGGGGATTGACGGTTATCGTGTCGAGAAGGCCCCTGGCGTCTGGGTCCGCTGGCATAATGCGGATGCAAAGATTGCCGCAATCGGAGTCCGGATCGATCATGGCGTGACTCTTCACGGATTCGCGCTCAACGTCGATCTGGACCTCTCCCCCTTTTCCCATATCGTGCCCTGCGGCCTGACCGCGTGCCCTATCACGTCCATGGCCGAGATCCGACGGTCTCCCTTATCCATTTCGACCGTCGCACAACAGGTGGCGCAGGAATTCGCACGAACGTTCAACGTACGATGGACGAACCTTCCGCCCGAGATCATGGGACAGGGAGACCATCACAAGATCCTCGCCGCAACGACGCCCACGCACAGCTGACGAGAGGAACCGCCGATGCACGAACTCGACACACCGACCTTCCGGCTGGCGATGGCGCAATTTGACCAAGCAGCCGAGGCCATGGAACTGGATCCCAATTTACGCGAGCGGCTGAAACTTCCACAGCGGTCTCTGATCGTCAGCGTACCCATTCGAATGGATGACGGCCGGGTCGAGGTCTATACCGGCTATCGTGTACAGCATGATTCCTCTCGCGGCCCCACCAAGGGCGGCATTCGTTATCACCCGGNNCCGAAACAATTGTCGCGGGCAGAATTACAACGATTGACCAGACGCTATGCGGCGGAAATCTTCCCTTTGATCGGCCCGGAGAAAGACGTGCCGGCGCCGGACGTCGGGACAGATGCACAGGTGATGGCCTGGATCATGGACACCTACAGTCAGCAAGTGGGGTATTCGGTGCCGGGCGTTGTAACCGGTAAGCCCCTTTCGATTGGAGGCAGCCTTGGGCGTGAGGAAGCCACCGGCCGCGGAGTGGTCTATGTCACCATCGAGGCGCTTCGTCACCTCAAGCTCGATATCAGGAACAGCACTGTGGTGATCCAGGGATTCGGCAATGTGGGCGCCCACACGGCCCGTATCATGCAGGAATGTGGTGCTCGTGTCATCGCCGTGAGCGACGTGAACGGAGGTATTCATAACGCGAACGGTCTGGACATTCCGGAACTCCTCACACGCTGCAAAACTCGCGGGCAATCCCTCCGTGACACCAAGCTGGGCGACTGGCTCTCCAACGACGAACTACTGCAGCTTGACTGCACCGTGCTGGTCCCCGCCGCGTTATCTGAACAGATCACCGGGCGGAATGCCGGGAAGCTCCGCTGTAGGATTCTCGCTGAAGGAGCAAACGGTCCGACGACCCTGGAGGCCGATCGCATCCTGCAAGATCAGGGGGTCTTTATCATCCCGGACATCCTGGCCAACTCCGGTGGCGTCATCGTGTCCTACTTCGAATGGGTGCAGGACGGACAACGATTTTTCTGGAAAGCCAAGGACATTCAAGAACGGCTGCAAGATATTCTGATCAACGCCTTCCATCGGACGTTACAGTTTTCCCTTTCCAAGAATACGTCCATGCGTATGGCCGCATTGATGAGCGGAATCGACAAAGTGGCGCAAGCCCATCTCCATCGTGGTCTCTATCCGTGAGCGGCACATGGCACGAGGGTAAGGNNGGGATATTGCGATGGGAGCTTCTTGCGATCTTCGGAGGCGCCCTCTTGCTCTTTGCCGCGAACGACCTGCCCTACCGATGGCTCTGGGTGGTGACGGCAGGAGGCATGATCGCGAAGGGTGCCTTCCTGTCGATCGGACCACCCTCTTGGCGTACAGCAGTCATTGAGTGGTGCCTTGGACGAGAAGACATCGACTACCGGTTCTGGGGGCTGGGTCTCTGTACGCTTGCGGTCCTGTTATTCCATGCGCTAGGGTGGATCGGTCGAAACTGAGTCCGGTGAATGGTTGGAGACCAGTAGAATGGATCGGGATGCTCTGTTATCCCTCTGGGAAGCCCACAAGGAGGCACAATGGCCTCACGTGGAACGCCAACATGAGGGGCCGTTGATGACGTTGGATACGGTGATCAGTGGATGTGTGGTGTATTTCCTCGATAGTCCGGAAGGCCTTGATGCCCAGCGCCTCGTGATTCTCGAAGATTGTGTTGCCGATCTCGATGGCCTGACCAACGAGCTTGACGAAAATTGCCGGCCCTATTTTCAGCGACTCCGCCACCTCGGCGCCGTCCTCATGAGCACCCATCACCGTAACTAATTCTCTCACGTCGAGGTACGAGCAGGGATGATTCAGCGCCCCATTGCTCCACAGCCGTTACGGGGCCTCAATAATATCCTTCTTCATTGCCCCCAATAGACGGAGGAGTTCTCCCTTTTCTTGCGCTGGCACTTTCGCCATGTCCATCGCTTTCACCAGACCCTCTACAAATGCTCCAACGTCTCCCGTGGAAATCCTCATCCCGACATGAGCCGTCTTCATGTCGCGCCCGCTGTAGGTACAGGGACCTCCTGCCGCCATGCAGAGGTGATCGACGAGATGGCCTTTCAGTTTCCGTATATCGGTGGTCGCAAACCGGCCATTGATCCTGGTATCAGTAAGCACATTGGCCACACATTGTTCGACGACCACGGAAATGACAGGTTTTCCACCAATCCGCGCATAGAGAGACTTGCCTGCCGAAATCTGCTCCGTTGACACACAGCCGATAAAGACCGTCAACAGACCGAGCCCCGCAGCTGTTCGCCACAACACACAGTTCGTCGGCATCTGACCCCTCGCATTCAGCCATTCCTTGCAAGTTCTCAGGCTGTTCGATAAAATGCACGCATACTGCATGGTCCCACCAATTTCGCCATTAAATTTTCAGCACTTTACATCTCCAGGAACCCATGGCTAAGGAGGAGTCGATGAAGGATTTACTGCGAGTCGTCACGCTAATCTGCATGGTGATGACCGGAGTCGGTGCATGGGCGGCCCCTGGCTACGGAGAGCCCTACGAATTGAGCAAGCACGACGTGATGGACCCTAAGACCTTGAAGAGTGTCGACATTTCGCTGTTTGGAGTCAAGCTGGGAGACCCTGAAGCCACCGCCGTGGATTCGCTGGTAAATGAAAAGATTCCTGGAATTAAAGTGGAGCAAGAAGCTTCGTTTATTTTCTTGCTCGACCAACGCAAACCGACCGGTCCAATGGCTGGCGTCCGCATCCAGGATGGCAAAGTCGACCTGATCTTTATCAATAACCGATTTTCTTATAAGACTCGCGGTATCTTTCGCAACGTATTGAACAGCGAAAGCCCTGATGACGTGCGGAAGCTTCTGGGGCAAGAAGAGTATGGAGACGAAAACGTGATGGGCGCCATCCTGGCATACGACAAACAGGGATTCGTCATCAATTATCTCGGGAAAGATGTCAACGTGGAGTTTTCCCCGACTCGGTAGAAAGCCCGATACGATTAACTACTCTGCGCGCTCATCGCGCCAGAG
>CXWL01126594.1_pt1 | contig 10495 bp, 9 predicted proteins | sample 590931 | NCBI WGS metagenome assembly CXWL01 (sample SAMEA3498368, study PRJEB10139) | groundwater metagenome | biome: water well; material: biofilm material | place: Germany | collected 2015-04-27
CAGCAAGGCTTGAGTGCCAAGCCATTGCGGCCGCTGAAATTCGTCAGCGGCCGCAACATTCAACTACTTTAAGGAAGAGAAACAGCCCGCCACGTCACTCCAGCGACCGGACCAGGAGGCATGCCCATGCTGACCCGCGCCATTCCCAGCAGCGGCGAGCCGTTGCCTATCATCGGTCTGGGCACTTATCGCGGGTTTGATGTCGAGCGCGCCGACCCCGGCTATCGACCCTTGGCTGAGGTGCTCGAAGCGCTGTTCGCCAAGGGCGGCACCCTGATCGACAGCTCACCGATGTACGGTCACGCCGAACAGACCAGTGGTGAGCTGCTGTCGATTCATGAGCCACGTTCGCCGGCATTCCTGGCCACCAAGGTCTGGACCCGTGGCCGCGAGCAGGGCATCGCGCAAATGGAACAATCGTTCCAGCGCCTGCGAACCGAGCACATCGACCTGATGCAAGTCCACAACCTGCTGGACTGGCAAAGCCACCTGCCGACTTTGCGTGAGTGGCAGGCCGCCGGACGCATTCGCTACATCGGTGTTAGTCATTACAGCGCCTCGGCCTACGACGAGATCGAAGCGCTGCTCAAGACCGAGCGCCTGGACTTCCTGCAAATCAACTACGCCCTCGATGATCGGACTGCAGAGAAACGCCTGTTGCCGCTGTGTCGCGAGCGCGGCGTGGCGGTGATCTGCAATCGGCCGTTTGGTGGTGGTGACCTGCTGGAGCGGCTAAACGGCAAGCCGCTGCCGGGCTGGGCCGGGCAGGTGCAGGTCAGCACATGGGCGCAACTGGNNCGTGCTGTCCCATTCGGCGGTGACCTGCGTGATTCCCGGTACCCATCGGCCGCGAGCCATGAGCGACAACGCAGGTGCCGGGTTCGGCCCGATGTTGACCGGGGCGCAGCGTGAGCAGTTGATCGACCTGATCCGTTGACTGTGCTGAATTCGTCATCGACTTGAGCTAAACCGATCAAGCCTTGCGGGTGGCAATGGGCGAGGCTGGACGGTCTGTTCAAGGAGCTGACTATGATCCGACTGTCCCTGGCTGAAGCTCGCGAGCTGGCCGAATCGATTCTGCTGCATAACGGTTTCAATCCTGCTCACGCTGCGGCGGTGACCGCCACGGTGATTGCTGGCGAGCGCGATGGCTGCGCGTCCCATGGACTGTACCGGATTCTTGGCTGCGTGAATTCACTGCGTGCCGGCAAAGTCTCGGCCGATGCCGAGCCGAAGGTGATCGACCAGGCGCCGTCGATTGTGCGGGTCGATGCCGGCGGTGGATTCTCGCAACTGGCGTTCCAGGCCGGCTTGCCGCTGCTGGAGGAAAAGACCCGGGCCAACGGCATTGCGGCGCTGGCGATCAATCGATGCGTGCATTTTTCCGCACTCTGGGTAGAGATCGAGCAACTGACGGCGGCGGGCCTGGTGGCCCTGGCCTGCAACCCCAGCCACGCCTGGGTAGCGCCTGCCGGCGGCAGCCAGCCGGTGTTCGGCACCAACCCGATTGCCTTCGGTTGGCCACGTGCCGGCAAAGACCCCTTTGTCTTCGACTTCGCCACCAGCGCCATTGCCCGTGGCGACATCGAACTGCATCGGCGCGCCGGCAAGGCGATCCCCGAAGGCTGGGGCGTGGACGCCGAGGGCCAGCCGAGCACCGACGCCAATGTGGTTCTCGATACTGGGGCGATGCTGACCTTCGGCGGGCACAAGGGCTCGGCATTGGCGGCCATGGTTGAACTGATCGCAGGACCCTTAATCGGCGACCTGACCAGCGCCGAGTCGCTGGCTTATGACGCCGGTAGCAAGTCATCGCCGTACCATGGCGAGTTGATTATTGCCCTGGATCCACGGCGCTTTCTCGGCGATGCCACGGAACAGCATTTGGCTCGGGCTGAGTTGCTGTTCGCGGGCATTGAAGGGCAGGGCGCGCGGCTGCCATCGCAACGGCGCTACCAGGCGCGAGTTCGCAGTTTGGAGGAGGGGGTGCAGATTCCAGAGGCGCTTTATAACGATTTGAGGGCGATGTTGGGGTGAAAAACCCTGTTTGAATCTCGGTTGCTCTTGTGGGAGCGAACCTGCTCGCGAAAGCGGTGCATCAGTCAACGGAAGGGTTGAATGTGCTGACGTTTTCGCGAGCAGGCTCGCTCCCACAGGTTTTGTGGAAAGCCGTTAGAGGTTGATAGCCACACGCTCTTTGCGCCCATCGACCAACCGCTCGATGCCCAACGGATTGGCATTCTGCAGTGCCTCGGGCAACAACTCATCCGCGCAGTTCTGGTAGCACACCGGGCGCAGGAATCGCTCGATCGCCAGGGTCCCGACCGAGGTGCCACGGGCGTCGGAGGTGGCCGGGTAGGGGCCGCCATGGACCATGGCGTCGCACACTTCGACGCCGGTGGGATAGCCGTTGAACAGGATCCGACCGACCTTCTGCTCCAGCAGCGGCAGCAGCATCGCGTAGGCGTTCAGGTCGCCAGGTTCAGCGATCAAGGTCGCGGTGAGCTGCCCGTGCAAACCTTGTAGCGCTTGCAGCAATTGAGCCTGATCGGCGACTTCCACCAGCACCGTGGTCGGGCCGAAGACTTCTTCCTGCAACAGCGGATCGCCTTTGAGCAACAAGCTCACATCGGCCTGGAACAGCTGGGGCTGCGCCTGATTGCCCTGTTGCTCGCGGCCGGCCAGGTGTTTGATCTGCGGATGAGCGTGCAACGCCTGGACGCCTTTGGCATAGCTGGCGAGGGTCCCGGCGTTGAGCATGGTCTGCGCCGGCTGCTCGGCCATCCGCGCGCTGAGCTGTTCGATGAAGGCACTGAACTCGCTGCTGTGCAGGCCGATCACCAGGCCCGGATTGGTGCAGAACTGTCCGCAGCCTTGCACCACCGAAGCCGTCAGTTCACTGGCGATTTTCTCGCCGCGTACCTGCAGGGCTTCAGGCAACAGCAGCACAGGGTTGATGCTGCTCATCTCGGCAAATACCGGGATCGGCTGTGGTCGGGCCGCTGCCATGTCGCACAGGGCACGGCCACCCTTGAGCGACCCGGTGAAACCCACGGCCTGGATCGCCGGGTGCTTGACCAACTGCTCGCCGACGCCGGCGCCGTAGATCATGTTGAACACGCCCTTTGGCATGTCGGTTTGTTCCGCGGCGCGGATGATTGCATCGGCCACCTGTTCGGCAGTCGCCATGTGGCCGCTGTGGGCCTTGAACACCACCGGGCAGCCGGCGGCCAGCGCGGCGGCGGTGTCGCCACCGGCGGTAGAGAAGGCCAGGGGGAAGTTGCTCGCGCCAAACACCGCGACTGGGCCGACGCCAATCCGGTATTGGCGCAGGTCGACCCGTGGCAGCGGCTGTCGCTCGGGCAGGGCGCGGTCGATGCGCGCGCCGTAGAAATCGCCACGGCGCAGGACCTGGGCGAACAGGCGCATCTGGCCGCTGGTGCGCGCGCGCTCGCCCTGGATGCGGGCGTTGGGCAATGCGGTTTCCCGGGTGACCAGCGCGACGAAATCATCACCCAGGGCGTCGAGTTGGGTGGCGATGGCGTCGAGGAAATCGGCGCGGCGGCTGGCCGATAGATTACGAAAGGCCGGGTAGGCGGCTGCGGCGGCCTGGGCGGCGGCATCGACTTCAGCGGCGTTGGCCTGGATGAAAACGTACGGCAGCGCTTCACTGGTGTGGGCGTCGTGGCTGTGCAGGGCGAGGGTGCCAGCGGCACTGCGGGTGCCGCCGATGTAGTTGTGGCCGAGGATGTCGGGCATGGGGAAGCTCCGGTTGAATTTTGTGGTCCTGCATGGCAGCGCCCCTGTGGGAGCGAGCCTGCTCCGGGCGGCGTTCCGACGAAGGCCGCACCTCGGCATCACAGGAAACCGAGTCGCCTCCTTCGCGAGCAGGCTCGCTCCCACAGGGGAAAGGACATATCAAGAAAATCAAGCCAACGAATCAGCCCGACGCGGGTTGGTGCTTGCAGGCTCCAGCGCGGCCATCCGCGCCGCCGCCTCGGCATCCACCTGATGCAGCGACTTGCCGCGGGTTTCGCGGGTCAGGCCGACGGCAACAATCGAGATCAGTGCGGCGCCCACCAAGTACCAGGCGATGGGGGTCGAGCTGTGGTACTTGTTCAGCAGGGTGATGGCGATCAGCGGTGCCAGCGAGCCGGCGAAGATCGGCGCGACCTGGTAGCACAGGGATAAGGCGGTGTAGCGCACGTGGGTCGGGAACATCTCGGCCATCAGTGCCGAGTAGGGCGCATAGGTCATCGACTCAATTGCCAGACCGAGGGTAATCGCGGCCATGATCAGCCAGTTGTTGCCGGTGTCCATCATCGGGAAGCCGACAAAACCCCAGAACGCGGTCAGCACGGCACCGACCAGGTACACCGGTTTGCGTCCCACCAGATCCGACAGATAACCCATCAGCGGAATCAGGAAGAAGTGCAGCAGGTGCGCACCGAACATCAGAAGCAGGATTTGCGAAGTGTCCTTGTGCACCACCAGCTTGAGGTAGGTGATGGAGAACGTGACCACGGTGTAGTAGAGAATGTTTTCCGCGAACCGCGCGCCGATCCCCACCAACACCGCGCGCCAGTGATGACGCAGCACTTCGACCACGCCCAACTGTTGTTGCTTGGTCTGCGCCTGACGCGCCTGGGCCTCCTTGAAGATGGGCGCATCGTCGACACTGGTGCGGATCCAGTAGCCGATCAGTACCACCACCGCCGAGAACCAGAACGCCACGCGCCAGCCCCAGGCGAGAAATTCCTCTTGCGACAGATTCGACGACAACAGCAGCAGCGCCACGGTCGCCACCAGGTTACCGGCCGGCACCCCGGCTTGTGGCCAACTGGCCCAGAAGCCGCGACGATTGTCCGGGCAGTGTTCCGACACCAGCAGAATCGCGCCGCCCCATTCGCCGCCAAAGGCGAAGCCCTGGATCAACCGCAGCAGCACTAGCAATATCGGCGCGGCATAGCCGATCTGGTCGAAGCCGGGCAAACAACCCATCAGGAAGGTGGTGATGCCGACCACCACCAGGCTCAGTTGCAGCAGGCGTTTGCGGCCGAATTTGTCGCCATAGTGACCGAACACCAGGCCACCCAGCGGCCGAGCGAGAAAGCCCACGGCATACAGGGCGAAGGCGGCGATGATGCCGTCGACGGGGTTGTCGGTCTGGCGGAAGAACAACTGTCCGAAGACCAGTGCCGAAGCGGTGCCATAGAGGAAGAATTCGTACCACTCGGCAACGGTGCCGGCCATGGCGGCGGCGACGACACGTTTGAGTCCCGAGGGGCTGGTTGCGCTTTTTGTGGGTTGAGCGTTGGGCATGCTGGCGTTTCCTGTAGGGGCGCAAAAAACAGGCAGCCGGGCCGGACCTGCAAGGGTCCGCCCGGCACTCACTCAGAGACCGACGTCCGGCAACTGCGGACGATTGGCCAGGGCCTTGGCCATGATCTGCTCGACGAACACTCGGTCGACTTCCGGCAGGGCCAGGCGCGGTGGACGGGTCAGTGCGCTACCGCGACCAGCAATGGCTTCGCAGAGCTTGATGCATTGCACCAGGTCGGCGCGGGCATCGAGGTGCAGGATCGGCATCAGCCATTCGTAGATCGGCATGGCTTCGGCGTAACGGCCGGCCTTGGCCAGGCGGAAGATGGTTTCGCCTTCTTTCGGGAACACGTTGGACATCCCCGAGACCCAGCCTTCGGCACCCACCGCGAGGCTTTCCAGCACGACGTCGTCGAGGCCGGCGAACAGCACGAAACGGTCGCCGACTTCATTGCGAATGTCGATGAAACGCCGGGTGTCGCCAGAAGAGTCCTTGAAGCACACCACGTTGTCGCAGTCGGCCAGGGCAATCAGGATGTCCGGGGTGACGTCGTTTTTGTAGATCGGCGGGTTGTTGTAGACCATCAGCGGCACGTCGGCATTCTTTGCCACGTAGCGGTAGTGCTCGGCGGTCTCGAACGGCTTGGAGCCGTAGACCAGCGCCGGCATCAGCATGACGCCGTCGACACCGACCTTGCGCACCGCGTTGGCGACTTTTGCCGCTTGCACGCTGGTGAATTCGGCGACGCCGCAGATCACCGGCACCCGACCGCGGGAAGCATCGACCGCGACTTCGGTCACGGCGATTTTTTCTTCAGCGGTCAGCGAGGTGTTTTCCCCCACCGAACCGCAGACCACCAGGCCCGAGACGCCGTCACGGATCACGTTGGAGATCACCTGGTGGGTTTTTTCCAGGTTGATCGAAAAGTCATCGTTGAATTGGGTGGTGACCGCAGGGAATACACCGCTCCAGTTAATGCGCTTGCTCATTGTTGCCTCCGCTGTGTGTTTTGTATTTCGTATACGATATTTGAAATGACAATGCTGTGATAGTGCTTTTTGCAAAATAAACAGGGGTTTCAGGTGCCGTTGGTCAGCGCTTGCGCTCAGGCGCCGGGCCAGGTGTCGGACAGGCGATAGCCCTGGGGCCAGGGATCGCTCGGATCGAGCAGCTGTTGATGGGTCCCGGTGATCCAGGCGCGGCCGCTGATGCACGGGTAGATCGCCGGGCGGCCGGCGACTTCAGTCAGCGAGTCGATGCGGCAGTGAAACTCGGAGCCGAGAATCGAGCGCCCGACAAAACGTTCGCCAACCCCCATCAGGCCCTTGGCGTGCATCACCGCCATGCGCGCCGAACAGCCGGTGCCGGTGGGCGAGCGGTCGATCTTGCCGGGCTGGATCACCACCGCATTGGCGCCTGTGGCCACGCCGTTTTCGCGAACAATGGGCGCGGCGATCTGGCAGAACGAAATATGCGACCAGCCGGGGTTCAGTGGATGCACGAAGCCCAGTTGCTCGTTGGCCGCGCGGGTGATTTTCAGCCCGGCCGCCACCAGATCCGCCGCTTCATCCGGACGAATCGCAAAGCCCAGGGTCTGCGCATCGGCGATCACGAAGCTGTCGCCGCCATAGGCAGTGTCGACCTGCAACGAGCCCAGTCCCTCGACTTCGATCCAGGCGTCGAGGCGGTCGGCGAAGGACGGCACGTTCTTGATCTCCACCCGTTCGACCTTGCCGTCGCGGCAGTCGGCAACCGCTTCGATCAAACCGCCGGGTGCCTCCAGCACCAGTCGGGTTTGTGGCTCGGTCATCGGCAGGATGCCGCTGTCGAGCAGCACGGTGGCCACGCACAGCGAGTTGGAGCCGGACATCGGCGGAGTGTCGGCCGGTTCCATGATGATCCAGCCCATCTGCGCCCGTGGGTCTTTGGCCGGGACCAGCAGGTTGACGTGGCGGAACACGCCGCCGCGTGGTTCGTTGAGGACGAAGTTGCGCAGGGTGTTGTCCTGTGCAATCCAGCGTGATTGTTCCCATAGGGTGGCGCCGGGCGGGGGCGCGACGCCGCCGACGATGACATCACCGACCTCGCCTTCGGCGTGGCAGCTGACGATGTGGATGATCTTGGATGAGCGCATGGTTTGCTCCTTGTTCGTGTTGTGTCTGTCAGGGTCTCTTCGCTGGCATCGGCTATTTCACCGACTTGAGAAACGCCGCCGTCTCCGGCTGCATCGGATTACCAATCACCTGATCCGGCGAGCCGATCTCATGCACCAGGCCGTTGCGAAAGAACGCCACGCGGTCGGAGACGTCCCGGGCAAAGCGGATTTCGTGGGTCACCAGGACCATGGTCATGCCGTCTTCGGCGAGCATGCGCATGGTGTCCAGCACTTCGCCCACCAGTTGCGGATCGAGGGCCGAGGTGGCTTCGTCGAACAGCATGTAATCCGGCGACATGGCCAGGGCGCGGGCGATGGCCATGCGTTGTTGCTGGCCGCCGGAAAGCTTGCCGGGGAAAGTCCTGAGCTTGTCGCCCAGGCCGACATGGGTCAGTTGCTGCACCGCCAGCGCCTCGGCTTCGGCCTTGCTTTTACCCAGCACCTTGCGCGGCGCGAGCATGACGTTTTCCAGCACGGTCAGGTGCGGGAAGGCATTCCACTGCTGGAACACGATGCCGATCTTCTGCCGCAAACGGTTGAGGTCGGTGCCGTGGCCGTGGACCTCGACGCCGTCGACACGGATGCTGCCTTTCTGGATCGGTTCCAGGCCGTTGATGCACATCAGCAAGGTGGATTTGCCGGAGCCGGAGCCGCCGATGATCGACACCACCTCGCCCTTGTTCACCGTCAGGCTGACGCCCTTGACCACTTCCAGATCGCCGAAGGATTTGTGTACGTTGTCGATCTCAATCATTTTCTTGCCACCTTCTTTCCAGACGAGCGCCCAGGCGGGCAACCACCAGGCTCATGACGTAATAGATCAGACCCGCGACGCACAGCACCAACAACGGCTCCTGAATGCGGGTGACGATGGTTTGCGAGGCGCGCAGCAGTTCGACGATGCCGATCCACATCACCAGTGCGGTGTCTTTCATCACGCTGAGTACCAGATTGAGCCAGCCAGGGAAGGCCACGCGGGTGGCGATCGGCAGGACGATCCAGCGCAGGTCCTGCAGGTAGCTCAGGCCCAGCGAGCGACTGGCCCGGCGCAGGGTGAACGGCACCGAAAGCACGCCGCTGCGCACGATCTCGGTGAAGTACGCGGCGGTGTAGGCGCCGAGTACGATGCAGCCGACGCTGAAGGCGCTGATGTTGAGGCCGACGATGCTCTTGAACGAGTTGAACAGCACGAACTGGATCAGCAACGGCACGCTGCGGAACACGTCCAGCACCCAGGCCAGGGGCAGGCTGGCCCGTGGCAGCAGGGCGCGCAGCAGACCGAAGAGCAGACCGGCGACCGAGCCGAGGATGATCGACCAGAACGTCAGTTGCAGGGTGACCCAGGCACCGTCGAGCATGAACAGCAGATCATTCCAGGAAAAGCTGGTGGTAAACATGGGCACGTCCTCAGTAACGGAACAGCCGCCAGGCCATCAGCCGGGCTACTGCGACGATCGCCTTGGCAATCAGGTAATACAGCACGGCGGCAATCGCGAAGTACTCGAAGGTACGGAACGTCTTGACGTTGTAGTCCTGGGTCACGCCGGTGAGGTCATTGTTCAGACCGACGATCACCCCCAGTGAGGTCATCAGCACCGCCCAGACCATCTGGTTGGTCAGGGGGTAGAAGACGATCCGCAGCAGCTGCGGGACGATGATCAGGCGATAGGCCTGGAACGCGCTCATGCCCAGGGAGCGGGCAGCGCGCACCTGGGTGTCGGGTACCGCCTTGAGACCGCCGCGAAAGTTCTCCGCAAGGTAGCCGGCGTTGTTGAAGGTGATCCCCGCCAGCAACGCCAGCCAGGAGCTGACGTGCAGCCCCAGGGAACCCAGGCCGAAGTACAGGATGTAGATCTGGAACAGGGACGGCGTATTGCGCGCAATCGACACCCAGCCGTTGGCCACGCCCCGCAGGAACGGGTTGCGCGCTTCACGCATGACGGTCAGGGCGAGGGCGATCAGCACCCCGAAGATCATCGACAGTGCGGCGGTCTCGAAGGTCACCAGAGCCCCGGCCAGCATATCGGGCAGGGCGCGCAGGGCTGCGCGCCATTGGAAGCTGTAGTCAAACATGCGCAGGGTTCTCAAGGAGGGTGGCGGGTTGCAGCCAGGCCGGCAGGCGCCCGCTGGCCGTGGCGCTGCAGGCGGCGTCGACGCATTCGGCAAGACTGGCGAAGTGCACCTTGCGTCCGACCAGGCCGGGTGCGTAATGGGCGTACTTGCCCGAGTTGGTCATCAGGGTTGTGGCGGCAGGAGGAATCACCGGCTCGCCGAGCATGCACCAGCAGGTGTCGGTGACCAGGGTCGCGCCGAAGGCTTCAATCGGCGCGATGTGCCCGGCCTGCCGCGCCTGTTCCAGCACCGCGCGACCACAGGTGATCGCCAGCACCACTCGCGGATGAATCCGCCGGCCGGTGCACAGGCGCGCCAACTGCGCGAACTCGGTGAGCGAGAAGTGCGGGTTGCCCAGCGACACCACGTCCACCTTCGGCTCGCGGGCGCTGTTGAGTTCGCGCCAACTGCCGAGCAAGTCCGGCAGGCTGATGGTTTGCACCTCGATCTCGACGCCGGACTGCAGCACTTGCGTCGGGTCGATGGCCTCCGGCGTGACCCCGGCGATATGAAACAGCGGCGCCGCCGAGGTGGTCGCGAAGGCCGCACCGAAAGCCTTGAGGTCATCCAGGCTTGGGGCGTGGCGTTGCAGGCCGAGCACCAGTGGAATGCGGCTGCCGGTGAGCGTGCCGATGTGGTAACCGAGCAGCGGATAAAAAGCGTCGTCGAGCTGCGCAAGGTCGGGCAATTCGATCTGCACCTGGGCCTTGCGTTGTGCGTCCAGGTGACAGCCAATCAGCGGGGCGCGACCGGTGAGGGCGATGCAGATGTCGAGGTAGTCCGGGTATTTCAGGGTGCGCGCGCCGAGCACGCTGTTGGCGTAGACCACCGCATTGGATTCGGCCCAGACGATTTGCTCGCCGGCCTTGGGTGCAGTGTCGAGCAAGTAGGGTGCGCAGGTGAAA
>CXWL01001763.1_pt2 | contig 10494 bp, 4 predicted proteins | sample 590931 | NCBI WGS metagenome assembly CXWL01 (sample SAMEA3498368, study PRJEB10139) | groundwater metagenome | biome: water well; material: biofilm material | place: Germany | collected 2015-04-27
CGCAGCGCTTCTTCATAGTGTGCCCCCGCCTCATCTCGCCGACCGGTCGCCAACAGGGAATTGCCCAGGTTGTTATGGGCTTCAGGATACTTGGGCTGCCGTCGCAAGGCTGCCTGATAGTGATTGATCGCCTCGTCGGAACGGTTCAATCGCGCGAGCGCCAGCCCAAGGTTGTAATAAGGCTCGGGCGCGGCGGGCTGGAGCCGGATGGCCGCCTGATAATGGGCCACCGCCTCGGCTGGTCGCCCCGTCGCGAAGACGGCCTTGCCCAGATTGTTGTGGGCGCGACCGTTCGTCGGCCGTTTCGCCACGGTATCAGTCCACAACGCCAGCTCGCTGCGATAGTCGGCATTGCGCAGCAGCGTGAGACCGCCGCAACCCGCGGCCAGCACACCGCAGACGAGGAAGCTGCGCCGCCCCAACCAGACGTAAAGCCCGCCAACCGTCAGCATCACCGGCACGATCAGCGGCAGATACATCCGGTGTTCCGCCATGGTTTGCGAGGCCACGGGCACGAGGCTGGAGCTTGGTCCCAGGATGAGAAAAAAACACGCACCGGCGAAACCCCACCCCGGCCGCCGCGCCACCGCCCACAACGTGCCGGCTGCGAGCGTCACCAGCAGCAACGCCTGCGGCCAGACTTCACCCAGCTGCCCAACGGTCGCCGTACCGTAGTCAAACACCAGGGGCTGCGGCCAGATCACCAGCCACAGATAGTGCATGATGGCCTGACACTGGGTCAGCAGATAGGACCACGGGCCGACCACCGTGCCAAACCCGGCCGTGCCGCCGCGCCCGGTCGTGCCCGCCACCAGCCAGGCCAGCAGGAGCCACGTGCCCGCCAGCCCAAGGTAATAACGCCAGCGGCGGCGCCAGGCTTCAGTGAAACTCCCGGCCACAAAAGTCCGATCATAGAGGAAAACCAACAGCGGGGCCGATACCATGACCTCCTTGGCCGCCATGCCGAGCAGACACGCCACGAACGACAGCCAGAGCCATTCGACTCCGGCCTGCGGCCTGCGCGCATGGCAGACCATTCCTTCCGGAGGCGAATGTCCCGAGCCTGTCGAGGGGCTGCCCTTCTTACTATGCGATTCCGTGCTGCGGATGAATCCATACAAGGTCATCAGATAGCAAAGCCCCATGAGTGATTCCGCCCTTTGCACCACATACGTGACCGATTCCGTCTGTAATGGGTGCAGCAACCAAATGACCGCAACCAGCAGGCCCAGCGGGAATGCGGCCGTCCCGAATCGGGCGGCTAATCGGGGTTGCAGCCAGGTTCGGCGCGCAATCCCGAATAGCGCCAAACCCGCCAGCACATGGACAAGCAGATTGAACAGATGATAGCCCCACACCGTATCGCCCCCCAGCGCGTAATTGATGGCCAGGCTGAGGTTGACCAATGGCCGGCCACTGACGGTCAGTCCGCCATCGAGTCCCGGCGCCAACACGCCGCTCACGGGCCAAAGCTGCCGGATAGATGGATTCCCCGCGATGGCCGGCACGTCATCGAAGACAAATGGTCCTGCGAAACTGTTTTGGTAGACCGCGAGTGTCGCCAGGATCAGACCCCCACCGGCCAGCCAAGGCACCCCGCTGGAGGAAACATTGGCGGGACTTTGGTGCGCGTTCACAAGCAGCGATAGGAAGGCGTAATATTGCGGAAGGAAACTGTATTTTCGCAACGGCAGCAGTCCGGATATTTTCCCCCCGGCATAAGCTCTCAAAGTTACAGGCATGAAACTTACGCCCGCTCGGGCAATTTACGGGGGTTGCAGGCTTGACTCAGGCAAATGAGGGGAGTTCGCTTCGCCAATCCCACTTCAGGTCACCGTCCTGAACACCTAACACCAACTGCATTGTCACCATGCACAAATCGTTCCTTAAATCGTTTGTCCTCGCAGTCGTCACGGCCCTGAGCCTGACACTTTTGCCCAGCGCCTCCGCCCAGCTCGTGAGCGCAGGCCTGACCGGAACCGTCCGTGGCACGGATGGCAATCCCATCGCCGGAGCATCCGTGACGGCCCTTCATACTCCGACCAACGCCACCTTTACGGCCACTAGCAATCAGGCTGGACGGTTTAACTTCCGGGGTCTCCCGGTCGGCGGTCCCTACACCGTCACCGCGAAGGCCGGGGGGTATGGGGAAGTATCCATCACCGACATCACCGCAGAATTGGGCAATGACATTGATGTTGGCGTGACGCTCAAGTCCGAGGTTCTGCAACTGGAAAAATATGTGGTCGGCGGCACCCGCAACGACCTGGACTCGGCCGCCAGTGGCGCCGGCTCCACCCTCAACAGCGATCGCCTCGCGGCCAAACCCACCTCTGAGCGCTCGCTCGCCGACATGATCAGCGCCTCCCCGCTCGTCACCCTGCGCGATACGTTTGGCGACCGCGAGGAGTCCCAGATCTCCGCCGTGGGCCAGAACAATCGCTTCAACTCCATCCAGATTGACGGCTCACGCATCAACGACATGTTCGGCCTCAACGCCACCGGTCTCGCCTCGTTCTTCAATCCGCTCTCCCTTGACACGATCGAGCAGCTGGCCGTCCAGATCTCCCCCTACGACGTCCGCCAGGCGGGCTTCACCGGGGCCTCGATCAACGCCGTCACCAAGTCCGGCACCAACAAGTTCCGGGGCTCGCTCTACACCTACTTCCGTGGCAACGAGCTCTTCGGCTGGAAACTCCAGGGCCCGAACTACAACTCCTTGGTCACGACCGGCACAAAGTTCACCCCCCGGCTCGAGCGCACGACTTGGGGCGCCACCCTCGGCGGCCCCATCCTCAAGGACCGGCTGTTTTTCTTCCTGAACTACGAGAAATTCGAGAGCACTATCGCCGGTCGCGACGCCATCTTCACCCCTGCCAACGAGACTGAGATCCTCACCCGGCTCGCCGCAATCGCCACGGCCTCCGGCAAGACCATCGACTGGGGCAATGCCGTCACCGACCAGACCGCCAACACCTCCGAGGATAAGAAGATCACCGCCAAGCTCGACTGGCAGATCAACAACCACCACCGCCTTTCCCTGCGTTACACCACCACCGAGGGCGCGGTCCCGCAGTTCGGCGACTTCGCGTCCACCGGCACCACCGCGATCAACGGCCTTACCCCCGGAATACGGCACTCACCCGACGGTCATTTCTACTCGCAGATCCGCGAGGAGAAGACCGTTGCCGGTAGATTTGACAGCCACTGGACCCAAAACTTCAGCACCGAGGTGAAATATTCCACCACCACGCAGGGCCAGGTCACCCCGGTCAACACCATCGCCCCGATGATCCTCATCAACGGCGTCACCGGCATTGACCTGCGTTCGAACACCCCGATCATCAACGGCTCCTATGTCGCCGGCACCGAGCAGTTCCGCCACGGCAACGTCCTCTCCGTGGACAGCAGCCAGCTCAGCATCACCGGCGACTATCGTTGGCGCGATTTCGTCTTTACCGGCGGCTACGAGCGGGAGCAAACCGACTTCTTCAACCTGTTCCGCGCCGGCTCCTACGGCATCATCGCCTACAGCTCCTACGCCAACTTCCTCGCCGACACCAATGCCATCATCACGCGCAATGCCATTGACCCCAGCATCCGCAATCTCGCGGACATCTCCAGCATGGCGACCAACGGCATCTTCGGCCAGGCCCGCTGGGACTACAGCAACCGGCTGAACTTCACCTTCGGCCTCCGCTACGAGTTCGTCGAGAGCGCCATTCCACCTGTCAACCAGGCGTTCGTCACCGCCACCGGGTTCAACAACACCGGGTCTCTCGACGGCTCCAGCAGCATCTCGCCCCGCGTCGGCTTCAACTACGCGCTCGACGAGGACCGCCGCACGCAGGTGCGCGGCGGTATCGGCCACTTCTTCGGCCGCGCCCCGTGGGTCATCTTCTCCAACTCTTGGAACTCCCCCGGCGTCGGCAACTTCTCGCTTCTATCGTCCGGGGGCCAGCTGCCCACCAGCCTCACGGACTACCTCCGCCTCCACTTCGACCCCGCCAACCCCATCGGCATCGGCACCGACAACCCCGCCCTTCGCCGCGAGGTGGACTGGGTGGACGCCGGCACCAAGCTGCCCCAGTCCTGGCGCGGCAACCTCGCCCTTGAGCACAAGCTGCCCTTCCTCGACTCCATGCTCACGCTGGAGGGCATCCACAGCAAGGTCGACCAAGCGATCTTCCTCACCAACGAGAACCTCCGTCCAACCACCATCGGTGTCGATGGCCGCCAACGCTTCGCCGGCAATCCCAGCACCCTGGCCAATGCCCGCTTCGCCGGCTTCACCAACCTCATCCGGGTCCAAAACACCGGCGTCGGCGAGTCCACCTACTTCACCTTCCAGTGGTCGCGTCCGGTGAAAAACAAGTGGGGCTTCGACCTCGCCTACACCCGCGGCCGCTCCACCGATGCCCAGCCCATCGGCCAGACGACCGCCGGCGGCCAGTGGTTCCGCAACGCCGTGTTCAACCAGAACACCGTCGAGGAGGGCACCTCCGACTTTGAGATCCGGGATCGTCTCCAGCTGAGCCTCACCCGCCAATTCGAGTTCATCAAAGACTGGCGCACCACCGCCTCGCTCTATTACGAGGGCCGCTCCGGCAACCCCCACAGTTGGGTCTTCGGCGGTGATCTCAACGGCGACGGCATCTCCGGCAACGACCTCGCCTTAGTGCCGACCGGCACCAGCGACAGCCGCTTCGACTTCTCGGGCATGACCTCGACCCAGCTCGCCGATTGGTTCTCCATGCAGTCACGCCTCGGCCTCTCGAATTATGCCGGCCAGATCGTCCCGAAGAACTCCTTCACCGAGCCGTGGGTCAACAAGCTCGACCTGAAGCTCGTCCAGGATATCCCCCTGCGCTTCCGCGACGCCAAGCTGCAGCTGTTTTTCGACTTCATTAACTTCGGCTCGTTCATCAGCAAGAAGACCTTCGGCTTCACCGAGGTCATCGGCGCTTCCGGCGCCGTCTTCCGCACCCGCAGCTTCACCAGCGGAACAAGCTACGCCGCTGACGGCCGGATCCGCCCACTCTACACGTTTACGACCGACCCGTTCGGTGCCAGCATCAGCGACGGCATGTCCCGCTGGCGCATCCAGCTCGGCGCCAAGATTATCTTCTAAGCGGATTATCGGCTGAAAATTCCCAAGGCGGCTGCGGCAACGCAGCCGCCTTTTTCATATCCAAGTTCCATCGCCACCGGCAACCGTCGGGGTTGCGTTTTCGGCCGTCCCGCCCATTTTCCCCGGTTGTGATCACGCTGGCCCAGCAAATCGGTGAAACCGCGCACTGCTCCCTCTTGCAGCGCAAGGCCCGCCGCCACGGTTTGACCGACCTGCCCTCAATCATGCGGCTGGCCGTGGCCCGGGGTGCCCGGCACTATGCCTCGGTCTATCCCCCCGCCGAGAGCGATCCGGGAGTGGAAGCCATCAGCCACGAGGAGCTGGTTGCGCTTCTCCTGCTTGGGGCGCAACCGTTCGAGCCGTTTGCCATTCGCTGCGCCGCCCAGCTTCTCTCTCGCTGCGACCTGTCCCGCCTTGGCCATATCGCCCGGCAAGAGCGGGTGACCCGCCCTCTGGCCCACATCGCACGCGCCGGAGCCGCCCATGACTCCGGACAGGCTGCCCGCTGGCAGGAATTGCTCCGGCTCCTAGGTTCACCGCCACCCGTTTCTTCCGGCCGGTTGCCCCATTGGAGCCGGTTTGTCTCCCATAGCGGCACCACCCGCCGCGGAATCCCGCGCACCGACTGGTTGCACGCCAGCCCATGAACAATCCGGAGCGGATTCTGCACACGCTTGACCGCCACCTGTGTCAGCGCACGCGCATCGTGCTTTTTGGCCGCGCCGCATTGGCCCTGGGTTATCCCGCGGCCCCGCCGGAATTCGGGGTGACGCAGGATGTGGATGCACTTCTCCCAGCGGTGGAGATGACGCGAATCGAAGCTGACCGGCAATTTTGGGACGCACTGGACGCCGCCAATAAGGAGTTGGAGCCAACAGGGCTTTATATGACGCATCTGTTCACCGATGAGCAGGTGATTCTCTCGTCCGGTTGGCTCGAACGGGTCGTGCCCATCCAGCGCATCCCGCCTTTTCGCCATCTCGAACCGGCCCGGCCGGCCGGGATTGACCTGCTCCTCACAAAAATGATGCGGCACGACCCCCAGGATTTGCACGACATCAAGTTTCTGATCACCCGGGAGTGCATCACTCCGGCTCGGCTCCAGCAGGCATTCTCTGCCGCGCGCCTCCCGTCCGTCCCGGAGATCGCCGAAACCTTTCTCGCGATGCAGCCGGTTGTTTTGGATCTGGCCTCCGGCCAATCCGGGTAATCTCCGCCGGGCGGGTAGTCCCCAATGAGCCGGCGGTTCCGCCAACGGGCGTTTTTGTTTTCTACCGGCCCAAAGAAATTCTCCTCTCAAAACCGGGCTCGAATCAAAATATTTCGCGTCAAGAAAATATTTGGCCGGCGCCTGCGCCCCGGGTCCGGGGCGGTTCTCAGAGGAGAAACGGCTGTTTCCGTCTTTTTTTCTGCCGTCCGGTCACCGCCGCGAAGTTGTCCCTGTGTTGTCCACCAAAAAAGTAACGGAATATTTGCAAAAACCCTCTTTAATCTAATTGACGGGCCGGGGGGTGGTTTCCATTAGTTGTGGTCAAGGTTCCGGGCATCCACATCCTGTGGTGGTCGACAACGTGTCAGGAAGTTTTGGCAACTTAGTGTCGCCAGGGTCTTTCTGCCGTCTCTAGACCACGGGACCCACACCGCTTTCTCAAAATTTTCGTCTGCGTTAGCCATGCAAAAATCATTTTCCGTCGGGCCCAAAACCTTCGTGCTCGACCAAGACAAGGCCGAGGCCGCCTTCGCCGCCAAAAAAGTCATCAACGGCCGCCAGGTCCCTTACTTCAACATCCTCCCGCTGAAATTCCAGTGGGCCTACGATCTCTACAAGACGATGAAGGCCAATCACTGGGAGCCCGAGGATGTCCCGATGGGCAAGGACATCGAGCAGTGGCGCGACCTCAAGCACGTCTCCGACATCGAGCGCTGGATCATCCGCATGGGCATCGGCTACTTCTCCGCCGCCGAGGGCATCGTCGGCGACAACATCCAGCACGTCGTCCGCGAGATCGTGACCGCCCCCGAGCTGAAGCTCGTCCTGGGCCGCCACGCCCATGAGGAGAACATCCACGCCGATTCCCTCCTCTACATGATCTCCTCCCTCGGCATCAACCCGCACGAGTGCGAGGCGATGTTCGAGGACATCAAGTCCATCGAGCGCAAGAACGAGTTCGTCAACAAGGTCTCCCGCGACCTCCGCCGCGACCTCGACATGACCAAGCCCGAGAACAAGAAGCTCCTCGCCAAAAACATCTTTGTTTTCGGCCAGTGCATGGAGGGCACCCAGTTCTACGGCCTTTTCGGCATGGTCCTCTCGCTTTACCGCCAGAACAAGTTCCCCGGCATCGGCCAGATGTTCCGCTACACCCTCCGCGACGAGTCCAACCACATCGAACTCTTCCGGAACCTGTTCATGGACCTCATCGAGGAGAACCGCGAGATCTGGACCGCCGACTTCAAGGAGGAGCTCCGCCAGACCATGGCCGAGGGCATCGTGCTCGAGAAGGATTTCATCCGGGACTGCCTGCCGGTGAACGCCGTCGGTCTCTCCATCGACGAGTTTCTGACCTACATCGACTACATCGGCGACCGCCGCCTTGAAGGCTGCGGGCTCACCCCCTTGAGCCCCGGCGTCAAGAACCCCCTGCCGTGGCTGGCCGAGATGATGGACATCAAGAAGGAGCAAAACTTCTTCGAGGGTCGCGTCACCGAGTATCAGAAGTCCTCCGCGCTCGCCGTCGCGAGCGACGACGAGCTCTGAGGGAGCCGCCCCGCTCCCTGAAAACACCTACCCCCGCTGTTGCCATGAACCTGCCATCTGTTGCGCAAGACCTTGCCCTCAAGAAGCTTACCGGCGCGCCCCAGGACCAGAAGCCCAACTACAACTGGCGCGACATCATCCGCGAAAATGAGGTCCCGGTGCCGGAGGTGCAGGTGCTTTGCCCGCACGGTGACGAGCGCTTCGACCTGAGCGAGGTGGCCGACACCGTCGGCCGCTCCCTCGCCAATCTCCTCCAGGCCAAGGGCGAGAAGGACATCTTCAACGAGAAGAACCAGCGCTTTGTCGCCGACGTGACCCGCGAGGTCGCCGCCAACCTCACCAAGAAAGCCCTCGAGCGCGGACCGCTCCGCGTCTCCCTCCACGACCTCTACGTGCTCATCGAAAAGACCCTCGTCGACAACAACGCCCACGACGTCGCCAAGAGCCTCCTGCTCAAGCGCTCGTCCAAGCTCAACATTTCCAGCGAAACCCATGGCGTCACCGTCCGCCTCATCCGCCGCAACCACCAGGTCGTGCCGTGGAACGAGGGCAAGATCGAGATCGCCATCCGCAAGGCCTTTCTCTCGCTCCAGAAGGACCCCGCCCCGGCCTCCGCCATCACCAAGGCCATCACCGACCGCGCCCTCCACCTGAAGCAGGCCTTCCTCCACATCGAGGAGGTCCAGGACATGGTGCAGGAGGAGCTCATGAAGTCCGGCCATTACAAGGTCGCCGAGGACTACATCCTTTACCGCGCCGCCCGGGCCACCGCCCGGGCCGCCCAGCCCGCCCCCGAGGTCGAGCCCGCCGACGCCCCGGTCCACCAGAACTCCATGGTCGTCGTCGCCAAGGCCGACGGCTCCACCTTCCTCTGGGACGGCCTCGACCTCCGGAAGCGCATCGAGTTCGCCGCCATCGGCCTCGAGCTCTGCCTCACCCCCGACCAGATCGAGGGCGAGCTCCGCCGCGCCCTTTTTGACAACATCGCGCTCGGCGACCTCAACAACACCATCATCCTCAACGCCAAGACCCTCATCGAGAAGGACGCCGACTTTGCCAAGTTCGCCGGCCGCATCCAGCTCTCCTACATCTACGAGGAGGTCCTCGGCTGGGACATCGTCCGCGACGGCATCGGCGCCCTGAAGAAATTCCACCAGCAGGCCTTCGCCGCCTACATCGACCGCGGCATCGCCATCAAGCGCCTCACCCCCCGCCTCAAGGAATACGACCTCGCCAAGCTCGCCGCCGCCCTCGATCCGACCGCCGACCTCGAGCTCGATTTCCTCGGCGTCCAGACCATCTACGACCGCTACCTCATCATCGACAAGACCGGCAAGCGCTCCAAGCGCCTCGAGACCCCCCAGTTCTTCTGGATGCGCGTCGCCCTGGGCCTCTTCCTCGACGAGAAGAAGCGCACCCGCGAGGACTGGGCCATCCGCCTCTACGAGCTCTACAAGTCCCGCCGCTTCTGCTCGTCCACCCCGACCCTCTTCAACTCCGGCACCCTCCACTCCCAGCTCTCGTCCTGCTACCTCTACTACGTGGACGACTCGCTCGAGGGCATCATGTATCGCGGCATCGCCGAAAACGCCCAGCTCTCCAAGTGGGCCGGCGGCCTCGGCGGCTCCTGGACCTCCGTCCGCGGCACCGGCGCCCACATCGCCGGCACCAACGGCGAGTCCCAGGGCGTCATCCCCTTCCTCAAGCTCCACAACGACCAGCTCGTCGCCGTCAACCAGGGCGGCAAGCGCAAAGGCTCCGGCTGCGCCTACCTCGAGTCCTGGCACAACGACATCTTCGAGTTCCTCGAGCTCCGCCGCAACACGGGTGACGACCGCCGCCGCACCCACGACATGAACACGGCCAACTGGATCCCCGACCTCTTCATGAAGCGCATGGAGGCCCGCGGCACCTGGACCCTTTTCCGCGCCAACGAGACCCCCGACCTCCACCACCTCTACGGCAGGAAATTCGAGGAGGCCTACCTCCGCTACGAGCAGCTCGGGGAGGAGGGCAAGATCCAGGCCCACAAGATCGAGGCTCTCGAGCTCTGGAAAAAGATGCTCTCGATGCTCTTCGAGACCGGCCACCCTTGGATCACCTTCAAGGATCCCTGCAACATCCGCTCCCCGCAGGACCACGCCGGCGTCATCCACAGCTCCAACCTCTGCACGGAGATCACCCTCAACACCTCGAACGACGAGACCGCCGTCTGCAACCTCGGCTCCGTCATCCTCGACACCCACCTCAAGCCCGACGGCTCCCTCGATCTCGGGAAGCTCCGCGAGACCATCAGCGTCGCCATCCGCGCGCTCGACAACGTCATCGACATCAATTTCTACCCGACCGTCGCCGCCAAGACCTCCAACCTCCGCCACCGCCCCATCGGCCTCGGCGTCATGGGCCTCGCCAACGCCCTCTACATGAAGGGCGTGCCCTTCGCCTCGCAGGAAGCCGTCGAGTTCAACGACGAGTTCATGGAGGCCATCGCCCACTGCGCCTGCGAGGCCTCCTCCGACCTCGCTGCCGAGCGCGGCACCTATTCCACCTACAAGGGCTCCAAGTGGGACCGCGGCCTCCTCCCGCAGGACACCGTCGACCTCCT
>CXWL01060197.1_pt1 | contig 10494 bp, 9 predicted proteins | sample 590931 | NCBI WGS metagenome assembly CXWL01 (sample SAMEA3498368, study PRJEB10139) | groundwater metagenome | biome: water well; material: biofilm material | place: Germany | collected 2015-04-27
GTCGTACCTGGTGGCAAGTTCCTCCTGTCGCACAGGTGAAGCTCACGGGTTTATTGCGAAACGGGGCGACGGGAAAAGATGTGATCATCGCCCTGTGCGGGTTCTTCAACAAAGATGAAGTGCTGAATCACGCGGTCGAGTTTTTCGGCGATGGTATCGCCGGTCTCTCCGTAGATGATCGATTGACGATCGCGAACATGACCACCGAATGGGGGGCGCTGGCGGGACTGTTTCCGATCGATGAGGTGACCTTCGAATGGCTCAGAGCGCGGGCAGAGGTTGTCTCGAAAAGGGGACTGGCGGGCGTGCCGTCGGATATCGATGGAATCGGAGTCAATCCGCGCATTAACGAAGACCGACTTTCGAAGCTGATCAAGAGCCACCCATCCGCGGATGCAGAGGCCGCATACGCGAAATACCTCGCACTCGATCTCAGCACGGTCACCCCCCATGTGTCCGGACCGGACCATGTCAAGGATATGACCTCCATACTTGAGATGCGAAAGCGGAAGGTGGCTATTCATAAGGCATACCTGGTGTCGTGTGTGAATAGCCGGATAGAGGATTTGGCGGCGGCGGCGCGGGAGATCAAAGGACAGAGAGTTGCGCCGCAGGTATCGTTTTACATTGCGGCCGCATCGAACGAAGTGCAAGCGGAGAGCGAACGCCGGGGGGACTGGCAGACGCTGCTGGATGCGGGCGCTAAGGCACTGCCCCCGGGATGTGGGCCTTGCATTGGGCTGGGTGAGGGGTTACTGGAGGATGGGGAGGTGGGGATTTCGGCAACGAACCGGAATTTCAAGGGTCGTATGGGTTCTCGCTCGGCTCAGGCGTATCTTGCCTCTCCCCAGGTCGTAGCCGCCTCAGCTGTGGCGGGCATTATCGACTTACCCGGGTGCGCTGATTCAATCACACTGCGCGCCTCGATCAAAGTAGCTCCTGCGGTTGATGCTCCACGCGTTCGGACAGAACTCCTTCCGAGCTTTCCGGCGAAGTTTTCCGGCGAACTGATCTTCTGTCACGCGGACAATATCAACACTGACGGCATCTACCCGGGCAAGTACACGTACAATGACGATTTCACGCACGAACAGCAGGCCTCGGTGGTCATGGAGAATTACGATCCCTCATTCGGGGAACTGGTCAGATCGGGTGATATTCTCATAGCCGGGTTCAACTTTGGGACGGGAAGTTCGCGAGAACAGGCCGCGACGGCGCTAAAGTACCGAGGAGTGCAGTTGGTGTTGGCCGGGTCCTTTAACGAAACGTACAAGAGAAACGCCCTGAACAACGGATTCCTTGCAATCGAAGCTCCTGAACTCGTGCACTCTCTGAAGGAACGATTTGGCGGCGAGCGGCTCAGCGTTCGAACCGGTCTGGTCGTTACGCTTGATTGTGAGGAATCTACTCTGGAAGCAGACGGAGTCTCGTATCCGTTTTCGCCCGTGGGTGGAGCGGCACAGGACTTGATCCTGTGCGGAGGACTTGAAAACTGGGTCAAGAAACAGATTCATTGAATATCGATGGAAGATAATCACAGTATGGATAAATCGTATTCCCGACAAATCGCTGAATTCGCCGTCAGCCTCTCGTTCGAGAGTCTTCCAGAGAACGTCGTTCACGAAGTCAAACGATATCTGTACGATTCAATCGGTTGCGCCTATGGGGGGTACCACACCAAGGACGTGCGTATCTTACGCGAGCTCTACGTGACCATGGGCGGCAGCAAGGAGTCAACACTGATCGGCTTCGGTGAGCGTCTGCCCGCTGTCAACTCGACGCTGGTGAACGCCCTCATGGTACGGGCGTTGGATTTTAACGATATTTACTGGAAAGAGGATCCGTCGCATCCCTCTGATATTATACCGGCGGCGCTGGCAGTCGGGGAACTCGTGGGCGCTCCGATGACGGACGTCATGGTCGCCATCGCGCTTGCCTACGAATTTGAGATGCGTTTGTGCGAGTTCGCTGTGCCCGGTGTGCGGGAACGGAAATGGCATCACGCGACGCTAACGCAATTCGTCTCGCCAATAGTAGCCGGGAAGCTGTTGAAGCTGACGGCAGACCAGATGGTTCACGCCATGGGAATCAATGGTTCGCACAACCATACGATCGGCTGTCCGACAGCCGGGAAGCTGACCATGATGAAGAACACCGTCGATCCAATGGCTGTGCAGTCCGGAGTCTTCGCCGCTCTTATGGCACAGAAAGGGTACACCGGAACGGAAGCGGTGTTTGAGGGGAAGGAGGGGCTGATGGATGTGTTCGGACCGAAATGGGATACGGACAAGCTTCTGGGTGACCTGGGAAAACGATTCAAGATTCTTGACTGCAGCATGAAGGCGTTTCCTACCGAGGCGCTTACCCACACCCACATCACGACAACTCTCAAGGTCGTTCGAGAGAATAGTATCAGCTTTGATCAGATCGAACGCGTCACGGTTACCACGATTGCGCGCGCTTGCGATATCCTGTTCGATCCTCACAAGTATCGGCCGGAATCGCGTGAAACGGCCGATCATTCGCTCCCATATTGCATCGCGGCCGCACTTGTTGACCATCAGGTCACAACGCAGTCATTCTCTGAGGAGAAGCTGAAGGACCCGAGGATTTGGGAAGTGATTGACAAGATCAAGGGAGAGGCCTCGCAGGAGTTCGAGAGGATGTTTCCCGCAAAGCAGCCGTCCAAAGTCGTCGTGAAGACCAAGGATGGTCGTGAGCTTTCGGCGTACCTTGAGTATCCCAAGGGGGACCCGCGGGAGCCGATGTCGATGGAGGACCTGGAAGCGAAATTCAACGCACTTTCCAGCCCACTCCTTTCCGGGGCCCGTCAGAAGGAAGTACGTGAGATGATCTTCACCTGCGAAAAATTCAGCGCCACTGATTTCATGAAGAAGCTGATCATAGCCTAACATCCAGGAACTCAGATATTATGGCCAGGGAAAAACCACAGCGCGTCCGGCCGGTCCTTCTCAAGGGGTTTCGCGACTACCCACCCGCAGAGCAGATTGCGCGTGAGAGGATGCTGGGCGCAGTGCGTAAAGCGGTCGAATTGATGGGATTCCTGCCGCTTCAGACATCATCGCTCGAATGCGCGGAAGCGTTGCTTGGACCGCATTACACGAGAGATTCGCTGGCGGAACTGTTTGGGTTTCATGGCCCCGACGATGTCGATATGGCGCTTCGGTATGAATTCACTCTTTCGCTGGCGCGATAAATGGCGGCCACTCCGGAGCTCCCGCTGCCGTTTCGAAGGTACCAGTACGGCAACGTGTGGCGGGTTGACAAACCGGGCCCCGGCCGATATCGCGAGTTCATGCAATTCGATATCGATATTGTTGGCACACAGAATCTGCTGGCGGACGCCGAGATCATTGCCGCTATGGTGACTATTATCGAACATCTCGGCATCAGAAAATTCAAAGTACGTTTCTCAAATCGGAAGCTTCTGAATGGAATGATCGAATGGGCAGGCATACCGGCTGAGCGCGGCGCGGATGTGCTTCGGGTCATAGATAAACTTGAAAAGCAGGGGCGCGAATCGGTTCTGCTGGAGCTTGGGCCGGGGCGTGTGGACAGGTCAGGTGACAGAATAGACGGGCTTCACCTGCCCGATGCGCAGATAGGTTCTGTCGCAATGTTTCTTGATCTGGCCGCATCCCATGAATCAGACCCGCTGGAGAAGGCAGAGACCTTACTTGCAGGAGTCCCTCAGGCTGCAGCGGGGGTTTCGGAATTGCGCGAAATTCAAAGTCATCTGAAAGCGATGTCCATCGATCGGAAGAAGACCGTCGTGGATCTGACCATAGTTCGCGGCCTCGGTTACTACACCGGACCGGTGTTCGAAACGACCCTTGATGAACTCCCTGAGTTTGGTTCGGTGTTTTCAGGAGGGCGTTATGACAATCTGGTTGAACGCTTCCTCAATAAGCAATTCCCTGCCGTGGGAACCTCGCTCGGTGTGGATCGATTGCTCGCGGCCCTTATCCAGTTGAAGGCACTTGAGCTTCCGGAATGCACGTCGCAGGTCCTGGTTACAGTTATGGACCGCGAGCGGCTGGCGGACTATTTGGCCATCCTTCACGATCTAAGGGAAGCCGGAATTCGTTCAGAAATCTATGCCGGAGATACCAAGAACCTGACCAAGCAGGTTAAGTACGGGGATAAAGTCGGGATCCCTTTTGCAGTGATCGCCGGTTCCAACGAATTTGATTCGGGCACGGTGACAGTCAAGAATCTCGTGGCTGGAAGGGAACGGGCGTCCCAGTCGACTGATCGTGATCAGTGGCTCTCCGCTGAGGGGTTTCAGGAGACAATCCCTTTGGCGAACCTGATCGACTACTTGAAGAAGAACTTACCTTAGCGCACATCTGCGCTCATTGTCTGGAGTCGGTAGGGACAGCGCAACAGTCCTGATTTGACAATAGTCAAAGTGTTTCTCTTGCTTCTGACGATATTGGACTCATGGACTCTGCAGAATCAATGACAGATATGACAGTAGCGCGACGCGCCCGAACGAAGACGAGAAGGGCGGAGGGTGTACAGCAGTTACGATTTTACAGCCAGCTTCTGGCCCTGGGCGTGAATGTCTGGATTGGCATACAGTTCTATCTCTTTGTGAAGTACATTAGTGACGGCGGACAAGGGGGATCGATTGCTCGCCCTCCGGGAGTTGAGGGATGGCTGCCAATTGGCGCGTTAGTATCAGTGAAGCACTTCCTTTCGACCGGCATCATCAACTCGGTTCATCCAGCCGGGTTCGTCATATTTGTCGTGATTCTGCTCAGCTCCTTTCTCTTCAAAAAGGGATTTTGTTCCTGGATCTGCCCGGTGGGATTCATCTCAGAGATGCTCGGCAATATCTCCGACGAGCTCTTTGGGCGGAAGGTAAAGCCTCCGCGCTGGCTCGATTATCCGCTGAGATCGTTGAAGTACATTATCCTCCTGTTCTTCATCTACGCTATTCTCATAAGCATGAGCGCGATGGCAACAGAATCATTCCTGCATTCCAATTACAACATTGTGGCCGACATCCTGATGCTCCGATTTTTCACCGAGATTTCGACATTTGCCCTTGGCGTGATCAGTCTGCTTTTCGCGCTCTCTTTGGTCGTGCGAGGCTTTTGGTGCCGGTACTTATGTCCCTACGGAGCGCTTCTTGGCGTTGCCGGCCTGCTCTCGCCAACGCGCATTCGACGTTCTGCGAGCAGCTGCATAGATTGCTCCGCCTGCGCCAAGGTCTGTCCCGCGTTCATCAAGGTTGACAAGGTCACCGAAGTGATTTCCGACGAGTGTATTGGCTGCATGGCCTGTGTCGACTCCTGCCCGGTGCAGCAGACGCTCGAGGTCAGGATCGTGCGAAAGAAATGGGGCGCCTCGACCCTGAAATGGGCGGCGTTGCTCGTGCTCTGCTTCTGGGGTCCCTTGCTCGTTGCAAAGTTCTGGGGACCATGGCAGAACAGTATCACTGTCGATCAATATGTCCGATTCATGCCGGGGATTCTCTCGGGACAGTACGCGCACCCGTAATCTGCATCTGATAAGGACCGATATGTCACACAATCCTGTGTTCGATCGCTACGCTCACGAATACGACTGGATGACCAACGCCTCTGTTCGCGAGGCTCAGCATGATCGTGAAGTCACTGCCCTGATCGAAAAGTATCATCCGACCAACGTTCTTGACGCCGGATGCGCCACCGGACTGACCAGCACGCTTTTTGCGCGACACAACGTGAAAGCGACCGGACTGGATCAGTCAAGAGCGATGATCGCAATCGCTCGCGGGAAGAGCCGAGATTCTGATCTGCCTCCGGAGTACGTATTGGGGAGCTTCGAGAAGCTCCCGCGGCGCATGCGTGGGGGATTCGATTTAGTCGTCTCTTTGGCCAACAGCCTCAGCGGCGCCGCCACAATTTCCGATCTCAAGCGGTACTTGTGCAGCTTCCACGCTGTACTTCGTCCGGGCGGTACAATCGTTATCCAATTGCTCAATGCGGCAGCGCTCAAACCCGGTCAAGGTGTGCCGCTCAAGGCCACCGGGAATAGAGGGATAATCTATCTTCGTCATCTTGAACGATCGGCAAGGGGATTGACTCTTGATGTCATCCGGGTAGATAGTCACGCTGATCCCATAACTTTTGATCTGTTCCGTTCTGCGTTCCCCGGTTTCACAAAGTCGATGCTGACCGACGCGCTGGCGTCGAGCGGCTTTCGGCGGATTCGCAGTTTCAATAATCTCTTCCTGGCCGAACCATTCCATCAGAAATCCCGCGACCTTGTCGTCGTCGGAACCAAGCCGGCTCGCTAACCGGCAAGCAGTGAAGACAGACATCCCTGTTTTCAGTTGCAAAACGGGGATGCTCAGCGTTCCTTGCGCTGTCGTTATGCGTACCTACTGCTTGCTGGCCATTGTGTTTGCCACTCTTGGGGTGTCCTCCGCCCAAGCGGGGATGCGAAGTGTTAAGCGCTCTCCTGCTGTCGAGAGTTATCGACCGACCGGGGAGACGCGCATCTGGACATTCGTTTCGCGCGACTCAACTATCGGGCACCTGATCTCGACCATTGAAGAGAGCAGAACGATTGACGGCCAGAAGGGCATAGTCATCTCCGAGAAGCTGAAATATGATTACCGCAAGATCGGCTCGGAGCTGTCAATCGATGCCACCGGTAAGCACTTCGTGTCACAAGAGGGATACTATCTCGGCGAACAGGTCATGCTCAGTATGGCGGGAAAGAAAGAGGAACTTGAACTCAAGAGAGAGGGCGACAAACTTGTTGGGTTCTTCACACGCGGGGATGAGAAGATTGATCAGTCGCTGGCATGCCGCGATAATCGCTTTGCGTGGGATAATTCGTATGTCGATCAGCTGGAGATGTATTTCGCCATGCATGATCTGTCGGTCGGAACAGTGCTTCAGGACTCGGTCTTCGCGCCCCTCCCAATGGTCACCTCCGCTTTTCGGGCAGAAGTTGTGAACTTTGACCACGTCCGCCTTTACAACGAGAAGTTCGATTCCGCCTTCGTTATTCAAATCACCCAGCCGCGAAACATGCGCGTGTTCTTTACGCCCGATAAGCGCCTGGTGAAAATCGACATGGTCGATGCGAGCACGAAGATATATCTCGACGCCGTCAGTCGGCAACCGTTCGGCAGGGCGACCGGAAGGCCGAAAGCATCCCCTTTGTCACATCTCCCGTCGATCATTACGTCCGCCATCCTTGCCTTCATCGCGATCCTGTTCTATGGTTGGCGCGGTTTCAAGTCGAGCCTCTCGGGCTGGGCCGCTCTCTCTGGAGCAGTAGCTTTCTGGGTGACCCCATTCACCCTGATACCGCTCCAGATGTGGCTGGTCAAGTCGTGGCTGGTCCCGCAGTTCAATAGCGGAGGGTCGCTCTATCTGCTCAGCCTTGTTCCAAGCCTTGCCGCCGGGCTAATCCAGGAGCTGCTCAAGTTCTCCGCGGTCGGGGCGGTTGCCCGTCTGCGCCCAGTGAAATCATTTCAGTGGGCGATTTTCGGCGCTTTCGCGGGAGCAAGCTTTGGATTCTTCGAGGCATGTTATCTGGCCAGCACCAGCCCTGTCCCTGCCCTCCTTTCGCTGGATCTCCTCGGGCGGGCATCTTTCATGCTCTTCCACGCGTCGTCAGGACTTCTTCTCGGGTTGTCGCTCAGGAAGGGAAGAAACGCCATGATCGCCATACTCGCCGGGACAGTCGTGACTAACACGCTCTTTCGCTATCTTCCGGTATTCGTCCAGCAGAAGGCCGCACCGCTCACAGCCATGTACTTAGTGATGTGTTTGCTCGCGACCTTGAGCGTTCTGGTAACGCTTATCGTGAGAAGAAGACACGCGGTCCGATTCAGTTCGTGATCTTCTGCCGGCAAATCAAGTGGCTTTAGTCTTGACTCTCATCTGTGCGCAGAACTACTTTCACCAGTGTTTTCCAGTAGCAGAAGGCTGTTCCGGAACGAACGAAATGAAGACTGAGGCGGCGGTATCATAATGTCGGAGCGGGTGATCTATGCGGGGGTAGATATTGGGGGAACAAGTATCAAGTGCGGGTTGGTTGACGACAAAGGGAAAGTCCTGCACAAGGAACAGCGTCCAACAATGGTCGAGAAGGGGGCTGAGCCGCTCATGCACCTGGTGACGAACGTCTCTGAGAGACTTCTTTACCAGGCCGCTGAGGAAGACTATCAGGTGCGCTGGCTGGGTGTCGGTACGCCCGGAGCCGTCGACAGTCGGTCGGGAAAAGTGATTAGCGTGAGCCCGAATATCGCTGGTTGGCAGGGGATGGAGATCGGGCGTATCCTCAAGGATCGATTGAATATTCCGGTACTTGTTGACAACGACGTTAACGCGATGGCACTGGGAGAGTTTCGATTCGGGGCCGGTATCGGCTACAAGTCAGCAATCTGTGTCGCCATAGGCACCGGTGTTGGTGGGGCAGTGATTCTCGACGGGAAGCTCTGGCGAGGCGCGAACTTCACAGCGGGGGAGCTTGGGCATATGACGATCAACACGAACGGTCCACGCTGTCGTTGTGGCAATATCGGTTGCATTGAGACGTATTGCTCTTCAGAGTCGATGATTGAAAGGGCTAAAGGTATGTTGGGGGATACGTTGACGCCGATATTTGAAGATGTCCTCGAGGGGTCTCTGGCGAACTTGAACATCAAGAAGCTCTTCACCGCCGCAAAGAGGGGAGACGAGACTGCTTCAGCCGTGATTACCGAAACAGCTGAGCTTCTTGGTGCGGGGTTGGCGGGAGTAGTGAATCTTTTTAACCCTGAGATCGTAATAATCGGTGGCGGTGTAGCCGACGGCGGCGGTGGATTTGTCGAGGCTGTGTCTACGGCCATACGGAAGCGAGCGTTCAGCACGGCTGTGGAATCGCTGAGAGTGGCAAAGGCTACGCTCGGAAACGACGCTGGCTTTATCGGCGCCAGCATACTCGGCGACGTGGTCAGTTAGGAGAAGGAAGGGGCAATGCCCAAGATTGAACAATCAAATACGTTGATCTTTTCGGCTGTCAAGTGGCATGGATACATAGTTGCCGGAGTATTCCTGATTTATGGAGGGATCAAGATCGTACTGTCGTTTCTTGACCGAACTTTTGCTGACATAGGACAGTCGTTTGTATTTCTACTCGTGGGTTTGCTACTGATCAGTATCGTCATGGCGTATCGAAGCGGGAAGTTGTGGGGATGGTACGGTCTCGTGACTGTCAACTCGGCTGTGATACTGCTTTCGCTCTTCGGGCTTGGGCATGTCGAGAGTATTGTATTGTTGGCGATTTCACTGCTGGCGCTCACGGCGCTCATGTCGCCTGCCATCAAGAGTAGTGTCTTCAATACTCCCTAGAAAACCGTTGACTTCACCGCAAAACCGACTAACTTGGCGTTTCTTTGAGGGTTGCGTATATGGCGCCCTAGCTCAGTTGGTAGAGCAACGGACTGAAAATCCGTGTGTCCGCGGTTCGATCCCGCGGGGCGCCATTTCTGGATTTCCGGCCGTGCGGAATGCTCCCTTCGTTAATCTGTCATTAGGTGTTGAGAGTCTCCGAATTTCCTGTGGGTTCAGCTATTGTCCTGAACACCAGGAGTAGCACAGGTGCCACAGCCGCCGCACGCCTTGATTTCTCTTGTCAGGAGGTCGACTTTGACCTCTGCCAACAATTGTGTTCCGGTGGGGGATCCGATAATGGAATCGACTATGCAGGGGCTGTCGGTAGTACCCGAATCTGTTCCGACCAGGGTCCTCAGTCCCATTTGTAGAGCCAAGAGGTGTTTTACAGAGAGAAACTCCCAGGTCGTGCTCTGCAACTGGATCGCTTGAAGCATCTGATCTGGAGTGGTGTCGAGGACTTCGAGGGCGGGGCGGTGATCTACCCAGCGCCGCAAGAGCGACGGGTTTCCGACCGCAGCGCCACAGGTTCGCTTGGTTAGCGAGTAATGTATTACCCGTTCGGCGTTATCGAGGGTGATGCTGAGGACTTCGGTTACATCATTGCACGGCATAACACACGATAGCCTGGATTAACGACGGGAGCAAGGGAAGATATACCGCTATTAGGCGGGGCCAAAGGCGACAATCTTGCCGTTTGTTAATAATGGCGTGAACCAAATGGGCTTGACTTTTGTCTTAAACATTGTAGATTGTACACGGTACTGCCAAGATGGTCTGCCGGAATGGCAGGTCTTCGAAGGGTGTCAATTATGGCTGCGTTTGAGAACTTGACGGACAGAGAGAAACAGATTCTGACGAATCTCATCAATTACTATATCGCGTCGGCGGATCCTGTCGGTTCGCGTGCGATTGCGAACAAATTCGGGATGGGGCTCTCTTCTGCCACGATTCGAAACACGCTTCAGGATCTTGAGGAGCTCGGGCTGGTGGAACAGCCGCATACCTCGGCGGGAAGGATTCCGACTGACCTCGGCTACCGCGTATACGTGGATTACTTGTTGAAGCCTGAGAAGCTCACGAGCGC
>CXWL01105388.1_pt1 | contig 10494 bp, 14 predicted proteins | sample 590931 | NCBI WGS metagenome assembly CXWL01 (sample SAMEA3498368, study PRJEB10139) | groundwater metagenome | biome: water well; material: biofilm material | place: Germany | collected 2015-04-27
GCGATATGTTCAGGCGTCTTCATCGGGTTGGCCGGAACAAAGTTGTTATCTTCGAGGAAGTAGCCGCCCATCTCCGGAGAAAAAAAGATGATCGCGGCAAAGACCATGAGGAATGCCACAGCGGCCACCACATCCTTGACGACCATGTACGGGAAGAAAGGAATCCCATCCAGCGGAACACCGTTGGCATCTTTGTGCTTCTTGATCTCGACACCGTCCGGGTTATTGGAACCGACCTCGTGCAGGGCAACCAGGTGCGCCACAATAATCAGCACCAGCACCAGCGGAATAGCAACCACGTGCAGGGCAAAGAAACGGTTCAGCGTGGTATCGGAAACCACAAAGTCGCCACGGATCAGGATCGACAGGTCATGACCGATGAAAGGCACCGACGAGAACAGGTTGACAATCACCTGCGCACCCCAGAACGACATTTGCCCCCAAGGTAACAGGTAGCCCATGAAGGCTTCGCCCATCAGCGCGAGGTAAATGATCATGCCGAAGATCCACAACAGTTCACGCGGTTTGCGATACGAGCCATACATCATCCCACGGAACATGTGCAGGTAGATCACCACGAAGAACATCGAAGCACCGGTGGAGTGAATGTAGCGCAACAACCAGCCCCATTGCACATCGCGCATGATGTACTCGACGGAAGCGAAAGCGAACAGCGCATCCGGCTTGTAGTTCATGGTCAGAAAGATACCGCTGATGATCTGGATGACCAGCACCAGCAGCGCAAGGCCACCGAAGAAGTACCAGAAGTTGAAATTCTTCGGTGCATAGTATTCGGAAAGGTGCGCCTTCCAGGTGGAAACGAGCGGAAAGCGGGCATCGATCCAGCCGATCAGTTTGGTCAGTAGATTCATCATGCTGCTGCTCCCTTGCTATCGTCCCCAATCAACAGGCGTGTCTCACTCAGGTATTTGTGAGGAGGAATGATCAGATTGGTGGGGGCGGGAGCGCCTTTGAACACGCGCGCCGCCAAGTCGAACCGGGAACCGTGGCAGGGACAGAACCAGCCGCCTGACCAATTTGCCCCCAGATCGACCGGGGAGACTTCAGGGCGGAAGGTGGGCGAACATCCCAGATGCGTACACACACCCAGCACCACAAGCACTTCGGGCTTTATTGAGCGGTTCGAGTTATTGCAGTATTCGGGTTGCTGTGGAACGGAAGATGAAGGGTCGGCCAGCTCATCGTCATGTTTGACGAGCAAGTCGAGCATCTCTTTGGTGCGGCGCACGATCCACACCGGCTTGCCTTGCCATTCGACGCTGATCATCATTCCCGGCTGTATGGCGCTTATGTCCACTTCGACCGGGGCACCCGCTGCTTTGGCACGTTCGCTCGGCATCAAACTCAACACAAACGGTGCGCCGGCACCCGCTGCAGCGACTCCGCCCGCCGCCGTCGTGGCGGCGATCAACAGTCGCCGCTTGCTGTGATCTACATTATCAGTCATTGCCCTCATCCCTTCTGAAATACGTTTCGCGAAATAACGACCCCAGCGAGTACTGCGTTCGCACGGAAATATCGTTAGGTAATGGAGGTTGGCACTGCTTGCCAGTGGATATATTATTCAGACAAACCAAGGTTCGACTCCCCAATCCAAACCTCATGCCCGCGGCGAATACTACACACAAAATCACCCCCCGCAAATGCCGATTTTCGGCTTTTAATTATTCTTGGCGCCCTGCTTGACCCACTTGCGCATGGTCAAGATGTACTGGCGATCCAAAGTACCGCTGGCGTTCAGACCCATCGGCATTTTCAGCCCTTTGTTGGTACCGGTCAGCAATTTGGTAAAAGTACTGTTTTCGCTATCGCCGGGAATGACGACTTTACCGAATTTGGTGCCCTTCATCAAACCTTCATACGAGGTTAAATCCAAACCGCTTTTGACATATCCGCTATCACCCGGATTATGACAACTCACGCAGTGGTCATGCAGGATGGGCTGGACGTCTTTCTTGAAACTGACCTCTCCGGCTTGCAAGACACTGATCGCATCATGCGCCGGTGCGAGCGCCTTATCCTCGGCCATTGCGTTGAATGAAAGTGCGGCCAACATCATCCCGCCCAGCAACATTCTAGATTTCATACTACCCCCTGGAAGACACTCCGCCGACCGGCCCAATGCAGCCTTGATCGGTCGAACCAAACAACTGCAGCCGAATGGCGCTGCCCCAAGACCAAAAAATCCCTTAAACCGACAACATCATTCCAATTACCGGCAGTTCACACCATAGCGTTTTGCCAAGGTCATGCGAATCGGAGTCCGAATACTACGCAACGCCTGTTCAGAATGCAACGCAGCCGTTGTGTGTCATAACAATGCCGGTTAAACCGGGATATCCTGGTCAAAGAAGCAATGCTCCAGCCCGAAGCGGTCGGCCAAATGTTGGCCCAGGGCCTGAATGCCATATCTTTCAGTGGCATGATGGCCAGCCGCGATGAAAGCGACACCGGTTTCCCGCGCCACGTGCACGTTCTGTTCCGAAATCTCACCTGTCAAAAAAACATCCGCTCCGAGCGCAATTGCCTGCTCGAAATAGCCCTGTGCTGCGCCGCTGCACCAGGCGACAGACACTATCCTGGAACTTAATTCACCGATCACTTGCGGGGTACGCTGTAATTGTTCATTAATCCGCTGTACCAAACGCGCCAGCGTTTGTGGTTGCTCCATTACTCCATGGCAGGCGATGTCCTGTTCGCCGAATCGGCCCTGCCCGACAAATCCCAGTCTTTTGCCCAGTTGCGCGTTGTTTCCCCATTCCGGATGAGCGTCCAGGGGCAGGTGATAGGCAAGCAGGCTGACATCATGTTGCAGCAAGTGGGCAATGCGGCGCTTCTTGATACCCGTGATGCCGGCATCTTCACTGCGCCAGAAATAGCCGTGATGAACCAGGATGGCATCGGCACCCCACGCGGTCGCCGCCTCCAGCACCGCTTGCGAAGCGGTTACCCCTGTAGCGATGCGCCTTATATCGTCCCTGCCCTCGACCTGCACCCCGTTGGGACTGTGATCGCGAAAACGGCCGACCTCCAGCTCGCTTCCGATATAATCGCGCAAATCGTGTAACCGCATCGCAATTGTCCTTATTTATTGGCCGCTCCAATCATATCATGCGCAAATTCTGGCTCCTGTTCGCCCAAGCCGCCACCATCGGGTTGGCGGTGCTATTTGTCATCCATACGCTGAAGCCTTCACTGCTCCCCATTGCAGCCCGCAGTGGTGTCGTGACGCTTTACGAGGATGACAAATTGGAAACCGCCAACGACTTGCCAAACGTTGGATTCAGTCGCGCTGCGCAGAAGGTGATGCCGGCCGTGGTGAACATCTTCACCACCAGCGAAGTCAAGCAGCAAGCTCATCCCTTCATGGACGACCCGCGCTTCCGCTTTTTCTTCGGGGACGAATTCGAGGACAACGTTCCGCAACAAAGCTCCAGTCTCGGCTCGGGCGTCATCGTCAGCCACGATGGCTACATTCTCACCAACCACCACGTGGTGGAAGCTGCCGATCAGATCGAAGTCGCTATTGCAGATGGTCGCAAAGCCAGGGGACACATCGTGGGGACCGACCCGGAAACCGATCTGGCCGTCATCAAGGTGGATATCGGCAACAACTTGCCCGCCATTACTTTCGCCGGTGCGGAAGCCGCGCATGTAGGAGACATCGTGCTCGCTATCGGCAATCCGTTCGGTGTCGGTCAGACCGTCACCATGGGCATCGTCAGTGCGCTCAAACGCAACCATCTGGGGCTGAATACCTTTGAGAATTTCATCCAGACCGACGCCGCAATCAACCCCGGCAACTCAGGTGGCGCTTTGGTCGATGTGGAAGGTAATCTGCTCGGTATCAACAGCGCTATCTACTCACCCAGCGGCGGTTCACTCGGTATCGGTTTTGCCATTCCGGTTAGCACCGCCAAGAAAGTCATGGAACAGATCATCCAGACCGGTTCGGTGACGCGCGGCTGGATCGGCGTCGCCGTGCAGGACATGACGCCGGAACTGGCCGAATCGTTCAAGCTGAAAGACTCGCAGGGGGTACTGATCTCCGAGGTGGTGCGCGGAAGTCCGGCAGATAAAGCCGGCATCAAGGCGGGCGACATCCTGGTCAGCATCGCCGACAATACCCTGGCCGATTCCACCGTCATGCTGGAAACCATCTCGGCGCTCGTGCCGGGTAAAACAGTGGCACTCAAGCTGCTGCGCAATCAAGCGGAAGTCGTGGTGGAGGTAAAAGTAGGAAAGCGTCCGAAACCGAAATTAATCGAATAATGTCAGGCGGCTTTGCGCCCGGGGACTATCCAGGCAGACACCATAATTCCCGCTTCATACAGCAGCCACAGCGGGATCGCCAGCATGAACTGCGACACCACATCGGGCGGGGTGAAGATCGCGCCGATAACGAAGGCACCGACGATCACATAAGAGCGTATTTCGCGCAGCTGCAATACGGTCGCCATCCCAATTCTCACCAGCAACACCACCGCCACCGGCACCTGAAATGCCATGCCGAATGCCATGAACATGCCCAGTACAAAGCTGAGGTATTTGTCGATATCGGTCATCACCGCCACCCCATGAGGCACGGATGCGGTGATGAAACCGAACACCACCGGAAACACCGCAAAATAAGCGAATGCCATGCCGCAATAGAACAGCAAGGTGCTGGCAATCACCAGCGGCAGCACCAAACGCTTTTCATGCGCATATAAGCCGGGCGCGACAAAGCGCCACATCTGATACAGAATGTAAGGCAGGGCAACAAGAAAAGCCGCCATCATCGCCACCTTGAGCGGCACGAAGAACGGCGTGGTGACATCGGTGGCGATCATCTGCCCGCCCAGGGGCAATTTCGCCAGCATCGGCTGCGCCAATAAGGAATAGAGATCGGCGGCCCAGGGAAACAGACCGACGAATACCAGCAACAATGCAATGGCCGAATACAACAGGCGTGAACGCAGTTCGATCAGATGCCCGACGAGACTTTCACTGATGCCCATCACTGTGGCTTTTGCGGTGGTTCGGCAGGAGGCGACAAGTCAGCGGAGGCTGCCGGGGGGGGCTGGCGGTAATGCGCCTGAAGCACCTGTTGTTCCAAAGTGAGTTGCGCGCTTTGAACATCTTTCTCAAGCTCGGAGACTTGTTGCATGAGGCTCTGCTTCATCTTGCGCGCCTCTTCCAAATCCATTTCGTTCGAGATGTCGTTCTTCACCGTGCTCACATAGCGCTGCACCCTGCCCCACAGATGCCCTGCAGTGCGCGCTATTTTTGGCAATTTTTCCGGACCGATGACGATAAGCGCCACCAAGGCGACCACCACCAGTTCGGAGAAGGCGACATCGAACATCGGTGTTATTTGTCCTTCACTTCGCCTTCGATGGTCTTGGCATCCGGTTTTTTCGCCGACTCTTCTTCGCCCTTTAGACCTTCCTTGAAATCACGCACCGCGCCGCCCAGGTCGCTGCCGATGTTGCGCAGCTTCTTGGTGCCGAAAATCAGCACAACCACCAGCAACACGATCAACCAATGCCAGATACTGAATGAACCCATGGTGCGCTCCTTGTCGATTAGCTGCGTTTGACCATTGGCGGTATGTTGCCGCCGCCAATGACGTGGATATGCAAATGAAATATTTCCTGCCCGCCGCCCTTCCCGCTATTGATGACGGTGCGGAAGCCGTTCTCCAGACCTTGCTCGCGCGCCAGTTTGGGCGCCAACAGCAGCAACTTGCCAAGCAAGGCGGCATGCTCTTCTCCGGTATCCAGCAACGAAGCGATGTGCAGCTTGGGTACCAGCATGAAATGCACCGGAGCGACCGGATTGATATCGTGAAATGCCATCACCTCGGCGTCCTCATACACTTTATTGCTGGGGATCTCGCCACGCGCGATCTTGCAGAAAAGGCAGTGGTTGCTCATTTCCGGCCCGCCTTCTCTGCAATACCCGACACACCTTCGCGCCGCGCCAGTTCCTTCAGCACGTCGTCCGCGCTCAATCCTTTTTGCGCCAGCAACACCATGCAGTGGAACCACAGGTCGGCCACTTCATGCACCAGATGCGCCTTGTCGCCATCCTTGGCTGCCAGTAAAACCTCGCCCGCCTCTTCGATCACTTTTTTCAGAATGGCATCATCGCCCTTGCTGAACAACTTGGCGGCGTAAGAGGACTCGGGCGCAGCCTGTTTGCGCGCCTCCAGTGTTTCGGTCAGTCGTTGCAGAATATCGTTGTTCATTTTTTATATATCTCGTCGGGTGATTTCAGCACAGCATCGGTCTCTACCCACCGCCCTAGTTCCAGCTTGCTGAAAAAGCAACTCTCGCGTCCGGTGTGGCAGGCGATGCCGCCTTGCTGCTCCACTTGCAGCAGGATCACATCGCCGTCGCAATCAAGGCGTATCTCTTTCACCTTCTGGAAATGTCCGGATTCTTCGCCCTTGTGCCACAACTTCTTGCGCGAACGCGACCAGTATATCGCCTCGCTCTTTTGCCAGGTCAACTGCAAGGCCTCGCGGTTCATCCACGCCACCATCAGCACGCGCCCGCTCGCCACATCCTGCGCGATGGCCGGTACAAGGCCATCTTCCGACCAGTTCACTTTATTCAGCCATTGTTCCGTCATAGTCTGACCTCGATGCCTTGTTCTGCCATGAACTGCTTGGCCTGCTGCACGGTATATTCGCCGAAGTGGAAGATGCTGGCCGCCAGCACTGCGTCCGCGCCGCCCAGTTTCACTCCGTCGGCGAGGTGCTGCAGATTGCCCACGCCACCGCTGGCAATCACAGGAATTTCCAACGCATCAGTCACGGCGCGTGTCAGCGCCAGGTCGAAGCCGCTCTTCTGCCCGTCTTTGTCCATGCTGGTCAGCAGGATCTCGCCCGCGCCCATGCTTTGCATTTTCTTTGCCCATTCCACAGCGTCCAGCCCGGTAGCTTTGCGTCCGCCGCGGGTGAACACTTCCCAACGTCCCGGCGCGATCTGCTTGGCATCGATGGCGACCACAATGCACTGCGAACCGTAACGTGCCGAGGCATCCTCCACCAGTTGCGGGTTGAGCACGGCAGAAGTGTTGATGCTGACTTTGTCCGCGCCTGCATTGAGCAGATTGCGCACGTCCTGCACTTCACGCACGCCGCCGCCGACCGTCAGCGGAATGAACACCTGCTCCGCCACCTGTTCGATGATGCGGAAGATGATGCCCCGGTCGTCGGAGCTGGCAGTGATGTCGAGAAAGGTGAGTTCGTCCGCGCCCTGCTCGTCATAGCGGCGCGCGATCTCCACCGGATCGCCCGCATCGCGCAGCTCGACGAAACTGACACCCTTGACTACCCGGCCGGCGGTCACATCCATACAGGGAATGATGCGTTTGGCGAGCATCAGATCACGACGGGCGACAGCTCGTCCGCCAAAGCTTGCGCTGCCTTGAAGTCGAGCGAACCTTCGTAAATGGCACGCCCGGTAATGGCGCCGGTGATGCCCTCGGAGCGCACGGCACACAGATTGCGCACGTCGTCCAGATTGGTGATGCCGCCGCTGGCAATGACCGGCACATGCAATGGGCGCGCCAGTTCAACGGTGGCCGGGATATTCACCCCCGACAACATCCCGTCGCGTCCGATGTCGGTATAGATGATGGCTTCCACGCCATAGCCTTCAAAGCGCTTCGCCAAGTCCGCCACATCATGTCCGGTGAGCTTGGACCAGCCATCTACCGCCACTTTTCCCCCTTTGGCATCAAGGCCGACCATGACATGTCCCGGGAAAGCATCGCACGCTTCATGCAGGAAACCCGGCACTTTGACTGCGGCGGTACCGATGATGACATAGGCCACACCCAGGTCCAGGTAACGCTCGATGGTTTCCAGATCGCGGATACCCCCTCCCAGTTGCACTGGCACATCAGTTCCTATCGCCTCGATGATGCTGCGCACCGCCGCTTCGTTCTTCGGCTTACCGGCAAAAGCACCATTCAGATCGACCAGATGCAGGCGCCGCGCGCCTTGGGCCAGCCAGTGTTTGGCCATCGCGGCAGGATCGTCGGAGAACACGGTCGCGCCCTCCATCATGCCTTGCCGCAGGCGCACACATTGACCGTCTTTCAAATCGATCGCGGGAATGATTAACGTTTTAGTATCCATGATTAGAACGAGATTACACGGGATTCCAGTTAATGAAATTTGTTAACAGTATTAATCCGGCGACCGCGCTCTTCTCCGGGTGAAACTGCACAGCGAATAAGTTATCACGCGCCACAGCACAGACAAAGGGCCGCGGATAATCGCTGGTGGCCTGCACTATCGCCGCATCGCGCGGCTGCACATAGTAACTGTGCACAAAATAGAAGCGCGCATCTTGTTCAATTCCAGCCCATAGCGGGTGATCCTGATGATGTACGCGATTCCATCCCATGTGCGGCACCTTGAGTTTGCCCCCTTGTTCGTCTTTCAGACCCGTAGCAAAGCGCACCACGTCACCCGGCAACACGCCCAATCCCGGCACGTTACCCTCGGTGCTGTGTTCAAACAGCATCTGCAAGCCGATACAGATGCCGAGAAAAGGTTTGTTGCGCGCCGCATCCAGCACGGCTTGGCGCAAGCCGCGTGCATCCAGCTCGCGCATGCAATCCGGCATCGCGCCCTGACCGGGGAACACCACACGGCGCGCATTCGCCACCACTTTCGCGTCGTCAGTCACAACAACTGAAGTGCCGGGAGCAACCTTACGCACAGCCTGCTCGACCGAGCGCAAGTTGCCCATGCCGTAATCTACTATTGCTACATCAACCATGTGTTTTATTAGAGCGAGCCTTTGGTAGAGGGCATCACGCCGCTCATGCGCGGATCGAGTTCCAGCGCAACGCGCAGCGCACGACCGAACGCCTTGAAGATGGTCTCGGCCTGATGGTGGGCATTGTCGCCTGCAAGATTGTCAATGTGCAGCGTCACCAAGGCGTGATTAACGAATCCCTGGAAGAATTCACGGACCAGATCCACATCGAACTCGCCGACATTGGAACGCACGAATTCACAATTGAATACCAACCCCGGTCGGCCGGAAATATCCAGCACCACGCGCGACAGCGCCTCGTCCAGCGGCACGTAAGCGTGGCCGTAACGACGCAAGCCTTTCTTGTCGCCGACTGCCTGGTTGAATGCCTGCCCCAGCGTGATGCCGATATCTTCCACCGTGTGGTGCGCGTCGATGTGCAGGTCTCCCTTGGCAATGATCTGCAAATCAACCAGGCCGTGACGCGCGACTTGATCCAGCATGTGTTCGAGGAACGGCAGGCCGGTATCCAGTTTGGCCTTGCCCGTGCCGTCGAGATTCAGCTCGACCGCGATTCTGGTTTCCAGTGTATTGCGTGTGACATTTGCGCTACGCATGATTTGCCTTATGCGAGTTGGTTAAGGGTGTCCTGCAATGCTGCAATAAACTTCTCATCTTCTTCCGGCGTGCCAACCGTCACACGCAGACAATCGGTCAACGCAGGATGTCCGCCGTTCAGATTCTTGATCAATATCCCGCGCTGTTTCAAACCCTCGAACACTTGCGTTGCATGTGCCACGCGGAACAGAACAAAGTTCGCCTCACTGGAATATGCCCGCACATCGCCGATGATATTCAAAGCTGCCAACAATTTTGCGCGCTCCTGCTTGATACGCTCGGCTTGTGCCAGCAGCACATCGTGATGCAGCAACAATGTCGAAGCAACCAGTTGCGGCAAAACGCCCACATTATACGGCAAGCGCAGCTTTTCCAACTGCGTCAACCATGCCGGTGAACCTGCCAGAAAACCCAGGCGCAGCCCAGCCATCCCAAGCTTGGAGAAGGTGCGCATCACCAACAAGTTATCGTAGTACGCCAGATGCGGGATGAAACTGTCGCTGGCAAAAGCGTAATACGCCTCATCCACCACCACCAGCCCCGGTGCAGCCTGAATAATTTGCTTGATGGCCTCTGCATCGAACAGGTTGCCGGTGGGATTGTTGGGGTAGGCCAGGAACACCAAAGCGGGCTGTTCGCTTTCGATTGCCTCCAGCATCGCTTGCAGATCGAGCGAGAAATCTTCGGTCAGCGGTACACCGACATATTTCATCCCGACAAAGGTGGCGATCATCCTGTACATGACGAACGAAGGCTCGACGCTCAATAACACCGCGCCGGGCTTGGCCACGGCCAGCGCCAGCAGCTGGATGATTTCATCGGAACCGTTGCCCAGCAGCAGATCCATTCCCGGCGGCAACGCGACCACCTTGCGGATGTCCGCTTTCAGCTGATGCGCGGCAGCATCCGGGTAACGGTTGATCTCAGCATTCGCCACGGCACGCGCGATTTCTTCGCTCAAGACGGGCGGCAACCGATAGGGATTCTCCATCGCATCCAGCTTGATGCAGCCTGTGCCGGGCGGGACATGATAGGCGTGAAGCGCGAGCACTTCAGGGCGGATCAGGGCTTGCGGGGTGAGGTTAGTGCCAGC
>CXWL01027410.1_pt1 | contig 10493 bp, 3 predicted proteins | sample 590931 | NCBI WGS metagenome assembly CXWL01 (sample SAMEA3498368, study PRJEB10139) | groundwater metagenome | biome: water well; material: biofilm material | place: Germany | collected 2015-04-27
TACTCACGACGCCTTGGAAACGCGCAAGGATAAGATTAATGAAGCAAAGGTAAAATTTGATCTGATTGAAAAAAACATGGATCAAATGACAGAAAATACTCGTCAGGCATTAAAAGAAATTGCCCTAGCTCGGTTGGATCATTCTCAAGAGGTTAGCCGTATCAATGAAATTTTAGAAAATGCTAAAACTAAAAGTCTCCAGATTGCCGACGAGATAAACGGCCTTAACCGACAGGTCAGAGATTTTTCGGTGTTAAGCAAACATTTAGATGCGTTACATGAATTGGCCGTTAAAGCCGCGTCGTTAAACGCGCAGTCTTTATTGGTCGAAGCCAAGGATCCAGAGGTTATCCCCGCCCTTGAAAACAGCAGCCAGCGGATGAATGATTTTATTAAAGAATATTTCACCAAAGTTTTTGAAAGTGATGTCTTGAAACCAGCCGTCAAAGATGACTCTGTTGATGGCGGCCCCATTGAAATATCGTCTCAAGAACCTGCCTCCAGAATCAAAGAAACCATAAAGAGCATATAATTTTTCTCTGACATTTTTTTGGCCAAGGATAGGTGTTTGATCGCAAACATGCAGATTGTTCCATTATTATACATTTTGTGTTATTATGTCCTTCATTTTGATATTACTAAATGCTACCTATGGAGAGTTATATGAGAATTTTATCCGCGATCATGGCAGTAATCCTTACATTTTCTTTCAGTGGGGTTTCGTATTGTGAAGTTATTTTAGATAAACCATTCAACCCTATCACTGCGGCGAAGCTATTGAGAAGTCCGTCCGAGATCATTGCTGATTTTCAGGCCTCCGTAGATAAAATTCAAGTGGAACACCAAACCCTTTACAGTGAAATTGAAACCAAGAATAAAGAAAACACATTTCTTTTAAAGAAAATTAATGACCTTTCCGTTCAGCTTCTCCAGTTGGATTATTCGCTTTCTAAGAAATCAACTCAAACAATTCAGGAAAATCCGGTAAAAATTAAAGCCCTTGAACAAGAAAAAGATATTCTGCTTAAGAAATATGATGAAGCATTGGCGCAGAAGTTGGCTCTTGTTCAGGAAATTAAACGGCTGAGCGGCAATAAGCAATCCGTCGATGATCAAAGACAATCTGGTTTGGAAACCGTACGTGAGGCGTTAAATTCGGCGGAAGGTCAAATAAAAGAACAAAAGACCGCTATGCAAACCGTTATTAGAGAAAAGGAAGCTATTGATCAGAAACATATGGCTGCGATTGAAGAGAAAGCGGTTCTGCAGGAACGCCTTCGAAATTTAGAATTGCAAATGAAAGAAGCGCAAAGTAATGAAGCCAATAAAACGGCTGTACAACAAGGGCCATTACAGCAAAGAGTTCGTCAGCTCAGCGATCGTCTTGATCAAATGCAAGAAAGCCTTAGAGAAAAGGATGGCTTGATTTCATCATCCAAAAGTTATGCGTTAAAAGCTCAGAGTGATTTAAGGAAAATTCAGCAAGAACGGGATGATTTAAAGGAGCAAATTCGAAAAGTAACAGCAACATATACTGCGGCTCAAGATGGACGATCTGGAAAAATCACGCGTTTAGAGTTAGAGCTTAAAGAAAAGAAAGATGAAATTAAACGTTTATCCGACGAGAATAGCAGAATCCAGAAGAACATGCCTACGTTAGAAGCCGAGCGCCGGGTGTTAAGCGATCAGATCGTGGCTTTAAATGATAATTTACGCAAGGAACAGTCCTCGCTTGAAGTTAAAGTACAAAATGCCAAAGCCCCAGTTATGCTGCAAGTCGGCGCGCTTCAAAAAACACTTGATGCAAAAAATAGCGATTTGCAAAATAAACATAAGGAAATCGATGCGTTAAAAGAAAAAAGCGATGCCTTGGCTAAACAATTGGCTGATGCCCAAAAGGAACGGGATTTATTTCGCGCGTCTGTTGGTTCGTTGGAAGAAAGACTTAGAAAGACTCCGCAGGTTTCCGGGGCGCCAGAACAAGCGGCTCCGGAACAAATCAAATTTCTAAAAGAAGATATCGCAAAGCGCGATACACAAATTAAAACCAAATCAGAAATGATTGATGAGCTCGAAGGGCAAAAGAAGGAACTGTTGTCTCTGGTCGAGAAAACTAATCAAGAGAAAGAAATTCTGCAAAAAGCGATGCAGGCATATAAAGATCAGCTTAAGGATGGCAATGCTCAGACGGATGCTAAATCAGAGGAAGCCCAAAAAACCTTTGAAGATAAGATTGCCTCTTTAACCAGTGACCTAAAGTTGAAAGATGGCAGGATCACGGAAAAAGAATCTCAAATTGAGCAACTGCTTGTTAAGCAGAACGAAGTTTCACTTAAGCTTCAAGACAATGGGCGCGAGAAAAATGCGTTGCAAGAAACAATAGAGTCGCTTAAAGATCAATTAAAGGCAGTACGAACGGATCATGTAAACTCGTCGGATCATGCCAAAGAATCTATTTCCGAGGTTGAAGACCTTAAGAATAATTTGAAGGCCCGCGCCAAGGATCTAGAAGAAACAAAAATTAGAACTCAGCAGTTGGAAAAAGAGTTAAGAGATGCCGCCAGTGAGCGCCAGCGATTTGAAGACGAAACGGCATCGTTGAAAATAAAGTTAAAAGAACAAGAGTCTTTGGGGGAAACAAAGAGCGCAGAGCTTCGGGTGTCTTTAGAGGATAAAATCGAAAAACTTAATACGCAATTATCTGATCAATCAAAAGAAGTAAGCAATAAAGAGAAATTATTGTCGGATTCTTCCATCGAGAAGCAAATTATCGAAGCTTCTCTAAAGAAAACCGAAGACGAGCGCGACGGGCTAGAAACAAAGGTTATTGATTTAGAGAAGGCGCTTGAAATATTTAAAAGCGGGCAATCAAACGCGGCCGCCCAGTTTCTAAAGTTTTCCGAAGAAGAAAAAGATGTTTTGACCAAGAATTTGCAAGATGCGCGAAAAGCGATTACAGAGAAAGACGAATCGATTAATGATCTCCAACGAAAAAACACTAAATTTGAGCAACAAGCGAAGGCTTCGTTAAAAGAAAAGTCAAGTGCCGAAGAGACCGTTAAGAAGCTTAATGATCAGTTAAAAATCTTAAAAGAGGAATCAGGGCAAAAGATTGCAAACATAGAGACGGATACGAAAAGACAAATTGCTCAAGCGCAAAAGTTTTCTACTGATACTAAGCAAGCGCTCAAGATAAAAGAAGATCTTGTGGCGGGGCTTAATAATAAAATTTCTAATACGGATTTGCAAATAATAAGATTGACTGATGAAGGAACAAAATTACGCAGCAACGTCGAACGATTAAATAAAGAAAAAGCGGGCGTGGAGCAAGAATTAGCAGACGCGCGTAAATTATCGTATGCAAAATCCGACGGGCAAGACAAGCCGACTGGTCAATTGCAGGCAAAAATTGGTTCTCTTGAGAGTGACCGGGCCGGACTTAAAGCCAAGCTGGATGAAGCCGCAAAAGAAAAAGACAATCTAAAAAAAGAACTTGAGACACTTCGTCAGCAAAAAGAGGTGTCGAGAAAGAATATCAACGATGGCTCAAAGGCACAGGCAGAAACCATCGCGACATTAAATTTAAAAAATTCTGAGTTAGAAGCCAGGCTTGCCGACGTGACAGGGCGTAGTAAAACGCTGGAGACGACTGTCGGGGATTTACAGTCACAGATAAGCCTTCTGCGCAAGAACTCGCCAGCCGAGTCTGCAGCAATTCAGACTAGACTACAAGAGAAAATAAACGCTCTTTCTGCTGATCTTCAAGAATCAACGGATCAAACAAAGATACAGGATAAGTTAGCTAGGGAGTTCAAAGAAAAAAACATACAGTCAAACGTTGCATTGGAGGCTTCTCAGAAATCTATAATCGAAAAAGATCAAAGCATTTCTGAATTAACAGCGGCAAAAAAAGAACTTACCGTGCAAGTGTCTGGGCTTGGCAAAGACAGAGAGAGCCTTGATGCCAAGGTTAGAAACTTGACACTGCAACTCAATGAACTTCAGGCGGCTCAATCCGGGCAGATTACATCTGTTAAGAGTCAAGCAACACAAAAAACCGCAGATCTAGCGATGAAACTTGCTGATGCCGTTGGGCAAACTCGCTCTAGTGAAATGCTGGTTCAGCAGTTGGCTGAAAAAACAAAAAATTTAGAGCAACAGCTGGCTGCGGCGGGAACACTTAAGGCGCAGAGCGATGAAGCATTGAAGAAAAGCCAGCTTGAAACAGAGAATTTGCGCAAGGATTATGAATTTGATAGAAGGAGAATGAAAGAAGACATTTTTCGTTACGGCACCGAACGTGATTCCCAGATCATTAAGGTTAATGAGCTTCAAAACATTTTGAAGGATCAAGAAAAGATATCAAAGTCTTCACTTGATGACGCTCGTAAGCAGGTGATAGACGAGATTGAAACATTAAGGGCTTTAGCGAGGGAAAAGGACGCGCAATTGCAATCAGCAGGCGCGCGTAATAAAGAATTTGAACAAATCAAAGAGAAATTAAGTCAGCAATTGGCGGATGCGCAATTAAAGCAAAAAGAAAATGACGCGAAGATTTTACAATTGCAAGGTGTGATATCTGAAAAAGAANNAGCAGAAACAAAGGCCGCGCAACTGCAGGCTGAAAAGACTGACAAAGAAAAGGCGCTGGCAACAGTGCAAGCGCAGTCGTCGGAAGAAATTGCCACCACAAAGAAAACACTAGAGACTCAAGTCCAGCAATTAACCGAAGAGTTGAAATCTTCGCAGCAGTTTGTTGCTGAGCTGACCAAGACCAAAAAGAGTTCAGAAGAAAGTTCGAAAGCAAAAGAAGCAAAAATCACAGAGTTACAAGCCAGCACAGTAGAGAAAGAGAAGGCTCTTACATCGCTGCAAGCCCAACTGTCACAAGAAATTGCTGCGGCAAGAAAGACATCCGAGACCCAAGCTGGGCAATTGTCCGAAGAGTTAAAAAGTTTACAACAAACTATTGCTGAGCTGACAAAGACTAAAAAGAGTTTGGAAGAAACTTTGAATACGAAAGAAACGAAGATCGCGCAGTTAGAGGTCGAGAGGGCGGATAAGGAAAAAGCTCTTGTAGCGGTACAATCTCAGGCGAAGGAAGAAATTATTGCGTCTAAGAAAACTCTGGATGTTCAGGTGGAACAATTGACCGGGGAGTTAAAAGGGCTGCAAAAAGCCGTTGTTGATTTAACAAAATCAAAGAATGGTTTACAAGAAAGTTTAAAAATAGCAGAAACAAAGGCCGCGCAACTGCAGGCTGAAAAGACTGACAAAGAAAAGGCGCTGGCAACAGTGCAAGCTCAATCGTCGGAAGAAATTGCCACCGCAAAGAAAACACTAGAGACTCAAGTCCAGCAATTAACCGAAGAGTTGAAATCTTCTCAACAATTTGTTGCTGAGCTGGCCAAGACCAAAAAGAGTTCGGAAGAAAGTTTGAAAGCAAAAGAAGCAAGAATCACAGAGTTGCAAGCCGGCACAGTAGAGAAAGAGAAGGCTTTAACAGCCGTGCAATTGCAGGCCCAAAAAGACGTTACTGCAGCCAAGAAGATGCTTGAGGTACAAGTTCCGCAATTGACCGGGGAGCTAAAGAGTTCACAACAAACCGTTGTTGAATTAACAAAATCTAAAAATAATCTGGAAGAAATGATTAATAGTTCCAATGTCAAGCTTGCCCAAATGACACAAGACACGACGGATAAGATCGCTAAATTAGAGAAAGCCTTAAAAGAAGAACAGCTTGCTTCAAAGGTTTCGGTTGAAGAATCGCGAAAACAATTGGTGGGCGAGATTGAGGCTTTAAAAATTGCGGAGAGAGAAAAGGATTCACAACTGCAAAAAGAAGTTGCTTGGAACAAAGAATTAGAACAAGCCAAAAATGGATTAACGGAACAATTGACTGCCGCGCAGTCTAAGCAAAAAGAAAATGAATTAAAAATTGCGCAGTTGCAAGGCGCGGCTGCCAGCAAAGAAGCCCAAAGCCAAGACGCGATGGCATCAATGGAGAAAGAGCTCAAGGCAAAGATCGGCGAGATAACAGCTCAATTGAGCGCATCGCAAACACAAACGGCTGAATTAAAGAAATCAAAAAGCAGTTTAGAAGAAAATTTAAAGGCAAAAGAAACAAAGATGGCTCAATTGGAAATTGAGACATCAAAGAATACAAAGGCGCTTGCAACAACACGCGCTCAGGCGAAAGAAGAGATTGCCGCGGCACAGAAGGCTTTAGATTCGCAGGTTCAACAATTGACTGGAAAGTTGAAAGGTTCACAAGAAGCAGTTGTGGAGTTAACAAAAGTAAAGGAAGGTTTGGAAGCATCGGTCAAAAGTTTTGGCTTGAAGATTGGAGAAGCGGCTGCAGTAATATCCAAGAAAGAAGTGGAAATCCAATCATTACAAAACGCCGCGTCTGCGGCGGTAGGTGTTGCTAGAAAACCGCTCGAGGAGAAGATTGATATCTTGGTCAAATCCTTGGGCGACGCGCAATCGGAATTAAAAATTAAGCAGGGAGTAATGGATGGGTTGAGCGCAAAGGTTTCCGGGCTCGAGAAATCATTGTCCGAGGCAAGCACAGCCAGGATCCGTTCGGAGAAAGAATCGCTAGAAGCTAAGACTGCTTTAGAGAAAACCCGTAAAGATATTTCCTTTGAAATCGAAAAGGCCAATAAGCCGTTATTAGAGAAAAACCAGGCACTGAGGGTTACGCTCGATGAGAATAACGCAAAGATTACGTCATTAACTCTCGAAAGGGACCGGTTATCCGGCGAGCTTGCCAGTGTTAGCTCCGAAGTGAAAAAGTTGCAACAGGAAACGGCAGTGTTAAAGGGGGAAATCGGAAATCAGAAACGAACATTGGAAGAAGAAATCGCCTCGGCCAAACAACCGTTTTTAGTTCAGATCGCTGAATTACAAAAAATACTAAACGATAAAGAACAATTGATCGCACAAAAAGCTGAGGCGTTCACAAAAGTGAGCGGTGAGTTATCCACGGTGCTAAAAGGATTGGCTGTTATTAGAGAGGAGCGCGATAATCTAAGCGTCTCAGTAAAACCGTTGGAGGCAAAGGTTAATGCTATGCCGCAAGAGATTGCGTTTGCAAGAAAACCGTTAGAAGAGGAGAACGTCCGCTTGAAGGTAGAGGTAGAAAAAGTTCAAGGTATGTTGGATGTTCGGGTGAAAGGTTTGGAGGCTGATTTAGATACCAAGAATGCCGCTTACAATGAGATGGTTTCAGGCCGTCGAGATTTTGAAAAAGAAATGGCCAGCATTACCCAAGAAAGCGGCAAATTGTCTCAAGAAAATAAACGCCTTGAATTGAAGTTATCTAAGAAATTTCAGGAAGAGTGTGGTGTGGCCATGGAAGAATTACAAAAGCCGTGGAAGGACAAGATTGATGATTTAAAGTCTCAATTAGATGGACGGGACAAGGAGATCGAAAGCATGAAAAATGAGAATGTCCGTCTTAATCAAGAATTAAGCAATTCGGCGCCTGCCACAAAGTAATCATTCCCGAACCTCCTCCACCCTCGGGGCGGAGGAGGTTTTTTTATTAATTAAAAAACGAGTTTATTTTTGAGTTTTCAAAATCAGGATGATATAGTTAATTATTCCATTAATCATTGATGCAAGAAAGTTTTGTTATGTCCAGAAATTTTGATTCCCAAGTGTTAGTTAAAACATTCTTAAGCGCTGCCCATCAGGCGTTTGCTTTGACTTCTGGAAAAGTGGTTCCGACAGACGACGCAACTCATAAAACCCAAAACATTATTGAGTACCAGGGCCGAATGAGTGTAACCGGAATGGATAAATTTAATGGCCCCACATATATTGTGGGCGTGAGTTTCTTTCTCAATGAGCAAGACAGGGATAAGCGCCGCGCGAAAGGGGCCATGGTTCTTTATCTGGAAGCGTCAAATGCAGAAAAGATTTTACGCGGCTTTGGGCATCCGATTTCGGATGACGACGAGGATGAAGAAACATTTACGGCCTATGGCAAAGTGTGTACCACGTTAGCCGATAAATTTAAAGAAAGTCTAGCTCAATCGGGTTATCCTTCTTTGGTTCTTTCGGAGCCAGTTAGCAGTAAAAACAGCCTTTCAGAGGGAATTGATTTCAGTTCCGACCAAACACAAAAACAGGAAATCAGTTTCTACTTTTGGAAAAAGAAAGCTCTGGTCGTTGATTTGACCATGGCAGATCTTTCCCGCCGGTAATTTGAAATTTATTTAAACAATATATTGAATGATCTAGGGCGTGCTTGCATTGCCCCGCAATTGATTATCAATGATCCGGATGGATTCATCGATTTTGGGGTCATTGGGATTAAGCGCCTTGGCAAGCAGAAGATATTTGTGAAGGGCTGTCCAGTTTCTTTCTAATTCAGCGGTGTAGATTAAAAGTTCAATTGTTTGTTGTTGTTCGTCGGAACGGTTGAAATATTCTTCAAGCACCTTTCTGGCTTCAGGGTAATTCTTTTGTTGAAAATAAATTTGAGCGAGAGATTTATAGGAAAAAATAAACTTTGGATCCAGTTCAACGGCTTTATGAAAAGCTCGCAGGGCCATTTGAATCCGGCCGGTGTCCCGGTAGGTTCCGGCGATATTGTGATAAGCTACCGGATTTCTGGGATCAAGGGAAATTGCCTTTAAATAGGTCGCCTCGGCCTTGTCGTTAATTCCTTTATCCGCATATTCCATTCCGAGATTATTAATCACCCGGTAGCTGTTAGGAGAATATTGAATGAGGTTTTCATAAAACCCGACCGCGGTTCGCCATTCAAAGATGCGTTTGACCGACAACAATGAATAAAGAATGATGAGCAGTATAAAAGCCTTGATCGCTGTTTTTTGCAGTCCGTGGCGATGTGTATATTGAAGGCCGAACCATACCAGGACGACCGCGATCCCGACCAAGGGAACATAAAGAAAGTGCTCGTAGACCAATGCGTTAATCGCGATAAAGAGATTGGATGTTAAAATAAGACCGACGAAGAACCACAGGATGCCGAATGTAACGATGGGCCGTTTTTTCCAGTTATAAAAAGCCGCAGTGATGAGGCCTGTGAAGACGGCTCCTCCGAAAGCGACGGCGGGTTGAAAAAATGTTTTGGGGACTTCCAAAATGCGTTCGACGCGAAGATCGTAAGGACAAAATATTAACCCAAAATAAATTTGCAGGACTTGAAAGAAATTAATCAATCGAAGCCAGGGGCTGGAGGTGAATTCCGTCTCCTCGTTATAAAAGTTAAACGTGTTTACGAAGTTGAGTTTTGTTGCGCGCAACAGAATGTAAATAACAGCGATTGCGGCAAACGGCCAAATGGCCCTGAGAATGATCAAAATTCTTTGCGGAAATGTTTTCTCGGTATTAAGAAGCATAAAATCGCAGATGCCGATAAAGCCCGGCAAAAGGATTCCGGATTCCTTTGATAAAAGCGCTAGAGGGAAAAGCAAGACAGAAAAATAATAAAAACGGCTGAATACGGCGCTTGTGTTGGAAAGTCGATAACGCAAATAAAAATAGATACTCGAAAAGATGAAAAAAACCGACAAGGAATCCCCCAGGCTGTTGACGTAAACAACGGTTTCAACCTGAATAGGGTGAGTCATGAAAATGAGCGCCGTGCATAGCGCGAGCGTGCGGTTGCGAAAAAGGGTGAGGATGATCAAAAATAAAAGGACTGTGTCTGCTAAGTGAAAACCAGTGTTCACCATATGCCAGCCGGGGGCCCAGTCTTTCCAAAGGCTCCATTCGGTGGCAAACACCATTAAAAGAAGCGGGCGCCAGTAATTGCTGTTTAAATGGGCGCCGGCAACCAGATTGTTAGAAAAGAAATCCGGAAAATAATGCCAGTCTTTGATAAAGCGGTTCTTGAGGATGAAATCATCATCATCCCAGAACATTTCATTCGGCAGGCTCCAGCAATAAATCGCGATGCCCAGCAGTAGTATTAAAAGGATGATTCCGCGGTTACTCAGGCAAAAGGTTTTTAATTTCTCAAATGATTTCATTTTTTGACAAAGGAAATATTACTCGTATGATAGTTACTAATTCTATTCAAAGAAGCTGGTTCGTATCTACGGCAATTACTTTAACTGAATCAGTGATTATTTAGAAATATTTTTTGCTTTATGCTTTATTCCAAATATTCATTGCTGGCCGCATTGGTTCTCTTAATCTTTTTAACCCCCGGTTGCGAAAAGATTTATTATTTGCTTCAGAAAGAAGGGGCAGAAGAAAAGGCAATCGTGGGCGAGGCCCTTCCTTTGGAGGCCAATGCCAAAGTAGAAGAGGTCCAGAAATTGTTAAAGCTTTATGGCTATCCGATCGGGAACGTTGACGGTAAAATAGGCCCGGCTACGCGCATCTCAATTGTGCAGTTTCAGAAAAATAATGATTTGGAAGAGACGCGTTTTGTGGACAACGCGACGTGGGCGAAGCTGCATATGTTTGATTCTTGTGGCCTTATTGTCAACGGAGCTGTTAACGCCCAG
>CXWL01032063.1_pt1 | contig 10492 bp, 11 predicted proteins | sample 590931 | NCBI WGS metagenome assembly CXWL01 (sample SAMEA3498368, study PRJEB10139) | groundwater metagenome | biome: water well; material: biofilm material | place: Germany | collected 2015-04-27
CGCTTCATCATGCCGGTACACTTGTTCGGTCAGTGCGCTCCGATGGAGAAGGTGGCGGCCTTCGCGAAGGCGCACGGGCTCAAAGTCATTGAAGACGCGGCGCAGGCGCAGGGGGCGAAGCAAAACGGTCGCACCGCCGGCACTTTTGGGCTCGCCGCGGGCACCAGCTTCTACCCGGGCAAGAATCTGGGCGCGTATGGAGATGGCGGCGCCGTCACCACTGACGATGACGCGCTGGCGCAGAAGCTGCGCGCGCTGCGTAACTACGGCAGCGAAGTGAAGTACCACCACCCCGAAACGGGCTTCAACAGCCGGCTCGACACGCTCCAAGCCGTCGTGCTGCGCGCCAAGCTCAAGCACTTGAATGGCTACAACGCCAAGCGCCGAGCCGCGGCGGAGCGCTACCACGCGATGCTCAAAGACGTGAGCGGAGTGATGCTGCCGAAGGCGGTGAGCGGCAACGAGCACATCTGGCACATCTACGCGGTGCGCGTGGCGCGGCGAGACGCGGTGCTGAAGGGGCTTCAGGAAGCGAAGGTCGGCGCGGGCATTCATTACCCGGTACCGATTCACCTCCAGGGAGCGTTCAAGACGCTCGGTCACAAAGTGGGAGATTTTCCCAAGGCCGAAGCCGCGGCGAACGAGATGATTTCGCTGCCCATGTACCCCGAACTCACGAGTGCGCAGAGCGAGCAGGTCGTGGGCGCTCTACGGGCCGCGCTCTAGGTGCCTAAGCTTTACAAATTTACAAACTGTTCATTCCAAGGTTTGGGCATGCGCATTGAAGAATTCTTCAATCGTGCGCGTGCCCACCGCAGGTGCCACTGCATTCGTGGTGGCGACGCGGGTGCCGAATTCGAGCAACTCTCCCAGCCGTCGATTGAACGGCTTGGTGCATGCAGAGGCGGCGAGCATCGTCCACGGGGGAATGTGGCGCAGCGCCACCGTCTTGCCCACCGCTTGGGCGGCGAGAAGCGAGACTTCGGCCCGGGTCAGCACTTGAGGCCCGCCCACCGGCAGCTCGTCGATGCCCGGTTCCAGCGCGCGAATGCAGGCGGCGGCGACATCTTCGGGGTGAATGGGGTTTGAGCGGGCCTGCCCATCGCCGATCACGATCGCGAGACCCTTCTTCGCCATTTCCACCAATTCGGTGAGCGCGGTGAAAATGCCCGTGGGGCGCACGACGCCGCTTGAGACTTTCGAGGCGCGCAGGCGGGTGACGAATTCCTCGTGCGCGAGAATGTAATCGGTGTGCGCGTACCCGGGTTCGATGAAGACCGACAGGTAGACGAAGCGCGAGGTGCCCGCGCGCTCGGCTTCGTGGAGCAGGTGACCGTTGGCGACGGGGTCGACCTGGCGAAAGCTGCGCTTCTCGGGGCTCTTCAAACCCACGGTGGCCCCGAGACATGAGATGACCGCGCTGACGCCGTCGCAGGCGTTGCGCAGCGAGCCATCGAGCAGCGCATCACCGAGCACCACATCACTCGTGTAGTGCTTGAGTTTCTGGGCTTGCGCGCCCTGACGGCAGAGCACGCGAACCGCGATGCCGCGCTCGGCGAGCTGCTTGACCACCAGGCTGCCCACCGCGCCCGTTGCACCGGCGACCAATACCCGCTGCGTCATCGTCGACTCCAAGTCTTTGGTTTTCTCCGGGTATGCCAATGGTTCAAGCCAGTGGTTCTTGTAGCTCCGCCCGAAGTGCTTACCGCTGTGCTCAAAGCCAAGCTGGCTGCGGCACGCAGCCCTTCTTACGCGGGGTTCCACAAACGGGCCCGTTTTCCGCCGATCAGCGACAAAAGAGATTCCCCGGTCTTGACTGTGGGGGCCAAACCTCATATTCGAGCCGCCCTTTCGGGTAAATCTGCCCGTGTCATAACGAGGTCAAGATGTACGCAGTGATCCGCACTGGCGGAAAGCAATACAAAGTGGCTGAAGGCGACTTGCTTCGCATCGAGAAGATCGCGGGCGCCGCTGACGCCGTGGTGAAGTTCGACGAAGTGCTGATGATCGGCGGAGACGCTCCCAAAGTGGGCCGCCCACACATCACCGGCGCCAAAGTGACCGGCCGCATTGTTCGTCAGAGCAAGGCCCGCAAGGTTCTTCACTTCCGCAAAGAGAAGGAAGGGTGGACGCGCCGCCGCGGTCACCGTCAGCCTTTCACCGAAGTTCGTATTTTGAGCATCGCGGCGTCATAGGGAAGAAGCAGCCATGGCACACAAAAAAGGGCAAGGTTCATCACGTAACGGTCGCGATTCGAAGTCGCAGCGCCGGGGCGTCAAAGTTTTCGGTGGCGAGACCGTCAATGCCGGCAGCATCTTGGTTCGGCAGCTTGGCACCCAGATTCACCCGGGCGTCAACGTGAAGCTCGGCCGTGACTTCACTCTCTTCGCGACCGTTGATGGCGTCGTGAAGTACGAGCGCAAGGGCAAAGACAAGAAGAAGGTTTCGGTCTACCCGCCCGCGACTCCGACCGCGCAGGCCTAGAGATCGCCTTAAAGGTCTCTCATGAAGTTCGTCGATGAAGTTCGCATCGAAGTCAAAGCCGGAGACGGCGGTGACGGGGCGGTCGCTTTTCGCCGCGAAAAGTTCATCGAAAAAGGTGGCCCTTCGGGCGGTGACGGCGGCAATGGCGGCTCGATCATTTTCGAGGTCGACCCCCAGCTGACCACGCTGCTCGACTTTCGGTACCAACAGCACCACACCGCGCGCGGTGGCGGCCACGGCCTGGGCTCTGACTGCAACGGCGCCAATGCAGACGACATGGTCCTCAAGGTGCCGGTGGGCACCATCATTCGTGACCACAAGACCGGCGAGCTGCTTGCTGACTTGAGCCAACCTGGGCAACGCGTGGTAGTGGCCAAGGGCGGTCGCGGGGGCTTAGGCAACATCAACTTCGCCACCTCTACCCGCCAGACGCCGCGCTTCGCTCAAGACGGCACCCCGGGCGAGCACAAGATTCTGATGCTCGAGCTACGACTGCTCGCGGACGTCGGCTTGCTCGGTTACCCCAATGCCGGCAAGAGCACGCTCATTGCCCGAATCTCGCGCGCCCGGCCCAAAATCGCCGATTACCCGTTCACCACCCTGGTGCCCAACCTGGGCGTGGTCGCCTACAAAGATCGCCTTTCCTTCGTCGTCGCCGACATTCCCGGTCTCATCGAAGGCGCGAGCGAAGGGGTCGGCTTGGGCCTGCAGTTTTTGCGGCATGTGGAACGCTGCCGCGCGCTGGTACATGTCGTCGACCTTTCCGCCGGGGTCGAAGGCCGAGATCCAATTCACGACTTCGATGTCATCAACAAAGAGCTCGCCCGCTACAGCCCCGCGTTGGCGGCGAAGCCCCAGGTGATGGTGGCGAACAAGCTCGATTTGCCGCACGCCCGCGAGGCGCTCCCGCCCTTCGTGGCGGCGATGAAGAAGCGGCGCATCACGGTGTTCCCCATCTCGGGAGCGACCGGTGAAGGCGTGGGCCCCGTGCTCGACGCGGTGGCTCAAGTGCTCTTCGCGAAAGCCGAACCGAAACCGCGCCTGAGCGCGCGTCGGCCGGCCCCGAAAAAAGTTGTGGCCAAGATTATCGCCAAGAAAGCGGCCAAGCCGCGCAAGGCGAAGGCTCCCAAACGCGCCAAGCGGGCGAAGAAACCGAGCGCGAAAAAAGGTCGCCGGTAATGGGTGGGGGAGGCCCGAAATACGAGGCCGCCGCCCGCGCTGTTCCCACGCCTGATTCGCTGCTCTTGCCTCCGCGCAAAGAGCGCATCGAAGAAGTGCTCAAGTACCGAACCCGCACGCTGACGGTGGTGCTGGACAGGCTCGAAGACAGCTTCAACATGGCGGCGGTGCTGCGCACCTGTGAAGCCTTCGGGCTGCAAGAAGTGCACATCATCAAAAACCCTGAAGCCGCGTGGTCGCCCAACGACAAGGTGACCCAAGGCTGCGACAAGTGGCTCGACTTGCATCGCTACGAAAATTTCGCGGCCTGCAAAGCGAGCTTGAAAGAACGGGGTTTTGCGCTCTGGGTGTCGGCGGTGACCGATAGCGCGCGCAGTCTTTTCGACCTCGACTTCAGCGGCAAAGTGGCTCTGGTCTTCGGCAATGAACGCTTCGGCGTCTCCAAAGAAGTGCTTGAGGGCGCCGACGGCATCTTTTGGATTCCGATGCGCGGGTTCACGCAGAGCTTGAATATCTCCGCTTCGGTCAGCGCCAGCGTCAGCCGCGCGATTGCATGGCGCAGTGAGCATGGCAGCGCGCAGGGAGACTTGTCTGAGCGAGAGCTCACGGCGTTGCGCGACGAATTCTATCGTCTGTCGGTAAAACAGCGTGGCCGGTTGTACCCAGGTACCTAAATGAACATCTTCATCAGGCAGCCGTCATTTGGCTTACACGCTATGTGGGCCACGTTATTGCTAGCGACGTCAGTGTGGGGAATGCCGCTCTCGCAGGCTCCATTCCATTGGCCGACGGTGGTGCTCACCCAGGTGCCGGCCGCAGCGCCAGCGAAGACCGAGACCAAGGTGAAGGCGCTGGTGGAGCGAATGCAGGCCTTCTACGACAAGGCGCAAGACTTCACCGCCAGCTTCCAGCAGGACTACACGTACAAAGCCTTCAAGCGCACGCAGACTTCGAGTGGAACGGTGACGTTCAAGAAGCCGGCGATGATGCGGTGGGAATACGAGAAGCCGGCGAAGAAGACGTTCGTGCTCGCGGGCGACAAGGTCTACGCGTTGGACCCCGAAGCGATGACGCTCACCAAGGCTGCGATGGCGACGAATCAACTCTCTGCCTCGGTGACTTTTCTCTGGGGGCAGGGCCGGCTGGCAGACGAGTTCGCGATTTCTCAGAAGGCCTGCGAGAAATGCAAAGGCACGTTGCTCGAATTGAACCCGCTCAAACCCGACCCCCGGTTTCAGAAGGTGCTGCTGGAGGTCGACCCCGCCAGCGCGCAGGTTCTCAAGAGCACCGTCATCGACCCCGACGGCAGCGAGAACGCGATTACCTTCAAAGAGTTGAAGCCCAACGTCGGCATCGATGAGAAGTCATTCAAGCTGCAGCCTCCTCCGGGCACCCAGGTTGTCGACTACACGCAGGCGACCGGTGGCGGTTCGGCCGACGGCGGAGCAGCCAAGTAAGTCGATGCGGTTCCACACGGGCGCACTCGGCTTCGTCGCCGCTGGTTTCGCGGGTTGCGCTGGGGGTCAACTCGCTTCCTCCACCACCGACGATTTGAGTGGATTGACGCTCCCGCTCCTCACCGATGGGGGAGTGCGCTTGGCGGTTGCCGGCAAAGTGGGGGAGCGCGATGCGACGGTGCTCTTCGATTCAACGCGCGAGTTGAGCAGCGCCAGCCAAGGCTGCTTCGAGGGAAGTCCCGCGTTGGTCAGCATGGTGAAGCTCGAGCCCTTGCGTGGTGGCACCGTGGAGTTGCCGGGCGCGACGCTCTCGGGGCTGACCCTGGGCGGTATTGGGTACCGAGACATCGAGGTCGCGTTAGAGACAGAAACCGGCTGCACGGTGCGGCTAGGCCTGGAGCTGCTTAAACCTTATGCGTTGCGCTACCGCCCCGAACCGGCGCAAGTGACGATCCTCCGCTCGCTGCATGATGCTGACCTCGAGGGGCTGCGGCGGCTGCCCGGGGTCAACGTGCTGAAGATGGAGAAGGCGCACGGGCACGAATGGCCGCTGTTGGTGACGAGAGCGAACCAGGGCCCGGGGCACATCATCGCCACCCTCGTGGTCGCCACCGCGGAACATCGAAGCGAGCTCTCAGCGAGCGTGCTCGAGGGTGGAAGCCCCAAGTCCCTGGAGCAAATGGCGCGGCTGCTCGGAGAGCCTCCGTCGTCGGTTGCTGTCGAGAAGCACAGCGCGGTCTTCGTCGAGACTCTGGAGCTCTCGCCACGACTGAACGTGGGACCCCTGTGGGTGAGTGCCTCGCCCTGGAGCCCCAGCACCACTGCTCAAGGAACGCTGGGAGGAGACGCGTGGGGCAGCTTCAACATGACGCTCGATTTTGGAAAGGGCGCGATGGTTGTGCACTCGCGTCGCGCCTCCGCTGCTCCAGTATCGAAGGAGAGCCCTGAACGCCGCCTCGTCGACCGCTTCGTGAAATGGCTCGAGGAACGCAAGCCTGTGGAAGAGCCTGAGCTTCCCGAGCCGTAGACAGCCGGTGCGCTACTCTTCGTGCGCCGCTTGCTTGAACGTGTCGAGCACCGCCTGCGACGCCCGCGCCAGGTACTTGCCCTTGCGCACCAAGATGCCGATGGGGCGCGTGTACGTGCCTTCCGCGAACGGCCGCGCCACCAGCGAGCCCACCGCGACTTCGTGCTTCACCGTCGCCAGGGGGAGCACCGAGACACCCAGGCCCAGCTCCACCGCGCGCTTGATGGTCTCGACGTTGTCCATTTCCATCGAGGGCTGCAGTTCGAGCCCCTTGTCGCGGAACAACTTGTCGATGCCTTTGCGCGTCGGCGCTTCACGGTCGAAGGCGATGAAGGGCAAGCCCGCCACCGCGCTCATCGGCACTTTCGACTTGGTGCCCAACGCGTGGTCGGGGTTGCAGATCAGCGCCAGCTTGTCTTCACGAAAGGGAATCACGTCCACTCCCGCCCGCGGCTGGGGGTAAGCAACCAGCCCCAAATCGGCGGCGCCTAAAATCACGTCGTCGTAGACCTGATCGCTGCGGCGGTAGTTGAGCCGCATGTTCACTTTGGGGTGCGCCTTGAGCAGCGCCCGCTGAATGCTCTGCAGCTCATGCAGGCCCACCGAATAGATGGTGGAGACAGTGGCCGCACCCGACACTTCGGTCGCTTGTTCCCGAATCTCGGCTTCTACTTCGTCGAAGCGCGCCAAAATTTCTTTGCACCCGCGAAAGAGCCGCTCACCCGCCGGAGTCGGTGTCACTTGCCGCGCGCTGCGCGAGAGCAATCGCTGCTCATAGCGGTTTTCGAGCGCCCGAATCTGCTGGCTGACCGCTGACTGGGTGACGTGGTTCAGCTGCGCCGCCCGTGAAAACGAGCCGGTTTCGACCACATCGCAAAACATCTTCAGCGACTCGAGTTGCATAGATACCTCTCTAATATTGGCGGGCATACCTATTAGCTACGCCTACACATGAGCGCAAGCGGCCCCTCTCGATTAGGGCGGCTTTTGGTTTTGAAGGTTCTTAAGCGAGCCGCAACTTATGGGTCTCAAGGAGGCAGTCCCCATGAAGATGGCTTGCTTGCTGGCGTCGTTCTCTTTTCTCGCGTGCCAGACGTATGAGTTTCAATACGACCCGCCATTCGCTTGGGAAATTTCGGAGGCCAAAGCAGACCTGGCGGCCACTGCTCCCAAGCCCAACCTGTTCTTTTTGGTCGACAAGTCACGCTCGATGGCTTTCAGCGCTGACCCCAACCCCGCCTGCGACTGCGCCGACAGCCCTTGTCCCCCCACCTGCACCAACCGTTGGCAGGCGCTCACCGATGCGATGACCAAGTTCACCGCGAATTCAGGCACCGTGGCTCACGTGGGCATGCTCGCGTTTCCCAAAGCCCCGCCCACCGATGCCTGCTTGCCGCCCGACATTTCCGACATCGCCGACCTCGGCGTGCCGCTCGATGGCACTGCCGTCGATGACGATGCCCCGCTTCAAGCCAAGTCGGACGCGGTGTTGAAGAAGATACGCTCGCTGACTCCACGCGGAGGCACTCCTACCGCCTTCAGCGTGCGCGCCCTTGCGCAGTACCCGGCTCTGGTGCGCCCCAACTTTCAGCGCGCCAGCTTCGTGGTGCTGATGACCGACGGTCTGCCCAATTGCAACCCGGCCCATAACGCCGTAGTGAACACCTGCTATTGCACCAGTCCTTCAGGTCAAGGTGCGTGTGTTGGACAGATGGGAGCCGCCCCCAACAACCAGTGCCTGGACGACACCGGCACCGCGGCCGAAATCGCCTTCTTGAAAGAGCGCTACGGCGTGCGAACCATCGTGGTGGGCTTCGGCGCCGACGTCACCGGTAGCGTGGGTCAAACCGCGCTCGATGCCATGGCCCGCGCCGGCGGCTTTCAGCGCCCCTGCCAGACCGACGCTGAATGTGGCATTGGCGATACCTGCGTGGGGGGAGGCACCGACGCCTGCGGCAACTCGATTACTTCCTGCACGAAGAGCTTCTATCAGGCCGCGAACGCCGTCGAGCTCGGCGACGCCCTCGCCGAGATTCGAGAACAGATTTCGTGCGACCCCTGTTCGCGTGCCTTGCCCGCCACTCCCAAAGACCCGCGCTTCGTGGCGGTGCTCATCGACGGCGTCTCGGTGCTCGCGGGGCCTGAAACCTGGTCGGTGGTCGGCAGCAACGTCGTCTTCGCCGCCCAGGGTGAAATCTGTCAGCGCATTCGCGCCACCACGTTGCTCAACCCGCTCAAGGCTGAGTTTCGGGTCGCGAACCCCATCGAGTGACCTTTGGTTACAGCATGTACGAAAGGGCGACGCTCATGCCCTTGTAGTCGTCGAGCGCGCCACCGGCGATGTACGGGTCGAGCGGCTTGGGGTTCATCTTGTACCCGAAGCGGGTGTAATCGATGCCCGCTTTGATCTCGACGTTCTTGAGCACCGCGAAGCTGACCGCCAGCCACGCGTCCATGCCGTTGGCGGTGAGGTTGGGGAAATACTTGTCGCTCTTGATTTCGCCGTAGCTGATCGGCTGCTGAAAGGCGGCGCCGAGGTGAATTGCGAACCGCTCCAAGAAACCAAAGCGCAGGTTGCCTCCGACGCGCAGCGCTCCGTACGAGACGGCGGGCACGTTGATGGGCGCCGTCACCGAAGAGGCAATCGAATAGGTCTGCATCGCGTAGCCGAGCAATGGGTTGAACTCGAGCGGGCCGGCTTTCAACCGACCGATGACTGAGACCTTCAGTCGCAGCGCGCTGGTGTTGTAACGGGTCTCCACCTGTGTGGTGGGGTCTTTGGCGACCGAAGCAATGCCGAAGGCGGTGTCGAAAGAGGCTGCGATGCCGATTTGGCTAGCGATGCCTTTGCTCAGGAACGCCGCCGGGTAGAACTCGATTTCCGCGCCCGCCGAAGGCCCCGCCCCCAGCTCATAGCGAGAGAGCGCGCCGAAGAGGTCGTCACGGTAGAAGAAGCGCCGGCTGAAGGCCCGGGCGGTCACCCCGAGACGAAGCTTGGGCACGAATTCGGCATGGGTCGACGGCAGCTCAGGCTCGTCGATGCGCTTCTCGACGTCCTTGTCTGGGTCACGAACGTCGCGGCTCGGCTCTGACCGCTCGGCGCGACGTTCCTCTTCGCCCCGTGAGGGCGGAGGCGGTGGCGGTGAAGATTCGTCGCGGGGTGGCTTCTCTTTCTCGGCCACCACCTCAGGAGGTGGCTCGGCCGCCTTCTTGGGCGCTGGACCGCGGGCGCCGCGCAGGCCTTCTTCAAGGCGCTTGTCGCTGCCCTTGGGCAACGCCTTCAATTTTCGCTTGCCGGGGGGCGCCTTGAAACGAAAGCTGGCCGTGGGCGAACCGTCGTAGCCATCGAGCACCTGCACGCTATAGAGCGAGCCTTGAACCCGGCCGATAATCAGCGCCTTCGTACCTGCCTTGCGGGTGGCCTCGGTCACCTCGTTCGCAGACGGGTCATCGCTCAGACTCTTTGGAGCATTGATGGCTTTGTATTTCTTCGCTACCGCCTTGACGATCATCGCCTTGATCGGCGCCGGAGCATCGACCAACACTTTGGGCTTCGCGCCCAAGGCGGGCAAAGAGACGAAGAGCGCCAAGACCAGAAGTCGCCGTGCGTTCATTTAGATGCCCCCGTCTGAGGTCAGCGACTGAATGTATTTTTCCAAGCATTTGTAGTCGGCGCTCGAAAGCCCACTGGTCATGCCATACGGCATTGCATCGCCACAGCTGGGGCTGGGCTTCGCTTTCTCGAGTATCCACGAGGTGAGCGGTTTGCCGCTGCCTCCATCGCAGGTGCTCACTTGGGAACGAAGCCGATCTGCGACACCGGGTGAAGCGAGGTCTAGATTTCCTTGGAGAGGCTTTGCCAATTTATGGCAGATGCTGCTGCCGCACTTCGACTGCTCACCGGCATCGTTCGCGCCGAAGAAGCGCACCTCGACATTGCAGGTATCGAGAAATTGTTCCTTGTTATCGAGCTCGCCAATACAACCGAACAGCCCAAGGGCAGACAGTGAAATCGCTAGCGATCGCATATCTTGATTTAAGCCGAAAGACGACCCGATGAAGAAGCAAAGACTTCGAGCGTGATGCGCTTTCTTCATCGGCTTGGGTCTTAGGCGAGACGTTCCATTTCAGGAAAACGAGTCGAGAACTGCTCTTCGGTCAGGGAGCACACCGTCGGGTACGCATGAAACTTGATCAAGGCACGCTCTGGCAAGGCCAGGCGCGCCTGTAGACACTGCACAGACTGTGCGCGGTCACCCAGTCGAGTAAGTCCGCGCAACTCGCCGTGGGTCAGTGTGATGAAGGCCACAACATGCACACGCAAGTGCTCACTTGCGCCGGCCGG
>CXWL01001346.1_pt1 | contig 10488 bp, 9 predicted proteins | sample 590931 | NCBI WGS metagenome assembly CXWL01 (sample SAMEA3498368, study PRJEB10139) | groundwater metagenome | biome: water well; material: biofilm material | place: Germany | collected 2015-04-27
GCACGCATCTATCCGCCCGCACACGTGGTCTATCTGCAAAACAAAAATGGGCTGGCAATTTGGGACGGCACTGAATACCTGCGTAACGTTCGTGTTCCGACGATGGTGATACTGGGCCAACGCGATATTTTGTTTTCGCATTCCTCGTATAAAGAAGTTGCCAAACTGATCCCCGATGCGGAAGAAGTGGTCATTCCCGTTTCAGCGCACCAGGTGATGGTGGAAAGACCCGATGCGGTGAATCGCAGCATCGAACGGTTTTTGCAGGCACAGATTGACCCGCTGGCATTGGCTGAACAACTCTCGCAAAAGAAAACGCAACGCCGCGCCGCACTCAAGGCCTTGGAGGCAGAACGCCCATGGCTTAAATTTTACGACACGCGCACGCCGTATCGCATCAAGCCACCTACTGTTGCCCTGCCGCGTTTGCTGGAAACCACCGCGCGGCGTTTTGCCAAAACAGCGGCAGTGGATTACTTCGGCGGCAAGCTGGATTGGCGCACCATCAACCGATTGGCAAACCGCTTCGCGCATGGCTTGCTGGCATTGCAAATCAAGCCGGGTGAGTCGGTGATGCTGGCGTTACCGAACACACCAAACTGGATCATCGCGTATTACGGCATCCTGAAAATGGGCGGTGTCGCCGTGCTGACTGATACGCACACCGACCCCGAAACCTTGTTGAATCGGATTGCCGATACCCAGACAGTGATGCTCATCACTGGCACTGATCTCCACAATATGTCCGGTGACTTGCTGAAGAAGGACAAGCGCGCAACCAAGCTGCGCCGGCTGATACTCGCCTCGCGCATGGATTACATGGGTTGGCGCGAAAAATTAAATTTCGCATTGCTGCACAACATGCAGGATGGTCACCGCTTGCCGTGGTTTGAAAACGGCGAGTACATCAAATTCAAACAAGTACTCAACCGTGGCAACAATTTTCCGCCCGACGTAAATCTATCTGTCGATGATGTCGCGGCAATTGTTTATTCGTATGGTCGCAGCGGCCCGTCGTTGCCGATTCCGCTGACGCACCGCAACCTCGCATCCAACGCGCTGCAATTGCGCCATTGGCTACCGGAATCCAGACCGGGTGCGGAACGTTTTCTCGCGCACCAGCCGTTTTCATTGGCTTACGGGCTGACCGGCCTGTTACATCTGGGCGTGTATCTGGGTGCAACCCTGATTCTGATGCCCGACACCAATATCCCGCTGTTACTGAAAAACATCAAAAAACATCAACCCACTTACTTCCCCACCATCCCGCCCATCATCCAGCAATTGGCCAACACGCCGGGTGTGCGCCGTTTTGGGCTGGCATCTATCCGCGTATGCGCCGTCGCGGGTGCGCCACTTGCGTTGGAAATACGCGAGATGTTCGAGAAAATCACACGCGGTCGATTAGTCGAAGCATACGGCTTGGCGGAAGCCTCACCTGCCGTGATTGCCATGCCACTGGCGGGACGGCGACAAAGCGGCGTGGTGGGTTTACCACTACCCGACACCGAAGCGAAGATCGTCGATCTAGATAGCGGTGCGGTTGTCGAAACCGATCAAGTCGGCGAATTATGGGTACGCGGCCCGCAGGTGTTTGCGGGATACGGCGGCTCAGATACACGAAGCGCAACTACCACCGCACAGGTATTGCACAACGGCTGGCTAGCAACAGGCGACATCGCCAGCGTGGACGAAAACGGATTTTTCACCATCATCGAACGCAAAGACAACATGCTAGTCCGTGATGGTCACCGCGTCTTCCCCAGGCAAATCGAAGACGCATTGTATGAACACCCCGCCATCGCCCTAGCGCATGTCAAACGTGAACAAGATGGGCAAGGAGTTATGCGATTACACGCGCTGGTCACGCTGCACCGCAACCTCGCCGCAACCGAAGAAGAGCTGATGAAATATTGTGCGAGACGACTGCACCCCAGCTCGTTGCCGGACAGCATCACGTTTGAGCAACATGAAGTTCATTTGGTAGCTTAACCCAAACTTCCCATTAGCCTCGTCATTCCCGCCTTCGCGGGAATGACGGAATCGGATAAATCAGCGTCTCCTTAATAATTTGCCATTTCCCCACCATACGTTAAGCTAATCACCATTAGTTCACACCAAGGTCTCTATGATTACCGTCAACATTCACGATGCCAAGACTCAACTCTCGCGCTTGGTCGAGCAGGCTGCGCAAGGCGAGGCATTCATCATTGCCAAAGCGGGCAAGCCTATGGTCAAAGTAATTCCCTTGGGTAAAGCAGAAACAGGCACAGCCAGCCGCATTGGTTTTATGGCTGGTGAAATTGCTGTGCCGGATGATTTCGACCAGATGGGTGGCGATGAAATCGCCGCGATGTTTGCAGGAAAAACCGCTTGAACCTGCTGCTCGACACCCATCTATTGCTCTGGGCAGCCAGTGAACCTGAGCGTCTCTCAAGCAAAGCGCGCGCCCTGCTCCTAGCCCCAAGCAATCAACTCCTGTTCAGTGCCGCAAGCCTGTGGGAAATTTCCATCAAAAATAGTTTGGAACGTGCCGACTTCAAAGTGGATGCACGCCGTTTGTGGCGCATGTTGCTGGTCAACGGCTACCGCGAATTGCCCGTGACCAGCGAACATACCGTCGCGGTGAACGAACTGCCACCGCGGCACAAAGACCCGTTTGATCGCATCTTAATTGCACAGGCGCATGTGGAAGGATTGTTGCTGTTGACGGTGGATAAAACGATGGCAAAGTATGCGGAGGGAGTAAGGAAAGTATGAGTGTGAACTCGTATTCCCCGTGCTCTTGGCGCGTGGACAGCGCAGATATTGATTTTAAGCATAGCTCGCCGATTTTTTTCGCGCCTATCCCCGCAGTCTTGCTGCGGGGATAGGCGCAGGGCGAACGAAGCAAATTTATTGATAATCAAATCGCACTCAGCCGCTCTACCGTATCAGGATACCGCTCAACCATACGAATCAAAATAGCGGCTTGTGCATTTGGGCTGGCTCTGCCTTGTTCCCAATTTTCCAAGGTGCGCTCATTGGTGCGCAAGTATCGGGCAAATACGGTTCGGGATAAGTGTAACTTTTCCCGTAGGCTTAACAGCTCTGCTGGTGTAATGGAGGGTGCTGGTTTTTTCTCCACATTATGCTGACGCAAGGTAATCTTACCTTGGCGCGCAGATTCCAGTGCGGTAAATCCTTCTTTCAGTTCATCAAATAGATTGCGTTTCATTTTGTACTCCTTACTTCCAATTCCTGTTTAAGCAGGTCTTTCAAAATCTTGCGTTGTGCCACCGTCAGGTCATCCATTTCATCTTTGTTGTACACGGTAAATAACCAGCATTGTTTTCCAATTTGCCACCAGTAGTAAATGATACGCAGCCCACCTCGTTTGCCTTTGCCGCGCTTTGCATCGGCATGACGCACCTTGCGTAATCCTCCTGTACCTTCGATGACATCACCCGCTTCTGGATTTTTCATCAACACCTGTTGCAGTTCACGAAAGCTTTCGTCGCTCAGATAATTTTGCCGATGTCGCTCGAAAGGTGGCAATTCAATGAAGGTGGCTTTCATAGGATAATCATACGCAATATGCGTATGATAAGTCAAGGGTGGTTTGGAAGGGTGTCTCTGGCACAGGTAAGGTATAAGTATGGATTCCAGGTTAATTCGATCTTTGGCTAATCCGCAACAGACGCGCTAGTATGAAACCATTCAAAACGGAGGTTGACCGTGCAAGCAATCGAATTTGTTAGCAAAGCTCACGACGGCGTAGTGGATTTGCCCCGCGAGCATCAAGGTTGGAACGGTAAAAGCGTGCGAGTGATTTTGTTAGAAGCCACGAGCGAAGCCAACAAGCGCAAGGCTTCTTTTGAAGCCGCGACCCTCTCTACACGCGGCTTCCGCTTTAATCGTGATGCCGCCAATGAGCGGTAAGATTTTTCTCGACACCAATATCGTGATGTATCTTTATTCCGGTGACGAAACGAAAAACAATAGCGATGCCCCATGTCGTTTTCATATAGGTGATTCTACTTATTTCGGACAACTTAAAGTCGGATTTGAAGCGAGGTAATCGCTTTCAAATTTTGCAGCTATCGCCTGCTCACTGCTGGTGAGTGGTGTATAAAGTCTTCCGTACGACCAGCCGTAACCCCATCGATAAGGTGTAAAGAAGTATGGCCCACCACCCACTCTAACTCCCAAGTACATCGAGTTCGCCAGTGCGTCATTGCCTGTAACCCCTAGCACGCAAGCTTTCAATTCTCGGTCAGCATCCAATCGTTCTTTATCAGTACCACCTCGCCAGTAGGCCAAGTCGTGCTTCAAGCAACAGCTACACCAGTCGGCTTTCCCTATAAGGCTGTGATTAGGAAATACACTGCATCCATCGGTAGAGAACGGATGCAGCACCGTAGGTGTGGCACAAGCACTGACTACTATTGCCAACACAAAAACAGAACTCAGATTCTTCAACGTATATTGAAATCGGTTGACTAGACTACTTGTCAATATTTTCACAAATATCGGACGCACGATAATCCTTATTCGGATTGCCTGACTTTATTAACTCAATACCCCATTTCTCATACTGATCAGCCAAAACATCTTTAATTAAACATTCCTCGCCTTTTTTGCAACGAGCTCCTGTTTCGGGGGAGGCGATTTTGTCCGCCGAAACCAATATGGTTGCTGCGTCAAACAGATTTTGTTGCAACGTTTCCTTGTCATGTATTCCGGGTGAATCGAGCCTATATGCCGTAACAGTTTCGTTGGCAATGCGAGAAACACATCTCATTTTTGCCTTTTCTTTTTCATTTTGAGATGCCTTTGCTAGGTTGCCTAATCGTTGAAATGAGATATGCCAAATTTGACAACTTAATTTTCCTGTCACTTCTATTTCTTTAGTTTCCCAATACGACTGCACTCCCATCTTTTCTTCTGGATAATTTAGAACTTTTAATTCATTTGCTCGGTTATTGGTCAGTAAAGTATCAAAGGCTTTCATGGCATCACTGTCCACAAAATAATCTGCCATACGCCTGCGATCCCCATCAAAAATTGCATTTGACCGCGCTTGTCGAGACCACTTTTTATCCAACGGGTCTTGATACGAATCGATCAAATAAAGAACGCAGTGGTCATATTTTTCTGATGGGGGTTTATTATGATTTTCAGCGCGTATTGTTTTAACCAACGCCCCCACACCCAAGTTGTCGCTTGCACCCCCATCCATTAGGTGCAGGTAAGTTTGCTCTCCCTTTTCCTTATATTTTTTATTATCTAACCAATCGTGTGGTAAGTTTTCTGGAATGTCTTCAATTCTCTCATCCATCACACTTCTGAACGGAAGGGCATCCTGCCTAGAAAATCGCTTACCATCTTTGTTGAATGGGTCATTGTAATGTTCAAGTGTCACAGTGTTAAATAATCCAGGGAAGGCACTGGAAGCCATTACCGCATCTGCTATAGGATAATTATTTAACGAAGAACCTATATCCCGAAAAATTTCATTAGTAAATACGAAGCTGCGACCATCCAGCAGAGTAGCGTTAATGAGTAGTCGTGATAGCTTCGAGCTTTTTCTGACGGAGGTGTTACAGCTTTGACCATCGCTCGGTAAATCTACACCATTTGGTTTGATGTCACTAAAGCGTTTTCGATAGTCAAAACCTCCAAGACCAAGAGGAATATTAAATGGCTCCTGATACCCACGAAGGAAACGATCCATAACATCTTTCATGATGTCACTCCGATCATATGGCGTAAACCAGTATTGAAGGATGTTTCGAGGGTATAACCACCATTTCATCCATTCGCCTTGTATATCAGATCGAAAATGTTCTTTGATTTTATTGCGTTGATTAGCCCAATCGTCTTCATTTCGATGCAAAGCATAGTAAGCTGCTGTGAGCGAACCACCAGATACTGATGAAATAACAGTTTCTTGTGGTAACAAACCCGCTTGCTCCAACTGCCACAGCGTAGCCAAACTAAAGTTGGCGGCACGACTACCTCCACCTGATATAGCCACCCCAACAAATGTCTTGTTATTTGTACTACCCGACAACTCATCCTTACTCACTTGCTCCTTGAACACTGGAATATCCGATATTATGTAGCAGTCGCCATTTCATTATTAAATCAACAGATTAAGCGGACTACATTTGCCCTAGCTTTTTCAATGCATCAGCCAGTCGCTCCGCCCCATCAATTGGGTTGTTATCAAAAGCCATCATGTATTTGAAGTTACCACCGCACTTTGACTCCCAAAGTTTACCCAGCTTCAACTTCATTTCAGAATCGGTATTATCCCGATCATCGCCTTTTGTTTCCAGCAGGACTATCCTGCCTGATTTCATCTTCAAAATAAAATCTGGGTAATGGTTTAGAAATCCGTTTATCCGAAACCCCTTACCCCTAGATAGATTGCGATGCCACCACTGGACGCTATCTAAATTAGCTACGGCGTTAATCACAGTGCCCTCAAATGTTCCAACTGCGCCCTCTGTTCCATAAAGGCTTTTGGGTAATGCTGGTGCATTAGCTGATGGCGTGATTATCTCTGGAAAATTAAAACTTGGCTGTACTACGATTTTATCAACATCCAATAGGTCGTTGAACACCTTATACGAATGGGCGTTAGCTAGTGTTTCAATCTTCTGTTTGATCTTACGAACATATGAAACATCACGCTCTAAACAATCCTGAAGTTGCTCAACATCCATCCCGTTTACAATTTTTTCAACGTACTGCTTAATTTCCGGATCTGTGATTGGATACATGTTGCCGATCAATTGGGTAATACGCGCCGTCACGTTACGTAATTGGTTATCCCGTGAACCGGCCAATGCGACCGAGTTGAATCGCTGCCGACTGGCTGCATTCATTTTGAATGGTTTTGGTGTGTAATCTTGATCACCAACCTTTTCTAGGTCAACACGATACATTTCTGATTCAACATCCTCAAAACTAACATTTGAATCCGCATGAGACAGCTTGAAATTCTTGAGCAGCTCATCCTTTTCAAGGATCTGTAATACATTGGCATCATCAAACCACCCACCAGTTTCCATACGCAAATAAAATTGCGGCAGTTTTATCGTAAGAGCATCATCGCGGAAAATTGCTTTGAGTTTGTGCTTATTCATTTTTTCCTCAAGATCGGACGGAACATCAAAGTTTGTAGATGCTTCTGCCTTCGCCTCAAAATCCTTGTTTTCGGCAACTGCTTGAGCTTTTACTTCTTCGACAAAAGCGACTGAACTTGCAAGCGAGCCAGATGGATAAATCTCTGTTGTTGCGGCAGCACTCCAATCAGGCGAAATAGTGCTTGTATCAATCTCATCGCCTTCGTTTGATAAGGTTTTGTTGTCAAACAAAGGAGCTGTTTCGGCTGGGGCTGAAGGCGGTGCATTTACCACCAAATCTACAAGATCAAACGTCCGATAATCTTTGTCAGAAAATCCGGCTCTATTTAGAGCCTTGACGACGCTTTGCAGTGTGTCGGCAAATTTACTACTGGCTGTAAAGACGTAAGACATGTTGAGCAGATCGTGACCATGCTGCTGGACATGCGGCATTCGCAGAACACGCCCAAGGATTTGTTCGACATCAACAGGTGAAGACTTGTCGGCCAGAGAAGCCAGTACGTAGGCAAACGGACAGTCCCAACCTTCTTTGAGCGCATTGACTGTGATGATGTAACGCACGGGGCAATCACTACTCATTAAATCAATGCCTTTGAGTTCGTTAATATCGGCAGTTTTAATCTTGATTTGCTCGGCGGGGATTTTGAGTTCGATTAACTTCGCTTTGATTTTATCAAAGGTGGTGTTGTCTTCATTTGTGCGCGGTTGTGCTTGAAAGAGAACGATGGGGCGAATGTATTTGCCGCCTTTTTTTTCCTCGGCTATGGCGATTTCTTCCAATTGCCTGCGGAGGATTAAAGAACTCTCGATGACTTCACTGCGATTCGTTCGATTTGCAACGATCACGGGCAGCTTGACCATGTGGTTACGCTTGAGTGCCAAGGCATCGACGTAGCTAATGATGTTGCTGTTATTTCGTGGTGTAGCCGTTAAATCAAGGATGAAATCTGGATTGAGATTGACCAGCATTTCGACTGACAACTTGGTTTCTGCATTGTGGCTTTCATCCACCACTACAATCGGCTTTAACCGCCTAATGACGTTAATCAGGGCTGATGGATCGTGTTCTGGAAGCAAACAATCGTTCTCGCTTGCATCTGTTCCAGTTATGAACGACGCAAGATAGCCGTTGTCTTGGAATATCTTACGGTCATCTTTGTTTTTGGCGCGCAAGCTATCAAAGCTCATTAGCACGATGGATAACTGCCCATGAACCGTCTCCGCTGAAAATCCAGCACCCATTATCAGATCGCGTTTGTCATAAATCGCTACGCGATTTCGGAAGAGCTGATTTAAGCGCTTGCGATAGGGATGTTCTGGATCATTGAGCGCGTTATAAGTCTGTTCAAGAATGGTGAGTGATGGGGCTAACCAAACGACGAATTGAGTTCGATTGGGACTAACTGTTGCGAAGGCATCAAAGATTGTTTTAATCGCATTTACGGCAAGGTAGGTCTTGCCGCCTGCGGTCGGTACTTTGGCGCAAACATGCGGCACACCAGGTACGTTGTTCTTGTACGCATCCATGCCAGTAACGCCTTTGTCACTCCAATAGTTTTTGAATGAGGCTGCTAGATGAGGTGTCTTCTCAAGAACGGCTAAATAATTTCCCAGATCGCCGATGATTTTTTGTTGATACGGTTTCAGTTCCATGTCGTCGCCTTAGAATCTTGTAATGTCGCGAGGGATTTTTTTGAAGATGATGCCGTGCTTGACCATGAAGGTTTTAGAAAGCAGACAGCGATCAGCATAAATAATGGCGGTATCCGGTTTGGCTTCGCCAAATTTCAGCGTCGCCAAAAAGTCCAAGTCGAGACTGGTTGCTTGCAATGGCTCGTAATGGAATATCCATCCCGTATCACGGTTAAGTCCGAGTAAATAAGGCGTGTAAGGATTATCTACAGGCATAAAATCTTCTTTTTTAATACCTTCGCTATATGCGACGTATGCGCGAATTGCATCAACACCAACGGCTTCATTGAGGGTTTCGTTATCGAGGAAGATCGGTTCGCCTATAGTGTAGAAATCGAAATCGCCCTCTAATCTCTGTGTCGCTTTCCCTCGTTCGTCATAGCCGGATATAACCCGTCGAACACGTTCGGCAGTAAGTGTTTCTGCGTAATCTAGCGTTTCAATAAGAATGAAGCGGCGCGTGCCTTTATCTTGGGCGTTTAATTTGAGAACGGCATGAGCGGTTGTGCCGGAACCAGCAAATGAATCAAGGACTAAAAAATCATCATCAGGAATCATACTGATCAGGTAAGAAATCAAATCTACGGGCTTAGGATATGAGAAATTAAGACCCATTTCCGCAAGTAGCGCAGACATGTTTTGAGTGCTGCCAAACCCAGTGAGTGTTGAAATTACATGGCTTGGCTTTGTTCTTGTTTTTATCGCCTCAATAGCTCCGCTGGATATAATTGCAAATGTTGTTTCTTGATTTTTGGTGTCGCGTACTGGTTGAAATCCTCCGTCAATAAATTCGCGGAGTTGCTTGCTCGAACTCCACCCGCTTGTCACGACAACATCATGTTGAGTAACACCATTTTTAATTATGCAGTCGCGATCATAGTGAGGCCATGCATCTGTTCGACCCAGAATTACTCCATCATCGAAATCAGCAGGAAACCCAGATGGTAGGCAAATTGCATCGGGTGGATTTTTTGCACCATTTTTAACAATCGTGTTCCTGATTATTGGCCTAAAAAGTTTGCTGCCACTAGGTGTATTGGGATCAACTACCGGAGGGTGGCTTATCAGATCAGGTGTTTTGCAATAGGCCATGATGTATTCATGGCACTCCTTAAACTTTGCTTGATTGTCAAAATTACCGTCTGTTTTCCAGATGAAAGTGCAAAGTCGTGTTGGCTTTCCATTATTTTGTGAACCAAATATTTCGTCTAGCAAAAAACGAAGTATGTGTCCTTCGTTTTCGTCAATGCTAACGAACATAATCCCATCTTTAGCCAATAATCTATGCAATAGCTTGAGTCGAGGGTACATCATGCAAAGCCATTTATCGTGACGTGATAAATCATCGCCCTCTTTGCCAACTACTTGTCCCAGCCATTTCAGTATTTTTGGATCATTGACGGCATCGTTATATTCCCACTTCTCATTTCCAGTGTTATACGGTGGGTCAATGTAGATGCATTTAATCTGTCCTTCAAATTCAGGTAAAAGGCTTTTTAGTGCTTGGAGATTGTCGCCATGAATGATGCGATTGGGGCTGCTTGCCGCATCTAAATTTTTAGCAAAATTATCGGAACTATTTAGTTCAGGTTCGGTCGTTTGAGGTCGGTTGTCAATAATGGATACGAACGGGTTCATGCAGCCAGTCTTTTTTCATAGA
>CXWL01023090.1_pt1 | contig 10487 bp, 5 predicted proteins | sample 590931 | NCBI WGS metagenome assembly CXWL01 (sample SAMEA3498368, study PRJEB10139) | groundwater metagenome | biome: water well; material: biofilm material | place: Germany | collected 2015-04-27
CCGTATTGATTATGTGGATGCCGCGCGGATTGTGGTGCGTGTCAATGACGACGAAACCACAGCGGGTGAAGTGGGTGTCGATATTTACAACCTGACCAAATACATTCGTTCTAACCAGAACACCAACATCAACCAACGTCCATTGGTCAAAGTGGGCGATGTGATTGCACGCGGTGACGTGGTGGCGGATGGTGCGTCAACGGACATGGGCGAGTTGGCACTGGGGCAGAATATGCTGGTCGCCTTTATGCCGTGGAATGGTTACAACTACGAAGACTCAATTTTGATTTCCGAGCGTGTATCGGCACAAGATCGATTCACATCAATTCATATCGAAGAGTTAACGGTTGCAGCGCGTGATACCAAGCTGGGTTCGGAAGAAATTACTCGCGATATTCCAAATTTGGCAGAAGCGCAATTGGCGCGTCTGGATGAATGCGGAATTGTGCATATTGGTGCGGAGGTTGCGGTAGGTGACGTGTTGGTGGGCAAGGTTACACCTAAAGGTGAAACTCAACTTACGCCAGAAGAGAAATTGCTGCGTGCAATTTTTGGTGAGAAGGCTTCGGACGTTAAAGATACCAGCTTGCGCGTACCAACGGGTAGCTCCGGCACAGTGATTGATGTGCAAGTGTTTACTCGCGAAGGTTTGCAGCGCGACAAACGTGCGCAACAAATTATTGATGATGAATTGAACCGATATAAAAAGGATTTGGTTGATCAGTTGCGCATCGTTGAAGCTGACGTGTTCGCGCGTTTGGAAAAATTGTTGCATAACAAAATTGCTAATGGCGGACCTAAAAAGTTAGCTAAAGGCACGAAGTTGAACAAAGAGTATTTGCATGATATTGAGCATCATCAATGGTTCGATATTCGCGTCGCAGATGATGAAGTGGCTGCGCAAATGGAGCAGGCCAAAGACAGTCTTGCTCAAAAGCGCTTGGAATTTGATGCCGCATTTGAGCTGAAGAAAAAGAAATTGACTCAAGGTGACGAGCTGCAGGCGGGTGTACAAAAAATGGTCAAGGTATATGTGGCGGTTAAGCGTCGCTTGCAGCCTGGTGACAAGATGGCGGGTCGCCACGGTAACAAAGGTGTGGTATCACGCATCGTGCCAGTGGAAGACATGCCTTACATGGCTGATGGCACACCAGTTGACGTGGTGTTGAATCCACTGGGCGTTCCTTCACGGATGAACATCGGACAGATTCTTGAAACGCACTTGGGGTGGGCTGCTAAAGGTCTGGGCAAGAAGATCGACGACATGCTGCAAACTAATGCCAAGATTACTGAGGTGCGTAAATTCTTGAATAAGATTTACAACCATCACAATGGCCAGACGGTGGATTTGGAAGCTTTCAGCGATGATGAAATCATTGAGTTGTGCCGCAATTTGACCAAGGGTGTGCCGTTTGCAACTCCCGTATTTGACGGCGCGAGCGAAGAGGAAATTAAATACATGCTGGAGCTGGCTGGTCTGCCGTTGTCCGGTCAAACCACGCTGTACGATGGCCGCACCGGCGAAGCATTTGATCGTCAAGTCACGGTTGGTTACAAGCACATTCTGAAGCTGCATCACTTAGTGGATGACAAGATGCACGCCCGTTCTACAGGACCATATAGCTTGGTAACGCAACAGCCGTTGGGTGGTAAAGCGCAGTTCGGCGGCCAGCGTTTCGGTGAAATGGAAGTCTGGGCACTGGAAGCTTACGGCGCGTCTTACACCTTGCAGGAAATGCTGACTGTTAAGTCAGATGACGTGACGGGTCGGACCAAAGTTTACGAGAGCATTGTTAAAGGTGAGCATAAGATTGATGCGGGCATGCCGGAATCATTCAACGTGGTAATTAAAGAAATTCGTTCTCTGGGTATCGACATGGATTTGGTAAGGCAGTAGTTGCTAGTTCAACGACTAACAACCGCACTTAACTATTTGGAGTCACAATAAATGAAATCACTATTAGATTTGTTTAAGCAGGTTACACAAAAAGAAGAGTTTGACTCGATCAAAATCGGCTTGGCATCGCCTGAAAAAATTCGCTCATGGTCATATGGCGAAGTGAAAAAGCCGGAAACCATCAATTACCGCACTTTCAAGCCTGAGCGCGATGGTTTGTTCTGCGCCAAAATTTTCGGACCGATTAAAGATTACGAGTGCTTGTGCGGCAAATACAAACGTCTGAAACATCGCGGTGTGATCTGCGAAAAATGCGGTGTGGAAGTGACCTTGTCCAAAGTGCGTCGTGAACGCATGGGTCATATCGAACTCGCTTCACCTGTTGCGCATATCTGGTTCTTGAAGTCATTGCCTTCGCGTCTTGGTATGGTGCTGGACATGGCGTTAAGGGACATCGAACGGGTGCTATATTTTGAGGCCTATGTGGTGACTGAGCCTGGCATGACTCCGTTGACACGCGGTCAGTTGTTGTCGGAGGACGACTACCTTGCCAAGACCGAAGAGTACGGCGATGAATTTAGCGCGACCATGGGCGCGGAAGGTATTCGCGCGTTGCTGAGTAATCTTGATGTGGTAAACGAAATTGAAACGATACGCGCTGAATTGGCTGCGACGGGTTCGGAAACCAAAATTAAGAAATACGCTAAACGTTTGAAGGTGTTGGAAGCATTCAATACTTCGGGTATCAAGCCGAATTGGATGGTGCTGACCGTATTGCCGGTATTGCCGCCGGAGTTGCGCCCACTCGTGCCGTTGGATGGTGGTCGTTTTGCAACATCTGACTTGAATGATTTGTATCGTCGCGTAATTAACCGCAACAATCGTCTGCGTCGTCTGCTGGAATTGAAAGCACCCGATATCATCGTGCGCAACGAAAAACGCATGTTGCAAGAGTCGGTAGATTCCTTGTTGGACAACGGCCGTCGCGGTAAAGCTATGACAGGCGCAAACAAGCGTCAGTTGAAATCCTTGGCGGATATGATTAAGGGTAAAAGTGGTCGCTTCCGTCAGAATTTGCTGGGTAAGCGTGTCGATTATTCGGGCCGCTCAGTCATCGTGGTGGGTCCGCAGTTGAAGTTACATCAATGCGGTTTGCCGAAAAAAATGGCATTGGAATTATTCAAGCCGTTTATTTTTAGCCGCTTGGAAGCAATGGGTTTGGCAACCACTATTAAGGCAAGTAAGCGTATGGTTGAGGCGGAAGAGCCTATTGTTTGGGATATTCTCGAAGAGGTCATCCGCGAACACCCAGTCATGCTGAATCGCGCGCCAACTTTGCACCGTTTGGGTATTCAAGCGTTTGAGCCGATTTTGATTGAAGGTAAAGCAATCCAGTTGCATCCGTTGGTCTGCTCGGCATTTAACGCCGACTTTGACGGTGATCAGATGGCGGTTCACGTTCCTTTGTCGTTAGAAGCGCAGATGGAGTGCCGCACTTTGATGCTGGCTTCCAATAACGTGCTGTCACCTGCAAACGGTGAGCCGATTATTGTTCCTTCGCAAGATATTGTGTTGGGTCTGTACTACATGACGCGTGAAAAAATTGGCGCGCTGGGCGAAGGCTCAATGTTCGCCAACATCGGTGAGGTGTCACGTGCTTATGAAACACGCGAAGTGGCTTTGCAGGCGAAAATCATCGTGCGTTTGAAAGAGGTGCATAAAGATGCGGATGGTCAGCTGGCAGAAAAATTAGTGCGCCACGAAACCACGGTTGGGCGTGCTTTGTTGTCAGAGGTGTTGCCAGCTGGCTTGCCATTTGCCCTGATTAACAAGTCACTCAAGAAGAAAGAAATCTCACGTTTGATTAATGCGAGCTTCCGTCAGTGCGGCTTGCGCGATACTGTTATCATGGCGGATAAGTTGATGTACACAGGCTTTACCTATGCGACGCGTGCGGGTATTTCGATTGCCGTGGATGACATGTTGATGCCGCCGCAAAAGAACGATTTGATTAACGCGGCAGAAAATGAAGTCAAGGAAATCTACACTCAGTACACCTCAGGTTTGGTGACGGACGGTGAGCGTTACAACAAGGTGGTGGATATTTGGCAGCGTGCGGGTGAAGTTGTGGCTAAGGCGATGATGGAGCAGCTGGGCAGTGAGCCGATTATTGACCGTTTGACGGGCGAGCCACGCATGGCGAAGGGTAAGCCTATGATGCAGGAGTCGTTCAACTCTATCTACATGATGGCGGATTCGGGTGCGCGTGGTTCGGCGGCGCAGATTCGCCAGTTGGCAGGGATGCGCGGATTGATGGCAAAGCCGGATGGCTCAATCATCGAAACGCCGATTACCGCGAATTTCCGCGAAGGCTTGAACATGTTGCAGTACTTCATCTCTACGCACGGTGCGCGTAAAGGCTTGGCGGATACCGCGTTGAAGACCGCGAACTCAGGTTATTTGACGCGTCGTTTGGTGGACGTGACGCAAGATTTGGTCGTCATTGAAGATGATTGCGGCACAAGCAATGGCACGGCGATGAAAGCCATGGTTGAGGGCGGTGAAGTCATCGAGGCGTTGGCTGAGCGCGTGTTGGGTCGCGTAGTGAGCACTGACATAATTAACCCTGAAACAGGCGAGACACTATACGAGGCAGGCACGTTGCTGGATGAAAGTGCCGTTGAGCGTATTGAATCGTTGGGTGTGGATGAGGTGCGTGTGCGCACCCCGTTGAGCTGCGAAACGCGCTTTGGTTTGTGTGCAAAATGTTACGGGCGTGACTTGGGTCGTGGTGGCATGATTAACGTGGGTGAGGCGGTGGGTGTGATTGCGGCGCAATCTATCGGTGAGCCAGGTACACAGTTGACCATGCGTACTTTCCATATCGGCGGTGCAGCATCACGTACCGTGGTGGCGAGCAGTATCGAAAGCAAATCGAACGGCGAGTTAAAGTACAGCGCGAACATGCGTATCGTAACCACCGTTCGCGGCGAAGTGATTGTGGTAACGCGTAGTGCAGAAGTGATTATTGCGGACGATCATGGTCGTGAACGTGAACGTCACAAAATACCATACGGTGCAATGCTAACGGTTAAGCAAGGTGAGGCGGTACGCGCTGGTGTGGTGCTTGCCACATGGGATCCGCATACTCGCCCTATTATCACGGAATACGCAGGTACGGTAAACTTCCAGAATGTGGAAGAGGGCGTGACGGTTGCCAAGCAGATTGACGAGGTGACCGGTCTTTCAACCATGGTGGTGATTGATCCCAAGCGTGCGACGGGTGCAAGTAAAACAGTGGTGCGTCCGATGGTGCGTTTGCTCGACAAAAAAGGCAACGATGTGCTGATGGCAGCAACGCAAACGCCAGTTAGCGTGACCTTTCAAACGGGTTCGATTATTACCGTGGAAGATGGTCAACAAGTGGGTGTGGGTGATGTGCTGGCACGTATTCCGCAAGAAAGTAGTAAGACTCGCGATATTACGGGTGGTCTGCCACGCGTTGCGGAATTGTTTGAAGCGCGCATTCCCAAAGACGCGGGCATGTTGGCAGAATGCACGGGTACGGTTTCGTTCGGCAAAGATACCAAAGGCAAGCAGCGTTTGGTAATTACCGATGTGGATGGTGTGGCGAATGAATTCCTGATTCCCAAAGAAAAGCATGTGCTGGCACATGATGGACAAGTGGTAAATCAAGGTGAAATGATTGTTGACGGCCCTGCCGATCCACATGACATTTTGCGCCTGTTGGGCGTGGCGGAACTAGCGCGTTACATCACCGATGAAGTACAAGAGGTGTATCGTCTGCAAGGCGTGAAAATCAGCGACAAGCATATCGAAGTCATCGTGCGCCAGATGTTGCGTCGCGTGCAAATCAAAAATGCAGCGGACACCCGCTTTATTACAGGGGAGCAAGTTGAACGTGCCGATTTGTTGATGGAAAACGAGCGTGTAATAGCGGAAGGCAAAGAGCCGGCTACATTTGAATTTGTGTTGTTGGGTATTACCAAAGCTTCGTTGTCAACTGACTCGTTCATTTCGGCGGCTTCCTTCCAAGAAACCACTCGCGTATTGACCGAAGCGGCAATCATGGGCAAGCGTGATGATTTGCGTGGTTTGAAAGAGAACGTCATTGTTGGTCGCTTGATTCCAGCAGGTACGGGCTTGGCTTACCATGTGACACGTCGCAAACGTCATTTGAGTGCGGACTCAACAGTAGGTGGCGAAGTGGCAGCAGCGGAAGGATTGTTTGATAGCCCTGAATTGCTTGACACATCTGGGGTTTCTCAATAGAATTCGCAACCTTTTTTCCCGTCGCAAGCGGCTTGAGTGGTTCGCCTTGCTGTGACCGTATTTTTTATTCATTGATTCGTAACAAATTTTTAAGGTCAGATTAAAATGCCAACCATCAATCAGTTGATTCGCAAACCCCGTGTTGCAATCGTAGAAAAAAGCAAAGTGCCAGCTTTGGCTGGTTCGCCACAAAAACGCGGAGTATGCACGCGTGTTTATACGACTACTCCAAAAAAGCCAAACTCAGCGTTGCGTAAAGTTGCCAAAGTGCGCTTGACCAATGGCTTTGAGGTGATTAGCTACATTGGCGGTGAGGGTCATAACTTGCAAGAGCATAGCGTGGTGTTGTTGCGTGGCGGTCGTGTGAAGGATTTGCCCGGTGTGCGTTACCACATGGTGCGCGGTAGCTTGGATACGGCGGGTGTGAAAGATCGTAAGCAGGCGCGTTCTAAGTATGGCTCTAAGCGCGCCAAAAAAGCGTAATTTTTAAGTAATTTATTCGAGGTTGATATGCCAAGACGTAGAGAAGTTCCCAAACGCGATGTGTTACCTGATCCAAAGTTCGGCAATCAAGATTTGTCGAAGTTTGTGAACGTGTTGATGTCGTCAGGAAAAAAATCAGTTGCTGAGCGGATTCTTTACGGTGCGCTTGAGCAAGTGGGTAAAAAGACAGGTAAAGACGCGATTGAGATTTTTAACTTGGCATTGAATAACGCTAAGCCTCAGGTTGAGGTGAAAAGCCGCCGTGTGGGTGGTGCGAATTATCAAGTGCCGGTTGAGGTGCGTCCTTCTCGTCGCGTGGCGTTGGCAATGCGTTGGTTGAAAGATTTCGCACGTAAACGTGGTGAAAAGTCTATGGGTATGCGTCTGGCAGGTGAATTGATTGATGCGTCTGAGGGTCGTGGCGGCGCGGTTAAAAAGCGTGAGGAAGTTCATCGTATGGCTGATGCAAATAAAGCCTTCTCGCATTTCCGTTTCTAAACTCAGACTTTACTTAGGTATTTTATTGTGGCTCGCAAAACCCCCATTGATCGTTATCGTAACATCGGTATTAGTGCGCATATTGACGCAGGAAAAACCACGACTACTGAGCGCATTCTGTTTTATACGGGTGTGAATCACAAAATTGGTGAAGTGCATGACGGCGCGGCCACGATGGACTGGATGGAGCAAGAGCAGGAGCGCGGCATCACCATTACTTCTGCGGCAACGACTTGCTTTTGGAAGGGGATGGAAAATAATTTTCTGGAGCATCGTTTCAATATCATTGATACGCCAGGGCACGTTGACTTCACGATTGAAGTTGAGCGTTCGATGCGTGTGCTGGATGGCGCGTGTATGGTTTATTGCGCGGTGGGCGGTGTGCAGCCCCAGTCTGAAACGGTTTGGCGGCAAGCCAACAAATACAAAGTGCCGCGTTTGGCGTTTGTAAACAAGATGGATCGTTCGGGCGCAAACTTCTTCAAAGTTTACGATCAGATGAAAACGCGTCTGCGCGCCAATCCGGTTGCGACCGTGATTCCTATTGGTGCGGAAGATAAATTTGAGGGTGTGGTTGATCTGATTAAGATGCGCGCAATCTATTGGGATGAGGCATCTCAGGGGATGAAATTTGACTACCGCGACATTCCGGCTGAACTGAAAGAGTTGGCGCAAGAGTGGCGCGAGAAGATGGTTGAGTCGGCTGCGGAAGCGTCGGAAGATTTAATGAATCGCTATTTGGAAAATGGCGATTTGACCGAGGAAGAAATTATTCTGGGTATTCGTACGCGTACTATCGCGTGTGAAATTCAGCCGATGTTGTGCGGTACTGCTTTTAAGAATAAAGGCGTGCAGCGTATGCTGGATGCGGTGATTCAGTTCCTGCCATCCCCTGTGGATATTCCTGATGTGACGGGTGAGACGGAAGCGGGTACTCCTGCCAGCCGTAAAGCGGATGATAGCGAAAAATTCTCCGCGTTGGCATTTAAGTTAATGACCGATCCGTTTGTTGGGCAGTTAACTTTTGTGCGTGTGTATTCGGGTGTGCTGAAAAAAGGCGACACCGTTTACAACTCGGTTAAAGGCAAGAAAGAGCGTATCGGTCGTATCGTGCAGATGCACGCGAACGAGCGTCAGGAGGTTGATGAGATTTTGGCGGGTGATATTGCTGCGTGTATCGGCTTGAAGGATGTGACCACGGGTGACTCGTTGTGCGACATTGATAAGACCATCATCTTGGAGCGCATGGTATTCCCTGAGCCAGTGATTCACGTTGCGGTTGAGCCTAAAACTAAAGCTGACCAAGAAAAAATGGGTTTGGCATTGGGTCGCTTGGCGGCAGAAGATCCTTCGTTTCGCGTGCGTACCGATGAAGAGTCGGGTCAGACGATTATGTCGGGCATGGGCGAATTGCATCTGGAAATTTTGGTTGATCGTATGAAGCGCGAGTTTGGCGTGGAGGCTAACGTGGGTGCTCCTCAGGTGGCATATCGCGAAGCGATTCGTAAGCCAGTGGAGTGTGAAGGTAAGTTCGTTAAGCAGTCCGGTGGTAAAGGTCAGTACGGACATGTTTGGTTGAAAATGGAGCCAAACGAAGCGGGTAAAGGCTTTGAGTTTGTTGATGCGATCAAGGGCGGTACAGTTCCTCGTGAATATATCCCTGCCGTTGAAAAAGGTTTGCGTGAAACATTGCCAAATGGCGTGTTGGCGGGCTTCCCTGTGGTTGACGTGAAGGTAACATTGTTTGATGGCTCTTACCATGATGTGGATTCCAATGAGAATGCCTTCAAGATGGCGGCCTCGATGGGTTTTAAGGATGGTATGCGTAAGGCAAGTCCAGTGTTGCTTGAGCCGATGATGGCAGTTGAAGTGGAAACGCCGGAGGATTATGCGGGTACGGTGATGGGCGATTTGTCATCACGTCGCGGCATGGTGCAAGGGATGGACGACATGATGGGTGGCGGCAAGGCAATTAAAGCTGAAGTGCCGTTGGCTGAGATGTTCGGCTACTCCACTTCGTTGCGTTCAGCTACGCAGGGTNNCATCGATAAGGAAGAAATCATGGCAAAGAGCAAATTTGAGCGCACCAAACCGCACGTCAACGTAGGGACGATTGGACACGTCGATCACGGCAAAACCACCCTAACGGCAGCCATCACCATGGTGCTGTCCAAAAAATACGGTGGTGAAGCCAAAGCTTACGACCAAATTGACGCAGCCCCGGAAGAAAAGGCGCGCGGCATCACCATCAACACCGCCCACGTCGAATACGAAACGGCTAATCGTCACTACGCACACGTAGACTGCCCAGGCCACGCCGATTATGTTAAAAACATGATCACCGGTGCGGCGCAGATGGACGGCGCGATCCTTGTGGTGTCAGCTGCTGACGGCCCAATGCCTCAGACCCGCGAACACATCCTCTTGGCACGCCAAGTGGGCGTACCGTACATCCTCGTATTTATGAACAAATGCGACATGGTNNGATTTTCCTGGCGACGACGTGCCTATCATCAAAGGTTCGGCGGTTAAAGCCGTACAAGGCGATCAATCTGAAATCGGCGAACCCGCTATCTTCCGTTTGGCGGAAGCATTGGATAGCTACATTCCTACACCAGAGCGTGCCATTGACGGCGCATTCCTGATGCCAGTGGAAGATGTGTTCTCCATCTCAGGTCGCGGTACCGTGGTAACGGGTCGTATCGAGCGCGGTATTGTTAAGGTTGGTGAAGAATTGGAGATCGTGGGTATTAAACCTACTCTCAAAACAACTTGTACGGGCGTGGAAATGTTTCGCAAACTGCTCGACCAAGGTCAAGCGGGCGACAACGTTGGCGTATTGTTGCGCGGCACCAAGCGTGAAGAGGTTGAGCGCGGCCAAGTATTGTGCAAGCCAGGCAGCATCAAGCCGCACACCAAATTCACCGCTGAAATCTACGTTTTGGGTAAAGATGAAGGCGGTCGTCATACGCCCTTCTTCCAAGGCTACCGTCCCCAGTTCTACTTCCGTACCACCGACGTAACCGGTGCGGTTGAACTGCCGGCAGGGACAGAAATGGTGATGCCAGGCGACAACGTCAGTATCACTGTGCAACTGATCAACCCGATTGCGATGGAAGAGGGTTTGCGCTTCGCGATTCGTGAGGGTGGCCGCACCGTCGGTGCGGGTGTGGTTGCAAAGATTTTAGAGTAACAGGATTGCGGGTTGGGGGGTTGGGTGATGTTTTGCTCAATCTTCATTTCTTGCTCCTAATTTTTTAGGCCAGTAGCTCAATTGGTAGAGTATCGGTCTCCAAAACCGAGGGTTGGGGGTTCG